>Ga0075429_100000803_pt1 | contig 24685 bp, 21 predicted proteins | sample RhiMetdeltSRZDD3_FD_75295 | JGI IMG/M metagenome (GOLD analysis project Ga0075429, IMG submission 75295) | Populus rhizosphere microbial communities from Tennessee, USA - Rhizosphere MetaG P. deltoides SRZDD3 | ecosystem: Host-associated > Plants > Roots > Rhizosphere > Soil | place: USA... | reverse complement strand
ATCCCTTATAAAGAAAAAACAGCTCTTGACAGGTTAGGTGAAAAAGATATTATGAATTTGATAAGGCAATTATCACCGGGATATCGGACAGTATTCAACTTGTACGTAGTCGAGGGATATACACATAAAGAGATCGGCGATATATTAGGGATCAGTGAAGGAACGAGCAAATCACAATTGGCAAGGGCAAGAATGATATTACAGGATATGGTGATCAATTTCCTGGATGAGAAAGATAGAAAACAGAAAGTAGAATGAACTCCGGGTTACAAAAAAGACTGTATGAGATGGAAGTAATGCCGCCCCCAGCGGTATGGGAAAAGCTTTCTTTACACATTGATGAGATCAATGCAGATAATGCTGTTGCAAAAAAAATATTGAGTAATGAGTTAGTTCCCCCGGCGGAGATTTGGGAAAAAATAAATTCCACGATCAACGTTGTGGAAAAAAAACAGCCGGGAAAAAAAGCGGTCATAGTTTATTTAAGAAGGCTTGCTGCCGCAGCAGTCTTTATTGGACTCATAGCCACTGCTTGGATTTTATTTAGTACCAAAAAAGCCTCAACAGATTTAGCTCGCACTGAGGATAAACCTGTTCAAAAGGAAACTTCAGCTGACACAAATTCTACTCAAAAGGAAAATGATCGTTCCGGGCCTACTACTAGTGGAGTTGATCCGTCCGGCAAAGCGTCTATTACATCTTCACCTATACTACCGCAATCAATAAAAAATCGAAAGAATACATCTTTTAAAAAACAAAGGAATTATCTCATCCCGCAGTCGACGGTTCAATACGCTTCTTTGAATGCTCCATTAGGTAAAAGTTTTGATCAAACAATAGATGATCTTTCCAGTGTAACTGCTGATCAGCATTACATGACAATGGTAAATTCAAATGGAAGATTAGTGAAGATACCAGCAGAACTTGCACATTTAGCTCCGCATTTGCAGGACAAACCGATCTCAGAGGATATTTATGAAGTAATGTTTGGCGAAGGCACTTATTGGAAAGAGACAATGAGTGAGTGGAGAAAAAAGATCGCATCGCTGCCCGTTTCTTCGGGAGATGCATTTACCAGCTTCATAGAATTATTGAAAACTGTTCAGAATAAATAAACGGTTTCCTTACTTTTAGTCCAAACAATTCAAATGGCAAGAATAAAAATCGATTTGCCAGATAAGTTTTTGTTCTCTGCAAATATTCCAGTGCGAATTACCGATATAAATTTTGCCGGACATGTGGGCAATGATACTATACTCTCAATAGTTCATGAATCAAGAACTCAATTCTTCACTCACCTGGGGTATACTGAATTAAATTTTGCCGGCGCTGGAACAATTATGAGTGATGTTGCAATAGAATACAAAAATCAAACTTATTACGGCGATACTATTTTAGTTTCTGTGGCGGTGGGTGAGGTCACAAAAGTTGCTTTCGATCTTTTTTATAAACTTGAAAAAAGATCTGCAGACGGCAAAATGGTTCCGGTTGCTTTTGCAAAAACATGGATGGTTTGCTATGATTATGATCTGAAAAAAGTAACAGCCATACCAAAGGATGCAGTTAAAAAAATTACAAGTCTGTAGGTTCGGCATCGGTATTCCAAAGCTTCCAGTTTTCTTCCGCCTGTAATACAAGCATATCATAACCATTTTGGATAAAGGCACCATGCTCCTCTCCTTTTCTCAAAAAAAGTGTTTTTGGTGGATTGTATATAAGATCAAAAAGAAAATGTTCCGGGGTAAGATGTTCATACGGAATTGGAGGTGCCTCAACAATGTTCGGAAACATTCCTAATGGAGTAGTATTTACTATAAGTTTATATTTTGCAATAATGCTTTTCGTTAATTGCTCGTACGAATAACTATCTGCAGACGGTTTACGGGAAACTTTTTTATACTTTATATCAAATTTGTCAAAAACATATCTCACGGCTTTGGCGGAGCCACCTGTACCAAGAATAAGGGCATTTGAATGAATGAAAGGATTCCAGTTCTTTTTCAATGATTTTTCAAAACCAGCAATATCTGTATTGTATCCATACAACTTCCCACCCCTAATTTTAATACAATTACAAGCTTTTATCCTTTTTACAACAGCTGAAGATTGATACAGAAATGGAATTACTTTTTCTTTATAAGGAATTGTAACATTCAACCCTTCTAAACCGGGTAATGAAAGAATTTTTTTCAATTCATCAATGGATGCAATAGGGAAATTCTCATATTGACAATCACGGAGCCCTTCTTTCTCAAATTTTTCAGTAAAATATTTTTTTGAAAAAGAATGTGATAAAGGATATCCGATCAAACCAAATAATCGCATCAGGCTTCTTCTTTATTCAGGAATAAATGAAAAGTATCGCCACGAAGACCTACCCTCATCGCTTCCAATGGCAACATTTCCGTAGGTGCTATATTCCCAAGGTTAACATTACAGCCAATGAGCTCGATAAAATATAATTGCTGGGCTTTTTGCGGAGCTTCCCAGATTATTTTTTCCGCCGGGATCTGCGTTAAGATCTCCTGCACAAGTCCTTCTCTTACTTCACCGCTGCCTCGATAAATTCCGACATTGCCCGCTTCTCTTGCCTCGGCAATTACATATGTAGCGCCGGCATTTAATTCAGCTCTCATTAATTCTATCCATTTATATGGAGGTATAATATGTTCGGCATCCTTGCTGCCTACCTCGCTCAAAACCGTTCCGTAGTTAGTCAGTTTTTCTATGTATCCGCATTTCTCTGAATGAGGTATCGTTATTGAACCATCACTCACTTCCATATAGCTGATCCCATAATCTTTACATACCGCTATATAATCTTCAAACTGGTTGCGAATAAGAAAGGCTTCAAACAAAGTACCACCAAAATAAATCGGGATGTTATATGAATGATATACGTCGATCTTCTCTTTTAAATTGGGAGTGACAAATGAGGTCCCGAATCCAAGTTTTACAATATCTACATGCGGATGCGATACACTTAAAAAATTTTTTGCCTCGTTTATACTCAGCCCTTTATCCATTACCATAGTAAGTCCGGATGTACGGGGCTTTTGGTTACGATCAGGAATACTATTTAAATTGAAATTCATAGTTGATTTTTATTGCACCAGTCAATTCTACGCAGCTAAGTTGCAATGGCGGCAAAAATAGGAAAGAATGGTCAGAGTGTATCTGAACATTATCATCAGGATCGACAATAGAAAATAACTATAGTCAGCGCCTTTTCTTAAATCTTGAGATCACATCAACTACATGATGATTTTGAAGAATGGAAGGATTCAGCTCGACAAAGCTCTTTACCTGCTTGGGTGCCTTTGCCATAGCATGTTCAAGTTGCAAAATGCCTTCTTTTGTTTTACCTAAAGCAAAAAGTATGGCACTTAGATAGTATAAAAATATCGGCTGACCAGATGAAATTTTCAAAGCGGCAACTGCCTGGTCTTTTGCTTCTTCAAAGTAACCGGCTTTGTAAAGACATCTTATAAGTGATTCCCATCCTTTCTTATTTTTTGGTCTCGTGGTAACCACCGTAGAAAAATAATGAATAGCATCTTTATAAAATTCCTGCTGCATTTTACATTCACCCATTAGCAAATTATATTCTGTTTGATGCCTGTGAATTTTTAAAGCAGCTTCCAATTGCTTTACCGCACTTTCCCATTGTCCTTCGTTGAAATAAGTGCAGGCTATTTTATAGTACAGCTTACTATCGTCAGGCGAGATGTGCGATGCCTTTCTGTAATAAAATCTTGCCTGTCCATTATTATGTAGTTTATCATAACAATACCCCAGCGCTTCGTAGATCAATGCTTCCGGCTTTGTAAGCTCAAGCACTTTTTGCAATACATCAATGGCTTCTTTATATTTTTTTAATCGTATGTACGCGTCTCCCATATTACGATAAGCATAATCAAATTTTTCATTGATCGCAATAGCATACTGGTATGCATCTAAAGCTTTTTCATACAATTTTATTCCCTGGTAAGCGGCTGCAAGGTTAAACCATGCCAGGTCATTATAGGGGAACTCATCAATGATCTTTTGGTGGAGCTTAATACTTTCTTCGTTCCTTCCGGTGAAATCAGTCCAAAAACAAATCTTATATAAAGCCTCTTCATTATTCGGTTCTTGCTCCAGGATCAATTTTAAACAATCGAACACTTTCTCAAACTCCTGGTAATCGTCATAAACATCAGCCAGTTCAAATAAAAGTGATATTCTCTCTTCGCCGCTGAAAAGACTAAGGGCCTGTTCAAGGATCTCCACAGCTTTTTCCTGTTTATCGAGTGCCAGGTAAGCGTCTGTTTTCAAAATGTAAACATTAATGTCCCCGCTATCAAGAGTGGCGGCGTGATCCAGCAGGCTTAAAGCTTCCCGATATTTATGAGTGGCAATCAGAAGATCGGCCTTGCGAATGATCATTGTTGCGGAAAATGGATATTGTTCAGCTCCCTTTTCAGCAGCTTCCAAAGCGCTGCCCATATCTTCTTTTTCATCAAAATAATCTATGATCTTTTCGAAAGACTCCTCATCAATATAGGATTGGCTGCGGCCCTTTTTAAGATTCTCGTATCGTTTGAGGATTTCCTGTAGTTCGTTGTTGTTTTTCCGGAGTGGATCTTCTTTCATGGTGCGGGAGTTTAGGAAAATTATGGATTTTTATAAAAAGAGACAACTTTTAATAACTTTTTTCCTTTTTGTGCGTTAAATAAATGTCAAAAATGTGGATAGACGGTTGGTTTTATGATAATTTTTGTTTTTATATTTGCTTAAGGATGAAGTCTTACCAAACTATATTCAAAAAGATACTTACGAGGAAGCTGGCAACCCTTTTATTAATAGGCTTATCAGTAGCCGCTTTTGCTACATTAGGCGATGGTAAATCGAAAGGAAAGAGAAGTTCATTGTTAAGTTCCAAACCATCCATTACTCCAGGCAAATTCTCACTAAAATCAGGTTATCAATATCGCGGTAGTCAAATAATCAATCAGCATAGAGATAAAAATTCTTTTACACGCAATTCTCTCGTTACCTATCAAAAAGGAAACATGACCTATATCGTACCATTGAAAACTGTTGTTCCTCAGAAAATAAAGATCACAGTAGGTATTCCTCAACTTAACAGGTAATTAGTTGGATTTTCCTGCATTATTACTTTCTTCATAAGTCATTATTCTAAATCCTGTTTTAGGCAATTCGAATTTAGTTGCAGGTATAATGGCAAAGTTTACTTTTGATACTGTATACGTTACTTTAAGACTCCCTATAATAGTTTCATATTCCATCGCAAGACCCGGTAAGGATTTATAAGCATATTCAAACTCCCTATTATTCGCAACCAGATCTTTTGTAAAATAAACAGTGATCGTTGTTCCGTCTTTCATTGTACCAATCGCCTTCTGACATTTATAGCCGGCAATATCTTTATATTCATTTTCATATTTAAAAACAATGCCTTCATATTTCTTGTTGGCGTCTTTCCAGTTCTCCGGGGTCATTGTGATCATATATTTCTGCTCACCATATTCTTTTAATACGGTTACGTTACCTGTCTTTCCGTCAACTATAGTTGATTCAACTCCCAGAGAACTTACTCTTTCAAATCGGGTTTGAAATCCTTTCAGGTAAACAATGCTTGTCGCTCCGTTAAACATATCTGCGATCGAGGGATTCGTATTTCCTGTGTTCACGACTATGTCATACGAAATGGTTCCTTCCGTAATTCTTTTCTGAGCATCCGCGTTAAAAACCCATAGGAGACTTACTACAATAACAAATGATCGGATAATCTTTTTCATTGGTTTAAAAGTAATAAAAAGACGTGCCAATATAGCCAAATAGTTGTACAGCCTTTTAAACGCTTATTAACAAAAACCGGGATTTAACAAAATTAGCGCTTGCCTTTAGTCTGTATTTCCTTCATCTTTTTTTGCTGCTCCTGCATCTGCTCAAAACGTTCCTGCCACTTTGATTTTGTTTTTGGCTTCTTTCGGTTCTCGTCCATTTTAGCCAAAATTTTATCATGGTTGATAATATAATTCTGGATCACAAACTGGAGACCTAAAGTAACAAGGTTGGAAACCGTATAATACCAGGTAAGAGCCGCTGGCAACCTGTTGAAGATAAATAATAGAAATACCGGGAAGATATATGGCATGTATTTCAAAACAGGATTGCTTTGATCCGGCGTCATGCTCATACTATAAATGGAGATAAGAAAACTGGTAAGACATGCGGTAATTGTAAATAAACTCACATGGTCACCATAGATCGAGCTAATGATAGGAATTTCTCCAAAATTTACTATTGAATCATAAGCGGAAAGATCGTTGGCCCATAAAAAGTTTTGACCTCTCAGATCAACGTAGGAGTTAAAAAAACTGTACAACGCAAAGAATATTGGAATTTGCAACAATGCAGGAATGCAACCACCCAAAGGATTTACGCCGGCTTCCCTGAATAGTTTCATTTGTTCCATACTCATCGCCTGTTGATCCTTGCCGTGCTTTGCCTTTAATTTTTCAATTTCCGGACGAAGCACTTTCATTTTTGCACCACTTAAATAACTTGTATAGGTAAGCGGTGAAATAAGTACCCTGATAACAAGTGTGAGCAATAAAATTGCAATTCCAAAGTTGCCAACCAGTTTACTGAAAAAATCAAATACGGGTAATACGATAAACTTATTGAGTGGCCTTACAAATGCATAAATACCCTGACCAAGATTTACCAGCTTGCCCATCTGCTTATCGTAAGTTTTTAGAATACGATAATCACTCGGGCCATAATAAACAGACATAGGAATTATAACATCAGTTCCCTTTGCCGCATGCTGCAAGGTTGCAGTCGATTGTACAACCGTAATGGAATCATTCGGACTAATCCATTCCATTTTACCCCCTGAAAAATTATTCTTTGCTACTAATATGCCATTAAAAAATCGCTGGCGCATGGCCACCCATTCAACAGGTTTTTCGAATTGAACATCGCTGCGCCGGCCAACAGTGAAATAATCGAACTCATCATCCATCACATATCCCATTTGCGAATTTGTTCTTTCGTACGAAAGATCTTTTTCCTGGTTTAACGCTTTGTATTGCCATTGCAGGTTCAGCGTTTCATTATCTAAAAAAGTATTTGCCTTGCTCAACTTTATAGTAAAGTCGATCATGTACTCGCCTTTCTTTAAAACAAACTCGTGAGTAATCGCCCGGCCTGAGCTATCACCCAGGGTATAAGAAATTGTCTGAACGGAGTCAGTCTTAACTACAGAACCAGGTGTAAAATAGAAATCAGTTATGTTTCCGGTTTTTCCTGCATCACTCTTGATCTTGTAATCTATTTTATCAAAATCAGTTGATGCAAGACGGACTTGTTTTTTCTGTTGATCTTTGAATTTCTTCAGCTCTACCCCTTTTATTTGCCCTCCTTTATTAGTAAAAGTGATTTTTATAAGATCATTTTCAAGTGAGGTAGTTTGCTCACTGCCCGTTGTTGCTTTTTGAAACTCGCCTGCCGTGCTGGCAACCTGTGTTGGAGTAAATTGTGCCGTATCCTTTTTCTGCGTCGTGGTATCTTGTGTCTTAGGCTGATTGGCTTTTGCAATTGAATCCTGGATTATCTTCTTTTGTCTGGTCGCCGCCTGTTCCTTGCTGTTAAAATAAAAGAACCCAAAGAACAATAATGCTAATAACACAAAGCCGATAACCGTATTGCGATCAAAATTCATGGAGCTCAAAATTTGGAGTGGGCAAAGATAGGGTAAAGGCCGCAGTTAAAGGGTCATGAATTAGCGCATTCCCAACTGGCTCAAATTCCAAAAAAACAAATTCCAGAGAATCAAATTACCACATCCTGCAGTGTCGGATTTTTTACTGACAAGCGACCTTCACTATATTTTTTTGCCGCTGCAACAAAATGGACAAATAAAGGCTGCGGATTTTCAACTGTACTTTTTAATTCCGGGTGATATTGAACACCGATAAAGAAAGGATGTGAAGGGATTTCCATTATTTCTACCAGGCCTGTTTGTGGATTGCGACCGCTGGCGATCATTCCATTATTTTCAAACTGTGTGAGATATTTATTATTGAATTCGTATCGATGCCGGTGTCTTTCTCCAACTTGCAGTTTGCCATAAATCCTATGCGCCAATGTTCCTTCTTTAATCTCGCAGGCATACGATCCTAATCGCATCGTTCCGCCCTTCATTGTAATTTTCTTTTGCTCTTCCATCATGTCTATTACCGGCTCATCACATGTGGGATCCATTTCTGTTGAATGCGCATTCCTGATGCCAAGAATATTTCTCGCATATTCAATCACTGCCATTTGCATACCAAGGCAAATGCCAAAGAATGGCAACCCTTTTTCTCTTGCAAACTTTACTGCTGTAATCTTTCCTTCAATGCCACGATGACCAAAACCAGGTGCTACTAACAATCCATCCAAACCTGCCAACTTCTCTCCTACATTATCTTCAGTAATAAATTCAGAATGGATATACTGAACCTGCACTTTACATTCATTCATTGCACCCGCATGTACAAATGATTCCAAAATAGATTTATACGCATCCTGCAGTTCTACATATTTACCGATCAGTCCGATGGTAACTTTTGTTTTTGGATTTTTAAGTTTATTAAGGAACTCCCTCCATTTTCCAAGTTCAGGTTCCTTGTTATTTTCCAGCTCCAATTTCTTCAAAACAATTTCATCCAGCTTTTCATCCATCATTATCAAGGGCACTTCATAAATAGTACTTGCATCTCTTGCCTCAATTACAGCTTCGGGTTTTACATTACAGAACAAAGCGATCTTTCTTTTTATATCATTGTTGATCGGTTCTTCGGTGCGGCATACAATTACATCAGGAAAAACTCCTTCCTGGCTCAACAACTTGACTGAGTGTTGCGTCGGTTTTGTTTTTAGTTCCTGCGCCGCTTTTAAGTATGGTATGAGGGTAAGGTGAACAACCAACAGATCTTCTTCAGGTAATTCCCATTGTAATTGACGAACAGCTTCTATATAGGGCAGTGATTCAATATCACCTACGGTTCCGCCGATCTCGGTAATCACAATATCCCACTCACCACTTTCGCCAAGCATTTTCATCCGGCGTTTTATTTCATCAGTAATATGCGGGATCACCTGGACAGTTTTTCCCAAATAAGCTCCTTCTCTTTCTTTGTTAATCACAGTTTGATAAATGCGGCCTGTCGTTACATTGTTCGCCTGGGAAGTATAAATGTTTAAGAACCTTTCGTAATGCCCAAGATCAAGATCTGTTTCAGCGCCATCTTCGGTTACATAACATTCGCCATGTTCATAAGGATTCAACGTACCCGGATCAACATTTATATAAGGATCAAATTTTTGAATAGTCACCCGCAGCCCCCTTGCCTGTAATAATTTTGCAAGCGAAGCTGAAATAATTCCCTTCCCCAATGATGAAGTAACTCCTCCCGTAACAAATACATACTTGGACATATCTTTAGTTCTTTTTAAAAAAAATTATGAGCCCAGCAATACAACCACTATTCAACAACCGTTGCGTCGCACTCTTGTACTGCGCCAATTCTGTTCAGCATTAAATTTTCAGAGAAATCAGTCAGCCACCAATTTGACCAGACGGAAAGAAATAAATCCGGGAGGTCATGCAAAACTAAGCGGAATTTCCGTTATTGAGAAACTCTAATCTTAAGATTGTGGAAAAAAACCAGACTAATTTTTTTACTGCGGCAAAAGTCTGCTTAATTATTCTTTTATCACATTCATTTTGTACACTCCATGCCCAGCAACAGAAAAAAATAAAGTTCGAGGGACGCTGTGGATATTTTTATCAATCACTAGAGCATATTCATAAGGTCATCGGCAGGGAGCTGGACTTTTATGGCTTTAAGCGTGGCGAAGTTGTGGCCAGCATTGGCGCCCAATGCTGTAATTGGGAATCTGCGTTCGCTGCTGTAACGGACAGTGTGCTATTTTATCTTGAAGATATTGACTCTACCAAGTTTACCAAAGAACAAACAGCATTCGCATGGAATTATTATGCCTCAATTCGCGGTAAGCCAATGACCAGTAATTATAAAATGATTCTTGGTGATGAAAATTCAACATCGCTGCCTGAAAATGTTTTTGACAAAATTCTTATCATTAATAGCTTTCATGAATTCACTTTTGCAACAGAAATGCTGGCAGATATTAAAAAGAAATTAAAACCCGGTGGTATTCTTTATATTGACGAAGCCTTACCAAAAAGACAAGGCCAGCTACATGCTATTTGCAATTTACCGATGCTTACTTCTGATGAAATGATTGAACTGTTTTCCAAAAATGGATTAGAATACATAAATGGAATTGATTTCAACTACAGGCAGAAAAATCCTGTGAGAAAAATTTTTGCTTTCAGAATCAAAAGTTCCATGCAACCTTAGGGTTGTCATACCGAGCCGGTAGATCAAAATAAACTGCTACGTTGTAAAAGTAGGCGAGGTGTCTCAAACGTTGACTATTCATCAGATGGCTCGCTTAGATTCCTGAAATTGAAGTTTAATAAAGTTCGCTGGTATGACAAACCGAGGATGTGCCGAAAAATACCTTATTACCCTAGTAATCAAAAAAAACCAAAACAATTACCTTATTACCTTATCATGGAATTATCATGAAAACCCTAAAAAACCTCAAATGGAAAATAAGCTAATAAGGTTTTAAAGTCAGGTATGAAATTGAGTTACTAAACTAATAAGGTAGTTTAATAATACCTTTAACCATCTACTACACCGATAATTTTTGCTTTTAAAATAAAGGAGTAAAAAAATAATGGATGTGCTGGTTAATAATCCTGAGTGCTACGTACTTTTTTTTTAACCTTTCCATTTTTTGCATTGCTGATATTCCGTTCAATCACTTTTAGCAGATGGGCCAGGTCAAATGGCTTTTCAATAAAATCATCGGCACCGGCTTTTATAGCACTCACACCAATATCAGGAGAAGCAGAAACCATTACGATGGGGATATCACAGGTAGCGGGATTATCTTTTAAATAACGACAAACTTCCAAACCATCAACACCGGATAAAAGTTTATCGATCAGGAAAAGGTCAGGTATCTTAAAGTTGTTTTTGAATATTTCATTGGCATCCTCTTTTACTTCAATATCATAGCCGGCCCTCACCAAAATGATGTTGAAAATATCCCTGATACTGGAATCGTCATCCGCTACGAGGATCTTGTGTTTCATTATTAATGGCTTGGCAAAAGCCATGCCTTTATTGCCCGGTTCAATTATTTTCTTTCCCCTCCTGGTTGTTTTCATCCTCATATTTATCGTTTAAGCGGAAGCACAAAACAAAAAGTAGAACCCTTGCCCTCTGTGCTTGTTACGGTCATATTACCGCCCTGTCTTTTCACAATTTCAGCTGCAATATACAAGCCTAATCCAAGACCCGGGAATGTATTCAGCAGTGGTTCTGTTACCCTGAAAAATTTATCAAATACTTTGTCAACAAGTTTCTCATTTATACCTATTCCAAAATCCTCTACGCAGATCGTTACTGTGCTTTCATCTGTTTTTGAAGAAAGAATTACTCTATCCGCACCAGGAGAATATTTTATAGCATTACTAAGAAGATTCGTGATCACCTGGCCTACCCTATAACGATCGCCATATAACGCTGCCTCTTCACCAAGTTCTAATATGATCTTATGTGTTTTAGATGCCCTTTGCATTTCTTCAGCCACTTCTTTTATCAACTCATTCATCTTGTAATTCTCTTCCCTGAATTTTAATTTGCCTCCTTCAATACGTGTGAAATCCAGCAGGTCCACGATGAGTACATTCAAACGGTCTACCTGTGCTTCCATCTTATGCAGTAATTCAACGGACTTTTTATCCCGGGCTTTAGAAAATACATCCTGTAATATTTGTGAATAGGCTTTTATACTTGTTACCGGCGTTTTTAATTCGTGGCTGGCAATGCCAATAAATTCATCTTTTTGCTGTTCCAGGGTTTTACGATCGGTAATATCACGGTAGGTAGCAATGATCCCGTTGATCCTTGGATCATCCAGCATATTTCGACTAACAGCATCAATAGTACGATAGCTTCCATTTTTATGTTGCAGTCGGAACTCAACATTAATATTTTCGCCCGGGCTGGCAATTGCTTTTTCCAGCATATCTATTTTTTTCTTTTTGTCATCAGGATGAACAATGGAATGATGAGTTATATTTTGGCCGATCCTTTCTTCCGGGGTATATCCAAGCACCTTTTCTATGGCCGGACTTTCATATTTTATGGTACCATCCGGGTCGAAGATAGTAATGATGTCAAAGGCATTTTGCAATAAGAGCTTAAATCTTTCCTCGCTCTCTTTTAGTTGAATCTCTGCTATTCTTTTATCAGTTATATCTTCAATAGCCAATAAGATCAGGTCGTCACCTTCACCCATTGCAATTCTTTGGGCATTCAAAAGCATTATCTTTTGCCCGATTGTGGGAAACTTATGACTCACTTCAAAATTTATCAAGTCAACATTTTTTGTTTGCAACTCGGTTAGTTGCTCTCTCAATTCCGGAATATCCCATTGACGATTTCCTAATTCAAACAGGTACCGGCCCTCTGTGTCTTTAGGGTATGAATTAAATGTTGTATAAAATCCTTTGTTGGCAGATTTTACTTGCAGGTCAACAGTTAGTATAATCAATGATTCATGTATCGTTTCTATAATGGCTTTCTTATATTCCCCCACTTCTTTTAATTCAACATTGCGGTTTTGCAATTCTTCATTGATGGTTACCAGCTCTTCATTTGTTGATTGCAGCTCTTCTTTTGAAGTCTCCAATTCTTCATTGATGCTTTGCAATTCTTCATTGGATGAAAGAACCTCTTCGTTGGATGATTGCAATTCCTCATGAGCCGCTTCAAATTCTTCACTGATTATTTTCAGGTGTTCTTTTGTGTCTGCCAGCTCCTGTTCCAGTTCGATGATACGTTTTTCATTTGTATTTTTCTGATCTTTCTTTCTTTTATCTCTCAGGACCGGCAACAAATGGGGTTTCGATTCTTTGAATAAAATAAGATAGTGAGGATCGCTGGATGAAGTTTTAAGAGGAGTTATTTCGATCTCCATTTCCTTTGATTGCCCGTTGTCTGAAATAACAATGCCGTCTTTTTTCACAGCTATATTTTCTTTTTTGGCCCGGTATACGAGCTTTCTGAGATCGAATACCAGGTCATCTCTCACCAATTTTAAAATATGAAGGCTGGCCTTTCCTGATGCGGGTTGTAAATAATGAGACGTAGTTCCAAGAAAACGCTGTACCTGCAGGTCTTTATCAACCACCACACTGGCGGGTATATAGCGTGAAAGCAATATCTTTTCTATTTCCCTATCAATATTGTTAGGCGAAATGGCCGCAGCTCCACTTTTTTTATTATCAGGAATAGTTTCCTTAGGATAATAATGGCGGGGGTGAAGAGTGAAATTTCCGTTTGTTCCGTCCTCCTTTTTCTTATATATCTTATTCTCTTTATCTGCCACAGTAAATAATTCATGAGCACTGCTGATAGTTTCTGATTTTCCCAGGAGAAGATAGCCTTCAGGTTTCAAAGCATAGTGAAGTGTGTTCAATATTTTTTTCTGCCCGGTATTTTCCAGGTATATCATGACGTTCTGGCAACTGATCAGGTCCATTCTTGAAAATGGAGGATCCTTTAACAGGTTATGCGGGGCAAAGACACAAACATCCCTGATGGCTTTTCTGACCTGGTAATGATCATCAAGCTTTATAAAAAAATCCTTCAATCTTTTTGCTGAAACATTTTCCAGTGAGCCTTTTGAATAAATACCCGCTCTTGCTTTCTCTATAGCTTTTTCGTTAATATCCGTGGCAAAAATCTGTATAGGTGTATTAACAGACCTTTCTTTCAGAAATTCAAAAAGACTGATCGCAATAGAATAAGTTTCTTCGCCACTCGCACAAGCCAGTATCCAGATGCGGAGTGCATCATTTGGGTCTCTGCCTTTCATCAGGACCGGAAAAACTTTTTGTACCATCGCGGCGAATAAACCAGGTTCACGGAAAAATTTTGTTACATTAATTAAAAGATCCCTATACAATAGTTCTACCTCACTGGAATTTTGCTGTAAATGCTTTATATAATCAGCCGGTTTTATTTTTCTGTGCATAATCATCCGGCGCTGTATGCGGCGATTAATGGTGTTTGGTTTATAATACGAAAAATCAACACCGTGCTTATTATGCAACAGAGAAAAAATTTTTTTTAATTCAGTTTCACTGGTTTCTGTTTCCGCTGGCTTATCAGCAGACCCAAGTGAATGGATAATTTTTGGAAACCCTTCCAGTCGCCTTGCTATTTCCTTTGGCGACAGAATAAAATCAATGCAGCCTGAATCAATGGCATTAAGCGGCATGCTTAAAAACTTTGCCGAATCATCCTGGGCAAATGTAATTCCTCCCTCGGCTTTTATGGATTGGACCCCGATGGAACCATCCGCCGCTGAACCGGAGAGTATAACAGCAATTGCTTTATTCTTATACACCGGCGCCAGTGCGTTTAAAAAGAAATCGATAGAATGGTAAGAGCCATCTGATTTGACACGGGGAGAAAGTTTTAAATGACCATCCGCGATACTCATATAAGTATTGGGTGGGATCACATAAACATTATTTGCTGTCACCTGCATATCATCCACTACCTGGTGAACGGGCATGGTTGTTTTTCTTTCCAGCAATTCTGGCAAGATACTTTCATGATCCGGGGCCAGGTGCTGAATGATAACATAAGCCATTCCAAGTTTAGGTGATAAGTTTTCAAGTAATTTGGAAATAGCTTCAATACCACCGGCAGAAGCACCAATTGCTACAATGGGAAAATTTTTTAGACTTTCAGTTTTTTTATCCTTTCTATCCATTGACTTTTTAGAAACGGAACGAGAAGGTACCTTACCATTATTTTTATTTCCGGTATTAAGTCTTTTTTTATTACCCGTTATTTTCGTTTGCTTATTTGATCTTTTTCTTTGCATAACATGACCCAATAGATACTAAACAAAAACAAAGGATTTTTCAGAACAGGATGTCTTGGAGTAAAGCCTAAACTAAAGGTAAGAATTTATAGTCCCCCCCCCACACACACAAATTTTAAAAAGATTTCTTTCAAGGCTTTAGATTCAGTAGCATTGTGACAGTTTCATTACTTTTAATGTCAAACCATGATTATGGGTAGATTATTTTTTCTTATTTGTTTCGCCCTATCAGCACTTACAGCTATTTCACAAAAAACTTTTATCTGGTGTGGTTCGCTGATCGACGGCATTTCAAATGAGCCAAAAAAGAATATGACCCTTGTTGTTGAGAAAAATAAAATCATTGTTATTGAAAATGGTTTTAGCAAAGCTGGCACTGCAGATAAAACAATTGATCTGAAAACAAAAACGGTAACTCCCGGTTGGATGGATATGCATGTACACATGGAAGGTGAAACAAATCCCAACGCATACCTTGAACGTTTTACATTAAATCCACCTGATATAGCTTTTAATTCCGTATCAATTGCCGAAAGACCTTTGATGGCAGGCTTTACAACCGTAAGAGATTTGGGTGGCTCAGAGCAGGAATGAAACCAATGGACGCTATAAAGGCAGCAACGATTTATGCTGCTGAGCTATTGGGAATGAAGGATCAGTTAGGAACCATTGAAGTCGGTAAGTTCGCTGATATAGTTGCTGTTGATGGAGATCCTCTAACCGATGCAAAAGTTTTTGGGAAAATTGTCTTTGTGATGAAAGATGGGATAATTTTTAAAGAACAATCTTCTCGATCTTAATTCATTGAAGAAAGACGTTACACCAACAAAGTATTACTGGTATATTAATTGTTTATGGTAAGAAAATACCATTATGAAACTATCAGGATTTTTATTGAAACTGGGAATGGCTGTATCAACAGCCGGCGCTTATCTTTTTTTTGCAAGAATGTTTAAGAAAAAGAAACCCAAAAAACCAACAGTAAAAAATTCAACGGCAAAACCAACAAGGACAACCAAAAAATCAATATCCAAGCCTCGACAGAAAAAGGTGCCTGCCATGGAAAGTTAGTTCTACAGCAGGCTGAAAAATAAATTTGTATAGCAGTCCCTGGAAACAAAAAATAAAGGAAGCAGTTTATAAATTGCTTCCTTTATTATAGATTAAACAAAAACTGCTTAATCTTTCGCAATCTTATTATAGCTCGCGACAACACCGCGGATAAGTGATGAACTAAATCCCTGGTGTTCCATTTCATTTAAGCCGGCGATGGTGCAGCCTTTTGGAGTGGTTACTTTATCGATCTCAGTTTCAGGATGATTTCCTTTCTCTAATAAAAGTTGTGCTGCTCCTTTTACAGTTTGGGCCGCGATCAATGTTGCAGTAGCAGCATCAAACCCAATTTCAATTCCGCCCTGGATATTTGCGCGGATATAGCGCATTGCATAAGCAGTACCACATGCTCCAAGTACTGTGGCAGCGTCCATTAGTTTTTCATCGATCATTACTGTTTTGCCGAGCTGATCAAATAACTGGCGGATATAATTGATTTGTGATGTTGATGCACCCGCATGTGCAAGACAGGTCATGCTTTGCTGTATGGCGATCGCCGTATTTGGCATGGCACGAATCACCGGCACAGGCTTTCCAACTGCTTTTTGTATTTGCTCGATCCAAACGCCGGTGATAACGGAAACAATAACATGTTTCTTTGGATCGAGTGTAGTTTTTATTTCATCGATGATATCAGCAAAATTGTATGGTTTTACTGCCAGTAAAATTATCTCGGCGGTTTTTACCGCTTTCTTGTTATCACTATGCACCATTGAGCCTTGTTCAGCAAAACGACTAAGGGGAGAAAGGTTTCTTCGTGTTATTGAAATTTCTACCGGGCGGCTGAATTCACTTTGAATCAACCCTTCGGCAATTGAAGCGCCAAGATTACCACCACCGATGATCGCAATTTTTTTTGACATAAACATTTCATTTAATGAAAATGCCACGCCGTTATCGGTGTGGCAAACAACAATAAAGCAAATATCCGGAATTATTATATATCTCTCACGAATGCCACGGATTTTCACGGATTAATTCTGTGCAAATCTGTGAAATCTGTGAGAAAGAACTCCTAGTAATACTTATGATCAATAAGAAAGTTCTTTACATAAGTTTCTACACCTTCTTCAAGAGAATAGAATTCTTCTTTATAACCTGTATTGCGAAGTTTGCTCATATCCGCTTCAGTGAAGTATTGGTATTTATCACGGATATCAACCGGTGTATCAATAAATTCTATTACAGGTTCTTTGCCAAGGCTTTTAAAGATTGCATTTACTAAATCGTTGAATGTCCTCGCCTTTCCTGTTCCCAAATTATATAAGCCTGATGCAGGCTTTTCATTCATAAGCCAAAAGCATATATCAACAACATCTTTTACATAAACAAAATCACGGAGCTGTTCACCGTGTTTATAGCCAGCTTTATGAGATCTAAAAAGTTTTACTTTACCTGAAGACTTAATTTGATTAAATGAATGAAAGATCACACTTGCCATCCTGCCTTTATGATATTCATTTGGCCCATACACATTAAAAAACTTCAAACCATACCAAAACGGAGGTGAGTTCCGAGTCTGTTGAAGAACCCATTTATCAAATTCATTTTTTGATTTTCCATAAGGATTAAGAGGGTTTAATTTAAAAGGCAATTCATGATCGTCTTTATAACCCAATTCCCCATCGCCATAAGTGGCAGCGGAGGAGGCGTAGACAAGCGGAATATTTTTTTCAGCGCAGTAGTTCCAGATCTTTTGCGAGTAATCAACGTTGAGCTTTTCAAGAATTGAATAATCAAATTCTGTTGTATCAGTTCTGGCACCAAGATGGAATACAAAATCAATTTGCATTGGATGATCTGTCAGCCAATCAAACAATTCATTTCTATCAACTCTTGCAATGATCTTCTTATCGTCATAATTGTGTTTTTTGCTTTCATCATCAAATTCATCAACGATAATGAGGTTGTGATATCCTTTACGATTCAGGTAACCCACCATACAACTTCCTATAAAGCCTGCAGCTCCGGTAACGAGTATGACTGAATTACGATCCATTATTCTTTGAGGTTAAGGATGAGATTGAGGTTGAGGTTGAGATTAAGGTTGAGAGGAATGCTTAGCCTCAACCTTAACCTTAACCTTAGTCTTTATATCGAGCTTAAGGCAGAACCAGCCTCTTCTTTTGCCAGGTAATCCTCAATAGCTGTGTCATATTCTTCCTGCCACCAATCGATCGTTCCCCAGAAATCGCCGTTCACTAACATTTCACCGCTTGTCACCAATCCAATTCTTTCGTAAGGAAATTCGCCTAATGCGTTTTCAAATTTTTCGATCAGGTCCGCTTTTACACTTACCACTACCCTGCTTTGACCTTCGCCAAATAAATACGCATCCTCGCGCATATCATCTTTTGTTTCTACTGTAAACCCAAGCTCGCGGTTAAAGCTGCTTTCACATAAAGTGATAAATAATCCGCCTTCGCTTACATCATGGGCTGACTGAATTAATTTTTTATTGATCAGCCCGGCAACTTTTTCCTGTAATGAAAATTCCTCATCTAATTCAAAATAAGGAGCCGCTGAAAATTCTACATTATGGATCTTCGCCAGATATTGTGATGAATTAATATCGTTAGTTGACCGGCCCAATAAATAAATGACATCGCCTTCCTCTTTAAAATCCAAAGTCATTTTATCATTTATGTTCTCGAGCAATCCGACCATTCCGATGGTTGGAGTTGGATAAACCGGGCCATCCGGATTTTGATTGTAGAAACTCACATTGCCACCTGTAACCGGGGTATCAAATTTTCTGCACGCATCTCCCATTCCTTTTATTGCCTGAACAAACTGGTAATACACTTCGGGATCGTAAGGATTTCCAAAATTCAAACAATTAGTAACGCCTAATGGCTTGGCGCCACTGCAAACAATATTTCTTGCTGCTTCACTTACAGCAATCATTGCACCTTTATAAGGATCAGCAAAAACATAGCGGCTGTTACAATCAGTAGTAATAGCTAAACCTTTTTTTGTTCCTTTTACCAAAATAACCGGTGCATCTGTCGGTGCATTTGTTGAAGCATTGTTTGTACAAACCATACTGTCGTATTGGTTATATATCCAACGCTTTGATGCAATGGAAGGAAGACCGATCAATTTTTCTGCAATTGATTTCAGATCTTCTGGAACAGCAATCGAATCCGTATCAAACCTTTTTATTTCATTTAAATATTGGGGCTCACGAAATTCTCTGTCATATTGGGGTGCTCCGCCACCCAGCACAAGATCATGTGCTGGAATTGAAGCTTCCAATTCATTGTTCATGTAAAAATTGAGCATGCCGTCATCAGTTACTTCACCGATAACTGAACATGGAAGATCCCATTTTTGAAAAATTTTTGTTACCTCATCTTCTCTTCCTTTTTCCGCGACAAGCAACATTCTTTCCTGGCTTTCACTTAAAAGCAATTCCCATGCTTTCATATTTTTTTGACGGGTTGGAACTTTATCAAGATCTATTCTCATGCCCACTTCGCCTTTTGCACTCATCTCAGAAGTAGAGCAAATAATTCCTGCAGCACCCATATCCTGCATACCAACTACAGCACCTGTTTGAATTACTTCAAGACATGCTTCCAGTAATTTCTTTTCCTGGAATGGATCACCAACCTGTACGGCAGGTAAGTCTTGTGCACTTTCAGCCGTAATATCTGCTGATGCAAATGAGGCGCCGCCAATCCCATCTTTACCTGTTGCACTGCCAACGAACATCACGGGATTACCTTTTCCTTTTGCTGTTGCTGAAACTGTTTCACCTGCTTTAACAATGCCCACACTCATTGCATTCACTAATGGATTGGTATGATAACATTCATCGAAATAAATCTCACCGCCAACAGTTGGCACACCAAAGCAGTTTCCATAATGCCCGATACCGTGTACTACACCCGATAATAAATGTTGTGTTTTATCTTCTTCCAGATTTCCAAAACGTAAAGAATTTAATGCCGCAATCGGTCTTGCACCCATTGTAAAAATATCACGATGAATTCCACCAACACCCGTTGCCGCTCCCTGGAACGGTTCGATAGCAGATGGATGGTTATGCGATTCAATTTTAAAAACAACACCCAGTCCATCACCAATGTCCATCAATCCAGCATTTTCCTCACCGGCTTTCACAAGCATGCGTCCACCCTCCCGAGGTAAGGTCTTTAACCACTTAATTGAATTTTTATAGCTGCAATGCTCGCTCCACATTCCACTAAATGCGCAGAGCTCATTGAAATTAGGAGTACGTCCAAGTTTTTGTTTGATGAGTTCAAATTCTTCGGCTGTTAAACGAAGTTGTTCAGCAGTCTTTACTGTTATTTCCATAGTTTTTAAGAAAGCGCAAAGCTAATGAAATGTAAGTTAACCTCTGTCCACGAAAGGGGAACTTAGATTGAATTTTACAATCTCTGTATTGTGACGTGCCTTTCTTCTCTCTGATTATTGAATATTGCTTATTGCCTATTGACCATTGACCATTCACGACTGACCTCAGCCCTCCGACTTCAGACTTCAGATTTTATAACTATTTTGCAAAGTAAACCTAACCCATTTGTATTATTTATTATTTGCGGGATACCTCTGTTTATTTGCGTGGCTGCTCACAAGACTTGGCTTCTTTAAAAAATCCGGGCTTAGCAATGCTCAGTTAGTAATTCTTTTTTTGTTGAAAGTAATGGCTGGTATTTTTTATGGATGGATCGGGATCTATTATGGCCAATATGCTTACATGTTCGATACCTGGGGCTACCATCAATTAAGTATCGACGAGTATAAGTTACTTTTTCAAAACCCGTCAGAATATTTTTCCAATCTTTTTCAAAGTGGTTATGAAAATAAGTACGGTAATTTTCTTGCTTCGGAGAATTCCTGGTGGAATGATCTGAAGACTAACATGTTCATCAAATTCCTTTCCGTAATAAATATTTTCAGTTTTGGTAATTATTATGTGAATGTGATCTTCTATTCATTTATCACTTTCACAGGGCCGGTGGCGATATACCGTGTCTTTAGCGATGTATTTCCCGGAAAAAAAATACAGGTATTATTGGCCACATTCCTCATCCCCTCATTTGCTTACTGGACGAGCGGTATTCATAAAGATGGCCTTGTTTTCATGGCAATAAGTCTTGTAGTTTATCATGTATATTTCGGATTAAAAGAAAATAAATTCAGGTTATCTAGGATCTTTCCTTTGTTAATTTCATTTATCATTATTCTTTCTTTTAGAAACTTCTTGTTCATCATTCTGACACCTGCATTATTTGCCTGGATACTTTCCTATAGACTTAAAAAAAGAATTGCTCTTATTTTTATTTCTACATACCTGTTAAGCGGGTTATTATTTTTTTCACTTCGTTTTATTTCTCCACGGTTAGATTTTCCGCAAGCAGTAGTTGATAAACAAAAAGCCTTTAAAACCCTGCAGGGAAATTCTGGTTTTGATTTTCCAGAATTAAAACCAACAATAGGAAGTTTTTTGATTAATGCGCCGCAGGCTTTAAGTTCCACAACCCTCCGGCCACATCCGGGCGATGTAAAACATATTTTATCAATGGCGGCCGCTACCGAAACCGCAATCCTGCTATTCCTTTTTTTGTTATTCCTGTTTTGGAGAACGAATGGAGTAAGGTCGGCAACATTTATATGGTTCTGTATTTTTTTCTCATTTTCATTTTTGCTTTTAATTGGTTTTACTGTAAATTTTTTAGGCGCTATAGTTCGATACAGAAGCATCATCCTGCCTTTCTTATTGGTACCGGTAATCAGCCTGATCGATTGGCAGAGGATCTACTCAATCCTTTTCAATAATATTAAAAATAATTCTAATGTTTCAGATTCGACCAAATCCACCTGATTTTTTAGGAGAATGGTAGTTTTTTCAACAAAATTTTCCACATTTTTGATCGAAAATCGTTGGTTTCCGTAAATTTTATTGGTTTTATTCTTGAATATGCTTTTTTTTGCATTTGAACCATTTTTTAAAATCAAAAAGCAATAGTTATGGTGTCCTCAAAACTCGAATACATCTGGTTGGATGGTTATAAGCCAATACAGAGTCTTAGAAGCAAAACTAAAATTGAAAGAAACTTTAGTGGCAAGTTAGAAGATTGCCCCATTTGGGCGTTTGACGGTTCGTCAACCGAACAAGCTCCCGGCGGTTCATCTGATTGCATATTAAAACCAGTATTTATTGCGAAAGACCCTCAAAGAAAAAATGCTTACCTGGTAATGTGTGAAGTGTTCAGTCCCGATGGCACCGCACATGAATCAAACGGAAGAGCAACTATCGAAGATGATGACAATGATTTTTGGTTTGGTTTCGAACAAGAATATTTCTTGTGGAATCCTGAAACAAATAAGCCAATCGGTTTTCCTGAAGGAGGTTTCCCCGGTCCACAAGGTCCATACTATTGCTCAGTAGGTGCAAAAAATGCTTTTGGGCGTGCCATGGTTGAAGAACATCTTGATGCATGTCTTGAAGCAGGATTAAATGTTGAAGGTATCAATGCTGAAGTAGCAACCGGCCAATGGGAGTTCCAGATCTTCGCGAAAGGCGCAAAAGCTGCCGGCGACCAGGTTTGGGTTGCTCGCTATTTGCTCGAAAGAATTGGGGAGAAATATGGCATCTCAGTTAACTGGCATTGCAAACCACTTGGTGCCCTTGATTGGAATGGTAGTGGTATGCATGCTAATTTCTCAAATGAATTATTAAGAACTTGCGGTAGCCGAGATATCTATGAGCAGATCTGCGAAGGTTTCAGACCATATGTGAAAGAGCATATCGAAGTTTACGGGCCAGATAATCATTTACGACTTACAGGCAAACATGAAACAGCAGCGATCACAGACTTCACATTTGGTGTTTCTGATCGTGGCGCTTCTATTCGCATACCAATTGGTACTGTGGAAAGAGGTTGGAAAGGTTGGTTGGAAGACCGCCGGCCTAATAGCGCGGCAGATCCTTACAAAGTGGCTGCCCGCATCATTAAGACGGTAAAAAATGCTGAAGCAAATCTGGCAAAGGCTGAAAAGAAAGTTGCTTAATAGCTTTCGAACAGTCGTTATAAGAATTTATTCACCAAGTTTAAAGGTAAGCGTTTGAAACAGGCTTACCTTTTATATTTGACACCCAATTAAAAAAGTATAAAAATAAAATCATGTCATTACGATTCAATGCTATCAACAATTTAAACACTTCACAGGAAGTAAAAGTGGAAAACCCAACGAGAATAACAGCCATATTTGGAGAAAGTGTTTTTACAGTAAAAACAGCCCGTGAGTTTTTAAGTGATGAAGCTTATAAAAGTCTTGTCGCTTCTATAAGAGCGGGTCAAAAGATCGATCGTTCTATGGCGAATCAAATAGCAAGCGGTATACGTTCGTGGGCGGAAGGAAAAGGTGTTAGTCACTTCACACACTGGTTTCAACCACTAACGGGGAGTACTGCCGAAAAACATGATTCATTTTTTACCATAAAAAGCGATGGTACTCCTATTGAACAATTCGAAGGTGACGCATTGATACAACAGGAACCAGATGCTTCTTCATTTCCAAGTGGAGGTTTGCGTGCAACATTCGAAGCAAGAGGGTATACTGCATGGGATCCTTCTTCACCAGCATTTATCATGGACATTGGCGGTGGAAAAACACTTTGCATTCCAACAATCTTCGTTTCTTATACGGGTGAATCACTTGATTACAAAGCACCGTTGTTAAAAGCTCTTGAAGCATTGAATAAGGCAGCCGTTGATGTCTGTAATTATTTCGACAGGAATGTTACCCGTGTTACCGCTACTCTTGGATGGGAACAGGAATATTTTGTAGTTGATGAAGGCTTATATAATGCAAGGCCCGATCTCGTAATGTGCGGAAGGACGGTTTATGGTCACAGTTCTGCAAAAGGTCAGCAATTGGAAGATCACTATTTCGGTTCTATTCCTGAAAGGGTTTATGCGTTTATGCGTGACTATGAAAATGAAGGATATAAATTAGGTATTCCTCTACGCACAAGACATAATGAAGTGGCGCCATCACAATTTGAATGTGCGCCGATATTTGAAGAAGTAAGTGTTGGCGTTGATCATAATTCCTTGTTGATGGATGTGATGGATCGAGTTGCCCGTCGTCATAAATTAAGAGTATTGCTTCATGAAAAACCATTTGCAGGAATAAACGGTAGTGGTAAACATAACAACTGGAGCATGGCAACCGATACTGGTGTTAATCTCTTAGCGCCGGGTAAAACGCCAAAGACCAACCTGATGTTCCTTACATTTTTTGTCAACACAATCAAAGCTGTTCATGATTATGCTGATGTATTAAGGGCATCAATTGCATCTGCCCCCAATGATCACCGGCTTGGCGCTAATGAAGCTCCTCCTGCAATTATCTCTGTTTTTATCGGTCAGTATCTCTTCAAAGTTTTAGAAGAAGTAAAAGAAAGGGTTTCTAAAAAAATGGATGAAACAGATGAAAGTATGCTAAAGATCGATATTCATAAAAGCATCCCTGA
>Ga0075429_100000802_pt1 | contig 24697 bp, 17 predicted proteins | sample RhiMetdeltSRZDD3_FD_75295 | JGI IMG/M metagenome (GOLD analysis project Ga0075429, IMG submission 75295) | Populus rhizosphere microbial communities from Tennessee, USA - Rhizosphere MetaG P. deltoides SRZDD3 | ecosystem: Host-associated > Plants > Roots > Rhizosphere > Soil | place: USA... | reverse complement strand
AGCGAATAGCCCACGAGCACCCACTGCACCCCGATCACCGCCATGGCCACGAACGACTGCATCATGGTGGTGAGGATGTTCTTGCGACGCACCATCCCGCCGTAGAACAGCGCCAGGCCCGGGATCATGAGCAGCACGAGCGCGGACGACGTGAGCATCCACGCGGTCGAGCCCGCGTCGATCACCGGCGGCGGCGGCACGGACGCGAGGAAGGGACCAGCCATGAGCACCTCCCTGTGCGATTCGGCGGACTCCACGGCACGCCCTCGTGCCGGCTTCGCGTGGAACCTCGCTCGGGCAGCGCGTGCCCCGAGCCACGCACCGCATCATCGGTATCGTGCCGGCCTCGGTCAACCGCGGCCGGCGGGTTCCGTGCACGGACGGGCCCCGCGGGGCCTATCCGCCAGATCGCCTCAGCGCGGGGGAACGGCTCCGCCCGCGGGCCAGTCGGTGTCGCCGAGCCGCGTCACGTCCAGCTCGATGAATCGCACCGGCTGGCCCCCCGTGACGATGCGCTCGCCCACCTCGCGCCACCGACCGTCGCGGATCACGGCGGTGTAGCGCATCGTGAACGAGGGCGTGGGGATCTCCCACACGAATCCCGAGTCGGTGGGTGTGAACGCGAAGTCCCCGATCTCGCCGCGGGCATTGGTGCGGAACGCATAGGCCTTCTTGCGCGCGTCATAGCCCAGTGTTGCGACCGCATGGAATACCAGCTTGCCCTCCGCGTCGTAGCCACGTCCCTCGATCAGCTTGAGTGTGCTGTCGAGCGTCGTGCCCACGCGTTCGGTCTGGGTGTGCTCCGCCCACTTGCCGTCCATACCCAGGATGCGAGCCTTGCCGCGCCACGTGCCATCCAACTTCGTCAACACACGCATGGCGGCTTTCTGCGCGGCGATCTGGGCGCTCGGGTCGTGTCCCTGCGCGTGAACCCGAGGCGGGAGCACGAACAGGGTCAGTAGTGCAATGGTCATCCAAGGCAGCGTGCGGGACAGGGGCTTCATCAGGCCTCCCAAGGAAAGGTGCGTCGTGAGCGGAACAGGAGTGGGTAAGGCAAGGCTCACAGGCCGGGCTTGAACACCATGAGCGCCATCGCCAGCAACGGTGTGATGAGTGCTGCCAGGCCCCAGGCTTCCCAGCGGCGCGTGAGCGCAGCGTAGGCGGCGTGGTCGAACGTGCCTTCGATCCCGCGTTGCGCCAGCGACCGCAGTTGCGTCTGGAGCGGTGCGACGCGGACCCCGAACAGCACGCCGGAAACACTGAACAGGACGAGTGAGATCGTGATCCACGGTGTGCGCAACAGCGGGTAGCCCCCGAGGATGGCCAGCAGCACACCCGTGACGATGATCGACAGCACACCCGGCAGCGTGAACCAGCGGTCACTGCGGATGATGCCGTCCATCGCGTGGAACAGCAGCCGCGGGTCGCGCGTGCGCGCGGCGTGTGCGTGCCAGAAGAGCCCGGTGGTGATGTTGCCGAGGAACATCACCACCGAGAGGATGTGCACGAGCTTGAACGCCAGGTACATGGCAGGGACCCTCGCGGGGCGGTACGTCAGCGAGGCGCCACCCTACCGTGCGTGCCACTGACGTTCCAAGCGCAGCGAGCTCGGGCGGCGTCAGGCCGTATGGGGTGTCCCTGGCGTGCTCGGATCCTCCAGCTCGTCGGGACCACTCCGGCCCGGCCCCGGCCACAGGAGTCCCGCGGCGGCCATGGCGACGCTGTTGATCGCGAACGCGTACGGACGGAGCCCGCGCATCTCGGGGAACGTCCAGCCGAGCCACAGCAGTGCCCACGTGATCGCGCCGGCGAACAGTCCGAGCACGACTTCCCAGACGGGAGGGCGAAGCCGCGCACGTGGACGCCGTGGCTCGAGGCGCGATCGCAACCACGCGGTGGCCACGAACGGGAGCGTGAAGAAGAGCCCGGAGACCACACCGTCCAGCGCTTCTCCGGAGGTGGGTTCGGCGGCGAGGTGGGCCGCGGTGACCACGGACACGGTGGGGACGGCGAAGCCGAGCCAGCGAAGCATGTGCCGGTGCATGCGATCCTCCACAGCCGGTGGCGGGCCCGGGACCCAGAGCGCCGCGCGAAGCGGCGTCCCATGCTACCCCGGGACCGCCGCGCCGATGCGGCGAAAATGCGGCCGGGTCGCGACCTGCGCGACCGGACTCCAGAGCTTCACCCGCCGGGCCGATGGGTTTAGGATGTAGAGGTTCACCGGGGGCCCTGTGCGCCCCCCCGTCTTCCCGGCGGCCCTGTGCGCCGCCGCAACCGGAAAGGACGCGCCATGAACGCTCCACTCCGCGACGCCTTCGGCGTTCGCCAGCCGCTCTCCACCCCTGCCGGCACCGTCCACATCTATCGCCTGGACGCGCTCGCCTCGCAGCTCGGCGTGGACTTGCACCTGCTCCCGTTCTCGATCCGCGTGCTGCTCGAGGCCGCGCTGCGCCAGTGCGACGACTACCAGGTCACGCAGGATGACGTGCGCCGTCTCGCCCGCTGGAAGGCCACGGGTGTCGAGCCCGTCGAGCTGCCGTTCAAGCCCGCGCGCGTGATCCTCCAGGACTTCACCGGCGTGCCCTGCGTCGTGGACCTCGCCGCCATGCGTGACGCCGTGAAGCGAATGGGGGCCGACCCCAAGCGCATCAACCCGCTGGTCCCGGTGGACCTGGTCATCGATCACTCCGTGCAGGTGGACCTGTTCGGCTCGGCCGCGGCGCTCGAGAAGAACGCCGAGATCGAGTTCGAGCGGAACAAGGAGCGCTACGAGTTCCTGCGCTGGGGGCAGAAGGCGTTCTCCAACTTCCGCGTCGTGCCGCCGGCGACCGGCATCGTGCACCAGGTCAACCTCGAATACCTCGCCGGCGTCACGCTCACCCGCGACGAGGGCGGCGTGAAGGTGGCCTACCCGGACACGCTCGTGGGCACCGACTCACACACCACCATGATCAACGGCCTGGGCGTGGTCGGCTGGGGCGTGGGTGGCATCGAGGCCGAGGCGGTGATGCTCGGCCAGCCGCTCTACATGCTCACGCCGCAGGTCGTGGGCTTCAAGCTCATCGGCCGGCTGCGCGACGGCGTGACCGCCACCGACCTGGTGCTCACGGTGACGCAGATGCTCCGCAAGAAGGGCGTGGTGGACAAGTTCGTGGAGTTCTTCGGTCCGGGCCTGTCGGCCATGACGCTGCCCGACCGTGCCACCATCGCGAACATGGCACCCGAGTTCGGTGCCACCGTGGGCTTCTTCCCGGTGGATGCCGAAACGCTGCGCTACCTCGAGCGCACCAATCGCGCCGAAGCCGCGCGGCTCACCGAGGCGTACTGCCGCGCGCAGGGGCTGTTCCGCACCGATGACACGCCGGACCCGTCGTTCACCGACACGCTCGAGCTCGACCTCGGCGCCGTCGAAGCGAGCCTTGCCGGGCCGAAGCGGCCACAGGACCGCGTTGCGCTGCGCGACGTGAAGACCAGCTTCCACAAGGGCCTCACCGCGCCGGTGAAGGAGCGCGGCTATGGCCTCGCCGAGGACGAGCTCGCGCGCACTTCCAGCGTGCAGTCGAACGGCGGCAGCGAGTCGCTCACGCACGGTGCGGTGGTGATCGCCGCGATCACGTCGTGCACGAACACGAGCAATCCCTCGGTCATGGTGGGAGCCGGACTGCTGGCCCAGAAGGCAGTCGAGCGGGGCCTCACCGTGAAGTCACATGTGAAGACCAGTCTCGCGCCGGGCTCGAAAGTGGTGACGGAGTACCTCAAGAAATCGGGCACGATGACGAGCCTCGAATCACTCGGATTCCATGTCGTGGGCTACGGCTGCACCAGCTGCATCTCGGAAGGCACGCCCGTGCTCATGGGCGACGGACTCGCTCGGCCGATCGAGCGGCTCGTCCTTGGGGAGGGCGCGCGACTGCTGGGGCCGGGGGACGATGCGAGACTCCACCCCGCGAAGCAGACCGCGTTCCTCGATCAGGGTGCCAGGGAGTGCGTCACGCTCGTGCTCCAGGACGGGCGCGAACTGGTGTGCACGCCGGACCACCTGCTCCTGCGCGCCGATGGCACGTGGGTGCGTGCGGACGAGCTGGTGCTCGGGCAGGACCGTGTGGTCATGGGCCTCGAGGCACCCCTGGATGTGCCGGGCGATGATGAGCGCGACTATGTCCTTGCCGCCGGTGGACGGCGCTACCCGCTCGCGGACCCGCCGCAGCGCGCGCGCGCGCTGGCGTTCTCGCGGCTGCTGGGGCACCTGCTGAGCGACGGCTCCATCAGCGTGAATGGCCAGGGCCGGATGAACGCCGGCCAGGCGCTGGACCGCGAGGCGATCCTCGCGGATGTCGAACTCCTCACCGGGAAGCGGCCGGTTGCGTCGCGGTACGACCATCTCAAGTGGAGCATCGTCCTGCCGCGTGAGCTCACCCAGGCGGTGCTGGCGCTGGACGGCGTGAGCGACGGGCGGCGGATCACGCAGCCGCACGCATTGCCCGCGTTCCTGCTCGAGCCGGCTTGCCCGGTGTCCATCGTGCGCGAGTTCCTGGGCGGGATGTTCGGCGCCGACGGCCATGCGCCCGTGTTGAGCCGTCAGGGCGCGGACCCGCGGGACGCCGTGTTCGGCGCGCCGGCGTTCTCTCGCTCCGCGACCGAGGAACACGTCGAGTCGCTCCGCGGCGTCATGCGTGACGTGGTGGGGTTGCTGAGCCGCTGCGGGGTGGAGACCGAGGCTGCGAGCCTCTACGAGTATCCGACCCGACGTTCGGCCTCTACCTATCCGGCCGCCCGAGATGGCGCGCCTCGTTGGGAGGTCCGACTGGTGTTGCCCGACGGACTCTCGTTCGTCGAGCGCGTGGGCTACCGCTACTGCGTGGACAAGGCACTGCGCGCGAGTGCCGCAGCTGTGTACTGGCGGACCGTCCAACGCATCGGCCGCCAGCGCGTGCGCATGGCGGAGACGGTGCAAGCGTTGCACGAGCGAGAGCCGGCGCTGCCCTTCACCCGGGCACGCGAGCAGGCAGCCGGGATGTTGCTGGAAGCCGAGCCCGCGATCCACGCGCACTACTCGCTGCTGCGTGGTCACGACCGCTTCCAGAGGCTGCCGGCGGGAGAGGGCCGTCCGTTCCGGCCGCTGCATCGTGACGCCGCGGGTTTCCCATCTCCCGTGGAGATGCTGGCCGAGATGGGTGCACGCGACTGGTTCTCGAAACTGGATGGACGAGCCCCGGTCGTCGAGGACAAGCGCTATTGCGTGGACAAGGAGGCGATGAGCCTCCCGACCTTCTCGCTCGGCGTGATCGACCGCAGGGCGGCAGGCACGCGCCGGGTCTTCGACCTCACGGTTGAGCGCGTCCATGCCTTCGTCGCCGGTGGGGTCTGCGTTCACAACTGCATCGGGAATTCCGGCCCGCTGCCCGAGACGGTCGCGAAAGCGGTGGAGGACGGCAAGCTCGTCGCCGCGGCGGTGCTGTCGGGCAATCGCAACTTCGAAGGTCGCGTGAACCCGCTCACGCGCGCGAACTACCTGGCATCGCCGCCGCTCGTGGTGGCCTATGCCCTCGCCGGCACCGTGGACTTCGACTTCGAGCGCGACGCGCTCGGGGCCGGCCGCGACGGGAAACCTGTGTACCTGCGCGACATCTGGCCGTCGCAGCAGGAGATCGCCGACACGATCGCCTCGAGCCTGGACCCGTCCATGTTCGCGAAGAGCTACGGCAACGTGTTCGACGGCAATCCGCGCTGGAACGACATCCCGGTCGCGGGAGGCGAGCTCTACCGCTGGGACACGGCGAGCACGTACATCCACGAGCCGCCGTTCTTCCAAGGCCTCACACCGGAACCAGCGCCGCTCAGCGACATCACCGGCGCGCGCTGCCTCGTCATGGTCGGCGACTCCGTCACCACGGACCACATCTCGCCGGCGGGCGACATCGCGCAGGCGAGCCCGGCCGGCCGCTGGCTGCAGGAGCGCGGCGTCGAGAAGCGGGACTTCAACAGCTACGGATCCCGCCGCGGGCACGACCAGGTCATGGTGCGCGGCACGTTCGCGAACATCCGGCTGAAGAACCTGCTCGTGCCCGGCAGCGAGGGCAACATCACGGTGCTGCTCCCGAGCGGGGAGACGATGGCGATCTACGATGCCAGCGCGCGCTACATGGCCGCGGGCACACCGCTCGTGGTGCTGGCGGGCAAGGAGTACGGCTCCGGCAGCTCGCGCGACTGGGCCGCCAAGGGCACGCTCATGCTGGGCGTTCGCGCCGTGCTGGCCGAGAGCTTCGAGCGCATCCACCGCAGCAACCTGGTGGGCATGGGTGTGATGCCGATGGTGTTCGAGGCGGGCCAGACGGCGGACTCCCTGGGCCTCACCGGCCGCGAGACGTTCGACGTCTCGGGGCTTTCGGGCGAACTCAAGCCACGCCAGAAGCTCAAGCTGCGCGCCACGCGCGAGGACGGCTCGGTGGTGGAGTTCTCGGCCATCGCCCGGCTCGACACGCCGGTGGACGTGGACTACTACCGCAACGGCGGCATCCTCCAGACCGTCCTGCGGAACCTCGTGCAGCACTAGCCGCACACGCTCAGCGTTCGATCACGAAGCGCCCGTGCGGGCTCCGCGCGGGCGCTTCGAGCGTGTACGCGGCCTGTGACTCAGCGACGGCGCGAGGCCTGCTGGACGGGCACCGGGTCGTATGCGTCGAGCAGGCCCAGCGGCAGCTCGCCTGCGGCCATCGGGGCCAGCGAGCCCCGGTGGTAGAGCCCGACGCGGTGAAGCGCACGCGCCATCGCGACCTGGAACTCGGACGGCACCGCGCGTCCGTCGCGCGGATCGCGGGCGGGGATCAAGAACACGACCGGCACTTCGCCTTCCCGGCGCAGCCGGTACCAGCGCGAGGCGGCGCGACGCGCGAGCTTCTCCGTGGTGAGGCTGACTTCCTGGGGGCTGGAGCCCCGGCCGGGAGCGACCAGTGGCGTCATGGCCATCTCGTCGTGCCCGAACAGGTCCTCGAGGCTCATGGCGTAGGCCGCGTTCGTCCCGGGCTGCTCGACCACATCCTGCGGCACGATGCGGCCGAACCGGCACTCCGGGCGCCACGCCAGCACGGCCCGCTTGCACTCGTCGATCAGTCCGCGTACCGCGGCCGCCTTCTCGATGGGGTCCTTCGAGCCGTTCGCGGCCAGTCGCTCGCTCGGTACCAGCGCGACGTCGTCGTCGAACACCATGCCGTCCAGTTGCAAGTACACCGCGAGATCCGTGACGAGGTCCACCGCCGCTCGGCGGGATGGCGCCAGGTCGGGGGAGAGCTTCGTACTCCAGCGGCCGTGCGTGCCCGGCCACGCGCGCACCGGCATGCGCAGCGTGGGATCCCGGTCCCAGGCCCAGGTCAGGTTCAGCGTCGGCACGAGGGCCCACACCCGGAACTCCTCCTGGCGGAACCGGTCCGCGGCGAACGCCCACACGTCGGCCGCGATCTGGGCCTGGTGGTTCATCGCGAAGCTCGTGCCCAGCCGGCCGTCGCGATCGGGAGGCGCGAACACAGGAATGAGCACGGCATTGGCACCCACGGCCCGCACACGCGCCACGGCTTCGTCCAGCGCCCGGCGCATCGCGGGTTCGCCCGCCTTCCACATGCCATCCAACGGCACCGTCGCCATGCGCACCGGCGGCGCGGGTTCCCGGTACCAGTCGGGATCACGCTCGATGTCCCAACCCTGGTGGAACAGGAAGCGCGGCAGGCAGCCTGAGCGCAGGTCCGCCGCGGTCACGAGCCGGTGCTCGAGCGCCAGCGTGATCTCGAAGCCCGCGTGCGCCGCCTGCGCGCGCGCCATCTCGTTGTGCACGCCGTACGGCCACACCAGCACGCGCGCGGGCGCTCCCAGTTCCTCACGGAATGCCCGCTGCGAGCGCGTCAGGTCCTCCCCGATGCGGTCGCGATACTGCTCGCGGTCCTCGTAGGCACCCGCTGCGGCGACCCACATGCGCGAGCCCACCGACGGTCCCGTGACGCCCTGCGGGCTGCACGGTTCGTTCCCGTGGAGTTCGTGCGTGTGCGAGACCAGCTCCACGTCCCCGGCGCGGGCCAGCGCGCGGAGCTCGTTCCAATCCAGCAGCGGCGGCGTCAGCGGGCGTTGCGTGCCCACGAAGCCCGTGATCGGTGCAAACGCGGGACGCACCCCCGCGGCGCGAAGGATGGGGAGCGCGCGTTGGGTGAAGCTCCGGTAGCCGTCGTCGAACGTGATCACGAGCGTGCGCGGCGGCAGCTTCTCGGGGTGCTCGCGATTCGCGATCAGTCGCGACAGCGGCACGAACGTCCAGCCCTGAGCGCGGCAGGCCCGCAGTTGCGCGCGCAGCTCCTCGGGCGTCACGGCGAGGTCGTCGGTGCCCGGGTCCGGGGTGACGTCGTGATAGGCGAGGATCGCGATCTCGGGGAACTTGGTCACGGTCTCCGCAGGCGGAGCGGTGTGGGCCACCCGAGGCGCCGCCCGAGCCGTCGTGCACACGGCGAGCGCGCAGACGCATGCCGCCGCGATCGTGAGCGAGACCCGAAGGGCGCGCATCAGAACGCCTTCACGAGCCCGATCCTCCACCACCCGCGACGGTAGCCCGAGGCGGACTGGAGGTTGGAGTCGCCGTGTCCGGTGGCGAATGCGAGCGTCCAATCGAGATTGGGCATCCACTCCAGCCCGGCCTCGATGCCGTAATAGGGATCCGAGGGCGTGTCGAACTCGCTCTGCCAGCCCGTGCGGAAGTCGGCCGAGAGCCGCCAGTGCGGGCCGGGCCGCATGGCGAGTTCGAGGCCGGGGCCCCACTCGCGGTAGAAGTCGGGGTCGTAGTAGCCGTTGTCCAGGTCCTCGTGCACGTTCAGCTGGTCCAGCGACAGCCGTGCGCCGACTTCCCAGCGCGCGTCATCCCGGACCTGCCAGCGGGCCGCGAACGCCGTGCGCTCGGAACGGTTGCCGTCGCTGTACGAGCCGGCCCGTCCGCTTGCGCTCAGCAACAGCCGCGGTGCCGCGTCCAAGTCCGCGGCGAACACCCACTGCAGCATGGACAGGTTCTTCTCCATGGCGATGCGCGTGATGACAGGTTCACGTGCAGTGACCACTTCGAGCCGGACGCGGTCGGTGGGACGCAGGATCAACCCCAATTCGCCACCGCGGCGGGCACCCGTACCCGACTCCCACGAGGTGAGCGCACCGCGCGCATACGTCGTCCACGTGGGGTTCCAGGTCGTCCGAACGCCCGCTGTCCACTCCCTCAGGGCGCTCGAGCCGCCGTCGTCCTGCGTGGCCTCGCGCCGCCACGTCGCGCTTGCGCTCGTGCCCTTGGCCAGCGGCCACGTCACCTCGACCGTCGGACTCTGCACCTCGAGCCCGTCGGTGTCGTCGCTGCTGCCGTTCGCCAGCTCGACCCGCGCGCGATGCTCCTGCGAGATGCGAGCGGACAGGAGCTGCATCTCGGTATCGCCGGGGACGAGCGCCTCGTAGCGCGCGATCGCCGCCTGGGCCCCATCCGGGTCGTCGTCCCAGTAGCGTGCCTGCGCCAGCACCTTCCACGCTTCCGCCTGCGAGGGCTCGCGCGCGACGAGTGCCTCGAGTCGGTGGCTCGCGCGCCGATTCTGGCCGTTCCAGCTCTCGTTGCGCGCCAGGCCCAGCTCGGCGTCGGCCAGCCCGGGCTCGCGCTCGAGCAGCGCCTCGTAAGCGGTGATGGCTTCGCCATGGCGACCCATCCAGCCGAGCACACGCGCGCGCTCGAGCGAGGCATCACGGTCGACCGGTTCGCGCAACAGCACGGCGTCGTAGGCGGCGAGCGCCCCGGCCAGGTCGTCGCACTCCGCGAGGGCGCGTCCCAGCTGCCGGCGGGCGTCGAGGTCCTCGGGGTGATCGTTCAGCCAATCTTGCAAGTCCACCGCCGCACCGCGCGGGTTGTCCGCCTCGAGCCGCTGTTCCGCGCGATCGGCGAGCAGTTCGCGGGCGCGCTCCGGGAACTCGGCCGCAAGCCGCTCGAACAGCGCGACGGACTCGGCGTGACGCCCGGCCTCTCCCACGACGCCGGCCTCGAGCCAGCGCAGGCCGAAGTCCAGCGGGTCGCTTCCGAGTTCTTCGCGCAGCACGGCGAGGGCCGAGTCCGGCTGGCCGCGATCGGCGAGCGCTCGCGCCTCCAGCCAGACATCGCGTTCCGGCTCGTCGGCCACCGAGTCGGGCATCGCGCTGGCCTCGGACTGCGCCAGCACGGGCACGGCGGGTGCCACCACGGGCGGGGAGGGGACGGCCGGCGGCTTGGCGGGCTGCACGAGCGGCTTCGCCGGCGGCTTCGCACGTTTGGGCGCGGGCTTCGCGGCGGCGTCTGCGGGGACCGCAGTTGCCAGCGAGATCACGGCGAGCAAGGCCGCGACCACGGCCAGCCGAATGAGTGCGCGGGACTTCATCGCTCGGTCCTCCACTGCGTGATGCCGCCTCGGTAGTTCGTGCGCAGGATCCCCGCGGGTGTCGCGATCGCCGTGATGACCGACATCAGCATCCAGTAGATGAGCGGGTAGGTGACGGCGACCGGGTAGTAGCGCTTCACGGTGCGGTCGTAGCGCGAGTCCAGCCAGACCCCGGTGAGCAGCTGGATCAGGCACAGTGTGGCGATGATCATTCCCCACCAATTCGGGATCGGCGACGCGCCCGCCGGCGGCACACCCACCGCCCACGACAGCAGCCACAATCCCGTCAGCCCGACGAAGCAGTACGCCCACAGCACCGACAGCACGGCTTCGTAGTACACGGGCCACATCCGTCGCGTGCGCCAGCTGCGCACGATCCACGCATGGCGGCGCAGCACCTGTGCCAGCCCCAGTGCCCAGCGGTGGCGCTGCTTGCAGAGCGCACCCAGGGACTCCGGCACGCGCATCCACACGATCGCCCGCGGCTCGTAGCGCACGTCGTAATGGGAGATCTGCAGCTTCCACGTCATGTCGATGTCCTCGGTGGCCATCTCCGGGCTGTAGCGGCCCACGTCGATGAGTGCCGAGCGGCGGAACGCGCCGACCACACCGGACATCGTCAGGATGCGGCCCCAGATGCGCTGCGCGCGGCGCAGCAGGCTCACGATGGAGGTGAACTCCACGACCTGGAGCTGGGACAGGTAGGTGACGCGGTTCACGACGCGCGGGTTCCCGGTCACACCGCCGACGCGCGCGGACTCGAAGTGCGGAACCATCCAACGCAGGACCTGGGAATCCGGGCACGCATCCGCATCCATGATCAGGATGATCTCGCCATTCAGGCACGGCAGGGCATCGTTCATCGCCATGGCCTTGCCCTCGTTGCGCTCCTTCGCGATCAGGCGCACCTCGCCGCGCTCGGCGTAGGCCGCGACGATCTCGCGCGTACGGTCGGTGCTGGCGTCGTCCACGATCACCACCTCGAAATCCGGGTAGTCGATGCGCAGCGTCGCCTCGATCGTCTCGGCGATGACCTTGGCCTCGCAGTAGGCCGGGATCAGCACGGTCACGCGGGGGAATTGCGTCAGCTCGGGCGGCGACTGGCGGGTGTCCTCGCCCTGCTCGCGCCGCCAGAAGAAGTGCAGGCCGGTGGTGACCCACATGATCGCGCTCAGCACGGGGTAGCCGCCGAAGAACGCCAGCGCGTACCAGTAGAGCGGGTTGGTCTGCAGGCCGACGAAGAACGGCGTGAGGAGCTCCTTCATGAGCCGGCCTTCTGCTCGGAGCGCCCGCCGAGCAGCGCGGGATGGTAGACCTTGCGGTCCGCCTCGAAGCGCACGACGACCACGCTGGCGATCAGGCAATCCTCGGGCGAGGCGGGGTACTCGACCGGAACTCCGAGCATGTCGCGCGAGTGGTCCTCTTCCACGACCTGCAGCCCGGTGCGCGCCCCCCTCTGCTGGAAGATGCGCTGGTTGTGCTTCGCCCACAGCGTGGTCACACCCGCGATGATCACGAGCGAGATTGCGAGGAACCAGGCGGTGAACCGGATCTCGAACACCGAGATGCGCTGCAGCACGATCCACCACCACCACAAGAACAGGACCCAGCCCCCAGCCGCGAGGACGCCGTGCAGGAACTGTCGCGCGGGCGGCGCTTCGAGCGGTGCTCGGATGTCGGGAGGCTTGGAGGACATCGGGACCCGGGGCGGCGAAAGGGAACGGCAGGCGGCGGCCCCCTCGGAGGGGCCGCTCGCGACACTCCCGTTTCATCGGCGGAACCCGGAGGGCCCTTGACCGAATGCCGAGCGGCGTCCCAACTCGGCTGCCGGGTGCCACTTCCCGGGCTGGCCCGGGCCCGGAAACAAGGCGGCCACCCCCGGGGAAGGGGTGGCCGCCGCTGCCGGTCGCTCGAGCGCGGGTCAGCGCATCGCGTCGCGTTCGTCGCGCTGCTGGCGCTCCCACCAGAACGGCGCTCGCTTGCGCGCACGCGGGAGCAGTTCGTCCAGCGTGGACGCGTCGTAGAGCCGGCCATTCAGCATCACCCGCGACACGCTCTCCGAATCGCGGATGTTCACGAGCGGGTCGCGGTCCAGCACCAGCAGGTCGGCCAGCTTGCCGGGCTCGATCGAACCCAGGTCGCTGTCGTAGCCGAGGTGGCGAGCGCCGCCCAGCGTGGCGCAGCGCAGGGCTTCGAGCGGCGGCATGCCGCCCAGGGCCAGGCTCCAGATCTCCCAGTGCGCGCCCAGCCCCTCGCGCTGGCCGTGCGCGCCGAGCTGCACGCTCACGCCGGCGCGGTGGAGCTTGGCGGCCTCCTCGGCCACGGCATGCATGTTCCACTCGTTGTCCGGAGCGCCCTGGGGCCGGCGCGCGCGAGCGTCCAGAGTGCGGCGAGGCACGAACTGCTGCAGCCGCTCGTCCGCCCAAACTTCCGTTTTCGCGTACCAGTAGTGCTCGCCGTCCAAACCGCCGTAGGCGACGTTGAACGTGGGCGTGTAGCCCACCTTCGTCTGGCTCCACAGTTGGACCACGTCATCGTAGACGCGTTCGACGGGCAACGAATGCTCGACGCCCGTGTGGCCGTCGATCACCATCGTCATGTTGTGCGGGTACAGGGCACCGCCTTCGGGCACGACGTTCATGCCCGTCTGGCGCGCCGCCTCGAGCACCATCTGGCGCTGGTCGCGGCGCGGCTGGTTGTAGCTCTTCACGCTGTTCGCGCCGTAGGCGCGCATGCGGCGCAGGTGCATCAGCGCATCCCCGAGGCTGTCCACGTCGGCGCGGACGTCGCCCTTGGCGCCGTACAGGATGGTGCCGGTCGAGAAGATTCGCGGTGCCGTGATGAGGCCGGCGCGCTGCATCTCGGACTGGGTGAAGATCTCGTAGGAGTCGTTGGACGGGTCGTGCAGCGTGGTGACGCCGAACGCCAGCGAAGCATGATCGATCCACGAGCGTTGGGGGATGAGTTGCTCGTTGCCCATGCCGCCGTGCCAATGCGTGTCCACGAGTCCGGGCATGAGCGTCTTGCCGCTCACGTCCACGACCTTGGCGCCACGCGGGACGGTGACGCTCGAGCGCGTTCCGACCGCGGTGATGCGATTGCCCGTCACCACCACGACGCCGTCGTCGATGATCTCGGAACCGTTCATGGTGATGATGCGCCCGCCAGTGAGCGCGATCACCCCTGCCGGCTGGTCCGCCAGGAACGTGAACCCGATCGCACGCCGCCGCGGCGGCGTGCCCGCGAGCGAATCGTGGGCACCGGGTGCGAACGTGAACAGCTCATCCAGGTCCTGGGACCACAGCGAGTCGCCCAACGACCAGTGCAGCGTGCGCGAGTCGCCCGACCAACCCAGCCAGTCCCCGGCGTCGTTCGACACCGTGCGTACGGGCAGGTCGCGCATGGAGGGGCCGAAGTCCACCGGGCGGCCGGCCCGGACGGCGGGGGCGACCCACAGCCGGTACTTCTCGCGAAACGCGATCCAGCGCTCGTCCGGGGACAGGCGCGCCTCGGTGAAGTACACGCCCTTCAAGTGCGTGCGCTCGTCGCGGCCCATGAGGTCGACGCTGAACAGGCTGCGTTCGTCACCATCCGCTCCGGCGGCGTCCGTGATGTAGACGCGGTCGGAGGCGGCGCCGAACTGGGGCGCGTAGCCCCGGCGCGAGATGCGACGCGCCTCGCCGCCGCTGCTCGGCACCGCGTAGATGCCGGGCTCGCGTGACCAGGTGGGCGACATCAGGTAACCGCCGGTGATCGCTCGGTAGACGACGGTGTTGCCGTCCGGCGAGAACGCCGGCTCGACATAGTGGCCGGGCTTCCGCGTGAGGACGCGGCCCTCGCCGCCGTTGGCGGGTACGACGCGCACCGTGCCGAGCGTGCTGTCGTTCCAGCCCACATACACGATGGACCGGCCGTCGCGCGACCAGGACGGGTAGAACTCGAAGTGGTCGTTCTGCCGCGTGAGCCGCCGCGGCGAGCCGTCGGGCAGCGCGCGCACGTAGAGGTGGCCCAGCGCGGAGTACACGACGCGGCCACCGGCCGGGGACACACTTACCCAGCGCAGCATGCGCGCACGCACGGAGTCCGGTGCGACCGCGACCGGGAATCGCACCGCCTCACTCACGCGACGCGTTCCGGTGACGTGGAACGGGATGTCGCGCACCTGGCGCGTGGCCACGTCCACACGATGCAGCCCGCCCTTGGCCCAGTAGACGATCGAGCGGCCGTCGGGCGTCCACGCCATCACGGGGTACACGCCGTGGACCGCCCAGATCTCCTGCATGTCGCGCTCGAGCCCGCCCATCACCGCACGCTCCGTCCCGCTGTCCAGGTCCATGACGTGCAGCACGCTCTGGAAGCGAACGCGCTTCACGTACGCCAGCCGCTTGCCGTCGGGCGACGGCAACGGGCGGCAGGCGCCCCCGGGGCCGCCCGCGATGGTGAGGACCTCGCCACTCTCGCGGTCGAGCCGCTGGATCGTGTAGATCTGACCGTTGCCGTCCTTGTTGTACTCGAACGATGCGCCCGGTGTGGCGTCCATGCTCCAGTAGAGGTAGCGCCCGTCGGGGGAGAAGGCCGGCTCGCCCTCGTCCTTCTGCTCGGTGCGGCGCTTCGTCATCTGGATGCCGTCACCCGCCGGCCCGTCGGCGTGGTAGAGCCAGATCTCGCCCGCACCTGCCGAGCGCGTGGACGTGAAATGCTTGCGACCCGCGATGAACCTCCCGTCCGGTGTCCACGCCGGGCTGTTGAGCAGCCGGAAGTTCTCCTTGGTCACCTGGCGCGCGTTCGAACCGCCGGCGTCCACCACCCACAGGTTGTCGCCACCCGCGCGGTCGCTGGTGAACGCGATGCGCTTGCCATCCGGGCTCCAGCGCGGCTGCTCGTCCCACGCCACGCCGCTGGTCAGCGACTTCGCCTCGCCGCCCTCGATGGGCAGCAGGTAGAGGTCGCCGAGCATGTCGAACACGAGCTGCTTGCCATCCGGGCTCACGTCCACCGACATCCACGTGCCTGTGCGCGTGTCGAGCTTCGCCTCACTCGTCACGCCATGCTTGTCCTCGACGTTCCACGCTCCGCTGGGCTTCGCGTCAGGTGCGTTGGCCGTGCTGCCGGGCGTCGCCGAACTCACCGCCTCGGGAGCGCGTGCTTCGCCGGGATGATCGTGGATGGGATCGGAGTGAGCAGCACCTGGCGAGAACGCCAGGAGGGAGGAGGCGAGCAGGACCCAGGTCCCGCGGGCGGCTGCGTGCATGGACGGCCTCGTCGTGGAGGGGCGATAGGGGTGGGCGCGAGCGGCGGAGCCTACACCCCGGGAGGGCGAAGCCGCAGCCCCTGCGGTACCAGGCGAGGCGATTGCGGGGATCGGGCTGACGAGTGCGGCACGCCTGAGACCCGTCCCTCACGCTTGCGGTGGGACGGCCCGCGTGCGACGAGACGTTGCACAACGCCCGGCATCGTGCAGATCGCATGGCGTGTGCGTGCAATTCTCCACGACGAAGTCGGCGTTTCATTGACCCGGCCTTCGGCAGGCGCTGCAATTGAAAGCAGGACATCACGGATCGTGACCCAACGCTGGCGAGCGACGGATCGCTTCGACCTCACCCGGCCCTGCTTCCCGCCCCGGCGAACGTCGTCCAGGACCAGCTCACGGCTCACGCTCCCGTCCTGCCCCTCCTGCGGATCGCGTGCTCCGACGGCGCGATACCCCTCTCCAAGGTTCCGCGTCGGGATCTCCCGGGTGGTCGCCATGCGCCAGCCTCCCCTCATCCTCGCTGACTTCATGCGCCGGACTTTCCTCGTCCTTGCGGTCCTCGGACTGTGCCTCGCGGCCGCGCCCGTGCACGCGCTGCCCACGATCGCTCCCGAGTTGATCCGTGGCTTCGCCGGCGTCGTGAAGGGCAAGCTCGACGCGAGCAACTCGCACCTACAGGGTTCGACCACGCCCGGCGTCCTGGCGATCGCGTACGACAACACGGCCTCGCCGCCCAACTTCGGCCTTTCGTCCACCGACCTGGCCGCCGAGTGGGGTGACCGCACGTTCCTCGTGGCCATCGGCCTGCTCTCGTCTCACAAGATCACGATCTTCAACTCGGGTGCCAGCGGCGGTGGACCGTTGCTGACGGCCGAAGTGGGCGTGGACTTCTATGATGGCGGGACCAACACATTCATCGGGGGCTACATCGCGCAGGCGGACTTCGGTGCGGGTCTGGGCACCGGGTTCTACGCGGTCGTGAGCCTCACCGACCTCGAGCCCTGGCTGATCCACCTGCCGCCGGATGTACTCGTGGTCCAGAGGGTGATCTCCCATACCGGTGCCGCGAACCGGCTGGGAATCGCCTCGCTGGACCCGGTGACCGTCGGAAGCAGTCCCAGTTCGATGCACATCTTCGCCAGCACGTTCGGCGGTGGCATCCCGGGCTATTACATCGTCTCGAACGGCAACGCGAATCCCGGCCATCAGTTCGGTCTCGCCCAGCTGCCGGATCGCACGACGTCGCGAACCTGGGCCCAACTGAAGCGGCTCTATCGTTGATCCGGACCGACCGGCGGCCCTGACGAGCAGCTCCTTCGAGGGCATGGTCGCGCTGCCCCGGGAACCGGAATGCCGTGCGGCCCGGTCGCGGTGCAGCGCTCCAGGTTCCGTTCGGCGCCGCGTTGCGCCACGATGCGCGGATGGAGACGCTCGACCACATCGTGATCGCGGTGCCGTCACTGGCGATCGCCGGCGACGGGTTCCGCGACGCGGGCTTCACGGTGACGCCGGGCGGCCGGCACGACGAGCTGCCCACCGAGAACGCTCTGATCGCGTTTCGGGACGGCAGCTACCTCGAGCTGCTCGCCGCATGTGATGCCAGTGCTCGCGAGGAATGGCGTGAACTGGCGCGCGGGCCCGCCTGGGAACGGCACCTGAGAGGCGTGTCGGCCGTCGCGCGAAGATTCCTGCCGTCGCTGGCGGGAGCGGACGGCGTCGTGGATGCGTGCCTGCACGGGGCCTCGCTGCGTTCGCGCGCCGCCGACCTGCGCCGCGCCGGTGAACGTTTCGCGGGTCCGGTCCGCATGAGCCGCGAGCGACGAGACGGCGAACGCCTCGAATGGGAACTGCTGTTACCCGAATCTCGTCGGCTCCCGTTCTGGATCGCGGACCGCACACCGCGCGAGCGCCGGGTGCCGGGTGGGCCCGAGCCCACCTCACACGCGAACGGTGCGAGCGGGATCGCGGGCATCGCCGTGCGCGCCACCGGCGCGCCGCTCGCGGCACTGGCGCTGGGCGATCTGTTCCGGGGCGTTCCCGTCGCACTCCCGGATGGAGGCGCACGGATCGACGCGGGTATGTTCCAGCTCGAGGTGGTGGAAGGCCCCGTCGAGGGCGTGTGCCGCGCGAGCCTCACCGGCTGCGACGAGCTGCCCGAGGTGCTCTTATCCCTGGGCCTGCGGCCGGCGTAAGCGGATCAACCCGTCCTCGAACGCCCCATCAGGCACATCATCGTGCCGCTGAACGTGGCGACCCGCGTCTCCCCGGCGCTGTCTGACGCCCACGCCTCCGCCGCGACCGACGTGAGCGTGCGCCCCGCGCGCACCACGTGTGCACGCGCCTCGATGCGCTCGCCCCGTGCGGGTTCGAGCAGGTTCACCTTGAACTCCACCGAGACCACGCCCGCACCCGCGGGCATGAGCGTGAACGCGGCGTAGCCCGCAGCCGAGTCCATCGCCGAGGCCAGCACCCCGGCGTGCACGCTGCCGTGCTGCTGGCACAGCTCGTCGCGCACGGCGAAGGCCAGGTGCACCTCGCCCGGCGCGATGTGCGTGAGCGTGACGCCGAGCAGTTCCATGAACGCCTGGCGCGCGAGGCTCTCGCGTACGCGAGACGCGTAGTTCGGGTCCTGCGGCTGCATGCGGTCTCCGGTGGGGTGGGCTGGGACGGGACTCCGGTCCGCGCGGGACCGAGCCCCGTGCACCGGCGGCCCGGCTCCACTACGCTGCGGCACGGTAGCGCATCCACTCTCGCCTGGAGGTGCGAACATGTCCGAGGCTCCCCAACCGCGCGAGCTGCCGCGCCGCGCGTTCCTCAAGCTGGCCACGGCGGCTGCCGCCGCCACCGCCGTGCCCGTGACGGCACTGGCCCAGGCGCCGGCGACACCGCCCGCGACACCGCCCGCGGCCCCGGCCGCCCCCGTCGCGCCGGCAGCACCCGAACACAGCGGCAGCGAGGCGCGGCTCCTGACCGAGGTGCTGCGCGAGCGCTACCCCGACCGCTTCACCGAGAAGGAGTGGACGAGCATCGTCGGCGACTTCGACGGCGATCTCGGCGCGGGCAAGCGCCTGCGCGCCGTGAAACTCGCGAACGGCGACGAACCCGACTTCACCTTCCGACCCTGAGGACGCCATGGCCGACAGCGACCTGATGTACATGCCGGTGCGCGAACTGGCCGCGAGCCTCAAGTCGCGCAAGCTCTCGCCCGTGAAGCTCGCGCAAGTCTGCCTCGAGCGGCTGGAGAACGTGGGGCCCAAGCTCAACGCCGTCGTCACCGTGATGCGCGAGAGCGCGATGAAGGAGGCGGCTACCGCGGAGGCCGAGATCAAGAAGGGCCGCTATCGCGGGCCGCTGCACGGGATCCCGTACGGCGCGAAGGACCTGCTCGCGACCCAGGGGGTGCCCACGACGTGGGGCGCCGAACCGTACCGCCAGCAGGTGTTCGATCACGACGCCACGGTCGTGCGCAAGCTGCGTGAGGCGGGGGCGGTGCTGTGCGCCAAGCTCGCCATGGTCGAACTGGCGGGCGGCATGGGTTACAACCATGCCGACGCGTCGTTCACGGGACCCGGGCTCACGCCGTGGAACACGAAGTTCTGGAGCGGGGGGTCCTCCAGCGGGCCCGGTGCCGCGGTCGCGGCCGGGCTGGTGCCGTTCGCGATCGGCAGCGAGACGTCGGGCTCCATCCTCACGCCGAGCGCGTTCTGCGGCGTCACCGGACTGCGGCCCACGTATGGATTGGTGTCTCGCCATGGCGCGATGGCGCTGTCGTGGACACTCGACAAGCTGGGCCCCATGGGCCGCACGGCGGACGACTGCGCGCTGGTGCTTGCCGCCATCGCCGGGCCCGACCCCGCCGACTCGACGCAGTCCGGGCGCACGTTCACGTGGAAGGGGCCGGGCAAGACGGGCCAGCGCTGGCGCGTGGCCGTGCCCAAGGGCTGCGTCGAGAAGGTGCAGCCGGCGGTGCGCGAGAACTTCGAGGCGGCGCTCAAGGTGTTGGGGGACTCGCTGACCGTGACACGCGACGTGGAGTTTCCGGACTTTCCGTGGGGCCCCGCCGTGGGCACGATCGTGGGCGCCGAGGGCGCGAGCGCATTCTTGGAGCTTCTGGAGTCGGGCAACGTGACCAAACTCAAGTGCCCGGCCGACCGCACCGGCGGCTATTCGAGCCTGCTGGTGCCGGCGGTGGACTACCTGCACGCCATGCGGCTGCGCCGCCCCATGCGCGCGGCGATGAAGGCGTTCCATGAGAAGTACGACGTCATCGCCACACCGACGCGTGCGACGGTCTCCTACCCGACCGACAAGGAGTTCGCGCAAGCCTACCCGGGCATCTCGGGAGGGCCCCCGGTGATCCCCGCGGGCAACCTCACCGGCCAGCCGGCGCTGTGCATGCCGAACGGTTTCGGCGAGAACGACATGCCCACGAGTGTCGCGTTCATGGGCGCACCGTTCAGCGAGGCGAGCCTGGCCGCGCTGGGAGCGCTCTACCAGTCGCGGACCGACTGGCACAGCAAGAAGCCCGCCTCGTTCGTATGATGCCCCAGTGACCCATCCTCAGGAGGAGTGGACCCATGCGAAGATCGCACACAGGAGCGGCCCTGCTGGTAGTGGCCATGATCGCGCTCGCCGGATGCGCGCAGGACGTGGTCACCCAGATGAAGAAGAGCGCGACCGTGCGCAGCCAGGTCATGACCGCGATCGCGTCCGACCCGGTGTACGCCTCGGACATCACCCAGCAGATGGTCGCGAATGATTCCGTCCGCACGCGGGTGGTGGACACGATGCTGCTGGACCCGCGCGTGGCGCAATACGTGCTGGCGCGCATCGGGACCAATCCCGATGCGGTGGATTACGTGCTGCAGGCCGCATTCGCCGACAGCATCGGCCGTGCGCACCTGGTGGCGCGCATGGAGACCATTCGCAAGGCACTCGCCCAAGCGAGGTGAGCGGAGGCGCAGTTGAAGGTCCTCAAGTTCGGCGGCACCTCGGTGGGCGTGGCCGCCAACGCCGAGCAGGCGCTGCGCATCGTGCGCGCGGCTGCGGCCGCGGACGCGATCGTCGTGGTGAGCGCGCTCTCGGGCGTGACGAACCTGCTGGTGGATGCCTGCCGGCCCGACTCGCCCCGCGCCGAGCTGTTGGCTCGGCTGCTCACGCGACACCGCGAGCACGCAAGTGCGCTGGGAGTGCCGGCCGAGTCGATCGAACCTCGACTCGCCCTGCTGGCGGCCGAGTTCGCGGGGCTGCCCGCGGGTACCGCGCCTTCGCGCGAGCAGCGCGACCGGCTGCTGGCGCACGGTGAAAGGCTGGCGGCCAGGATCTTCGCCGCTGCACTGAGCGCACGCGGCACGCCCGCGCGCGATGTCTTCGCGGGTGATGCGGGGCTCGTGACCGACGAGCGTTTCGGCCAGGCCTCGCCACTCCCGGAAGCCGCGGGGCTCTTGGCCGCTGGGCTGGCCCAGCGCGACCAGGTCCCGGTCGTGACCGGATTCCTCGGGCGCACGCGGGACCAGCGCGTCACCACGCTCGGCCGCGGCGGCTCGGACTACTCGGCCGCGCTCATCGGCGCAGCACTCGGGGCCGAGGTGATCGAGATCTGGACCGACACCAGCGGCATGCTCTCGGCCGATCCGCGCGTCGTGCCCGAGGCCCGGCCCGTGCCGCGGTTGTCGTTCGCGGAGGCCTGCGAGCTGGCGTACTTCGGCGCCCGCGTGCTGCACCCGAAGACGCTGCTGCCCGCCATGGAGCGCGGCATCCCGGTGCGCATCCTGAACACCGCGCGCCCCGACGACCCGGGTTCACTCATCACGGCGACTGCGGGAGTGCAGCCCGAAGGCTGGCGCGTGCGCTCCATCGCCTCCAAACCCGGCATCACCGCCGTCACCATCGCCTCCACGCGCATGCTGCTGGCGCACGGCTTCCTGGCGCGGGTATTCGAGGTCTTCGGCCGTCATCACGTGGTCGTGGACCTGGTGACCACCTCCGAAGTCTCGATCTCGGTCACCGTGGATGACACGAGCCGGCTGGCGCCCGCACTCGCCGAGTTGGAGGCCATCGGCCGCGTCGACGTGCGCCCGGGGCTCGCGGTGGTGGCGGTCGTGGGCGAGGGGGCACCCACGCAGGTGGGCCTCGCCGGCCATGTGTTCACGCTGCTGGGCGGCATCGGCGTGCCCGTGGAGATGATCTCGCAGGGGGCGTCGCGCGTGAACCTGTCGTTCGTGGTCGCGGAGCGTGAGGCCGCACGCGTGGTGCGCCTGCTGCACCGCGGGCTGGGGCTGGACGCCGAGGTGGCCGCGAGCGTTGTCTCCACGCCGAGCTGACCTCGCGAGCGCGAGCTCGCGAAGCAGGCTCATGCAGCGTCGCGGTAGCCCTTGCCCCGGCGGCGCTTGGCGCCCTTGGAATCCGGCTTGGACTTCGCCTGGGGCGGCTGCACGATCTTGAGCTCGGGTGAGCTGTCGTCGGCGGGCGCTGCATGGGGCGCTGCAGCCTGCGGCTCGGACCCGAGCACTTCCGCGTACGCCGCCGTGATGCCCGGGGCGACCCGCTCGAGCGACGCACGCCATGCGGTCACAGCCTGGATCCTCGCCTGGAGCGTGGTGGTGTGGAACGGGCTCGCGTGCGTGCCGCTGGCTTCGTCCATGCGTCGCGCCGCCTCCATCATCAGCCCCTCGGTGCTCTCGTCGATGGTGCGGTCGCTGCCTGACGAGCCGACGTTGAATGCGAACGTGCCGGTGCGCCACGTGAACAGCCGGTAGGCCGACTCGATCCCGTCGGGACCCCGGTCGTCCAATGCGCCAGCCATCTGTCCGCGCTCGAACCGGAAGTGCCCCTGGCGGCCGATGGAGGCGACACGCAGCGTGCCGGTGGCGCCGCTCAGGAGGAAGAGCTGAACGAGGTCGAACAAGGAGATCAGGCCCAGCTCACCCACGAGGATGGGACGCACATTCATCGGAACGGCTCCATGAGAGGGAGGAATCAGCAGCGCGGGGAATCCGGTCTCCGCCAACCGGGCAGGACCGGGGATCTCGCAAGGAAGTCATCGGCACCACCGCGCCAGCACTGGAGCCGGGGGCGGTGGCCACGCCTGGGCCCGCATGAAACGCCATCGAGTGAGCCCGGGCCGCACCCGGGCTGGTTGCCCGCAGCGCTGCGGCGGCCTAGGCTCGCGCTCGTATCCACCCTGAACACACCCTCTTGCGGCCCCCGAGGCCGGGAAGCCCTCCATGCACACGCTCCAGCCCGCCCGGCTCAAGCCGGGGGTGACGCTCGACACGCTGCCCGGCCCTCGCCCGGCGGACCTGGCTGTCGCCGTGGCCGAGCCGTCCGCGGCACTGGTTCGCGGTCGTGCGCTCGTGTTCTGGGACCCCAAGGTGCCCGGGAAGAAGCTCGACGCCATCGACACCGACCAGATCACGCCCGCCACGGATTGCGTGAGCGAGTCGCTGGACACGCTCGATGAACGCTGGAAGGCGGGCAGCTTCCGGCACCTGATGCCGGACTTCCGTGAGCGTGTGCACCGTGGCGAGACGTTCCTGATCGCGGGCGATCGCTTCGCGATCGGCAGCTCGCGCGAGATGAGCCCCGCGGGCTTGAAGGGTGTGGCCGAGGAGGCGGGCCTCACCATGGTGATCGTGTGCGGGCACAACATGGGCGACATCTTCCGGCGCAACAGTTTCAACCTGGGCCTGCACGTCGTCCAGAGCCCGGAGGCCGTCGCCGACGCCCAGGATGGCGACGAGTTCACGTTCGAACCCGCCTCGCGGCGCCTGGTGAACGCGACGCGAAACCGCACGTATGACCCCGTACCGCTCACACCGAAAGAGGACGAGATCCGCCGCTCCGGCGGCATCTTCGCCATTGGCCGCCGCGAGTTCCGCGAGTCCGTCGCGCGAGCGCCCGAGATCGTGTGGCCCGACGCTGCGACCGCGCGAAGCCTGTCGACGACCGAGCAGATCCTGTGGGCGCACCGCGTGGACAAGAACGCCGAGGTGCGCGCGGGCGCCACGCTGCGCATCTACGCCGACCTGCTGCCGGCCTCGGACGGCACGGCACCGTTCTCGATCCACACCTTCAACCAGATCACCGGCGGCTCCGCCGTCTGGCCTCGCCAGATCGCCATCGCCAACGATCACTTCGTGTTCACGGGGCTGGAAGCCGATGACCGGCAGACCAGCATCGGCCGGCAGTTCGCGACGATGCACGGTCTCGAGAAGCCGTATTACGCCACGCCCGGCGACGGCATCTTCCACTTCTACTTCCCCGAGCAGGGCCTGGTCTACCCCGGCATGATGATCCCCGGTGCCGATTCCCACAGCCGCGCATACGGTGCCTACGGCGCGATCGGGATCGGCGTGGGCTCGACCACGCTCGGCTTCGGCTGGAGCACGGGGCATATCTACACGACCGTGGCGAAGCCCCGCCGTGTCGTGTTCCAGGGCCGCCTGCAGCCGTGGGTCACGGGCAAGGACCTGGTGCTCGAGCTGCTCCGCCGCTGGGGGGCCAAGCAGTCGCAGGGCATGAGCGTGGAGTTCGTGGACGCCGAGCAGCAGCTGCCGATCGCCTACCGGAACACGATCTGCAACATGATGGCCGAAGCCGAGAGCTGGAACGGCATCTTCGCGCCGGACGACATCACGTACGCCTGGTTCCAGGCCAAGGGCATGACGAACCTGCCCTATCCGCGCATCGCACCCGGCGCCGACGTGGCGTGGGAGATCGACGAGACGCTGGTGCTCTCCGACGTGCGACCCATGATCGCCAAGCCGTTCAGCCCCGGGAACGCCTTCCCGGCCGAGGACGTGGCGAAGGAGCGCCTGGCGTTCGACAAAGCCATGATCGGCTCGTGCACGAATGGCAGCTACGACGACCTGCTCTCGGCCGCACTCGTGCTGCGAGCGGCGCGCGCGAACGGGAAGAAGTCGGCGGCCCGTGAGTTCGTGATCTTCCCCGGCTCCGGCGGGGTGAAGGAGCAGATCGAGCGACCGGACGCGCGGCTCGACGGCGAGTCCATCGCCCAGGTGTTCCGCTCGGTGGG
>Ga0075429_100000795_pt1 | contig 24809 bp, 21 predicted proteins | sample RhiMetdeltSRZDD3_FD_75295 | JGI IMG/M metagenome (GOLD analysis project Ga0075429, IMG submission 75295) | Populus rhizosphere microbial communities from Tennessee, USA - Rhizosphere MetaG P. deltoides SRZDD3 | ecosystem: Host-associated > Plants > Roots > Rhizosphere > Soil | place: USA... | reverse complement strand
GCCGTCGCGCACCATCGTCGCCGGCCGGGATGCTCCAGGCACGGCTCTCGGCCCGCTTCCTTGGCAATCGCGGCGGCCCGCCAGGCTGCCGCGCCCTCGTGGCCGCCTGGAGGTCATGCCCGCGGCGCCCGATTGCGCCGCCGTGAGACGATGAGCGGCGCCTTGCCCGTGGCACCCCGCGGCAGCGCATCGACCCAGCGCACGTCGATGGGTGGCACCGCGGCGCCGCGCTCGTCGAGCATGCGCGCCAAATCGTCGCGCACTCCTTTGGACACCTCGGCGCGCGGCACGCCGGTGAACAGGATCTCCAGGGACCCCGAAGTCTGTTCCACCAACTGCCAGCCAGAGGCGGGAACGCGCTCGAGCAGGGCGTGGACGTCGTTCGGATGAAGCTCGACCGGCGAGCCACCGGCGCGCGCGTCGAATCGCAAGATCTCCTCGACCCGGCCTTCGATGCCCGCCAGCATGCGAAATGGCCGCCCGCATGGGCAGCGCCCGGGTCGCTCGCGTACCGCGTCGCTGATCTCGTAGCGGACGAGCGGCTGCGTGTGGCGGTCCAGCACCGTGAGCAACACCCGTGCGCCGGGCTCGCCGGGTGGAACGGCCCGGCCTCGCTCGTCCACCACTTCGATGATCGCCCGGTCCTCCAGCAGATGAAGATGCCCCTCGCGGCATTGCGTCGCGATGGGCGCGTATTCGGTTGCGCCGTACGTGTCGAACATCGGCACGCCCCAGGCGGCGTGCACGCGTTCGCGCGTCGCGCAGGGCAGCCGCTCGGCGCTCGTGGCGATGTGTCGCAAGGGGATGCGCAGGCGCCCGGCGAGTTGCTCCTCGGCCAACTGCAGCAGCACCGACGGATACGCCGCCAGGGCCTCGGGCTGCCAGGCGTTCAGCTGCGCGACCATCGCAGCCAGCGGCAGCGCGGCGTCTAGCCGCAAATTGGCGAGCAGCGAACTGGACAGCGAACGGCCCACGCGCGCCGAGTAGTGCCACGGCGCCGACGAGGCGATGAGGGCTGAGCGCGTCCGTCGCCACGGCGGCGGCGCCCCGGCCCAGGCCATCGGGCGCGTGATGGCCGCCAGCGCCGCGGTCCACTCGTGCGGGTCGAACAGGAACACGCCGCGCACGCCGGTCGACCCCGACGTGGCGAGCACCGTGTAGCGGCCACGATAGAGATCGGGCGCGTCGGCCTGCGACAGATGAGCTTGCACGTCGGCCAGGCGGACGGCGGGGTCGCTGACAATGCGGTCGAACTCCGCCATCAGAGTCGCCTTCTCCAGGATGGGGAGGGTTTCGAGCGGCCGCTGCGCCAGTCCGCGATGGAAGTCGCGATAGAAGGGCGATCGCTCGACGGCGAAGCGTCGCAGCTCGGCGAGCGCGCGTGCTTGATGGCGCCGCAGCTGCTCGACGCTCCAGCGCGAGCTGCGTTCCTGGCGCCGCGCCTCGAGTGCCACCCGCCACAGGGGGCCGAGGTTGAGACCGGACTTCGATGCCGCGCCGGCCGCCGCCAGCTGGCCCGGGGCGCGGCGCTCGGTTGCGTTGGACGGATCGGCGGCGTTCATGGCCCCTATTACGCGGCAAGGGGGGAGGTGGATTCAAGGTGCCCCGGGATGGACTGGAGCCCTCCACCATGGCGCGCTGGTCGGCGGCACGCGTTGGCGCTTCCCGCCCGGCGGCTGGCTGACGTGCCTCCTCGGCCGCCGGAAGCTGTACTTCGTGGGGCCGGCCCTCTTCGTTGCCTGCTCCATCGGGCAGTTCTGGGCCGACACGGGCCTTGCGCTGTTCCTCTTCCGGTTCCTGATCGGCATCGGCGTCGGCTTCGAATATCCGGTCGCGGGCGCCATGCTGGTCGAGTTCATGCCCAAGAAGCAACGGGGCCCGCGCCTGGCGATGCTGACCATCCTGTGGTTCGCAGGCGCCGCCTGCTCCGTGGTCATCACCGTCCTGTTCGTCGTCGGCTGCCTCATCGCCACGAAGCTGATCAACGTCATCGGGCGTCGCTCCATGCTGATCCACAGCCTTCCTGTGGTCGGGCCTGGCGCTGCTCGGACTGGGTCTGTTCTCCAGCGGCTCGGAGGTGCTGGTGCTGGTGCTCTTCGGCGCCTATGCGGTCTTCATCGGCGGCGCCCAGGTGCTGCAGCTCGTCTACCCGAACGAGCTGTTTCCCACCGAGATCCGCTCGCTCGCCGTCGGCACCGGAGCCTCGCTCTCGCGCGTCGGGGCGGCGGTCGGCACGTGGCTGGTGCCGCTGTCGCTGCAGTCCATCGGCATCGGCAACACGATGTGCGCCTGCCCGAGCGCGAGCGCCACCCGGAGGACTCGCGGCAGCCGGTCCCGGCGGCGATGTTCATCCCCGAGCGGTTCTGAGGCTGCGAGGCGCACCGGCCGATGCGCGGGAGGGCCGTCCCCCGGGCGCGGGACGGCGGCGCGAGCGCGGCGGTGGCGAGCATCGCCAGGATGGCGACGGAGATTCGATTCATGGGAGCCAGCTTCACCGTTGCCTTGCGTGCGAACACCGTCAGTGACGGCCTGTCGACCTGTTGAAGGCCACGGCGGCCTCGATGAGCGCCTTCAGAGCCTTGTCGTCCACCGTGTCGCCTTCATGGAAGTCGATGGCACGCCTCACGTTGCCTTCGAGGCTGGAATTGAAGAGGCCCGAAGGGTCCGGCAGGCAGGCGCCCTTCGCGAAGGTCATCTTCACGACCTTCTTGTAGGTCTCGCCGGTGCAGATCAGGCCGTCGTGGGACCAAACCGGATTGCTCCACTTCCACTCCTCGGCCACGCCGGGGTCTGCCTCCTTGACCAGGGAGCGAAGCCGGGAGAGCAGCTCTCCCCTCCAGTCGCCCAGCTCCTCGATCCTCGCGTCGATCAGCTCAGAGGGAGACTCGGCTCTCTTCGACTTCATGTCCCACCTTCCTCAGCGGCGCGCCTCGATCGTCTTCCACTCGTTTCCCGATGGATCGGGGAAGCCGGCGTCGACGGCGGCGCAGCAGTTCAGGGTCCTGGGTTGCAGTATCTCCGCTCATGCCGCCTCCGGGACGCACGACAGGAAGCATTCTCATGCCGCGCTTCACCCGCGCGCCGTCTCATTGGTCACCACGTAAGCGCTGCAGCGTACCGCATCGACCGGCCGGACCTCGTAGAACAACCCGCGCGTCAGGCACGGGTTCCCGGCGGCGATGCGTGCGGCTTCCTCCAGGCTCTCGGCGACGATGAACCAGCAGCCGCCGATCACCTCCTTGCTCTCGCTGTAGGGACCGTCCGTCACCGCGCTCCGCGAGACGGTCTTGCCTTCCACGCCCAGGCGCCGCCCGGACTTCATCCTGCCCTCACCCGCCAGCCGGTCGTGCCAGGCGTAGAAGCGGTCGATCGCATCCTGGATCTCCTCGGCAGAGGCATCGGCGTCCCAGCGGCCGCGGGAGATGACGAGGTAGTCGTTATGACGCGTTGCCCGTCGGCTGCCAACCGCCACCCAAGCTCATGGCGATCACGCCACGGTCGCCAGGGATGCCGGAATCGTCGCCGGCGCAGCGACTGACAGCGTCGCCTCTGCGTTCGCGCCGGGCTCGCCGAGCAGCACGATCGCGGCGGCGTGTCGCGATCGCCTTCATCGATCTCTCGTACACGCCGCATGCGCCGGAGCCGTCACGAGTCGAACGCCTCGCCGTACGTGCGTCGCTTCCCCTTCCCCGGCAGGTCTGCCGGCGAAGAGGAAACCGGGGTTGCGTGCCACGGCGCGGCGCATGCCGCATGTCGTGCGCTGCGGCGACATTGCGGCTCCGTCAGCGTCGGTCGGCCGCTCATGACCGGCGCGCCGCACGCTGCGCGTGGGCGTGGCGTCAGTTGCCCCGCTGCGAATTGCCGCGGCAGGTGCGTGGGGCCAGGAACATGATCGTGCGGTCGACGCCACTGTCGGGGTGCTGCACGTTGACGTAAGCCAGGTCGGGGCGGAAGCGGTCGAAGTACAGGCCTGTGGATTCGGCGCCCACCGTCGACAGGCTCGCCCACTTGCCCATGGCCTCGGCCACACCGTCGCCGTTGCGGTCGACCGTGAACCAGATGTCCTCGACCCCGCCGGGCTGGTCCTCGACCACGTAGATGTTGCCGTCGGCGTCGATGGCCAGGTTGTCCGGATTGCTGAATGCCGCCGCACCGACCGGCTGGCCGGTGGCCATGTCGATGGTGTCGCGGCTGACGAACAGGCTCACCGTGTTGCGGCTGAGATCGATCGCGAACACCTTGTGATTGGTGGTCGTGGCGACGAACAGCACCTGGCGGCCGCTGTCGCCGTAGGTCTTGATCTCCATGTCCTCGGGGCGATCGAAACCCGTGCCGCGAAAGGCGGCCAGGCGCGGCGTCGCACGTCCGTCGATGCCGCTCACGCCGTTCGCGTCGCTCACCACCACCGCGCCCGGCAGCGGCGCGCCGTTGAAGTTGGTGAGCGGAACCCAGGTCGCCTGGCCGGTGGCTTCCTTCGTCAGGCCGTCGCCGACGCGCAGAACGAAGGTCTGGCCGGCAGCGAAGTAATGGTCACCGTTGGTGGCGGATGGATTGGCCGGCACGTACTTGAAGATGAAGCTGCCGTTGCGCTCGTCGATGAAGTACAGGTTCCTGTCCTTGTCGAACGCCAGGCCTTCGTGCGACACACGCGGGATGACGCTGCGGTGGACCATGCGGATGTCCGCCGGCGCCGCCAGCGGGTTGGTCACCTCGAACAGGCGGCCGTAGATGCTCACCGGCTGGCCGGGGTCGTTCCAGCTTTCCTCGGCGGTGAGGAAGCTGCCCCACGGCGTCCAGCGCGAGGCGTCGAAGGCCACATGGCTGTTCAGCGCCGGCGCCGCCGCCGGGCTGGACCAGATCGTGGTGGTCTGCATCGTGCGCAGGTCGGTGCGCTGGATGCCGGCTTGGCCGGTTTCGAACACGGTGAACAGGTAGCGGCCGGCGTCGGGCCCGGTCTCGTTGGCCGTGTGCATGTCGTAGTCGCCGCTGTCGAAGCGCTTCGCCTGCGCCGGGTCGCGCGCGACGATGGTCATCTGGCTCAGCGACGGTGAGCCCACGCGATATGGCGCCGATTCCGGCAGTGTTCCGGCGCCGACGTCGCCGGTCATCGGGGTGAAGTCGGCGAAGCAGGACTTCTCGCCGTCGTCCTGGGCCGCGGCCATGGCGGGCGCTGCAGCCAGAACCAGGCCGGCGACGAGCAAGGTCTTTCGAAACTTCATGGGATGGCCTTCCTTGGGTAGGTCGTGGGAGAAAGCAGGCCGGCGCGGGCCGACATGCAGCATGGGTACCTCGATCGGCGCTGGCCCGGTTCGGGCCGGCGCGTGCGGATACTCTGGCCACGCCATGTGACGCGCCCATGAAGGTTCGAAAGGCGCGCGCCGCATCGAACGGCCGCTGCATCACCTGCGCAAGGACCGCAGACGCTCGGCGCCAGCTCGTAGAGCCGGGTGAGCGGCAGCCGCGGCGGGCGCGGTTCGATGGCGCGTCGATCAGGTCCACGAGACCGGCGAGGACGCCGGCGGGTACATGCGCAGCCAGAAGCGCCCACCCTGCGCGAGGATCGACGCGAGCGCCACGGCCGACCGGTCCGTGACACGCACGCCGGTCGCGACGACGCGCTTCGGCCGCCGCGCCGGCAGGGCACGGTCGGCAACGTCCGGAGCGGCGGTGCCGCGCAGGCTATCCATCCGGCCATGTCGTCTTGAAGCAAGTCCCATCGGCGGCAAGATCGTGTCCACGCAGGTTGGGCGGACCGGCAGGATCGTGTCGAAATTGGCCGACCTGGTTCGTCGTGGAGATACAGCCAATCGTCCCTGCCAACCCCCACCCACGGAGGCACCCCATGAGAAAGCTCATCGCATCCACCATGGTCTCGCTCGACGGCGTCATGCAGGCGCCGGGCGGCCCCGAGGAAGACCCCACCGGCGGTTTCGCCTTCGGTGGCTGGACGTTCAACTACTGGAACGAGGTCATGGGCCGCTCCATGAACGGCCTCGACGGCAAGGACCGCGAGCTCGTGCTCGGCCGCAGGACCTACGAGATCTTCGAGGCGTACTGGCCGTACCAGCCGGGCGACAACCCGATTGCGAAGACGCTCAATGCGGCCAGGAAGCACGTGGCCTCGCGCACGCTGAAGACGCTGCATTGGAACAACTCGACGCTCCTGCGCGGCGAAGTCGTCGCGGCGGTCGCGGCGCTCAAGGCAGAGGCGGGACTCGACCTGCAGATCATCGGCAGCGGCAACCTGATCCAGACGCTGCAGGCCGCATCGCTGATCGACGAGTACAACCTGTGGACCTTCCCCGTCGTGCTCGGGCAGGGCAAGCGGCTGTTCGAAGCCGCCGCGAAGCCCGGCGCGCTGCGCCTCGTCGCTTCGCAGGTCTCGACCACGGGTGTCGTGATGAGTACCTACGTGCCGGCCGGCGACGTCCCGCTCGGATCGTTTGCGCAGACCGACCCGAGCGCGAAGGAACTCGAAAGGCGCGCGAAGCTCGCGCGCGAGGCGAGCTGACGCGGCACGGACCACCGTTGCTTCGCGGCCGTGGGCGTGACCGCCGCGCGACAGAAACCGGCACCGTCCCCGTTCCACCGCCCGGTTCTTCGGGTATCGGCCGGCATTACTGCGCGTATCGAGCCGGTGGCGTGTCCGCGCCGCTCACCATCGATGGGTAGGATCCGCCCCGGGAGGAAGTGAATGCGATGGACCTGCGCCTGGCCTTGATCGAACTCACCACGCGGCACCGTCTCGATCCGCAGTCCTCGCGGCGGCTCGCGACGCTCGCCGGCCTCGACGACGGTGAGCCGCCCCGGCTCGCGCGGTTGCTGCCGCGCGGTGCCGCACTGGCGGCAGCTGCCCTCGGCGGACTGGGCATCGTCCTCTGGATCGCCGCCAACTGGGACACGCTCGGGCGCCTCGGCCGCTTCGCGCTGCTCCAGGGCGCGATTCTCGTGGCCTGCACCGGCGCGCTGGCGCGTCCGGCAGCGCGAGCGCCGTTGGCGCTGCTCGCGCTGCTCGCCATCGGCGGCCTTTTCGCTTACTTCGGCCAGACCTACCAGACCGGGGCGGATACGTGGCAGCTCTTCGCGCTGTGGACCGCACTCGCGCTACCGTTGTGCCTCGGCGTGCGCAGCGACCTGGTGTGGGCGCCGTGGGCGCTCGTCGCGATGACGGCGGTGCCGCTGTGGGTGCAGGCGCATACGGGGCACCAGTGGCGCATCCACCCTGACGACTCGGCCGCCCTGCTCTGCGGCGCGCTGGCCGCGGCGATCGTCGTCGCGGTGCTGTCGCCCGCGGCACGCCGCATCACCGGCGCCGGTGCATGGTCGATGCGCACCGCCGTCACGCTGGCCGTGGTGATGGTCACGATGACGGCGATCGGTGGCCTGTTCCACCGGCCCATCGCACCGCACTACGCGGTCGGCGTCGTACTGCTCGCCATCGCAGCGGGCGTCGCGGCGATGCCGCGCAGCTTCGAGCTGTACTCGCTGTCCGCCGTCGCGCTGGGGCTCGACACGCTGCTGGTGGCCGGGCTCGCGCGGCTGCTCTTCGAAGGCGGCCGGGGCGACGGCGTGGGCACGCTGCTGTTCATCGGCATCGCCGCGGCCACGCTGCTGGCCGCGACGGTGAGCGCGATCCTGAAGCTCGCACGTCGCGCGGAGGCCTCGGCATGAGCGCCACCGCCCGGCCGCCCGAAGGTGGCGCTCCCTCCCTCGGGGAGGTGGTCGCGCAGCGACCGGAGGGTCGTCCAGCGAACGGCGATCGCCTCTCCACGCTCGTGCAACAAGCGACTGCTCAAGGCCTGCTGCCGGCAGGCGCCGAGCCTCCGGTCGTCGAGACGCGGCCCTGGCCGGTTATGCTGCTCACTGCACTCGGCGCATGGCTCGCCGCGGTGCCGCTCATCGGCGTCGTGGGCATGCTGCTCGGCGACCTGGTGAGCCGCGGCGCCGGGCCGTACCTCATCGGCCCGCTCGTCCTGGCCGTCGCGGTGACTGTCCTTCGCGCACGCGAGGTGCCGCTTTTCGTCGAGCAGCTCGCCGTGCCGGCGCTGCTCGTCGGCGGCGGGGCGCTGGCGATGGGTCTGTTCCGCGACCTGCCGCCGCGCGCCGGCGCGGCCGTGCTTGCGCTCATCGCGCTCGGGCTCGCGCATGCGCTGCCGCGCCCATGGCTGCGCGTGCTGCTGGGCGCGGGGGCCGCGGCGGCGGCGATCATGGCGAGCCTTCCCGAGCGCGCGCCCGATCTCGATCGTGGGCACGTGGCCTTCGGCATCGCCTGCCTCGTCTCGTTCGCGGTGTGGATCGCGGGGCTCGCGCTGCAGCGCCGCGCGCGGCACGACGTGCGTCTGGCCGCTTTCGCCGCCACGCTCGAGCCGGTGTCGGCCGGCTGGCTGCTGGCCGTGCTCGTGGGCCTCGCGGGGTGGTCGGGCATGACCTTCCTCGTCGGCGCGAGCGCCGGTGGCGGCTTCGTCGGTGCGGTCGCAGGCGAGCTGATGCGTGCGCCGAAGCCCGCACCGGCCTTCACCGCGCTGCAGGCCGCGTCGCTCATGCTGGCCGCCGTGGCGGCCGCGCGGCTGGCGCTCGCGTGGCCGGCCGTACGGCAACCCTGGTGCGGCGGCGTCGCGGCGATCGGGCTCGTGCTCGCATGGTTCATGCCGGCCCTCGGGGCGGTGCTGCTCGCGATGGCGCTGTGCGCCGTCGACCATCGCGGTCGACTCGCGGCCGCCTGCGCGCTGGGTGCGGCGTGGATCGTCGGCGCGTTCTATTACCAGCTCGCCTGGCCGCTGGCCACCAAGGCCCTCGTCCTCGTGGCGGCCGGTGCTTGGCTGGGCGCGATGGCGCGCTGGGGCTGGACGCGCGAAGCGGCGGCATCGAACACCGCGACGACGCCGCGCGCCACGCGGGTGGCGAGGGTGGCCATCGCGCTGGCCGCCCTCGCCACCGTCGTGGTCGTCAACACCGGCATTTGGCGAAAGCAGCAACTCATCGCGCAGGGCCGGCCGGTGTTCATCGAGCTCGCGCCGGTGGACCCGCGCTCGCTCATGCAAGGCGACTACATGCGCCTCGATTTCCGCGTGCCGGACGCCACGCACGATGGTGTCGTCGCGGGCCCGCGGCCGCGCGTCGTGGCGCGGGCCGATCCGCGCGGCATCGCGACCTTGCTGCGCCTGGACACGGGCACGCCACTCGCACCGCACGAGCTTGCCATCGAGCTGACACCGAAGAACGGCCGCTGGACCGTGGTCACCGACGCGTGGTACTTCCGCGAAGGCGAAGCCGCGCGGTGGGCGAAGGCGAAGTACGGGGAGTTCCGCGTGGATGCGCAGGGTCGCGCACTCCTGGTGGGGCTGCGCGGCCCGCAATTGGACCACCTGTAGCCCGGGTGCGACCCGGGCAGCGACCGGGCGACGCGATATCGCGCACGACCAGCACCCCACCCCTGCGCCCCGCAGAACGGGACCCGACGAAGACACGCACTTCGCAGCAGGCTCCCCACGCACTGCGCGTCCTCGTGTCCGTCTGCTCTCGCTACTCGTGGGTCGAAGGGGATGGCGTGTTCGCCGCCGTCCTGGACCCGTGCTCCCTCAAAGCCAGGTCATCACGGTCCGGGGCAACGGCCAAACAGGTGTGATGCCAGCGTCGAGAATTTGCGGCCGCGTACGGCTTGGCGTCAGCGCCAGGCGGTACGCACCAGCGTGTGCTGAACGATGTCGCGGATCTCGCGCGCCACCGCGCGCGTGGCCGCGCTGCCCGGCCGGCGGCCCGACGTCACGAGCGACAGCGTGCGCGGCACCGTCGGCTTGACGAGCCGCGCGGCGCTGAGCAGACCCAGCGCGAGCTCTTCGTGCACGGCCTGCCGCGGCAGCACGGTGCACAGCCCCGCCTGCACGACCAGGTCCTTCATGATCAGCAGCGAGTCGGACTCGACCGCCACCCGCAACTGCACGCCCGCCTTCTTCGAGGGCAGGTCGAGCGCGACACGCAAGGCGTTCGGGCGCGCGGCGAGCACGAGCGGCCGCTCGGCCAGCTGGCGGAACGAGAGCTCCTGCCCGGCCTTGAAGGCGCCGGGCGCGCCGATCACCATGCTGTCGATCACGCACAGCGTCTGCTCGCCGCGGCGCGCCACGCGGCCGAAGCGGTTGACCACCGCGAGGTCGATCTGACCGGCGGCCATCTGCTCCTCGAGCGGATTGCTGAAGCCCTCGACGAATTGCAGCCGGATGCGCGAATGGCGGGCGGCAATGCGCTGATGCAGCATGCCCACGAGCGGCCGCGCCGCCGACGGGACGACACCCAGGCGCACGACGCCGCTGGGCTCGTCTCCGATGTCGGCGGCCTCGGTGGCGGCACGCTGCATCTCCTCGAGCGCGGCGCCCAGCCGCGGCGCGAGACGCTCGGCCGCCTGGGTCAGCGCCACGCCGCGGCCGGTGCGCTCGAACAGCCGGCACCCGAGCTGCGCCTCCAGCGCCGCGACGTGCCGGCTCACCACCGATTGCGCCACCTCGATCTGCGCCGCCGCGCGCGAGATGCTGCGCGCCTCGGCCACGGCGAGAAAAGCCTCGATGCGGTGCAAGTTCAAGCGCGGCGATGACATGCGTCTGGAGCATATCTGAAATGTCTGCCGATATCTATTTGGCAGAGCCATTGCTTCCTACACTGCACCACATGACTTCTGCCAACGACCTCGCCGCCGCCCGCTCGGCGCTGATGAAGCGGCTGCTGCCCGGCGGGGTGCCCACGCTGTGGTGCCCGCTGCTGACCCATTACGACGACGCCGGCCGCATCGACCTCGCGCGCATCGGCCGGCAGCTCGACTTCCTCGCGCCCTCGGTGCGCGGCTTCCTCGTCCCCGGCTCGACCGGCGACGGCTGGCAGCTCTCGCACGGGCAGACGCAGGAGCTGCTCGCCGGGGTGGTCGAGATGGCCGTCGAGCGCCGACTGGCGCTGCTGATCGGCGTGCTCGAACCGACCGGCGGCGCGATGCAGGACGCGATGGCGCGCACGATGCGCTGGCTGCTGCAGCGCGCCGGCACCGACGACCCCGTGACCGCGCTGCGCGGCGCCTCGGTGGCCGGCTTCACCTACTGCGCGCCGCACGGCGCGGCACTGACGCAGGGCGACATCGCCGATGCATTGGACGCGCTGCTCGCCACCGGGCTGCCCGCTTCGCTCTACCAGCTGCCGCAGGTCACCGGCAACGAGATCGCGCCGCAGACGGTGCGCACGCTCGCTGCGCGCCACGCCAACCTGCTGATGCTCAAGGACACGAGCGGCACCGACCGCGTGGCCGATTCGGGCCTCGAGGGCCTGTTCCTCGTGCGCGGCGCCGAGGGCGGCTACAGCCGCCACCTCAAGCTCGCCGGCGGGCGCTACGACGGCTTCCTGCTGTCCACCGCCAACGGCTTCGGGCCGCAGCTCGCCGAGCTGATCGAGCACCTTCGTGGTGGCCGGCGGGTCGAGGCCGATGCGCTGTCGGCACGTCTGGAGGCCACGGTCGACGAGGTGTTCACCGCCGCCGCGCCGCTGCCCTACGGCAATGCCTTCACCAACGCCAACAAGGCCATCGATCACTTCATGGCGCACGGACCCGGCGCACGCACCGTCACGCCGCCGCGGCTGCATTCCGGCGAGCGCCTGCCGGCCGACCTGATCGCCACGACGGGCGCCGCGCTCGAACGGCACCGCCTGATGCCCACCCGCGGCTACCTGCAAGACTGAGACAAGGCCCCCATGAAGATCACCCGCATCACCGCCATCCCGCTGTCCTACCGCCTGCCCGAAGGGCAGACCGTCAAGGTCGGCGTGGGCGCCACCATCAAGCGCGACACCATCGTCGTGCGCGTCGAGACCGACGAGGGCCTGACCGGCTACGGCGAGGCTCACCCCGGCCGCAGCCCGGGCGCCGTCACCGCCCTCGTGAACAACACGCTGAACCCGCTGCTGGCCCAGATGGACCCCTGCAACGTGGTCGGGGTGTGGGCGCGCGTCAACCGCATGCAGCTGTCCAGCCATGGCCTGGGCGCGGGCGCGGCACTCGCGCTGTCCGGCATCGACATGGCGCTGTGGGACATCCGCGGCAAGGCCGCCAACATGCCGCTGTACCGCCTGCTCGGCGGCACCCGCAAGCGGCTGCCGGCCTACGCGGGCGGCATCTCGCTCGGCTTCCAGCCCGCCGATCAGCTCGTCGAGGAAGCCCGCGGCTATGTCGCCGCGGGCTACCGCGCGGTCAAGCTGCGCCTGGGCGACAACGTGCGCGACGACGTCGCCCGCGTGCAGGCCGTGCGCGCCGCACTGGGTGCGGACATCGACATCCTCACCGACGCCAACACCGCCTGGACGCTCGCCGACGCGCGGCGCGTCATTCCCGCGCTGGCCGAGGCCCGCGTGGGCTGGCTGGAGGAGCCCTTCAGTTCGCTGGACTTCGGCTCCTACCGGCTCGCCGCACAGGTGTCGCCGCTGGTGCCGCTGGCTGCCGGCGAAAACCACTACACGCGCTGGGACTTCGCGCGGCTGCTGGAGGACAAGGCCGTCACCATCTTCCAGCCCGACCTGTCCAAGACCGGCGGCATCACCGAAGCGCTGCGCATCGCCGCGATGGCCTCGGCCTTCGGCATCGCACTGCACCCGCACTGCTCGGCCACGGGCATCAACCACGCGGCGACGCTGCACTTTCTCGCCGCATTGGACAACGGCGGCTATTTCGAGGCCTGCGTGTCGAAGTTCAACCCGCTGCGCGACATGTTCGGCCGCACGTTCACGATCGGTGCCGACGGCTGCGTCGAGCCCCCGGACGCCCCCGGCATCGGCCTCGCCGTCGACGAGAAGATCTTCGCGGAGTTCCCCGCCATCGACGGGCCCGGCTACGTCGTGAAGTTCTGAGCCCGCAACACACACCACTCGGAGACAACCATGCACAAGCGAACCCTGATCCGCGCCAGCGCCGCCCTCGCGCTGGCGATCGCCGCGCCTGCCTTTGCGCAGGGCTCGGGCTATCCCGAGAAGCCGATCCGCATCGTCGTGCCCTACCCGCCCGGCGGCTTCAACGACACGCTGGCGCGCACCGTGGGCGCCAAGCTGCAGGCGGCCTGGGGGCAGTCGGTGGTGGTCGACAACAAGCCGGGCGGGGCCACCGTGATCGGCCTCGACGCGGCGGCCAAGGCGCCGGCCGACGGCTACACGCTCGTGGTCGTGCCCTTCTCGTTCGCCGTCAATCCGTCCATCTTCGCCAAGCTGCCCTACGACCCGCAGAAGGACTTCACGCCGATCACGCTGGCTGCCACCACGGCCAACCTGCTGGTCGTGCCGGCCTCGTCGCCATTCAACTCGATGAAGGATCTGCTGGCCCACGCCAAGGCCAAGCCGGGGTCGCTGAGCTATGCGTCCACGGGCACCGGCTCCTCCAACCATCTGTCGATGGAGAAGTTCAAGCAGATGGCCGGCGTGGACATCACCCACGTGCCCTACAAGGGCAGCGCCCCGGCGGTGACCGACCTCATCGGCGGCCAGGTGCAGGTCATGTTCGACAACATCTCCAACGTGCTGCCGCACGTGAAGTCCGGCAAGCTCAAGGCGCTGGCCGTGACGACGCCGGCACGCTCGCCGCTGACGCCGGAGGTGCCCACCGTCACCGAGGCGGGCGTGACCGGCTACGACGTCGCGGTGTGGTTCGGCATCGCGGCCCCGGGCGGGACGCCCAAGCCCATCGTCGACAAGCTCAATGCCGAGATCGTGAAGATCCTTCACATGCCCGACGTGAAGGAGAAGTTCGCCGCGCAGGGCGTGGACGCGATCGGCAGCACGGCGGAGCAGTTCCAGGCCCACCTGCAGGCACAGCGCACGATGTGGGCGAAGGTCGTGAAGGACGCCGGCGTGACGCCGGAATGACGGCGGAGTGAGCACGACGAGCGCCCGGCCGCGTGTGCTGCTCACCGGGCCGATGCACCCGGAGGGCGAGCGGCTGATCGCCGACGTCGCCGAGGTCGTGCTCGCGCCCGATGCGCACCCCGACACGCTGCGCCGGCTGATCGCCGACGCCGATGTGCTGGTGGTGCGCTCGGCGCTGCCGGCCGATCTGCTCGACCATGCGCCGCGGCTGCGCGGCATCGTGCGCCATGGCGTCGGCGTCGACATGATCCCGATGGCGGCAGCCGACGCACGCCGCATCCCGGTCGCCAACGTGCCCGGCTCGAACCGCCACGCGGTGGCCGAGCACGCCATCGGGGCCATCGGGCTGCTGCGCCGGCGCACGGCGCGCATGGACGCGTTGCTGCGGCAGGCCGGCTGGGACGCGAGCCGCACCCTTGCCGACGACGCGGGCGAGCTGTACGAGCAGGTATTGGGCATCGTCGGCGTCGGCGAGGTCGGCACGCGCATCGCCGAGATCGCGCACCATGGCTACGGCATGCGTGTGCTCGGTCACCAGCGACGGATCGACGCGCTGCCGGCGTTCGTCGAGGGTGCGTCGCTGGACGATCTGCTCGTGCGCAGCGACGCCGTCGTGCTCGCCTGCCCGCTCACCGAGGCGACGCGCGGCCTGCTCGACGCACGACGCCTGTCGCTGATGCCGCGCCACGCGGTGCTGGTCAACGTCGCGCGCGGTGCGGTGGTCGTCGAGGACGCGCTGATCGCGCTGCTGCGCGAGCGCCGCATCGGCGGCGCGGCACTCGACGTCTTCGACACCCAGCCGCTGCGCCCCGATCACCCGCTGCTTGCGCTCGACAACGTGCTGCTGACACCGCATGCCGCCGGCCTGACGCGGCAGAGCATGCGCCGCATGAGCCTGGGCACCGCCGAGGAGGTCCGGCGGTTGCTGGCCCGGCAACTGCCGCGCAACCTGGTCAACGCCGCAGCGCTGCGCTGAGCTCGGCGTGCCGCGCTTCGCCCCTCGCGGCCTCCACGTCTACAAGCCGGCCAGCAACCCCGACGCCAGCAGCCGCACCCGGGTGGCCACCAGCCGCGCGCCTTCGGACAGGGGGCGCCGACGCGTCAGGCTGAGCGCAATCGTGCGCCGGATGCCGGGGTGGGTCACGCGCGAGGCGCTGAGCACGCCGGCGGCGACCTCCTGCGCCACCGCGGTGATCGGCAGCAGCGTGAAGGCGTGGCCGCTGGCCGCGACATCCTTCATCGCGGTGGACGTATCGACCTCCATCACGATGTCGAGCGCGACGTTGTGCCGGCGCGAGAGCACGTCGAGCGTCGTGCGCAGGCCGTTGGGCGCCGCAGGCAGCACCAGCGCAATGCCGCCGAGGGCGCGGAACGGCAGCGTCTTCGCGCCGAGCTCCGGGCGGCCCGCCTTGCCGATCAGGAAGGTCTCGACCCTGCCGAGCACGTCCTCGCCGCGCAGCGCCGAGGCGCCGTAGCGGTTGACGACGATCATGTCGAGGCGGCCCGACGCCAGCTGCTCGTCGAGCGCGCCGCTGAAGCCTTCCGTCACGTGCAGCCGCAACGCCGGCGCCCGCTCGCGCACGTCGGCCAGCAGCAGCGGCAGCAGCTGGCGCGACAGCGACGGCAGCACGCCGACGTGCACCGTGCCGGTCAGCACGCCGGCCGCGTCGCGCGCGGCAGCGTCGAGCTGGCGCATCTGGTCGACGACGCGCTTGACCTGCGGATACATCTGCCGCCCGAAGTCGGACAACGCCATGCCGCGGCCCGTCCGGTCGAACAGCCGCCGGCCCCACTCGGCTTCGAGCATCGCGATCTGCCGGCTCACCAGCGACTGCGCCGTGTCCGAGGCGATCGCCGCGCGCGACAGCGACCGCATGTCGGCCACCCGCAGGAAGGTGTCGAGCTGCCTGAGCTTCATGGATTTCACTTTAGTGGAAATCAGAAATCCATAACTTCGTCTTTCTGGAAATCGTCGTGCAGCCTAACCTTGCGGCGCACCTCGGAAAAAGGAGACAGCCTTGAACTTCATGCCCCCGCTCGCCGTCGCCGTCGCGGCCTCATGCCTGCTGGCCGCGCCGCTGCTGCGTGCGCAGCAGCCGGCCTACCCCCAGCAGCCCGTCACCCTCGTCGTGCCGTTCCCAGCGGGCGGTCCGACCGACGCGATGGCACGCGTGCTGGCCCAGAAGCTGGGCGACCGCCTCGCCCAGCAGGTGATCGTCGACAACCGCGGCGGTGCCGGCGGCAGCATCGCCGCCGAGGCGGTGGCCCGCGCGCCGGCCGACGGGCACACGCTCTTCTTCGGCACTACGGGCACGATGGCGATCAACCCCAGCCTGTACACCAAGCTGCGCTACGACCCGGTGAAGGACTTCGCGCCGGTGAGCCTGATGGCCACCACGATGAACGTGCTGGTCGTCAACCCTCGGGTTCCGGCGAAGAACCTCGGCGAGCTGGTCGCGCTCGCCAAGGCCAGGCCCGGCGAACTCGTCTACGGTTCGGCCGGCAACGGCAGCTCGAACCATCTCTCGGGCGAGCTGTTCCGCGCCTCGGCCGCGATCCAGATCAATCACATTCCGTACAAGGGCTCCGCGCCCGCGCTGGTCGACCTGCTGGGCGGTCGCCTGTCGATGATGTTCGACACCATCGCCCAGCAGAGCCAGAACATCGCCACCGGCAAGGTGCATGCGCTGGCGGTGACCGGCTCGAAGCGCTCGCCCCTGCTGCCTCAGGTGCCGACCGCGCAGGAGGCCGGCCTCAAGGGCTTCGACGTGACGATCTGGTATGGCGTGCTGGCGCCCCAGGGAACGCCCGCGCCGGTGGTCGACCGGCTGCAGCGCGAGATGGTCGCCGTGATGGCCACCGACGAAATGAAGAAGCGCATGGAAGCCGACGGGGCCGAGGCGCGAACGACGACGCCCGCCGAATTCGCCGCGCTGATCAGGAGCGACACCGCCAAGTGGGCACCGGTCGTGAAGAACTCCGGCGCCACCCTCGACTGACGCGGACGACACCATGGCCTCCTTGCTCGATCCCCGTCTGCAGCGCGCTTTCGCGCCGCAACGCATCGCCGTCGTCGGCGCCACCGAAGACCGCAACAAGGTCGGCGGCCGGCCGCTGCATTACCTGCAGCGGTTCGGCTTCCAGGGCGCGGTCTACCCGATCAACCCCAAGCGCTCCACCGTGCAGGGCCTGGCCGCCTACCCGTCGCTCGACGCGGTGCCCGACGCGCCCGACGTGGCGATCGTCGCGGTCGGGAGCGACGCGGTGTCCGGCGTCATCGACCAGTGCGCCCGGCGCGGCGTCGGCACCGCCATCGTCATGAGCTCGGGCTTCGGCGAGACGGGCAGCCAAGGCATCGCCCGGCAGCACGCCCTGGTGGCGCAGGCGCGGCGCCGGGGCGTCCGCCTGGTCGGTCCCAACGCGCAGGGCGTGGCCAACTTCCGCACCGGCGCGGTGATGAACTTCAGCACCATGTTCATGGAAGTCGCGCCGCAGGACGGCCCGGTCGCCATCGTCAGCCAGAGCGGCGCCGCCAGCGTCATGCCCTACGCGATGCTGCGCGAGCGCGGCGTGGGCGTGCGCTACCTCGTCGCCTCGGGCAACGACGCCGACGCCTCGGTCTGCGAGCTCGCGCTGGCCGCGGCCGCCGACCCGCAGATCCGGGTCGTTCTGATGTACATCGAGTCGCTCGGCGACCCAGCGATGCTGGCCGAGGTGGCGCGCGTGGCGGCAGAGCACGGCGCGGCGGTGGTGGCGCTCAAGTCGGGCCGCAGCGCGCACGGCGCAAAGGCCGCTGCCTCGCACACCGGCGCCATCGTCAACGACGACGTGGTGGTCGACGCCTTCCTCGAGCGCCACGGCATCTGGCGCGCGCAGGACGTGCACGGCCTGGTCAACGCGGTCGAGCTCTACCTCGCGGCCCCGCCGCGGCCGGCCGAGCGCGTGGTGGTGATGAGCCACAGCGGCGCCGTGGGCGTGCTGTGCGCGGACGCGGCCGAATCGCTGGGCCTGCCGCTGGCGGAGCTGGGCGCGCCCGTGGCCAGGGCGCTGGCCGGCATCATGCCGAGCTTCGCCACGGCGCAGAACCCGGTCGATCTCACCGCGTCGCTCATGACGCAGGGCGGCATGTACGCCGACACCCTCGGCGCCCTGGCGGCCGACCCGCAGGCCGACATGTTCCTCGTCGGCGTGCCGGTGGCCGGCGAAGGCTACGACGTGCCGGGCATGGCGCGCGACACGGCACGCTTCACCGCCACGAGCGGCAAGCCGACGGCCGTGTCTGCCCCGCAGGCCTCGGTGCGGAAGGCCTTCCGGGGCGCCGGCGTGCCGGTGTTCGCCCACGAGACGGACGCGATGAACGCGCTGTACCAATGGAGCCGGCACGGCACCCTGCTGCAAGCGGCCGCGGCGCGACGCGCAGCCGCCTGCTCCGCAGCGCGTGTGCCGCCATGGCCAAGCGGCGACGCGCCGCTGTTGAGCGAGGCCGACAGCCTCGCGCTGCTGGCCGATGCGGGCATTGCGACCGTGCCGCACCGCCTGTGCCGCAGCGCCGACGAGGCGATTGCCGCCTGGCAGGCGATCGGCCCGGAGGTCGTGGTCAAGGCCTGCTCGGCGCAGATCCCGCACAAGTCGGAGCACGGCCTGGTGTTCCTCGGTGTGCAGGATGCCAGGCAGGTTGCCGAGGCCTGGGCCGCGTGCGTGCAACGCGTGGCCGAGATGGGCGTGCCGCTGGACGGCGTGATCGTCGCCAAGCGGGTGCGAGGACGGCGCGAGTTCGCGCTCGGCGTGCGCCAGGATCCGCTCTTCGGCACCGTCGTGATGGTGAGCGACGGCGGCAAGTACGTCGAGGCACTGCGCGACTTCGTCGTGCTGCTCCATCCCTTCTGCGAAGCCGACGTCATCGCCAAGCTGCGCACCCTGCGCATCGCACCGATCCTCGGCGGCGTGCGCGGCGAGGCGCCGCTCGACCTCGACGTGGTGGCGCGCACCGCCGTGGCGCTCGGCGCCCTGGCGGCGGCGCATCCGCAGGCCATCGCCTCGATCGACCTCAACCCCTTGATCGTCGGCGACGCAGGCCAGGGCGGCTGGGCCGTCGACGCGGTGATCGAACGCCAGGGAGGCGCGCATGCAGACGAATGATCCGGTGCTGGTCGAGCGGCTGGACACGGTCGCCGTCGTCCGCCTCAACCGGCCTGCCGTGATGAACGCGGTCGACGCCGGGTTGCGTGCAGCACTGAGGCAGCAGTTGATCGCACTCGACGCCGACCGATCGGTGCAGGCCCTCGTGCTCACCGGCAGCGGCGAGCGCGCCTTCTGCGGCGGCCAGGACCTGGACGAGTCGGCCACCATCGACACCGACACGCTGGTCGGCTGGCTCGACCGCCAGCACGCGATGTACCAGGCGGTGCGCGACGTGACCAAGCCGATCGTCGCTGCACTCAACGGCACCGCCGTCGGCGCCGGCTTCCAGATGGCGCTGATGTGCGACCTGCGCGTGGCCCACCCCGCGGTGCGCATGGGCCAGCCCGAGGTCAAGGCCGGGCTGGCGAGCATCGTCGGCTCCTACCTGATGTCGCTGCAGATCGGCCATTCGCTCAATCAGCAGCTGTCGCTCACCGGCGAGCTCATCACGGGCGAGCGCGCCCACGCACTCGGACTGGTCAACGACCTTGTCGCCGCCGACCAGGTGCTGCCGCGCGCACTCGAACGCGCGCGTGCGCTGGCCGCGCTGCCCGGCGCCGCGCTGCGCGCCACCAAGCAGCGCTTCCGCGAGCGCACGCAGGCCGGCTTCGAGGAAGCCTGCAGCGCAGGCATCCGCTACCAGCTCGAGTGCTATTCCACCGGCGAGCCGCAGCGCGTGATGCGCGAATTCATCGCTCGACGCGACGCGCCCAAGACTTCGAACCGAACCAAGGACTGACCCCACATGGCCAAACACACCCGGCTCTTCATCGATGGTGCGATGGTGCCTGCTCGCGGCGACCACGACCTGCCCGTTCTCGACAGCTTCACCGAAGAGGCTTTCAGCAGCTACCGCACCGCGTCGCCGGCCGATGTCGACATGGCCGTGGCCGCCGCGCGCCGTGCGTTCGACGGGTGGGCGGCCATGCCGCCTGCCGAGCGCATCGCGGCCGCGCGCCGCATCGCCGCCCGCCTGCGCGAGCAGACAGAGGCGCTGACCATCGCCATCTCGCGCGAGGTCGGCATGCCGCGCAAGCTGGCCGCGCGCATCCAGGTCGGCGCGCCGCTGGCCGCGTGGGACCTGTACGCGGACCTGGCCGCCGAGTTCGAATGGGAGTCGCGCGTCGGGCATTCGCTGGTGCAGCAGGCGCCGACCGGCGTCGTGGCCTGCATCACGCCATGGAACTACCCGCTGCACCAGATCACCGGCAAGGTGGCGCCCGCGCTGCTGGCCGGCTGCACGGTGGTACTCAAGCCGTCCGAGCTGGGGCCCACCAGTGCCTTCCTCCTCGCCGAAGCGATCCGGCAGGCCGATCTGCCGGCGGGCGTGTTCAACCTCGTGCACGGCACCGGCCCCGATGTCGGCGAGGCGCTGGTGCGGCACCCGGACGTGGACATGGTGTCGTTCACCGGCTCGACGCGCGCGGGGCGCCACATCGCAGCCATCGCGGGCGGCGACATCAAGCGCGTCGCGCTCGAACTCGGCGGCAAGTCGGCGGCTCTCGTGCTGCCCGGGGCCGACCTCGCTGCGGCGGTCAAGGTCACGCTGGCCGGCTGCATGCTGAACTCCGGCCAGACCTGTTCCGCGACAACACGCCTGCTGGTGCCGCGCGCTTCGCTCGAAGCCGCCGAAGCCAACGCGCAGGACCTGCTTGCGGCCTACCCCATGGGCGACCCCGCCGACGGCGCGACGCGGCTCGGTCCGCTGATCTCGAAGGCGCAGCAGCAGAAGGTGCTAGGTCTGATCGACGGCGCGCTGGCCGCCGGTGCGCGGCGCGTCGGCGTCGCGGCCGACCTGCCGGCGCGAGGCTTCTTCGTGCCGGCCACGGTGCTGGCCGGCGTGACACCGGACATGGCGGTGGCCCGGGAGGAGATCTTCGGCCCCGTCCTGGTCCTGATGGGCTACGACGAGGTCGAAGACGGCATCGCGCTGGCCAACGGCACCGAGTACGGCCTGGCCGGCGCCGTGTGGGGGCCGGCCACGCCCCACACGATGGCCGTGGCGCGTCGCCTGCGGGCGGGCCAGATCGACGTCAACGGCGCGCCCTTCAACCCGGCCGCGCCATTCGGCGGCTTCAAGAAATCCGGCATCGGCCGCGAGAACGGACGCTTCGGCATCGAGGAGTTCCTCGAGCCCGTGTCGATCCAGCTGCCCGCCGCCTTCCTCGAGACCCTTGCCGCCTGACCGAGAAACCCCATGGCTCACGCACAACTGCTCTACACCGTCGACGGCCCGCTCGCGACGATCACCCTGAAACCGCCCCGAGCGCATGAACGCGCTCACCAAGGTCCTCGAAGCCGAACTGCGCACGGCCATCGAGCAGGCCGGCCGCAATGCCGCGGTGCGCGCCATCGTGCTGACCGGCGCGGGCCGCGCCTTCTGCGCCGGCATGGACATGGAGGAACTGGAGGTGCTGCCGCCGGAAGACATCCAGGCCGAGCAATGGATGCGCCCCTACGACATGAACCGGCGCGCCGACTACCAGACCCGCTACTCGTACCTCCCGGCGGCGCCCAAGCCCGTCATCAGCGCCATCAACGGCGCGGCGGCCGGGCTCGGGCTGGTGATGGCGCTCTACAGCGACTTCCGCATCGCGTCGGACAAGGCGGTCTTCGCCACCGCCTTCGCCAAGCGTGGCCTCATCGCCGAGCACGGCATCGCCTGGATGCTGCCGCGCATCGTCGGCCATGCGCATGCCACCGACCTGCTGCTGACGTCGCGCAAGATCGATGCAAGCGAAGCGCTCGCCATGGGGCTGGTCCACCGCGTGGTGCCGGCCGACGAGCTGATGTCGACTACACACGCGCTGGCGCGCAGCCTGTCGACCGAGGTGTCGCCGCGTTCTGTCGGCGTGATGAAGCGCCAGCTCTGGGAGGCACCCTACCAGTCGCTCGGCCAGGCCGTGGCGCTGGCCAATGCCGAAATGGTCGAAAGCCTGCGAAGCGAAGACTTCAAGGAAGGCGTGCAGCACTTCGTCGATAGGCGGCCGGCGCAGTTCACAGGGCGTTAGGCTCGCGCGGCTTTCTATCCCAATGTGCTATTGAATCGCCCGCTTCACCGCGGTAAGCCCTTGATTTGCCTTGTTCCGGCCCGGTTGAATAGCACAGCATCCCTGGCAGCTCCCACAGGCCGGCCGGTGCTTCGCGACGATAGCACCAGGTCCCAAGTTTCGAGCTCGCCACTGCAAGTGCGTGCCCATTGAGGCTTGGAGGCTTGCGCCATGGCGCGCCGCCTACCCACCGGACCGGCACGCGGAGGCCCGTCCCGGTAGCTGCCACTCGTCGACGCGGCGCGCTTGTGCGAGTGCAGTTGAAGCTATTTGCTCAAACTGGTCCGGGGCGAAGAGGCTGGGGCTCAAATTGCGAGCGGACCGAATGAACGCCTGCCATACTTGGTGCAGCATCGACGATCATTGTGGGCGTGCCGTGCAGCACCGATAACTCTAGGTATCGCGTCGGGTTGAGGGTTTCAGTCTCGAGAAGATCGGCCCCTCTACCGCTTTGGGCGTGGCGAGCGGCATGAACGCGATGTCCCGGGCCTCCGGGGCCCGCAGGCCCAGCCCGACCAGGATGCACTGCAGCAGGTGTTCGGGGTGGTGGTCCCGTGTTCGCTCCGTCAGCATCGTCTCGATACCGTAGAAGATGGAGCCGAGCACGATGTCGCGCGCGACGAGCACGTCGTCGACCTTGATGCGCCGCTGTTCGACGGCAGCGGTGAGATCCCGCGTCAGGAAGAGGTCGATGAGCTGGCCGCGCGCGGCGATTCGCGTGCCGACGCGCGTGAGGAAGTTGCCCCACAGGGGATAGCGCAGCGCCGTCTGCATGTACAGGCGCGTGCCGGTGGCGAAGCGGGCCACCGGGTCGCCGATTCCGAGCACCACGGGATCGACGACCTGCAGCACCTCGTCACTCATCCCGGTGGCCACTGCGAGCAGCAGTTCCTCGATGGTGCGGAAGTGGTTGTAGAACGTGCCGCGCGACACGCCGGCCGCGGCGATCACGTCGTCGATCACGGCTGCGTCGGGCCCCTTCTCGACGAATACCGCCAGCGCGCTCTCCACCAGGCGCAGGCGCGTCTTCTCCCGACGCTGGGCGCCGACGCGCACACGATGGTCCTCGGGCTCCGGCATCAGGGTTTTCACTGTCATTTTGGGCCCCACGTCATCTTGACGTTTTCGTCAGATTGATTAAAGTCAACCTGTACATTACGTCATTTTGACCCGACTGCAGGAACCCACCCAATGAAGTTGCTCCGCCACGGCACCGCCGGCTCCGAGAAGCCCGGCGCCCTCGACCGCCACGGTCACGCCCGCGACCTGTCGCTGCTCGTGCCCGACTGGACGCCCGACTGGCTCGCTCCGGCCAAGCTGGCCGCGCTGCGTGCCATCGACCTCGAGCAGCTGCCTCTCGTGCCGCCGGGCACGCGCCTGGGCGCGCCGGTGGCGGGCGTGCGGCAGTTCGTCGCCATCGGCCTGAACTATCGCAAGCATGCCGAGGAGTCCGGCCTCGAGATTCCGAAGGAGCCGGTGGTATTCACCAAGGCGCTGACGTCCATCGCCGGCCCCGACGACGACATCGCCCTGCCGGAAGGCTCGATGGAAACCGACTGGGAGATCGAACTGGGGTTCGTGATGGGCTCGCAGGCGAGCCGGGTGCCGGTTCACGCGGCGCTGTCGCACGTGGCCGGCTATTGCCTGGCTAACGACGTGTCCGAGCGCCACTGGCAGATCAAGCGCAACGGGCAGTGGGGCAAGGGCAAGAGCTTCGACGGCTTCGGACCGCTCGGGCCCTGGCTGGTGACCGCCGACGAGCTGCCGGACCCGCAGCACATCGCGCTGGAACTCGCCGTGAACGGCGAGATGAAGCAGCGCAGCAGCACCGCGGACATGATCTTCCCGGTGGCCGAGATCGTGTCGTACCTGAGCCAGTTCATGACGCTGCTGCCCGGCGATGTCGTGATCACCGGCACGCCCGCGGGCGTCGGCCTGGGCATGAAGCCGCCGCAGTTCCTGCGCGCCGGCGACGTCGTCACCCTCGACGGCGGGCCCCTCGGCAGTCAGCGCCAGCGCGTGCGCTGAGCCGCCCACACCCTTCCCCCCACACACCTTCCCGGAACCCGCGTCACGACGCGGGGCGGGCGCAGCCTTGCCCCGAGTCACGGAGAGACCCATGACACCGCCCCGTTCCAACGACACCCGCGCACGGCCCGCCGTGCACTCGGTCGACGAGTTCGTCCTGAGCGTGCCTGACCTGGCCGAGGCGCGCCGCTTCTACGAGCGCTTCGGTCTCGACGTGCGCGACGCAGGCGCGGACCTCGCGCTGTACACCTTCGGCCATTCGCATCGCTGGGCCACGCTGAAGCGCGGCGACGCGAAGCGGCTGCTGTGGCTGAGCCTCGGCATCCATGCCGAGGACGCGGCCGCCTTCGAGCGCCACCTCGCCGCGTGCGGCGTCGAGCCGATCGCGCCTCCGGCGGGCGCGGACCGCGACGGTCTCTGGCTGCGCGGGCCGGACGGACTGCCCATCCAGCTGCGCGTGGCCGACAAGGTGTCGCCCTCCGAGCCCGCACCGCGCGGCACGCCGCCGCCGTGCGGCAACGCGGGCCGCGCACCCAGCCGCCGCCAGGCCGGTGATGTGCGGCCGCTGCACCTGTCGCACATCCTTCTTTTCAGCGCGGACGTCGACGCTGCCGCGGCCTTCTACACCGGCGTGCTCGGCCTGAAGCTGTCGGACCGCTGCGGCTCGGTCAT
>Ga0075429_100000793_pt1 | contig 24884 bp, 17 predicted proteins | sample RhiMetdeltSRZDD3_FD_75295 | JGI IMG/M metagenome (GOLD analysis project Ga0075429, IMG submission 75295) | Populus rhizosphere microbial communities from Tennessee, USA - Rhizosphere MetaG P. deltoides SRZDD3 | ecosystem: Host-associated > Plants > Roots > Rhizosphere > Soil | place: USA... | reverse complement strand
ATCATTCTCAGCAACCTTTGACTGCTTCAAATGAGGAACCTGCACTGCAGGACGAAAATGAAGATCAACAACGTAGGGCAGCCGAAAGGCTGAAGAAGCTGCGTAATTTGTCTTTCAACATCAACGCGGCCGACCCGAATAATGAGTTTGAGACTGTGCCGGCTTATATCCGCCGCAATATGGAATTGTATGGCGGCTCCGCTCAGGTGGTTGAGAATTTTTACAGCAACTACGAAGTCAAAACTGACGAGAACAATCAAACAAAAATTAGTACGATCAATACATTTTTAGACGGGAAAAAACCGGATTAAAATATAAATGATAGCCCGCGGTTTAAACCGCGGGCTATCATTTATGTCAACAAAATTTTGATTAAAATAGCCGTTGGATCTATAAATCCCGATCCTCTTGAATATCCTGAGCCTGTTAAAGGTCCACAGCTTACAGGCTTGTGTTTTTAGTTGTTCCCCCCGATTTCTATCGGGGGGTTATTATTTGCGGCAATGCATTTAATAACCCAGCCCATGATTTAAATCATGGGCTGGGATTTCTACGGGGTTATTATTTTCGAAGCCCACAGCGTTAACTTCAATTCATATGATTGTTGAGTTGGCTGAAGCAATCTCCCCAATGAAAAGAATGATTGTGTAACCAGCTTCAGTGATTCTTATCATCTTATGTTGCCTTCGAATCTTCCAGTGGAAGATTCGCACTCTTGCACTGCAACAATTCTATTCAGCTTTTTAAATTCAAACTAAAGAGTAACTTTAATGGCAAGTAATTAATGAATACAAAACCGATCTATACGGCTTCTTCCTTCTATGAATTCCTTAGAGTAATTTTTTTCTGTGCTTTATTAATTATAGGTTTTTTTCTATTGCTCTTGGTGTATAATGAAAACCCCCTTGTGATCCTTATATTGCTAATAGCTGACGTCTTGTTTTTTTTAACAATGGAGTATAGACAGATAAGTATCTATGAGGATCGAATTGTAATAAAGAGAATATCGATTTTCTCAATGGTTTTTAATCCAAAGGGAGCAATATACTATTTCAAAGAATTAAGGGAGGCTGAATTGCCAAAGCCTGATTCAGTAAAAGATCTGATTGGCGCAGCCTTAGTGGTTGGATTAGTTAGTTTGATCTCCAAGAGAAGTAATACAACAGATGATGAACATCTATCTTTTTACCTTGAGTTGAAAGATGGGAAAAGTATCCCTGTATATACGAGATTTGGAAGTTATGAAGTAAAGAAAATCGTTGATCTTATTAATTTGCAAATAGCAGGAGAAAAATGGAAACAGTCCTAATAACTGGTGGCACAGGAATGATCGGCAAGGCACTCACTCAGGCATTGATCGAAAGAGGATTTCATGTAATTATTCTTTCACGTAATGCAAGCAATAAAAAAGCGACAAGCAACATTTCATATGCAGAATGGGACATAGAAAAAAAAACAATAGATAAAAACGCATTTGCAAAAGCTGATTACATCATTCAACTTGCCGGCGCCAACTTTGCAGACAAACGCTGGAATGAAAAAGTAAAGAAGGAGATTGTAAATAGCCGGGTTGACAGTGCAAAACTGATCATTGAAAGTTTAAAAACTATTCCTAATAAAGTAAAAACGGTAATAAGCGCATCCGGAATTAGCTGGTACGGCGCTGATGGTAACAAAGTATCAAAACCTTTCATGGAAACCGACCCACCAGCTGATGATTTTATGGCAGAAACATGCAAGCAATGGGAAGCGGCAATTGAACCGGCATCGTTCCTAAGGAGGCGGCTGATAAAATTTCGTATCGGGCCTGTATTGAGTACCGATGGTGGTGCTTATGCTGAATTCAAAAACCCCACACGATTCGGTCTGGCTGGAATAATTGGCAACGGGAAACAGATCGTTAGCTGGATACATATCGATGACCTTGTCAGAGCAATTCTTTTTGCTATGGAGAATGAAAAGATGGAAGGCGTTTATAATGCCGTTGCGCCAGATCCTGTTTCAAATAAAAATTTGATCTTAAAAATCGCAGAGAAGAACCGGGGCAAATCATTTATTGCAATCCATGCCCCTTCATTTGCTTTAAAAATAGTTTTTGGGGAAATGATCAACGAGATCTTAAAAAGCACGACGGTTAGTTCAAAAAAACTTCAGAATGCAGGTTTTATTTTTCAATACCCCGATTTAGAATCCGCTATTCTTCAATTATCCCACCAAAAAAATCTTCCGGTTTCACCTGCGAATGATCTTCATGCCAGACATTAGTAAACTCACCAAGCACGGCCTTGCCGTGATGGAAATCTAAGCGATGAAGTTTTAAATCTTCAATATCTCCTGGTTTTACTTTTCTATACATCGGGTGCATTGTACCGCCTGTTATTCCGGCAGGTTTTGAAGGGTCATATTGATATTGCGGATCAACCAATGTTCCTCTTGGATACATAATGCCAGGAACACCTTGCCCTCGTATATCCATGTTCTTTGGATGATTGAGTCCAATTGTATGTCCATATTCATGCGCAGCAGTTGTCGAACCCTTGTATAAGTTCTCTAGTTTGAAGTATCCGCTGTTGCAATTCAATCCATCCACAAAGGAAATATGATTATGAGAATATTCTTCAATGCGGAAATAATTATTCTTTGGATCAAGATTCCTATAAATATCAAAAGGAGTAATTGAAGGATTGTGCCAGGCATGGATCTTAAACCTAACATCAAACATCAAATTCTCAAACTTCAAACTTGCCTGTGGTTCATTCCACATCGTTTCGATCTCTTCCCGTATTGATTCAGTGATCTCAGGGTTGGCAGCATTACCATAGGTAATGATAGTAGAGTAGATGTAAAGCTGGCGATGATGTATGTCTAATTCTGCTGAACCCATTATTCAAAAATTACCGAGTATAGTTTTTCCTTTTCTTCTCTTCCTTTAAATTCCATTTCACCAATTTCATTTACTTTATAGGCAAATGGAGTTGAGAACTCATGAAGGAAATCGGCTGATACAACGAATGATTCCTCCAGCTCATGACACTTGCTTCTTATTCTTGCGGCAGTATTCAACGTATCTCCGCTATAGACAAGATCTTTCTTTACAATCCCGATAACACCCGCGGTTACTTCACCTGAATGAATACCGGCTTTAAATGCCGGAGCTATTCCATATCGTTTCATAAATTTAGACTCCCTGCGTTTCAATAAGAAAAATGCTTGACGCAGAAATCGAAAACACCGTTGTTTATTCAAGGGCGTATTTTTCCATGACAATACAACTTCGTCTCCGACGTATTGGTATATTTCTCCACCGTTTGCAAGAAGAGGTATTGTAATCTCAGCAAAAAAATCTCTCAGTAACCGAAAATATTCTTTATGGCCAAGCTTTTCAGCAATAGTTGTAGCATTATTAATGTCTAAAAAAATGAATATCCTATTTTCAATCCTGGGCTTACTGTATTTACCTCTCATCATACCCCAAAAACCTCCAGGTCCATATTTATCGATCACTTCCAGAATGATAATCGTCAGCAAAGTCATAACTGCGAGGTCAAGCATAAAAATCATAAAACCCCTTGTCAGAAAAACTTCCCTGTAAAAGCTATCGGCAAACTCATCCAACGGTCTACGCTCACTAAACACATAGTAACTGGAAAGCATAACAAAAGCGATCAATATGAAAAGCCCAAGAGTCAAAAGCATTTTCATTAGTACAGATAACCAAAATGGGTAATGACGAAAGGCATTTTTAAGATAAAAGACCAATGCAGCGGACACGACAAAACCAATGATAGCAAATGCAAGAGAGAATAATAACAATGAACGGCCGGTTACTAATTCTTTTTCTATCAAAATAATATTATATAGAAAAAGAAATGCGAAGACAACCCAAATAATAGCAATATTTGCAAGAACAATCAACCTGTAATAGAGAATTCTGCGTGAAGCCATAAATAAACGTTGAAAGATCAACGCTCATAAAAATATTAATTTAATTCTAAAGAATAAACCTTTGATTTTTCTTTTCGACCTTTAAATTCCATTTCTCCAATTTCAGTGATACTGTATTTTTCCGGCACTTCGAAGTCATGAAGAAAATCAATTGACAAAATGAAAGTATGTTTTAGTTCGTGACACTTACTTCTTATACGTGCAGTCGTATTTAATGTATCGCCGCTAAACACAAGCTCTTTTTTTATTATTCCTATATAGCCTGCCGTTACATTGCCGGCATGTACACCGGCTTTAAATGTAGGAGCTACCCCATATTCTTTTATATAATAATTTTCTTTCCTTTTTATCGCCTCCACAGCTTGTCTAATAAATTTCAGGCATCTATGTTTGTTCTTATTATTATTTTTCCAGCAGAGCACTACTTCATCACCAACATATTGATAAATATGTCCCCAATTTGCAATGATAGGCTCTGTTATATCCGCAAAAAAATCATGCAGCATATTAAAATACTTTTCATGCCCGATCTTTTCTGCAATAGTTGTAGAGTCGTTGATATCAAGAAAAAGAAAGATCCGATTTTCTTTGCGTGGTTTGTTGTAACGTCCACGAATAAGATTTCGTAAACCTCCCGGCCCGTATTTATCAGATACTTCCAGGATCAGGATCGAGATAAAAGCCAGCAACCCTAGATCGACCATCAACATAAGGAAGCTGGGTGTAAGGATAACGTTCTGTACAAATTCTTTTTCAAATTGGATAAAACTAAGTTCACCGGGGTACCGGAAGATCCAATATGCAAGCAATACAATAATTGAAACAAGAAGTATCAGGAAAAATGTCAAAGTCATCCTTAGCATGGTAGAAAGCCAAATCGGGAGTTTTCGAAAAATATTTTTAAGAAAAAATGCTTCAGCGCCAGCTACTATAATTCCAATGGCCGCAAAGGCAAGTGAGAAATAGCTCAACCTTCTTTTTGCCAGTTCTGTTTTATCAACCTCGACAATGTTGTATAAGAAAATAAGACTGAATAAGACCCAGACGACAGCAATGTTGAAAACAATATAAATCTTATAAAGCAGGACTCTTTTGGAGATCATAAAAAAATCGTTGTTTTGAACAACGCTTAAAATTATCAATAACTCGGGAGAAAAACGTCGCTTTTTTCGGACCTGGTTACTTTCTGATATCCTGGATATTAGTATCTAAAAGAAGTAAGTCATAGATTACGGGCCAAATTTGTAACATTAACAAACTTATTGAAAAGAACAAGCTCCTGCCTTCATTTAATTTCTGTATAAATAAGTATTTTTGCCATCCATTAAAAAATATTAAAAACTATGAAATTATTGTGGCAACTGTTATTGGTGAGCTCAATTTTAATAATCTCATGCAAAAAGAAAGATATTGATGCACCAAATCCAACTCCTTCAACGCCAACAAAGGAAGACCTACTAAGAGATTCGGTTTATTTGTACTCGAAAGAAGTTTATTTATGGCAAGAAGTAATTCCTGCATATGATCAATTTAAACCCCGACAATACAAAGGTTCGACTGAACTTGAATCAGCAGAAAAAGTAATGGCTGCCATTAGAAATCTTCAGCCTTTTGACAGATTTAGTTTTGTAACTACTCAGGAAGAGTCAGGAGGAATCCAAACAGGGGAAGATAAGGATTTTGGTTTTTTTATAAAAGCTGCGTCGATTGATATAGTGGCTCCTGTCGATTCTGTTTATTGGTTTGTTACCTATGCTTATGCACAGTCCTCTGCGGGTCTTGCAGGTGTTCAACGAGGCTGGTATATTTCGAAGATTAATGGGGCATCGATCGGGTATGATCAAAATAGTGTGAACATTTTGAATGATGTTTTCTTTGGAACCGTTACAAGTGCAAATTTTGAATTTAAAAAGTCTGATGGAAGTACTCAAGCATTAAACCTAAGCAAGACTAGTTTTACTGCCAATGCTGTACTTTATAAAAATGTTTTTGACGCCGGTGGAAAAAAGGTTGGCTACTTTGTATTTAACCAGTTTTTTGGACAACCATCAAGGAATGAATTGGCGCAATTGTTCACTTATTTTCAAAGCCAGAATATCAATGAATTGATCATCGATCTTAGATACAATCCCGGCGGGTCTGTCGAAACCCAGGACACACTGGCAGACTTGATCGCCCCTTTAGCGGCGAATAACCAAACAATGTATAAATATATATTTAATACGACTTTACAGAATAATCAACACCAGTTGATTCGAAATAAACTTGGTTATGGAAATATTTTCACTTCAGCAGCCAATTCAGTAAATTTTAAAAAAGCCGGTAATCTAAACTTGTCTCGCATTTTTGCTATAGTATCAGGTGGCTCTGCTTCGGCAAGTGAATTATTAATTAATAATCTTAAACCTTACATGGATGTAAAATTGATTGGTGATACCACGTATGGTAAGCCAGTTGGTTTTTTCCCGATACCAATTTATAATTATGTCATTTATCCTATTTCATTTAAAACGGTGAATAGTGCAGGAAATGCTGACTATTACACAGGCTTTGCTCCCGATAAACTGGCGCCAGATGGGGTAGATAAAAATTGGGGAAATGCAAATGAACCTTGTTTGGCCGCTGCGTTGAAATATATAACAACTGGAAGCTTCAGAATCGCAAGTACAGATTGGCAGCAAGACCTTCGTTTTAGGGCTGCAAAAGAAGCTGAGCCTTTCAACAATTCGCTGAATGAAAACAAATTTTTAGGCATGTTTATCGAAAAAAAATAAGAAAGGAAAAAATAATACAATAAAAGGGCAGACTTAGCTGCCCTTTTTAATTTGAACTATTAGTTGTTTCTATTTTGTTTTCTGCGTAATTTTTTTGAGGACCGAAGAACATCTTTTCTGCAAACTGAATCTTTTTGATGAAGTAAAACAGGGGTATCTTTTAATTGATCTTTTTTATTTTTTTCTCCAAGAATAATATCTCCTTTTGATCCTTTTTCAATTACTTGTTTTGCAGATAATGTATCTGTGGATTGGGCATTCAGGGAACAATTGAATAGAAAAAGAAAAACAGGAAAACTGATGAACTTGACGTTTCTCATTGTCTGATCTTTTTTCTTTGATGGCTTAACAGAACATAAAGTTTACGAAGAGATAGCAAATATTTGTTAAGAATTGAATAATAAATTCAATTTCTTACAGGTTTGCCTCCCTTCAATACAGATTGAATCCTTTCTAAAGTTTTCTTTTCACCACATAGGGATAAAAATGCTTCCCTTTCCAGGTCAAGCAAATATTGTTCTGACACCAACGAAGGTTCGCTAAGGTCACCTCCGCACATTACATACGCCAGCTTCTTTGCAACAACCACATCATGATCAGTCGCATAATTAGCTCTCCACATACCATTAATGCCGGCATACAAAGCGCCAAGAGCAGACTGGCCCAATACTTTTATATCTTTTCGTTGAACGGGCATTGAATAACCAGATTCAAATATCTCGATCACTGACCTTTTTGCTTCAGCAATTCTCCTGCTTTGATTCATTACTACCTCATCTAATCCTTTTCTGTAAATACCCAACTCAAAACCCTCAAACGCAGATGTGGCTACTTTAGCCGTAGCAATCGATAAAAATCTATTTTTTAATGTGATTGTTTCAGGTTCATCTTCATGCATTTCATCTGATGCTCTTACTACAAATTCTTTCGTGCCGCCACCGCCAGGGATCAAACCAACACCAAGTTCCACAAGACCGGTGTAGGTTTCAGCAGCGGGGCAACATTTATCGGAATGAAGACTCAATTCACAGGCACCCCCTAAGGCAAGTCCATGTGGCGCCACTATAACAGGCACTGAAGAATACCTCGCCCTCATCATCGTATTCTGGAAAACCCGGATCGCCATATCCAGCTCATCATATTCCTGGTCAATAGCAAGCATGAAGATCATTCCAACATTTGCACCGGCACTGAAATTGGGACCTTCATTAGCGATCACCAAGCCTTTATAATTTTTTTCTGCTTTATCAATTGACGTTTGAATACCGGCAAGTACATCACCACCAATACTTCCCATTTTTGTGAACCATTGCAATCCTAATACATCATCACCAATATCATACAATTTAGAACTTCCGTTTTTCCAAATCAGTTTATCCTGGTAATTGCTCATCACAATAAATGCATCACCACCCGGTAGTGGTTTATATGTTTTACCATTTTGATCATAGTATAATTTTTTGCCATTTTCAATTTTATAAAACGATTTGTTACCAGCCGCTAACATCTCATCAACCCACCCGGCCACTTTATATCCAGCTTCTTTCATCGCTTTTACTGTTCTTTCTACACCAAGTACATCCCAACTTTCAAAAGCGCCGATCTCCCAGCCAAAGCCAGCCATCATTGCATCATCAACACGATACAGCTCATTACTGATCTCCGGAATACGGTGTGAGATATAAGAAAACAAACCATAATGAAAATGCCGATAGAATTCTCCGGCTTTATCCTGCCCGGCAACAAGCATTTTTAATCGTGTATAAAGATCATCAATTGGTTTTGCTGCTTCCACTGTCGCAAACTTTGCCTTTATTCTTGGAACATACTCAAGCTTTTTAAGATCAAGTACCTGTATCTCTTTATCAGATTTTCGTTCTTCAGGACTTCCTGAAGTAACAGGCATTTTTATTTTTTTAAAAAAGCCTTGTCCTGTTTTATCACCGAGCCAATTGTTCTCGACCAATTTATTTAACCATGAAGGAATAGTAAAGACATCTCTTGCTTCATCATCTGGACGATTATCATAAACTCCTTTCGCAACTTTTACCAATGTATCAATACCTACTACATCGGCTGTACGGAATGTGGCAGATTTTGGTCGCCCAATAATAGGTCCGGTTAATGCATCAACTTCATCGATCGTTAATCCCAACTTATCAACTAATTTAAAAAGTGACATCATGCCAAATACGCCAATACGATTGGCGATAAAAGCAGGAGTGTCTTTACATAAAACCGTTGTCTTACCAAGATAGAGATCGCCATAATTCATTAAAAAATCAACGATTGCAGGATCAGTGTCTGGTGTGGGAATTATTTCTAATAATCTTAAATACCGAGGCGGATTAAAAAAGTGTGTGCCGCAAAAATGTTTTTTAAAATCATCACTTCTTCCTTCTGATAACATGTGTATTGGAATACCCGAGGTATTTGATGTTATTAATGTACCCGGCTTACGGAACTGTTCTACTTTTTCATACACTTGTTTTTTTATATCCAACCTTTCAACGACTACTTCAATTGTCCAATCACAATCACTTATTTTTTTCATGTCATCATCAAAATTTCCGGTCGTAATTTTTTTGATCACATTTTTATGATACACAGGGGAGGGATTTGATTTAATAGCTGCTGCCAATGCATCGTTTACAATTTTATTTCGTTCGGCCGCTTTTGTACTTTCAGCCGCCTCTTTTGGTACGATATCAAGCAACAAAACTTGCAAACCAATGCCCGCAAAATGACAAGCGATCCGTGAACCCATTACCCCGCTTCCTAAGACTGCTACCTTTTTTATGTTCCTTTTTTCCATATCAAATTAGTTAGTTAAACAACTATTCAGATTCGAAGGTAAGTGATTTTACGAAAAGCAAAACCGGTATAGTACTACCATCGTGACCTGCTTAAGGTATTTGGAATTTAAAACCTTAACGACGGTCATCTAAATATGTTTTTACTGAAAAGATCTCAGCTTTCAAACACGATTGACCTATAATTTTCGTTTATTTAATTCCGAATCAAGCATCCAATGAAAACCAATTCCTCTGCTAAAAAAAGCAAGCAGCTCCTTTCCGTCAGCCACAAAACTTCCACTGAAGTTCCCGGCTTATTGCACCATTTACCTGATGCAGTATTTATCACTGACCTGTCATTCAACATTACCGGTTGGAATGATGCGGCAGAAAAGCTGCATGGCTTACCTGGTGCAAGAGGTAAAAATCTTTTTCAATTGATAAAACTTGATCTGTTAAATGCAAGTGCGGAATCAATCAGCAAAGAATTACTTCAAAAAGGGAATTGGGAAGGAGAGATTATTTATCACCGGCATGATGGTGAAAAATTTATTTTCAAAACAGCAGCAACGGCAATATTTGATGATAATAACAAACCGGTTAATATAATTTTTGTAAATCATAATATCACTAAGGTTAAAAGCACTGAAAAAAAATTAGCAGAGGCGGAGGCAACTTATGAAAAACTGGTAAATACTTTGGTCGATGGTGTGATCATGCTTGATAAGGATGGAAAGATCACCACCTGTAACAAAAGGGCTTCTGCAATTTTAGGATTAACGGAAGAAGAAATGTTAGGAAAAGAACTTGGTGATTCGTCATGGAAAGCGATCAAAGCTGACGGAACTCCTTTTCCATGGTATGAATTTCCTACTGTTGTTAGTCTTCAGACAGGCTTCCCGCAACGTAATGTAAAAATGGGAGTCAATCTTTCAAATGGGTTATTCGTTTGGTTACTGATCAATTCGGAAGCTTTGATCCGCGTGGGGGAATTCGAACCGTATGCGGTTGTGCTTTCTTTTTCTGATATAACTGATAATGTGAATAGGGAGGAAGAATTGAGAAAAAGTAATGAGCGGTTTTTCTATGTTTCAAAAATCACTTCAGATGCCATTTGGGATATTGATCTTGCGACTAACCAGATCTATCGAAGCGAAACGTTTTATGAACTATCCGGTTACAGCCGTGAGCAAATAAAACCAGATATGGATTGGTGGTTTAATAAGGTCCATCCAAAAGACAGGGAAAGAGTACGTAATAAAGTACAGGAATACATTCGGAATGGAAATGAAAGATGGGAGGATGAATATCTTTTCCTCTGTGCCGATGGTAATTATAAATTCTTACTTGATTCAGGAACGATCTTGTATCGACAGGGCAAACCGGTCAGGATATTAGGGGCCATTCGAGATCTTACTGAAAAGAAAAAATTGGAGCAACAATTATTGCAGGAGCAGGAACAAAAACATAAAGCAGTCAGCCAGGCAGGCATAGCTGCACAGGAAGCCGAGAGAGGCAACATCAGTCGTGAGCTTCATGATAATGTAAACCAGTTATTGATGAGCGCCAAGTTGTTTATGAATTCTGCAAAGACTGATCCTGAAAAAGCAAATGAACTTATCGACAAAGCAACTTCTTACCAAGTGATGGCAGTAGAAGAGATCCGGAAAATATCAAGAGCATTGAATACCTCACTTGTCAAGATGATTGGCCTAAGCCGCAGTATTGATGATTTAATTATTAATATGAAGGCATTTCAACAAATAGAAACTAAATTCCATTACGATCAAAAACTCGACAAGGTCCTTTCCGAAGATCAGCGGCTGATGATCTTCCGCATACTGCAGGAGCAAACAAATAATATAATTAAGTATGCGGATGCCAAAAATGTAAAGATCACTTTAAAAGAAGCAAACAACCAGGTATTTCTTTCAATTACTGACGATGGAAAAGGTTTTGATACTTCAATAGAATCAAAGGGCATTGGGTTCATAAATATTTATAACCGCGTTGATGCATTTGGAGGTGAAGTGAAGCTGATATCATCGCCAGGAAAAGGATGTGCTCTTGAGATCGTTTTTCCCCTGACACTAAATTAACAGATCAATCAAAATCTGTAGCCGGTAGTTGACGAACTTTCAGTTGTTTATTATAGCGTCTCATTAGTCGTTTATTCTTTTTTGCTCCAACACTCGATGCAACACCGCTCATTGCAATTTTTATATAATAGTTAATGAATGACCTGTCCCTGGTCCTTGGGAAATAAACCACGCCAACCCGTTTTGTGTTTTCATTTTTTATAACAAAGCTGTTTGCAAGAAATGTGATAAGTCCTTGTAAAAACGTTTTTTTATCTTCCTTCCCATTTTTTAAAAACTGGACTTTCAGGTCATGATAGTACATTCTCATTTCACCTAAGGAAAGATATTCTTTTCCAATAGCCCGCATGGTAAGGGTATCTAAATAGCCTGATTGTAGTTTTATAGAAGATAAAGCAGGAAGTATTTTATTCAGGTATAACATGGAATGCGGACGCATTCTTACGGTGATCAAAAAACCGGAAAGTGAATCAAGATACGATTCTCTTGTTCTCAGTCTTATCCACCCCGAATCAAGCAAATACCCATTTAATCGTATTCTAAAGCTATCGGTTGGTGTCAGATCAAAGTTTTTAATTGGAAAGACATCACCGCTCATTCTGGTAACAGGGATCACTGCCGTTTCCCCTGTTTTATCATTTAATTCGGTATAGACTGCGGTTCCGTTTGAAATAACAATCGTATCAACAGAAACTTTAAAAGGAATTTTTTGAATGAGTTTCGCCGGAAGTGATTTTATTATGCCAGATCGAAATGGTGGTGTCTTGTCCCTGTAGGATGTAAAATAGGCACTATCAATATTGATATTACCGGACCGGAACACGCTGTCCTCAAGATATTGGTCAAGATCAAATTTTGAAACGGCAACCTGACCTGTTTTCAACGTCATATAATCGGTTTGCCATTTACTTGCAGCAATAAATTCTTCACGGCTTAAAACAGGATGAAATGAAAAAGAATCCAGCGAAAAGCTTTGTCCGCGTTTATTAAAAGACAGGTTGTGCCATTTCCAGGTATTCTTTTCATCGATGATCTGTCCGGAAACATTGTTGATAGTAAGAGATGGGTTTTTTTGTATGATCGCTTTCAGATCATTATTGATGGCTGAACCCAGGACAAGATTTTTCACAATGCCCTCAACTATTTTTACAGTAGCAGGTTTTTTGCCAATGCTATCGGCAGAAAAGTTTTTGGCGATCGCCTCATTTACTTTTACCGACCAAAACAAATTTTTTCCAGGTTTAATTTCCAAATCGCTAAGCTGTACCTGTACCGACCCTTCTTTTGTTGATGTTCTTTTATTATTAGCATTGGTAAATGAAAAGTTTGAAATAATTGTATTCAGGGATGCGATGCTTAGTTGACTATTGTTCCCGGTTGTATTTAAATTTTTAAGTAAAAGAACATTCTCACCGGCATCCCATTCAATTTTAGTTACTTTTTCTGAAGCGGTATTTTCAAACAAGAATTTTGGATGCTCAACTTCGACCTGGTCAATCGAAAGATCGGGCAGCTTTTTTTCAGAGTTACTATCATTTTTTTCTGTAATATGAATTTCCACTACAGGGTTGCTAAGCTTTATTTTTTTCAGATCCGGGGAACCTCTTACAATACTATTTATATCCGCTGTAAGAACAGCCGTGGGAGTTTTTATATCTACGCTGTTGTTATTCCGTGCTTGTTTGAAATGAAAGTTTTGAAAAGAGGAAATTCCATGATCATAAACAGAAAAATTATCTAATGTAATTGATGATTCATTATTGAACCAATAAAGACCTTTCCCATTGGTTTTAAGACCATCAACTTTATATTTCTCTTTTTTATTCAGTGCCGTAAATGAAAGATCATTGAGAAAGACAGATAAAGAGCTTTTAATGCTATTTAAATATAGTTGGGTATTGGTACCCTGTACGTTTCTAAGCCTTAATTCTAATGGATCATTATTCTTTTTCTTTTCAGCCGGCAGCAAGTTAATTTCCAGGTCTGCTTTTTTCCAGCTTATCCCTTCGCCTGTTATTAATTTTAAGGAATCAATGAATACAAGGCTGTCAAGCCTAACCTCTCTTGCCGCAAGATTGAATGTTTGCTGGTGATCATAGGCATTGAATTTTTTAAAAAGAAGTTTTTTCGTGATCCCATCAAATGAAGCCTCCTCCATGTTTACGACAAAGTTCTTTGTCTTCATGATCCCCTTTTTAAAATCAAGCGCCTCGACAGAGCTTTCTACATTTGTGATAGACAAGGAATCGGCTATATTATTGCTGTTCAGAATAAGATTTGCATCATCTAGTAAAAGGTCAATCGTATGCCTGGTCTTTATTTTGATCGTTCCATTTTCGATAATTATTTTATCAAGACTCATAAAATTATTAAGGCCTTCTAAGGAATTCACGATCGGGTTCCGGGTCCGTGGTTTTGCAATTGCCGATGGATAATAATCTATGATTGGCCGTATCAGCAAAGCTTGCCTGGCGATAACTCTCCTGTCAAATAAAAGATCAGCCCATGATAATTCACTAAGGATAAATTGACGCACCTGTATATTACGTTTATCTTTATAGGGCTCCGTATTGATAGAAAAATTGCTCAAGAGTATCCTGTTCTCTCTTAATTGAATGCTGTCAAACCTCAAAAAATAACTGCTGTCTTTTACAAAATTTTCGTAGTTCCGAATCGCCATATCAAAACCCTGCAATGAGATCGGCCGTTCCAGACTCTGATCTATTCTAAGCCCCGTCATTTCAAAATTATTTTTCTCTGAGGTAAATGATGTGCTTTTATCATTTCTTGTCGTTACAATATTTAGCTCTGCGTTTTTTACACCAACATAGTCCAATTGCAGGTCACCGGTAAGTTGGTTGATCAACGTATCTAAGTTGGGGATCTTTGCTTTGTTACCAGGTTCCCTGTTCTTTAATTCAAGTTGAATCTTAAATTTTGGATTTAAACAATAAACGGAATCGGCTTTTATCAGGTCTTTTTCATACAAAGATTTAAAATCGACATTTGTCAATTTCAAGGTATCAAGAAAAAGAGAAAAGCCCGATTGACTATTTGGTCCTCTTTTGCCAATAAGTGTACAACTATCAATTTCAATTAATCTTTTTTTGATCTTGATACGAAACCGGCTAAAGGCAAGACGATGGTTCCCGTCTGGGAACGTTATATCCTGGTTCTTGGTCCAGAAAACTAACTTGTCGGAATCTGGAAAATCCTCAGCACTCGTGGTAGAATCAACCTTGAAATCTTCTATATGAAAGTGAATTTTATTAATCACCAACGGTTGCTGATCAGGAATGACTTTATTTATCAATTTGAATTGACCCTCATCAAATTGAAATCTTTTTACCTCGAGGAATCGTAATGCATCCATGATAGAATTATACACTCTTCCCATTTCCTGAGGTATGGAAACTTCACTTTGAGTAGGTCTGTCCAAAGGTTTTAATCTTGTCACCTCGATCTTTGGTGCAAACAGCGCTAATGAATCGATTCGTAATTCCCTTCTTGTAAAGATGGGGATCAGCCCTTTTACTTTCATTTTTATTTTGTCAACCTGGAAGTAATATGAGGTTTTCAGATCAAGTGAATCATTGGAAAAAAAAGTTACGTTTTGCAGTTCGATTTTTTTACTGAAATAGTTGAATTTGATGTTTTCAACTTTTAATTTCAGCTTCCCGTTTGATTCATTGGCTACAATTTCTTCAACTAAAGATTCAGCATTATTTACTACATAAACATGGAGCGCAGTGATAATAATGATAATAACCCCCAGTGTAATGCCGAGGGTTTTAAGGATTTTCTTCTCAAGCCAAACGATCCACATTCAATATACAGGGTTATTAATGTATCAAATTAGTCAAAATTGGGCTAAAGAAAAAGCCATCTGCCGCAGCGGATGGCTTCATTAATTTTAGCTTACTGAAGAGCCCGGGCTTACCGTTTCTTCAGGTTTCAGCAAACGAAGTTTACCATTTTTATCTTCCGCCGTCAGGATCATGCCCTGGCTTTCAATTCCCTTCATTTTTCTCGGTGCAAGGTTTACTACAACTACAACTTGCTTGCCAATCATCTCTTCAGGGGTATAATGCAGGGCAATACCGCTAACAATTGTTCTAGTTTCATTGCCCAAATCAATTGTTAATTTTAAAAGCTTATCGGCTTTTTCTACTTTTTCACATGCAGTCACTGTAGCAACACGAAGATCAAGTTTGGCGAAATCATCATAGGTGATTTCAGGTTTCGGATTTACGATTTCGGATTTATTAGAGTCCATTTTGGAATTTGTTGCTTGTTCTTTGTTTCTTATGCCTTCTGCCTTGCCGCTTGTACCCTGTTCGTTTACCAAACCACTTTTTAATTTTTCAATCTGAAATTTTATTTCTTCGTCTTCGATCTTTCTGAATAGTAACTCAGGTGGTCGTAAACTATATCCAACACTTAGTAATTTTATTTTCCCTGCATTTTTCCAATCAAGCATTTTATCGACCACCTTCATCATGTACAACATTTTTTTTGCTGTGTTGGGTAAAAATGGATTAGCCAGAACCGCAAGGTTAGCTGTTAACTGTAAACAAAGATGTAAACAGTTATCAATTAGCTTTTGATTTTCCGTACTGGTGCTTTGAGCCTTGTTGCTTGAAACTTTCTTCCACGGCTCTTTTTTCTGCATGTATTGATTTCCTTTCCTTGAAAGATCGATCACTTCATACAAGGCATCACGAAACTTATACTCTTCAATTAAGTTTTCAATTTTGACTTTTGACTTTTGAATTTCTTCAATGATCCATTTATCATCCTCATCTAAAACATCTTCATGAAGCTTTGGCACCTTGCCTCCGCAGAGCTTATGCATTAGTACCCATGTCCTGTTTACAAAATTTCCAAAGATGCTTGCCAGCTCATTATTATTCCTGTCCTGGAAATCTTTCCATGTAAAATCATTGTCCTTTGTTTCAGGTGCATTTGCACATAATACATAACGCAAGACGTCTTCACAACCGGGAAAGTCTTTTAAATACTCATCCACCCACACTGCCCAATTACGGCTAGTTGAAACTTTCTCACCTTCAATATTCAAAAACTCATTGGCGGGAACATTATCAGGCAATACAAAATTCCCATGTGCTTTTAGCATCGAAGGAAATATTATGCAATGAAAAACGATATTATCCTTACCAATAAAATGAACAAGCTTTGTATCTTCTTTGCACCAATAATCCCCCCATTGGTCAGTTAATTCTTTGGTAGCAGAGATGTATCCGATCGGCGCATCAAACCATACATACAAAACTTTTCCTTCAGCGCCAGGCAATGGTACTTTTATACCCCAATTGCTGTCTCTTGTCATGGCCCTTGATTGTAGACCATTGTCCAACCAGCTGCGACACTGACCATATACATTATTCTTCCATTCCTTATGACCTTCCAATATCCATTCTCTTAACCAGGCTTCATAATTCTGCAAAGGGAAATACCAATGCTTTGTTTTCTTTTTCACAGGCACAGCATCGCTCAGAGTGCTTCTTGGGTTGATCAATTGTTCAGGGCTCAATGTCGATCCGCATTTTTCACACTGATCGCCATAAGCATTGGGGTTAGAACAAACCGGGCAAGTACCTGTAATATACCTGTCGGCTAAAAATGTTTTTGCTTTTTCATCATAAAACTGTTCAGTTTCTTTTTCTTCAAACAAACCATCGTCATATAATTTTTTAAAGAAAGCTGCCGCCGTTTCATGATGCACCTTATTCGACGTGCGGGAATAGATATCAAAAGAAACTCCCATCTGTTCGAAACTGTCTTTAATGAGAGCATGGTACTTATCTACGATCTGTTGCGGGGTGACACCTTCTTTCATTGCACGAATGGTGATCGGCACTCCATGTTCATCGCTACCGCAAACAAATTTAATATCGCGTTTTTGAGCACGTTGGTATCGCACATAAATATCTGCAGGTACATACACACCTGCCATGTGTCCGATATGAACGGGACCATTTGCATAAGGTAATGCCGCGGTAACTAATATTCTTTTATAATTCATACTCCAGACCCCCTAAAGGAGCTTTCATAATTTTTATTAATTGATTTCCCTAAAAAATATTCCCCCTTTAGGGGGTTAGGGGGTTTGCAAAAATACCGGATTAAAGGCCATTGCCCAAACGCATACATTCTTTGACTCCCTCGTGTCGTCGTGTCTTTGTGGTTCAAAAAATTATTACATTGAGCAAAATTCAAACTATCTATGCCTGTAGAAGAAAAATTAAGCCAATTGGGCTATACCTTACCAACTTTGCCAACTTCAAAAGGAATTTATAAACGTTGTCTCGTTGATGGCAATCATCTTTATGTCTCGGGACATATTTCTGTTAACACCGACGGAAGCTCCATAACAGGAAAGCTGGGAAAAGATCTTAATGAAGAACAAGGCAAAGCTGCAGCAAGACAATGTGGCTTGGCCATTCTTTCGTCTATCAAAGATCATTTTGGCACACTTGATAAAGTAAAAAGAGTAATGAAGCTATTGGGAATGGTAAATGCTACGGCTGATTATGAAAGGCATCCGGTCGTTATCAATGGCTGCAGTGAATTATTTGTTGAGCTCTGGGGTGATGATAATGGCAAAGGTGTTCGCAGTGCAGTTGGAATGGGCTCATTACCCGGGAATGTTGCAGTTGAGATAGAAGCCATGTTTGAAATTTATTGATACTATGTCAGAAAGCTGGTATGAAATAAAAAATATTAACGAACTGGACTCACCGGCCCTTGTTGTATTTCCTGAACGAGTAAAGCACAATATCCAACTTGCGATCGATATGATCGGCGATGTTGATCGTTTACGTCCGCATATTAAAACAAACAAATCACCGGATGTTGCCAGGCTCTTGTTGAATGCAGGCATAAAAAAATTTAAATGTGCAACGATAGCAGAAGCAGAGATGCTTGCACAATGCAATGCGCCGGATGTATTATTGGCTTATCAGCCACTCGGCCCCAAACTTGCTCGTTTTATCTCTCTTAGTAAAAAATATTCTGCAATTAAATTTTCTTGTCTAACTGATAACGTTGCGGCAGCTAATGAACAAGCTTTAGCATTTAAAGCAAACGATCTTAATGTTTCTGTTTTTATTGATCTGAATGTTGGCATGAATCGAACTGGAATTTCTCCCAATGGAAAAGCAATTGAGCTTGCAGATTTTTGCGCTTCATTAAAAGGAATTTCACTTGCCGGTCTTCATGCCTATGATGGGCATATCCGCGATGTTGACTTTGAAACAAAAAAACAAAAGTGTGATGAGGCTTTTGTATCTGTAGAGAAATTAAATGAAAAATTGAAACTGGCAACGATTGTTATGGGTGGCTCGCCTGCGTTTTCTGTTCATTGCAAAAGAAAAAATATTGAATGTAGTCCCGGCACATTTGTTTATTGGGATAAGGGATACGCTGATCTTTGCCCCGAACAGAAATTTTTGCCAGCAGCCGTTCTTATAACAAGAGTTATTTCCTTACCAACTTCAAATAAGATTTGCACTGATCTCGGTCATAAGTCCGTTGCCGCTGAGAATGAAATTGCAAGAAGAGTTTTCTTTTTAAACGCCGAAGGATTAAAACCTGTTGGACAAAGCGAAGAGCACCTTGTGCTGGAAACTAACGAAGGTCATTCGTATAAAGTCGGCGATATTTTTTATGGTTTGCCATATCATGTTTGCCCAACTGTGGCTTTGTATGAAAGAGTAGTTACGATTGAGAAGGGACAAATAAGAGGAGAATGGAAGAACGTGGCGAGAGATAGAAAGATTACAATTTGATGTTTGATGTTTGAGGTTCCGATGTCGTTTGACCTCAAACTTCAAACCCCGAACCTCAAACTAAAAACATGCTTATTGTTGATGCACATCTTGATCTTGCCATGAATGCTTTGGAATGGAACCGTGATCTGCGGCAACCAATCAATGAAATCAATGAAAGAGAAAAAGATTTAACCGATAAACCTGATAGAGGCAAGGCGACGGTTTGTTTACCTGAATTAAGAAAAGGGAATATTGGCTTAGTAATGGCCACTCAGATCGGAAGATATGTCGCCTCAGGAAATTCTTTGCCGGGTTGGCATTCACCGGAACAAGCATGGGCACAAACACAAGGACAACTTGCCTGGTATAAAGCAATGGAAGAACAGGGTGAAATAGTACAAATAAAAGATCTTCGGTCATTAAATATACATCTTGATATTTGGAACGATGGTGGATCAAATGAACAAAAGCCTGTTGGTTATATTTTAAGTCTTGAGGGGGCTGATTCTTTGATAACTGTTGAGTATTTGGAAAGAGCTTACGAATATGGATTGAAAGCCGTTGGTCCGGGTCATTATGGACCTGGCAGGTATGCGAATGGTACAAATGCAACAGGTGAAATGGGAAAAGATGGTTTGGCATTATTGAAAAAAATGGAAGAGTTCAACATGATTCTTGATGCAACACATTTGTGCGATGATGCATTCTGGCAGGCGATAGATAATTTTCATGGACATGTTTGGGCTAGTCATAATCTATGCAGGGCAATAGTTGACCATAACCGGCAATTCAGTGATGAGATGATAAAAGTTTTGATAGAAAGGGGAGCAGTTATCGGCGCTGCTTTTGATGCATGGATGATCGTCCCGGGCTGGGAGAGAGGTAAATCAACTCCAAAGGGAATGAATTGCAACATTGAAAAAGTAGTTGATCATATCGATCATATCTGCCAGCTTGCTGGTAATTGTTCATATGTTGGTATCGGCTCTGATCTTGATGGTGCTTTTGGAAAAGAACAATGTCCTTATGACCTGGAAACAATTGCGGATCTGCAAACGATCCCTTTTTTGCTCCAGAAACGAGGATACTCAAGCAATGACATTGAAAATATCATGCACCGCAACTGGATCAGCTTTCTGCGAAAAGCCTGGAGTAAATAACATTTTAATAGGGAGAAGGACTCACCGATGTCCATCCTCCATCTATTATTAAACTTTGTCCTGTGATGTGTCTTGATTGAGTGGAAACCAAAAACAACGCAGCATTTGCAATATCATCAGTAGTGGCAGGTTTGCCAAGAGGCGTTATTCGACTCCATGTGTTTGTGTATTCCATGTCTTCTAATGTCCTTTCTGTTAGCGTTGCTCCGGGAGCAATGGCGTTTACATTAATATTATATGGAGACAATTCAACAACCAGGTTTTTTGCAAGCATTTCCAACCCGGCCTTTGTAATTGCGTAGGCTGCTAAATTTTTATGGGCCTGGTGACCAACGACAGAGGACATAAATAAAATACTTCCACCTGATGTTTGCTTTTTCATTTGCTTTGCTGTCTCCTGTGCAAGAAAAAAACTACCGGCAAGATTAAGCTGCATTACTTTGTTAAAAGCATCAGGAGTGTAATCAAAGAAGTCGGCATAAAGAGTGATGCCTGCGTTAGCAATTGCAATATTTATTTGACCAAATTGATTTACCGTTTGCTTTACCATTTCTTTTATGAATGAAACATCGCCTGCATCCCCGCTTAAGCCAATACAATTGCCACCTTTAGCCTTTATTTTATTTACAGCAGAAGCAGTTAGCTTTTCGTCAATATCATTTAATAAAACAGAAGCTCCTTGTGCTGCAAGCTGGCGGGAAATTTCAAAACCGATTCCCTGCCCGGCTCCGGTAACGATAGCTGATTGATCAGAAAATTTCAATTGACTCATAAATAGTATGAAAGATACTATTTTGTTTTATGATGCACTTGTTGAATGTTGCACAGAAACCTGAATGGAGTCCCGATGAATCGGGATAAACTGTCGCAATCCCGATAACTATCGGGACCGAATAGAAATTCAAAAGCCGGTACGATAAAAATTATGTCAGGCGCTCAACATTTTACTCAAATAATTATAGCTTGATGTAATACTTGCCAACGGATCCTTTGGCATATCATGTTCAATAAAAAAATGTTTCATACCTGAGCTATCTGCTGCTGCAAAAATTCTTTTGAAATCGATAAAACCTTCCCCAACGGGTAAAACAGTTTTAAATTCCTTATCAATATCTTTTACATGCCATAATGGAAAACGACCGGGGTGCTGCTTGAATAACTCAACAGGATCTTTGCCGCCCTTGGTTGACCAGGCAAGATCAAGCTCCATTTGCATTTTGGTCTGTGATAAAAACATTTCGTAAGGAATCTGTCCTTCCACGGCACGAAATTCTGCATCATGATTATGATAAGCAAATTTGACCTTGGCTTTCTTACATGCTTCATCAGCTTTGTTCAATACTTCAATTGAAGATTTTATTTCATCTAATGTGCCGATTGGTGTACTGGCACAAACTAAATAATCAACCTCTCCTTCTGCTACTTCATCGATTAGCTCCTGCATATTATCACGCAAATTTCTCATTGGAGGAATTGTGACCGGTTTACCATCTGCATCCACCGGTGGCTTGGCATTTGCCGGCATTTTAAATGGGGCTCCTAACACATGATGTGATTTCCATTTCATCCCATTGTCTTTTAAGAATTTGGAAAACTCTTTTGGCTTCATTCCATAGTAACCACCTTTCCTGCTAAAAGCCGATTCAATTTTTTTATAACCGACTTCGGCGATTTTTTTCAATGTTCCTTCCACATCACTATCGATCACATTGAAAAAAGTAAATAGCTGTAACCCCATTTCATGGTCTTTTGGCCATCCCGATAGAAAGCTCAATGACTTATTTTGCAACAACACTGTGCCAAGCATCGCGGCGCCAGTTGTTTGAAGAAATTGTTTTCTTTTCATTCTTGAAATTTTTTAGAATTATTTTTTCTTATGCTGTAACATCCAGCTTAAAAAATCTTTTTCGGCAAATGCATTATCCCAGCTATTATGATTCACACCGGGATATTCAGAATATTTTACTTCTGTTTTTAATGCTTTGAGTTTATCCACCATTTCCCGCGAAAGTTTAACGTCCACAACTGCATCGGCTGCTCCATGAAAAACCCAAAAAGCTGTATTAGCAACCCGTTTGTCATAATTTTTTACATCACCACCACCGCAGATCGGTAATGCAGCTGCATACAGATCAGGATAACGATAAACCGATTCAAATGTTCCCATGCCACCCATTGAGAGACCGGTGATATACATTTGTTTTTTATCAACCGCTTCTTCATTCATGACTTTTTTCACTAATTCATTTGCAGCAACAAGTGGCCAGTTTGGTTGGGCTGTATAATCAAATTCAATTTTTAAAGGCTGTGTGTTCCTGTCAATCTTGGCTACAGCCCAAAAAGATTCTTCGGGACATTGAGGAAGTATGATTATTGCGGGAAAGTTCTTACGGTTCACATCGGTAATAAAAAGTTTTGAGCCGTGACCGAGTTGCTTCTCATTATCCTTACCTCTTTCACCTGCCCCATGCAGGAATAACAGGAGAGGATATTTTTTATTCTTATCATAATTGGCAGGATAGAGAATGCGATAAGGCAAAGTATTCCCATTGTGAACGAACTCTTTTTTCTCATACACATCCAATGCATGATCAAAAACTTTTTTAGTAAGTAAACCCTGAACACCGAGCCAATCATAAAAGCGTTCTATCCAGCTATCAGTTGGAAGATTTTGTTTTCGCATACCAAAGCCATGATCACCTCTTGCATACATATGTAGCTCCGCATCATGTTTTGTTGAGAGCCATTTGTTGTACAGGTCGATACTATGCGGTGCAAGTCCAAGCCCATCATTGCTTGCAGTTACAATAAAAATTGGCGGAGCATCATTCGAAACCGTTCCATGCATTGCTGTTGGGAAATAAGGATAAACCGGTGCTGCAAAGTCGGGCCTGTTTTCTGTTGTATAATTAAATAAGGTGGATGATGTAACTGTACCGCCTGCCGAAAACCCCATGATGCCGATCCTCTTTGGATCAAGATTATATTCGGCAGCATGTTTGCGAACATAGGCAATGGCCGCTTTGCCATCAGCAATTACCAAAGGAATAACAGCGTTATTAGCGTCGTCAAATTCTTTCTTGCCCCATTTAGCCATTACTTCAGCAACAGGGTCCGTTGTTAAGCTGTGTACCAAACGATATTTAAGCACAAAACAGGTTATTCCTTTTTGCACTAGCCATTTTGCTACATCAAATCCTTCACTGTTGATAGACAAAGCATGAAACGCTCCACCCGGTGCAATTATTAATGCTGTTCCATTTGCTTTACCTGCATCAGGCTGGAAAACTGTAAGCGTAGGTTTAGAAACATTATAGACCACTTTTGTTTGCCAGGCGTTATTATCATTCTCTGCTTCGTTCCAGTTCCAGCTTTCAGAACCCGGCGCTTGCCCATCATATAATGGAATTACTTTTTGCTGGCCAACAGATATAAATGAAAAAACAAAAAGACTTAGGATTGCAAATAGATTTTTCATGTGGCAATTTTTGATAATAGAAATTATTTATAACTAAGTCCAAAACCAAATTTATACAACGGGTCTTTTGAATCGTAAGGAAGATCTTCTTTTTGATTTCGCACGGCTTCCATCGATGAAGGTAACTCAAAAGGAAGTTTACCACCTGGTTTCGCTTTGCCAAAAATTACATCAAGCACAGCGGCATCGCTTGCACCAAAATCTGCCAGTAATCCTTTAGCCGCCGCATTAATTTCCGGTATCACTGCAGGTCTATCAAGATTGATATCGACTATTGTTGGAACAATTTTCAATAGTTGCAATATGCTGTCCTTTTCTTTTCCTTTAAAATCAAGGTCACCATGATGAAACATTCTCGCCATCATTATTGGAGATTCGACCGGGTAGAAAGGTGTCTTTAATCGTATGATCGCAATATCAGCTTCTTCCGGTTTTGAAACAACAGTCCCATATTTTGCTGCCACATCGGGCTTGATATCTTTTACATAGATCTTTAAACTGCTTTGCTTTAAGGGTAAAATGTTGTTCTCATTCTTCAGCAACGTCATTGCTCTGCGTTGAGATTCTTCTGCAAGTCTTTTTGATTCGGGGTTGGTAAATACTGCCTCAACTTTTCTTTCATCAACAAAAGGATCGTCAAATAAACCCAATTGAAATTTCTGTCTCAATAATCTTTTTATTGATTCATTTATTCTTGCTTCACTCAGTTTTCCATCCTTCACCAGTTTCACTACATGCTCAACACAGCTTTCACCACCAAACTGATCACAACCTGCATCAATTATCTTCTTTACTCTTTCTTCTTCACTTAGCTTTTCTACTCCCCATGCCCGGGCGGGC
>Ga0075429_100000789_pt1 | contig 24925 bp, 22 predicted proteins | sample RhiMetdeltSRZDD3_FD_75295 | JGI IMG/M metagenome (GOLD analysis project Ga0075429, IMG submission 75295) | Populus rhizosphere microbial communities from Tennessee, USA - Rhizosphere MetaG P. deltoides SRZDD3 | ecosystem: Host-associated > Plants > Roots > Rhizosphere > Soil | place: USA... | reverse complement strand
CCTCCGGATGCTGCGTGAGGTACTCGTACACACTCACGCCGAGCGCTTTCTGCACGCCGGTCTCGCCGGTCCGCACGGCGTGGAGCATCTCGCCCCACGACGCCCACCACAACTGCCCCGCCAGGTACATCACGGTCGAGCGCGCCGCGCCGGGGGCGTCGGACTGTAGGGTTGCCCCGAGCGCCGTCAGCCCGAAGCGACCGTGTTCGTCAGTCGTGAACAACCCGACGCTCGCGAGCGTCCGTAGCACCCTGCGGAGCGCCCCGGGGTGCGTGCCGGTCGCAGCGGCGAGATCGGCTGAGTTCCGTGGCGCATCCCGTAGCAGGTCGGCGATCCCGAGCTGAGCCACGGCGTAGACCGCTCGGGAGACCCAGTAGGCCGTTGCCATCTGAATGACCTGGACGTGCGGCGGAACCTGGGGAGCCGCGGCCGGTGTGTCGACGGTGGTTGCCTGCATCGTGAGCCTCCCGTTGGCTGATGGTGTCCAGGCTACGGAGGTTCTGGGCATGACAGAAACGCAGACCCACAGAGTTAGGTGCAGATGTCGACGGGCATGACAGATCCGTGGCTCCGTTCGCGTACAGTCGCGCGTACAATGGAGCCACGTCTGTCAATCGGGCATGTGATGGGGAGAGGCGGCTCCCCGCGCGCCCGGCCGATTCAGCGGGTGGAGGGCGCGATGGCGGATGCCGACCCGCCCGCATCGTTCGGGGAGCTGGTCCGTCAGCATCGCCTGGACGCCGGACTCACCCAGGCGGCCCTCGCCGAACGGGCCGGGATCTCCCTGCGCGCCGTCCAGGACCTCGAGCGCTCCGTAGGCCGACCCCAGCGTGAGACGGCCCGTCGTCTGGCCGAAGCGTTCGCGCTCACTGCCGAGCGCCGTGCGCAGTTCGATCGCGCTGCCGCTCCGTCGCCTCGGTCGCGCGCGGTAACCGGCCGGGATCCCACTCGCCAGAACGATGCTCGTGAGGGGCGGCTGGGGGACGGCCGGGCCGGTCCGGAGATCCTCGACGGGGAACAGAAGCGCGTCACCGTCTTGATTGCCGACGTGGGCGGGTTGACCGAGTCGGTCGAGGGCTTCGAGCCAGACCTGGCCGATCGACTCCAGACGTGGATCGTGCCGCTCCTCGTCGACGTGGTGCACCGGTGTGAGGGCACGGTGAGCCGGGTGGGCGGCGACGGGATCATGGCGCTGTTCGGGGCGCCGCTGGCCCGTGAAGGCGACGCGGTCCGGGCCTGCACAGCGGCTGTGGCGCTGCACGACGCGTTCAACCGCCTGACCAGCCTGCCTGACGGGGAGCGCGGTCCCAGGCTGGCCCTGCGAGTCGGACTGGCCTCCAGCGACGTCGTCCTCCGAAGCGCCAGCAACGATCTGTACCAGGAGTACACTGCCCTTGGCCCTGCCGTCCGCATGGCCACACGACTCGGGCAGGTCGCGGCAGCGGGGACGACCTTACTGACGTCGGAGACCCTGCGCGCCGCCGAAGGGTACATCCGTGCGCGGCCGGTTGGCCCCCTCTCGGCCGTGGGGCCGTTCAGCGCCGTTGAGGCGTTCGAGCTGATCGGCTGGCGGCCTGCGAGCACCCGCTTCCAGCGTGTCGTCAGCACGCGCCAGCTGACGCGATTCGTTGGGCGCGACTCCGAGCTGGCAGCACTCGCCCTGGCGCTTGGCCGGGCAGGAGATGGCCACGGTCAGGTCGTCGCCCTTGTCGGCGATCCCGGCGTGGGGAAGTCACGTCTCATCTGGGAGGCGACCCGCTCAGCACGGGCAGAGGGCTGGGTGATCCTGGAAAGTGGGGCCGTCTCAGACGGCACGGTCTCGTCGTACCAGCCGGCGATCGACCTGGTGAAGGCGTACTGCCAGATCGAGGCCCGCGACGATGGCCCGTCCGTCCGCGAGAAGGTGACCGGGCGGATTCTCGCGCTGGACCCGGCCCTCGCGCCGGACCTGCCGGCCCTGCTGGCGCTGCTCGACGTGTCCGTCGACGATGCTGCCTGGGACGCGCTGGACCCTCCCGGGCGCCGGGACAGGACCCTGGCTGCCCTCAAGCGCCTGCTGCTTCGTCAGAGTCAGGAAGCGCCGCTGTTGCTGGCCTTCGAAGATCTCCACTGGATCGACGGCGAGACCCAGGCGCTCCTGGACATCCTGGTCGACAGCCTGCCGGCGGCGCGGGTGCTGCTGCTCGTCTCATACCGCCCCGAGTACGCGCACGCGTGGTTTCGCCGGACGTACTACACGCAGCTCCGCGTCGATGCGCTGCCGACCCGGCGCGCCGACGAGCTTCTCGGCGCACTCCTTGGCGACGATGCCGCCCTGCGTTCCCTGAAGCAGCACCTGATCGCCAAGAGTGAGGGAAATCCGCTCTTCCTGGAGGAGAGCGTCCGCTCACTCGTGGAAGGCGGTGCATTGGTCGGCGAGCGGGGAGAGTATCGTCAGGCGAGACCAATCGACGCCATTCGGGTGCCCGACACCGTCCAGACGGTCCTGATGGCGCGCATCGACCGACTGGAGCCGGCGGCGAAGCGGCTGCTCCAGCTCGCGGCAGTGATCGGCAAGGACGTGCCGCTGTCGCTCCTGCAGGCGATCGTCGAGGCTCCCGACGAGGAGGTCCAGGGCGCGCTCACACGCCTGCTGGCGACCGAATTCATGTACGAAGCCCACCTCTTCCCGGAGCTGGTGTACACCTTCAAGCACGCGCTGACCCACGAGGTGGCGTACGACAGCCTCCTCCAGGATCAGCGCCGCGCGCTTCACGCCCGCATCGTCGACGCGATCGAAGCGACGGAGCACGATGACGAACGGGAGCCAGACCGGGTCGCGGAGCAGGCCGACCGGCTGGGCCATCATGCCCTGCGGGGCCATCTCTGGCAGAAGGCCGTCACCTACCTGCGGCGGGCCGGCCAGCGAGACGCCGCGCGCTCCGCGAATCGCCAGGCGGCCACGTATTTTCAGCAGGCGCTCGAAGCGTTGAGACATCTGCCGACTGACCGCGCCGCCCAGGAGCTGGCGATCGACATTCGGCTCGACCTGCGCAACGTGCTGCTGCCGCTGGGCGACATGGCGTCGAATTTTGATCAGCTCCAGGAAGCCGAGGCCCTCGCCATCGCGCTTGGCGATCGCTGGCGACTCGGCTGGGTCTCGGCGTACCTGGCGGCTTGCTACTGCAACACCATGAAGCCCGGTGAAGCGGAGGCGGCCGGCCTGCGCGCCATGGCGCTCGCCGACGAGCACACCGACTTTCCGTTACAAGTGATGTCGCATTTCTTTCTCGGCCTGTCCTACGTGTACGCCTGCCGTTTTCGCGAATCAATCGACCTGCTCGGCTGGAACGTCGACCGGCTCCAGGGCGAGACCGCCTATGAGCGCTTCGGGGAACCGGGCCTCCCGGCGGTGTTCTCGCGGAGCTACCTGATGCGAGCGCTCGCAGAGACGGGCCGCTTCGAGGAGGGGTTCGGACGAGGCGACGAGGCCGTTCGGCTGTCAAAATCGACCGACCTTCCGTCGCCGCTCGCGAGCTCCCTCGAAGGTCTGGGATACGTGTACTTGCGGAGGGGTGAGATCGCCCAGGCGATCACCCTCTTAGAGCAGAGCCTCCAGATCGGCGAGCAGCGACAGCTCAACCTGAGCGGCTACCTGGTCCAGGGGTATCTCGGTTACGCCTACGCCCTGGCCGGGCGGGATGACGAGGCGATGCCGCTGTTGGCGGAGTCCGTCCTGGCCGATTGGGGGCTGCACCCGGCCCTGCGAGTCGCCATGGAGGGCGAGGCACACCTGCTCGCCGGCCGACCCGATCAGGCGCGGGGGTGCGTGGATCTCGGCCTGGCGTTAGCCACCAACGGCGAGGAGCACGGCGGCCGGGCCTGGACCCTCCGGCTCGCCGCGGAGATCGCATCGAGGCAGGCGCTGGAGAGCGCCGGGCAGGCGATCGCACACTACCAGGAAGCGTTGGCCCTGGCCGAGGAGCTGGGGATGCGGCCGCTCCGGGCCCACTGCCACCTCGGGCTCGGCACGCTGCATCTGGCGGTTGGCCGGCCGGACCAGGCTCGCGCCGAGCTGGCGACGGCGGTCGCGATGCTCGGCGAGATGGGGATGACGTTCTGGCTGCCGGAGGCCGAGGCCGCGCTCGCCCAGGCCGTTGCCACGGTGTCAGGCGAGCTGACCCACTGACGCGAGACGTGTTGACCGAACCGGCCTGGACAGCGTGGCGCGTCAGGTGAAGTGCGGCACCACCTCGTCGGCGAACAGCTTCAGGTCGTGGGTTTCGGGGAAGTTGGCGAACGAGAGCTGGACGAGGTCGAAGCCGAGTGCCTGGAGCTCGGCCAGGTAGTCGCGAAACTCCGAGGCGTCGCCGGCGAAGGCGGGCGTCTCGCCCTCCAGCCGCGAGCCGGCCCGGTTGCGCGCCGCCGCCCGATCGCGGTCCAGGAAGAGGGTCACCGGCGCCGCCTTCTTGATGGTGGAAGGGTCACGCCCGAAGCTCTTGCAATGCTCGGCGAGGACGTTCAGCTTCCGCTGCTGGACCTCCGGGCGGCGGGAGTACGAGAGCCACCAGTCGGCGTGCTCCGCGACGACCTTGAGCATGTACCGCTCGCCGTCACCGGCTAGCATGAGCGGCGGCAGTGGATCGGGGCGAGGCTCGCAGTAGGCGTCCTTCACCTCGTAGTACGGCCCTGTGTAGGTGGCGGGCGACTCGGTCCAGAGCGCCTTGATCGCCCGGACGCCGTCGTCGAGCTGGGCGATCCGGACTCTGGCCGAGGGAAACTCGTAGCCGTAAGCGAGGTACTCCTCCTCGGTCCAGCCGGCCCCGTATCCGAAGATGAAGCGACCGCTGCTCAGGTACTGGAGACTCGCCGCCATCTTCGCCAGCAGCGGCGGGTGGCGGTACGAGTTCGCCATGACGCAGGTGCCGAGCATCGGGCCCGGGTAGCGGGCGGCGACCCACATCAGGACGCTCCAGCACTCCAGGCGGAAGCGGTCGCCGGTCATGTGATGGTCCGAGATCCAGAGCGACGAGCAGGACTGGGTCGCCACGTCGAGGACGCCCTGGAGATCTTTGGTGTAGGTCCTGGGGTTGACCGGCTCCAGGAGGCGGTCGCCGGTGGGCGGGTTGTAGCCGAACTGGAGCCGGGAGCTGGCCGTCATCTGGTCACGTCCTCCACGCGTATCGAGCCCGATGGTGCCCAGCCGGTGGCGACGGCCGCAACCTGACGCGGGTCGGACGGCGGACGGTCGCCGCGCCAGGCGACGTGCAGGTCTGGGCGGACCAGTAGCAGATCGTGCCCGTAGAGCTGGCGCACGTGCGGATCGTGGATCGTCAGCACGTCGAGCGGGGCGCCGCGAGCGCGGAACGCTTCCTCCAGAGCGGTCGTGTCGGGGGGCGCCGGGCCGAGCCGGAGCAGGGTGTAGCCTGGCCCGAGGTGGTCGTGCAGAGCCGTGCCATCTGCGAGCCAGACGTGCGGCAGGCGGGCGCCGGGCCAGGTCGTCGGGAGGTAGCGCGGGTTGTCGGGATCGGGACGGTCGCCCGGCTCGGGCCAGACGATCGGCGAGTCGACGTACTGGTAGCCGCCTTCGATGCCCAGGATCTCGGTGATCTTGCGCTGTTCGACGTCGAACAGGCGGGCAAGCTCGGCGCGGTTCTCAGCACCCGCCGGGGTGTCATCGCGGGCGTCCGGCCGGTACGCGGCGCGCCAGGAGAGGCGGCCGGCCATCGCGGCGCCAGAGGCCCTGATGGCGCGGAGCCCGATCGGCCGACGCTCGGCCTCGTAGGAAGGGAGCAAGCCCGGGCCGCCCCAGCCAGCCAGGGTGCCAGCCAGCTTCCAGGCGAGATCGGTCGCGTCGCCGACACCGGTGTTCATGCCGAGGCCGCCGGTCGGGATGACCAGATGGGCGGCGTCCCCGGCGATGAAGACGCGGCCCACTCCGTAGCGGTCGGCGCAGAGCAGATGCTGGGTCCACTGGTTCACCGACAGCATCTCGAAGTCGAGCGGCGCGCCGACCGCCTGGGCGAAGATCGCGGCCATCGCCTCGTCGGATTCGGCGGCGGCGTGGAGCGTCCAGTGGCGCATGCTGTCCTGGAGGATGATGAACGGGAAGAGAGGGCCATCGGCGATGTGGTAGTGCCGCCCCTTGCCGGTCTGGATGCGCTCGTAGAGGTCCGGGCAGTGAAAGAGCGCCTGGCGCAGCGTCCGAATGCCGCCCTGACCCTCGAGCCGGATGCCGAGCTGCTTGCGGACGGTGCTGGCGCCGCCGTCGCAGCCGACGAGGAAGGCGGCACGGATCTGGGACGGCTCCGCTTCGCTGGTCTGGACGGTGGCGACGACGCCGTCGGCCGTCTGCTCGAACGCGATCAACTCGCAGCCGAACCGAACGTTCACGGAGGGCAGCGCATCGACGAACGTCCCCAGCAGCGGCTCGAGGGTGTACTGCGAGATGAGCTGGTACGGCTCCAGCAGGCGGGTGCCGTCGTTGTGGGCGGCGATATCGGCCTTCGCCGTCGAGACTGACGGGCAGGGCAGGTGGGCGATCGGCGGGTCCATCAGCGAGGTCGTCAGAAAGACGTCCATCGGGGCTTCGCGGGGGAGGCCAGCGTCCCGGATCGCCTCGGCGATGCCCAGGCGGCGGTAGATCTCCATCGTCCGGCCGTTGCAGCGCTCCATCTTCGGGAGCTGCATCGGGGCGGCGTTGCGCTCGACCAGCAGGCAGTCGACGCCGCGCCTGCCGAGGTCGAGCGCCAGGGTGAGCCCGACGGGACCAGCGCCGACGATCAGGACGGAGGTCTCAGCGGTCACGGTCGTATCTGCCACGTCCAGATTCAAGCCGGATTTGCAGCATCTGTCAACCCGGGAACAGCGCGGGAACCGATCTGCGAGATATAGCGTCAGTAGACGCAGACTTGCCATCCACTCCCGCGTGCGGGGCCAGCCTCCAGGGAGGAGCTGAGATGCCTATCCGACTCCGCAGTCGCCGTACGTTCCTTGCAGCCGTAGCATTGTCAGGCGTGGTGCTCGCCGCCTGTGGTGGTGCAACGTCACCAGCCGCGGGAACCTCGACGGCCGCCGGGGCATCCGAGCAGAGCAGAATGTCCGAGCCAGCCGCGAAGCCGGCCGCGCCAGCGCCCACAGCCGCTGCCGCGAGGCCGCCCGCGCCCACGGCCACTGCCGCGAAGCCCGCGGCCAAGCCGGCGGAGGCTGCGAAGCCGGCCGCCGATGCCGACGCGTCGGCGCGCGCGTCAGGTGTCGCCTCTCCACAGGCCGCGGCGAAGCCGGCCGCTCCGTCCGCCGCTCAGCAGCCCGCCCCCGCTCAGCCGATCGTGCCGCCTCAGCCTACTCCCGTAAGGCCAGCCGATCCAGCCCCCGTCGTGCCGGCCCAGACCGGCCGGATGGTCATCTACACGACCGAGGTGTCGGTCCTCGTGGCCAGCCCGAGTCAGCTCGTGAACTCGCTCGGCGACGTGGTGACGCAGAACGGCGGCTACGTCGCCGGCGTCGAGAACAAGGAGGAGGGCGGCATCCCGGTCACGACGATCCGGCTGAAGATCCCGCCGGACCGCTACGAGCCGGCGATGCGCCAGATTCGCGGCCTCGCGGTGGAGGTCACCAGCGAGAAGGCGGCGACCCAGGACGTCACCGAGGAGTTCAGCGACGTCCAGACGCAGTTGAAGGCGCTGGAGGCGAGCCACGCCCAGCTGCTGGAGCTGATGGGCAAGGCCCAGAACATCGAGGAGATCCTGAAGATCCAGGAGAAGCTGGCCCAGACCAAGACCCAGATCGACCGGCTGAAGGGCCGCGAGACGTTCCTCCAGCGCAGCGCCGAGCTCGCGACGATCACGATCAACGCGCGGCCGGCTGAGGAGGTGCTCGCTCGCACGTTCAGCACGCTCCGATCGTCCCTGCGCCGCGCGGAGGCCCAGCGCGCGCAGACGGTGAAGGCGATCCAGAACGCCAAGACGCCGGAGGAGGAGGCGACGCTGCGCGACCGTCTCGGCGAGGTCACGCTGGAGGTCGATCGCCTGACCGCCCGCCTGACGGACGTGCAGAACAAGGCGCAGGCTGCTGCCATCACCCTGCCGACTCCGCCGGCGGACGACCCGATCACGACGGCCGGCACCGATCAGGATCTCCTGATGGAGTACATGCGGCTGAAGGGCGAGCATCGCGCGGCCGTCGCCGAGGTCGATCGGCTGACGCGCGACGAGCGCGGCAATCCAGATGCGCGTGAGGCGCTTCGTCAGGCGATCGCCCGCGTCACGTCGCTCGACACGCAGGTGAAGGCGGTCGAGGAGCGCGCTCGCCGGGGCGGCATCGTCCTGCCGAGCCTGACCTCCGATCAGATCGCGACGCTGGCGGGCCTGCCGCAGGAGAGCTTCTGGTCACGGCTGAACGTGACCTGGGCGCTGCTGACCGGCCTGGGCGTGGCGGTCGTGGGCGGGTTCGGGCTGCTGGTGGGCAGGCGTCTGTTCCGCCGCCCGCCGGCCGGCCCGGCGCCGTCGGCAGCGTAGGGAGCCCTCACCCCCAGCCCCTCTCCCTTGCGAGGGAGAGGGGAGCTACACTGGGACTCGCGAGCCGGCTCCCCCTCTCCCACGGTAGGGCCGTGGGGATGTGGGGCCCCATGGTAGGTCTGATGAGGGGGTCGGGGGGTGAGGGGCGTCGTTACTTCGCGGGGAGGTAGGCGCGCGGCATTCGGACGCGCATGGTGTACGGCGCGACGCTGACCTGGCACGCCCGGGCATCGCCGACGTGAGTCAGCAGCATGTACGCCTCTGCCCGCGTCAGGCCGTACTCCTCCTCCAGCCAGAGGATCATGTCGCCCAGGGCGTGCTTCATGGCCGACTCGAGCGGCTTGTCGCAGCCGACCGTCACCAGGGCATCGTCCAGCACCAGGCGGGGCCAGCGCATCGAGCGCGGGCGCCCCTTCTGGAGGCGCACCGTCAGGGTCACCTCGGCGCGCTGCTCGATCGCCCCGCCGCAGAACTCGCCATCGCCCTGGGCAGCGTGGCAGTCGCCGACGAAGAGCAGCCCGCCCGGCACGTTGACCGGCAGGAAGATGGTGGCGCCCGGTTTGACGTCCGGGCAGTCCATGTTGCCGCCGTACCGTCCGGAGCCGTGGGTGGAGAGCGCCTCCAGGTGCGGCGCCGTTCCGATCGTGCCGACCATTGGACGGGTCGGGAAGCGGATCTGGTCGTTGAAGACGACCTCGCCGTTCTCGATCGGGAAGATCACGGTCTGAGGCTCCGGGAACCACTCTGGGAAGTGGACGGACTCCGGCCAGAAGCCAGTATAGCCCTGGGTGTCGCAGACGATCTCCTCGATCGTGACGGCCAGGGTGTCGCCGGGCTCGGCGCCGTCGACGAAGAGCGGTCCGGTGACCGGGTTGGAATAGTACGGGCCGGGCTGATGCAGGCCGGCGAGCCACTCCTGGGTGGTGTGCTCCGGCAGGCGAGCCCGGCCGGTCCTGGAGTCCTCGGTCTCCACCAGGACCGTCTCGCCGTCACGAACGACCGCGACCGGCGGGATGCGCCGGTCGAGGAGGTAGCCGATGCGCTCGCGCGTGATCCGTTGCATGCGAGTAAGCAGTAGGCGGTAGGCAGAGGGCAGTAGGCGGTAACGAGCCGCTGCCCTCTGCCTACCGCCTACTCGTTCAGGCTCGCAGGCCGAGGCGGGTCATCTCGTCGTAGTAGTCCTCGCTGGCGACGGCGATCGCCTCGATCGAGGCGACCAGCTCCGCCTGGTCGAGGTCTGAGGCGAGCTGCTCGTCCAGCAGGATGACGTCGCCTTCCTCATCCACGGCGAACTTGCAGCTGTTGAGGACCCAGTTCAATTCGAGCAGCCGGCGGTGCATCACAGCCTCGTTTTCGGTGGGGTTCCGCCCGAAGATGTGGGAGATGACCACCCACTCGTCCTGGACGATGACGCTCACCACGAGCTGCTCGCGGACCGTCGTCTCGAACTGGAGCGTGAACGTGCTCGGATCGTCCTCGTCCACGGAGTATTCCCAGGGTGAGGTGTCCAGCATCTCGCGGACTCGCGCCGTGGTCCCCGTAACATCGGCCATCGCCTGCTCCCTCTGTGATTCGATCCGATCGAATTGTTCTCAGGGATTCTAGGCGACGGGCGACGGCCAGCCAAACAGAATTTCTCGTCATCGCCCCAAATCCTGTTTCGCCGGTGCCCGAGCGTACGTATAATGGCCCCCACGAGGCCCACGGGGGCGGGCAGACGTGCGTTGGGGGGCACGAGGCGCGTGAGCGATCACGTGACGAGTGACAGACCCGATCGGACAGTGCTCGTTATCGAAGACGATCCAGCGATCGGCAACATGTTGTCGACGCTGCTCGCCGTCGAGGGGTATCGCCCGATTCTGGTGGTGGACGGACAGGAAGGGCTCGACGCTGCGCGCACGCTGCGCCCGGCGCTGATCACGCTCGATCTGTCACTCCCGTCGATGGACGGGCTGCAGATCCTCGATCGGCTCGACGAGGGCGCTGGATCGCGGACGCCGGTGATCATCGTCTCGGCCTACACAGACCGGCTGACCTCCGCCCACCGCGCGCGCGTCTCGGCTATCCTGACCAAACCGTTCGAGATCGACACCTTGCTGAACTGCATCACCGCGGCGCTTCGGGGGGCCTGACCCGGACCTCACCTCACACAGGGGGGCCCGTGTGGGACGTCGCAGCGTCCACGAGGAGATGGCACGGTGCAAAAGATTGACGTCACGATCGCGAAGCTCCGGCTCCTTCTGGCCGACGTCACCGCGAAGGAGGCCCAGTACACCGCGGTCCGCCAGCAGTTCAGGGACCAGCTCAGGAAGGCCGTGGAGTACAGCATCTACGGCGACAGCTCGCTTGAGGGGACGCTCGGGCTGATGGCCGAGATCCAGCAGCGGATCACGGACGCCGAGGGCACCCTGCGCGATCTCGACCTGATCCGGAAGCGGGCCGAGCGCGAGCTCGAATCGCTGACGCTGACCCGGCGCATCGAGGCCGCCAAGACCGAGCTTCAGCAGCTGCTCAACCGCCAGAGCGAGCTGGAGCAGGCAGGGACAGATGGGGCGGAGCGCGAGGAGCTGGGGGCACAGATCCGGGAGCTTCGCCAGCAGATCAACGAGGCCAGCGAGCAGGCCGCGCGGACGTTGGGCCGGCGCTGACCGAACCTGAAAAGATCGTGAAGATGATGCCCACAGATCGCGATGCGTCGGCTACACTGGCAGTGCCTGGGGCGAGTAGTTTGTTGACCACGCAGCCAGCCCCTCTGTCCGCGCGTTGACGTACGAGGTGTCAGCCCGGACGCAGACCGGTCGACGTCGGTCCCGCTACGCTGGCCAGGACTTCAGATCCTTGGAAGGGGGCTCTCGATGCTCTTAGAGCGGATGATGCGGGCGGCCCGGCTGGACGTCAACCTCTACGAGGAGGTCGAGCACGACCTGAACGCCACGAGCCAGGCCGCGACGGTGGTGGGGATCGTCGCACTCGCTGCGGGTCTTGGTGGCGCAATCGCGATAGCGATGGGCGGTCAGACGGGATTCGCCATCGTCGGCTTCGTGGCCGGCGTCCTCATGGCGTTTGTCAGCTGGATCGCCTGGGCGTACATCACGTATTTCATCGGCACCAGCCTGTTCAAAGGTCAGGCAACGCCGGGCGAGCTGCTCCGAACGATCGGGTTTGCTCAGACACCCCAGGTGATCAACATCCTCGCCTTCATCCCGATCCTCGGCAGTATCGTCGGCTTTGTTGCCTGGATCTGGACGATCATTGCCAGTATTGTCGCACTCCGCCAGGCGCTCGACATCTCGACCGGCCAGGCGGTCATCACGGCGCTCATCGGCGCGATCCCGATGTTCCTCCTCAACTGCCTCTTCGCATTTGTCCTCCTCGGCGGCGGGATGGCGACCGGCGCGATCCGGTAGCGATCTCTGAGGCGGCACGTCACACAGCGGGGGAGTGCATGCGCTCCCCCACTGTGCTATCTGACGTGGCGTTCCCCCCTCCCTGAACGGGGCTTGACGCCGCCTGTTTTCCCCGTACACTCGTATTCAGGTGACCGTCCTGGAGGGGGCCGTGCAACAGGGATATACGGTGGAGACCTGCTATAGCTGCGGCCGACCGTGGGGCAACGGCTGCGCCTGCCAGTTCTGCAACCAGATGTACGGCTTCTCGGTTGGGGTGGTCGTCAGTTCGGCGGGCAAGCGGCTGATCGCGCACCTGCTGGAGGCCGTGCTGGTCCTGGTGACGTGCTTCGTCGGCTGGTTGATCTGGGCGCTGTTCACGTTCGCCAATGGACAGACGCCCGCCAAGCAGATCATGGGGATGCGGACGGTCAACATCGTCACCGGTGCGCGGGCTGGCTGGGGGCGGATGTTCGTGCGTGAGGTCTGCGCGAAGTCCCTGATCGGCTTCTTTCTGGGCTGGCTCGTGTTTCCGTACTTCTGGCTGCTCTGGGACAAGAACAAGCAGCAGCTCTGGGACAAGATGGTCGAAACGACCGTCCTGGACGACCCGAACGGCCTGGTCACCGCGCAGCCGTGGGGGGCAGCGCCGTCTCTCCAGCAGCCCCAGCAGCAGTACCAGCTCCCGCCGTCCGAACAGCCGACGCAGTGGGGCGATCCGCGTCAGGGCGGGTACGGCCAGCAGGGCGGGTACGACCAGCCTGGGAGCTATGGTCAGCAGGGCGGCTATGGTCAGCAGGGAGGCTACGGCCAGCCCCAGTATCCACCGCCCCCGCCGGAGCCGCCGCGGCGCTGAGTGGCTGCCGTTCTGCCCGATAGCGGGTCAGAGCTGGAGGCGCAGGACGACACGGCCGTCAGCGGGACGGCGCGTCTCGACGGCCAGCGCCCCGAGCTGCCGGGTCAGTTCACGCATCTCGCGGGAGCCCTCGGACCCTGGTGGACCGGCGAGGACGACCCAGGCTGTTCGGCCCTGGTACGGCACCAGCAGCAGCCGTTCGAGCTCGGCCGGGCTCCGGATCACGATCGCCCCGGTGTGAACGTCCCTGTACGGCGGGCGGTCTGCCCAGACGTACTTCGAGTACATCTCGGTGCGCAGCCAGAAATCGGTCTTGCCGAGGTAGTGGCTGGTCAGCGTCGGCGCGAAGCTCACCACGAGGTCATCTGGCGCGCGACCGGCAACGGCCTGGACCCAGGTGTTGGCGACCGCGCGCGACTGCGCATCGGCGAGGAGGCGGGCAGGGTCCAGGCTGACGGCGACCAGCACGGTCAGCAGCGCGAAGCGAGTGATGTGCCGGGCGTGACCCAGGCGGCGACGGCCACTGAGCGCCGCGACGATTGACGGACCGACGCGGTCGAGCGAGACGGCGGCCACGACGGCCAGGAACGGAATCGCCGCCAGCACATAGCGCGACTCCCCCCGGCGCACCAGCCCGAAGCTGTTGAAGGCGACGATCGCCAGCACCATTAGCAGGCAGGGCGCGACGCCCCGGCCGGCGATCCAGGCCCGCCAGCTCGATCTCGTAAGCGGCAGGCCGAGCATCGCGACCGGCAGCAGCCAGGGGTGCCAGCTCCCGATGATCTCGAGGGTTGACTCCAGCCCGCGCAGGTCGAAGCCGGGTCGGAGATACTCGCGAATCTCGGTGGTGGGACCGCCAAGGGTCGGCGCGCGGAGCATCAGCGAGAGGATGCAGACGGCAGAGGTGCCGGCCAGGAGGATGGCCCAGAAGACGATCACAGACCGGAAACCCTCACCCCCAGCCCCTCTCCCTTGCGAGGGAGAGGGGAGCACCGCGGACGTGCGGATGGTCTCCCCCTCTCCCATGGTAGGGAGAGGGGGTCGGGGGGTGAGGGCTACCCCGGTTTCGGGCGCTGGGGGGTGGGGCTTCCTCCGTCGCGCGGTCCAGGCCCGGCCGAGGTCGATCGCCAGCGCCACGAGCGCCGCCAGCCCGGCCCGGACGCGGTCGCCGGGCTCGTCGCGCACCAGCCAGCCGAGCGCCAGCGCCGTCCAGAGTAGGAACGTGTTGTAGAGCCAGGCTTCGCGGCCCTGAAGCACCAGCGGCGGCGAGAACGCCACGATGATCGCGGCGGCCATGGCCGGGCGGCGGCCTCCCGCGAGCCGTCCCAGACGGTACACCACCAGGACCAGCAGCGTCGAGAACAGCAGATCGGTCAGCTTCGCCGTCTGGTCGGTCGGGCCGAGAACCGCGAACGTCGCCGCGTTGAGGTAGGCTGGCACCAGGCCGCGGGTGTAGAGGAAGCCACCTTCGAGGATTGGGAGGCCGTGCTCCAGGATGCCGCGCGCCGCCAGCGCCAGACGGGCCTCGTCGCGGCCCATCGTGCCCTGCACCACGGGGACGCCGCTTGCCCGCACCAGGCACGCCGCCGCCGTCACCAGGAGCAGCATGAGCGGCAGCTCGGCGAGCCCGAGGCGATCCCAAATGCTCCGGCCGGGTGCTACGATTGCGGGGTGGGGATTCAGTCCGGCGCGAGCCACGTGGTTGAGCCTACAACGGCAGGTGTACGCGCCGCCAGCATGGCCGGCCCAGACGACGTCGTCATGAAAGGGCCGGACGACGACCCGCCGTCAGGTTCGCCGTCAGCGGCGCCGCGAGGGGTGCGAGCTGCTGGCCGGCGGGCGGTCGTCGCGAGCTACCTCGCGGCGCTGGTGCTGCTGTTCGCGCTGGCGTTCGGTGCTCGGGCGATCGGCCTGAGCGGGGCAGTCACCGAGGACGAGGACCAGTGGATCGCCCGCGCGGGCACGTTCGCGAACGGCCTGGCGAGCCAGGAGTGGCGCCGGACCTACCTGACCGGCCATCCGGGCGTGACGGTGATGTGGCTGACGACGCTGACCCTCGGCGTCGACCGTACCAGGCCGTTCGAGCGCGCGAACAACGCTCCGGACGTCACCACGGTCCCGGACTTCCTTTCGGCCCTCGCTCGGGCGCGGGTGCCGTTCGCCGTGCTCCAGGCGGGGCTGGTGGTCGTGGCGGCGGTGCTGGCCGGCCGGCTGCTCGGCGCGACGACGGGCCTGGTGGCCGGTCTGCTGCTGGCCGCCGAGCCGTTCTGGGCCGGCGTCGGCCCGGTGGTCGGCATGGACGGCATGCTGACCGGGTTCGTGACGATCTCGCTGCTGGCGTTGCTACTGGCGTGCGGGTCCGGGGTGGAGGCAGCCCCCGGGCTCGGGCGGCGAGTCGGCTGGGCGGTCCTGGCTGGCGGCGCCTTCGGGCTGGCGTTCCTCTCGAAGACGACGGCGCTGTTCGTCAGCCCGGCCGTGGGTGTGCTGGTGCTGATCGCCAGCTGGCACGCCTGGCGCTCACGGGCGGTGGGGACGGGCAGGGCGCACCGCTGGTGGCTGGTGCCGCTGGCGCTCGGAGGCGCCTGGGCGATCTCTGCCATGCTGGTCGTCTGGCTGCTCTGGCCGGTCGCCTGGGCCGCGCCGATCGGCACGATGGTGCGCGCGATCACCTTCAGCGCACGGCTCGGCGGGGAGCCTCACGCGCCGGGCAGCTTCCTGCTCGGCGAGCCGATCGACGATCCTGGTCCGCTGTTCTACCCGGTCGCCCTGGCCGTACGACTCGGCCCGGGGACGACGGTGGGGCTGCTGCTCCTGTTCGTCCTTGGCGCCGTGGGCTCGGCACGTCGGGTTGCCTGGTCGCTGCTGGTGTACGTGGGGCTGTTCCTGCTGCTGTTGATGCTCGCGCCGAAGAAGGTCGATCGGTATCTGCTGCCGATCTTGCCGGCGCTGGGGGTGCTGGCCGCGATTGGCTGGGTGGAGGCCGCCTGGCGCCTTTCCTGGGAGCGCGGCCATCCTGGCCGCCCCGGTGAGGTAACCCAACCGGGGCGGCCAGGATGGCCGCGCTCCCGGAGGGTGACGGCGCTGGTCCTGGTGGGGATCTTCGCGCTGGGGCTGCAGCTCTGGCCGCTGGTCCAGGCCGGGCGGTACCCGCTAGCGGCCTACAACCCGCTCGTCGGCGGCGTCCGGACGGCCGAGCGTGCGATCCCGGTCGGCTGGGGCGACGGCCTTGACGTGGCCGCCGAGCGTATCCGAGAGATGGCCGGTGGGCAACCGGTGGTGACGGCCATCTGGTCGCCGCTCCGGGTCAGTTTTGGTGCCCACGCCCCTGGGCCGGTCGTCTCGCACCAGCAGATCGCGCAGGCCGACTTCTACATCGACTACGTGCACGCCCGCCAGCGCAAGCTCACGCCGCGCCAACTGGCAGGCCGTCAGCCGGACGCCGTGGTCACCATCGGCGATGTGGAGTACGCGCGGATCTATAAGCTGCGCTGAGGGGCGAGTTGTTGTCAGTAGCCCATCGCCGAGGCCGGGGTGAACTGGTTGACGCCGCCGGTCAGGCGGCCGGTCGCCGGGTCGATCGCGATACCGTTCGGGCGCGCAAAGCTGAAGGTAGCGTAGTTCTCGTCGATCACCTTCAGGCGGTGGCCGCGCGCTGCCAGGTCCGCCAGCACGTCCGGCCCCAGCCGGGCTTCGGCCTGGGTGACGGGGCCTTCGCTGTGGATGCGCGGCGCCGTGACCGCGTCCTGGACGCCCATACCGAAGTCCAGGACGTTGACGATGCTCTGCGCCACCGCCGAGATGATCCGTCTGCCGCCCGGCGCGCCGAGCGCGAGGATCGGACGGCCGTCCGGGTTGAGAACGATCGTCGGCGTGGGCGCCCAGAAGATCCGCTTGCCGGGCTCGATCGAGTTGACGGTGCCTGGCTCCGGGTTGAACCAGGTCATGCCGCCGCTCAAGAGCACACCCGTCCCGCGCGGGATCACGCCCGAGCCGAACAGCTCGCCGAGCGTGGTGGTCAGCGTCACCACGTTCCGCTCGGCGTCCACGGTCGTCAGGTGGGTGGTGCAGGTGTCGCTGCCGTCGCCGCCGGGGCGACGGAGGCCGGCCGGACGGCCGCCCAGCTCGAACGCCCACGGGTCGCCCGGGCCGATCTCCGGGGTGGCGCGCTCGGGGTCGATCGTGGCCGCGAGCTGAGCCGCGTATGCCTTCGAGAGGACGCCCTCGAACGGGACGGGCTGCCGGTCGGGATCGGCCAGGTGGGTCAGGCGGTCCAGGAACGCGCGCCGGCTCGCCTCGACGATCAGGTGGGTTGCCGCCGCCGACCCGGCCCCGAGCGAGGCGAGATCGAACTGTTCGAGCAGGTTCAGCATCTCGTAGGTGGTGACGCAGCCGGAGGTCTTCGGGATGCCCTGGAGGGTGTAACCACGGTAGGTCGCCGTCAGCGGCGCGTCGAACTCGCGGACCTTGTACGACGCCATGTCGTCCAGGGTGATCATGCCGCCGTGGGACTCGATGTCGTCTACGATCATCGCCGCGATCTCGCCCTGGTAGAAAACGTCCGGTCCGTGGTCGGCGAGGAGCCTCAGCGTGCGCGCCAGATCCTTCTGGACCAGCCGATCGGGCTCGGTGCTGATGCCGCCCGGCTGGAGCGGGGTGCCGTCCGCATGGAAGAAGGTCCGGAACGCCTCGGCGTGCCGCTTCAGCATCCGCTGGTGGAACGCCGTCATCGAAGCGACGTACGGATCGACCAGAAACCCCTCCTCGGCCAGCCGGATCGCCGGCGCAAGGATCTGCTGGCGGCTAAGCTTGCCGGATCCGTACTTTTCGTGGGCATAGAGCATCGCGGCGGGCATGCCCGGGACGATCGGCGCGCGGAACCCTTCGTTGGAGGCGTTGTCGACGGTGCCGCGCCAGCCGTACAGCCCTCCCGATGAGTCGGCGCTGGCGAGCTCGAAGCTGTCCTCGCGCGCTGCCAGCGGGGCCGTGCTCGACCCGTCGACGACGATCGTCTTGCCGGTCTTCGAGTTGTGGAAGACCAGCGCGGCGACCCCGCCGACGCCGCTCATGAACGGCTCGACGACGCCGATGGCGAACGCGGTGGCGACGGCGGCATCGATGGCGTTGCCGCCCGCTTTGAGCATCTCCAGGCCGGCCGCCGAGGCCAGCGGGTGGAGCGAGGCGACCATACCGTGGTCCGCCTCAGCCTGCGTCTTACCGATGATCCATGAGGAGTCTCGAGCGGCGGACATGGCGCCTCTCCCGCGTTGATCCCCGGATCATAGCTGAGGGGCAGGAGTCAGGAGGGAGTGTCGGCGAGGGTGACCTGGTTCCGGCCGTTCGTCTTCGCGCGGTCGACTCGGCGTCGGCTTCGGTCACCGCTGGCAGGCGGGCCGTGAACCAGAACGTGCTGCCCTTGCCGGGCTCGCTCTCGACGCCGATCTCGCCGCCCATCAGCTCGACGAGCCGCTTACAGATCGCCAGGCCCAGCTCGGTCCCGCCGAAGCGGCGGCTGGTGGAGGCGTCCGCCTGGGAGAACGCCGTGAACAGACGCTCCTGGGTCTCCTCGTCGATGCCGATGCCGGTGTCCCGGACCTCGAAGCGGAGCAGGTCCGGGTCATGCTCGCCGGGGAGAACGGAGACGGCCACCTCACCCTCGGAGGTGAACTTCACGCCGTTTCCCATCAGGTTGTCCGTGCCAGGACGAACTGATCGTTCAGCGCCTCCTGGTGCTCGCGCCGGGCCGTCGAGAACGACAGGACCCCGGCCAGCAAGGCGACAGCGAGCGCGGCGACCAGCCCGAACGACAGGCCGATCTTGATCCGGATCGAAGGCGACCGACCAACAAGACCGTGTCGATAGATGGGCCGATGGCCTCTGCTGACGTCCAGTAATGGACCCGGGTGCGGGCGAGGGACTCACACGTGGCGTTGGCGCGCGCATCGCCGTCAACCGCGTGGTTTTCTGGGCATTTCGCTGGGGCGCGCGGCGGTGCCGTGCAATCGCCGATCATCCGAGTTGATTAAATAACGTGTTGCCGAGAGCAGACGTGACGGCCAACCTGGAGTCTCACTCAACACACCTGTCACACTTGTTCGCCGTACAACTCCGGTACCACACGCAGGAGCGGGCAGCCCGATGATGCAGGCCGATCATCTTTCCGACCGGCCGGGGCCGATCCAGACCTGGGCCCTCGCGGCGCGCATCCCGACGCTGCCGGCGGCGGTGGTCCCGGTCCTCGTCGGGACGGCGACAGCCTGGGCGGAGGGCCAGTTTCGGTTGGTGCCATTCGTCGCGGCGCTGGCGGCGGCGTTGCTGATCCAGATCGGCACGAACCTGGCGAACGACTACTTCGACTTCCGCAAGGGCGCCGACACTGCCGATCGCCTCGGCCCGGTCCGGATCACCCAGAGCGGCCTGGTGCCGGCCGAGACGGTCCGAGCGGCCACCGCGCTGACGTTCGGGCTGGCGGCGCTGATCGGGGTCTACCTCACCGTCGTGGGCGGCTGGCCGATCCTCGTCATCGGCGTGCTATCGATCGCGGCCGGGGTCCTCTACACCGGCGGTCCGTGGCCGCTCGCCTACCACGGACTCGGCGATCTGACCGTGTTCGTGTTCTTCGGGCTGGTGGCCGTGATGGGGACCACCTACCTCCATACTGGCACTGTGGGTGCGCCGGCCGTGATCGCGGCGCTGCCGGTGGCGATGCTCGTCACGGCGATCCTGGTGGTGAACAACCTGCGCGACATCGGCACGGACCGGGTGGCCGGCAAGCGGACGCTGGCCGTCCGGCTGGGCGTGCGTGGCACGCGCATCGAGTACCTGCTTCTGGTGATCGCCGCCAACCTGGTGCCACTGGCCGCTTGGCTGATCGTCGGCTGGCCGCGCGGGTTCTGGCTACCGTGGCTGACGCTGCCGCTGGCGGTCCACCTGGTACGGGTCGTCTTCAGCCGGGAGGGCCGCCCGCTCAACGCCGCGCTGGCCGGGACGGGCCGGCTGCACCTGGCGTTCGGCGTGCTCTGGGCCGTGGGCATCGCGCTCTGATGACGAGAGCTCAGCCAACGCCCCGGCCTGTCCCCGCTGGACCGCGCCCGCCGGACCACCGGAGCAGGGTCGCGGCGATGTTCGGGCGGATCGCCCGGCGGTACGACCTGATGAACACGCTGATGACCGGCGGCCTGGACGAAACCTGGCGCCGGCACGCCGTCCGAGCGGCCCGGCCGCCGCGCGACGGCCGGGCGCTCGACGTTGGGACGGGCACGGCGAAGCTGGCGCTGGCGCTGGCGCATGCGATGCCGGAGGGACGGGTCGTCGGCGTGGACGTCGCGGAGCCGATGCTCGAGCAGGCGAGGGAGTCGCTTCGTGGAGGGCGGGTCGGCAGCAGGCTCCAACTCGCGCTGGCCGACGCGCTGGCGTTACCGTTCGCCGACGCCTCGTTCGACTGTGCCACGACGGCGTTCATGGTCCGCAACGTCTCCGACGTCGGCGCGGCGTTCGCCGAGCTGCGACGGGTGGTCAGGCCGGGCGGTCGGGTCGTCTGCCTGGAGCTGACGCAGCCCCAGACTCCGCTCTGGGGGACGCTGTTCGGGCTGTACTTCGGGCGGGCGGTGCCGCTGGTCGGCAAGCTGGTGGCAGGCGACGCCGGGGCCTACTCCTACCTGCCGGAGTCGGTCGCGGCGTTCCTGCGTCCTGAGCGGCTGGCCGCCGAGATGGCGGGGGCCGGTCTGCGGGACATCCGCTGGCGTCGGCTGGGCTTCGGGGCGGTCACGCTGCACGTCGGAACGGTCTGATTTCCCAATCTCGGGCGAAACGAGCGAGGACCGTACGCGGTTCCATCGCTCGAATACTGTGCATACACCGGCAGGGATTTTTACGTTTCGTCGTACTCTTTGACATCATTCTGATAGGCGTCCGTGATGGAACCGTGATACAATTCGGAAACCAACGGTCAACCGGCTCGCAACCCGCGCCTCTCCTGGCGCCGGCCCCCCCGGGACAAGGAGTGCGACATGAACCGCGTCGTGCGCATGTCAGAGCTGATCGAGGCGAATCCGACGCTCGAACAGCAGATGCGAGACTGGCAGACCGAACGGCACCATCGTGGTGAGAACCCCTTCGATTGGGACGCGTTCCGGGTCGTCGTAAGCTACATCGGTGCGTGCGATCCAGGCGCAGAGCCGCCGCCTGAGTTCTTCTGGTTCACCACACCTGATGGCGGCTCGCCGGCGGTCCCAGAGCTGGCTGTGAGCAGGTCAGACGTCCCGTCCGGACGCCTCGTCACGCCCGGCCAGGACCGAGCCTCGAGCCTGACCGGGGTCAAGTACTGGCGCTAGCCGGCGAACCGGGGCGGCCAGGATGGCCGCGCTCCCAGCGGGCTCGACGTCGCAGGGTTGTCCACAGGCACGCCGTCTGATCGTCCGGTAGCGTGGTCGCCGGCCTAGGCGGGCCACCTGTCGCCGTCATGTTGTCGCGGAAATCCGTCCCTGCCGCACGTTGTGTTGCGTTTTCATGAACGGAGCCATGCGATCGCGGGCGTAGGATCCGCGAGGCGGCATGGGTGACGGCGGCAGGCTTGCTCGAGCGTACGGAACACCACGATCGGCCGGGCGGACAACGTGCTCCTGGCGTGGCGTGCCTGGTGGGCGGTGGGCGTGTACTCTCCCGCCAACACGTCTCGGGAGATCGGGGGATGCCCCTGGACGACTCGCGCCACGGGCGGGCGCGCAACGGGGTTGCACACAACGGCGTGGCACATAACGGGGGCAACCGGCGACGAGCACTCGTCGCCGACGAGGACCCGACCGTGCTCTGGCTGCTCCGCCGGGCGCTCGTAGACGACTTCGACGTGACGGTGGCGGAGAACGGTCAGCGAGCGGTGGAGCTCGCCGGGACGAACCGGCCGGACGTGATCCTGCTCGATCTGGAGATGCCGGTCCTGGACGGCTTCGGGGCGTGCCGCCAGATCCGCGCGGCGTTCCCGAGGATCCCGATCGTGATCGTCTCCGGCAATACGGACGAAGAGTCGGTGCGCACGGCGTTCGAAGCTGGCGCGACCGATTATCTGACCAAACCGTTCACGCCGAGCCAGCTCCGGGCACGCCTGCAGGCGTGCCTTCTTCGTTCGAGCTAGCGGATTCCCACCATCTCCCACTCGAATGGATCGAACTGTTCGCTCGCTGACATTCAGGGAACACGATTCCCTGTACTGTGGTCTTGAGATGACGAAGGCTCGACGCGCGCCAAGGGGGGCTGATGCGTGAGGGGACCTCTGATCGACGCGGTGATACTCACGGTCGTCGTCGCCGTGGTGCTGCTGGCGACGGCGCACCTGTGGGGGCCGCTGCTGGGCAGGGCGATCAGGCGGATCGGCAAGAACCTGGACCTGGCGGGGACGGCGATCTTTCAGACCGTGAAGCGGATTCTGGGGCAAGGTCAGGTGCGCCCGCACAAGGGCAAGCACCGAGGAGAGCAGCCGTGAAGGGCGCAGCGATTGCCGCTCTCGTTTTGATTGTGGCCGGCGGGGCCGGCATCTGGTACTGGATGCAGTGGGACCGGGTGGACCCGGGCAACGCCGGCGTCAAGATCAACTACTGCGACGGCACGCAAGCGACGATCACGGACAGCCGGTACGTCTGGGTGGACTGGCGCTGCGAACGGCTCGCCGAGTACCCCACCGCCGAGTACACGATCGACATGGTCAACCGGGGCCAGCAGGGGAACGACTCGGTGCCGTGCGTGATGAAGGACCAGCAGACGATCAACATGGACAGCAGCTCGGCCTGGTCGGTGGACCCCGCCCGGGTGGGCGATCTGTACCGGATGCGGCCGAACGTCCCGCTCTCCTCGACCGGGGGCCAGGACATCGCGACGCTGGTGGTGCGCTCAGAGATCCGGGCCGGCATCCGTGACGCCTGCACCCAGTTCGGCTGGGAGGAGGCGTACGGGCCACGTCGAGCCGAGTACGAGGCGGCAGCCGAGAAGGCGGTGCAGGCGCGGCTCGAGCCGGTCGGCATCAAGGTCCGGACGGTGAGCATTCGCGACATGGACCCGTCCCAGGCACTCGACGCGCTGATCGCGGCGCGCCTGAAGGGCCAGCAGGAGGTCGAGGCGGCGCTCTTCCAGCAGCAGCAGGCCGAGCGTGCGGGCGCGGCCGAGGTGGCGAAGGCACGGGCGGCGGCGCTGCTCCAGGAGGAGCAGTCAAAGGCTGCGCTGGTGAAGGCGCGAGCCGACGCCGAACAGGCCGAAGTGGCGACGAAGGCGGAGGCCGCGAAGATCCGGGCGCTGGCCGAGGCTGAGGCTGAGGCGAACCGGGCGCGATCCGCCTCGATCACCCCGACCCTCGTCGAGTTCGAGAAGTGGAAGCGCTGGAACGGGCAGATGCCGACGACGGTGCTCGGGAACGACCCGACGATGCGGGTGGAGGTGCCGGCCGCCGCGCCAGCCGCGACGCGCTGAGGACGCTAGGTCCGGATACGGGACGGATCCCTCCCCCTACCCCCTCCCCTTCAAGGGGAGGGGGTAGGGGGAGGGGTCTCTTGATATCGCGTGAAACGCCTCTGGGTGCTCGCCGTGGTCTCCAGAGCACTCTCGGAGCTCGCTTGCGCCGCGCGAAGCTCCGAGAGTGCGCGGCGATGCGTCCGAGTTCCCAAAGTAGCCGGATTTAGGCGTTATGTATCCGAGACGGAAGTAGCTAGCCGCGCAATATCGCTGTGACGCGCCCGCCCGTACGATGGCGCCTGCCAGGGAGGCCAGTCGATTGGGCGACGGGTGGACGATCGGACGAGGCAGCGCGCGGCAGGCGCAGCAGGGCCAGCTCGCGAAGGCGGGCGGCGTTGCTGCACCAGCTCCGTGTGAGTGCCTCGCCGGACCGCTGACCCCGAGCCTGGGGGCGGCGCGCTTCACAGACGAGGCGCGTTCGCCCGCTACGACTGGCCTCCTGACGACGCATGGCGAGCAGCGGCTCGCGTTCGGGGCGTGGCGCCTGGCTGGAGCAGCAGGGGTGAGGAGCTCCGTGCAGGCCCGTCAAGCCCAGAAGGGAGAACAGGCCGGAGTGTGGCTTTGGCAGCCCACGGGCAGGACGCCGTCCAGCCCGTGCTCGATGGAAGGACGGGCCGAGCCGGCCCGAGCAGGAACAAATCGCGTGCCCCCTGCACGGGGCGGCCGGCTCGTGCCACCACCGATTGACGATTGGAGAGGAGATGACCGAGGACGGTACAACCGGAGGCGCGGCGCCCAGGCCGACCGTGATGCCGACGCGCCGTGCGAGGCCGGCGAACGGCGGCGTGCGCGCGGTACTCTCGGCGCAGGACGTCCGTCGCCTGACGCTCTTCAAGTGGCGGTATTCGCTGGAGTCGGCGGGGTTCTCGTCGCACCAGGCGGAGCGCTTGCTCTTCCTGAAGTGGCTCCAGGCTCGGCGCGGCCCGATCGGGTGAAAACCCGGTCGACGTGTGCGCCGGACCACCGCTCGAGAGACCCTCATCCCTTGCCGGCGGGCCACGCAACCAGTACGCTTCCTTCCTGGCGCCCTTCAGATGTTGGGCAGTGGGTGGTCCAGGATGGACGAGCTAGCGTACCGAATACGAGCGGCCGAGCCGGACGATCTGGCGGCGATCAGGAACGCCATCACGGTGAGCCTGGCGCATCCAGAGGGGCGGGGTCGTGGGACCAGCCTTCGGACCGCGTTGCAGCGGAACGAGCTGCTCCTGCTGGAGCGGTACGATGCCCGCGAGAAGGACTGGGTCGTCGGCGGGTTCGTCGAGTTCCACATGCGAGTCGACGACACGCTGACGCTGCGAGACCTTGGGACGATCGGCGAGGGGCCGCACGCCGGGGTGGCGAAGCACTTGATTGGCGAGTTGTTCAGTCAGCTCAGGCCGGTCAGTGCGACGTCCGTGGTGCGGCGGGACGCCGAGGCCTGGAACGCGATCCTGGCTTCGATCCCGGGCTTCGCGGTGGATGGTCCCGCGGAATACCGTCGTCCTCACTACTACAACATCTGGAAGTGGTCGCCGGAGCTGGCTCGACAGGCACAGCGTGGAGGTCGCCCTCGTGGCGGGCCGCCGCGCGGTGGCCCCGGACCGGGGCGGCGCCGCTGACCGTTCGCGCACTGGTTAGGCGGATGATGCCTGTGATAGTCGCTCGATCAGTTCCGGTTTCGATGGCCGTGGGACGGTCGGAGCGCACGGGGGGGC
>Ga0075429_100000780_pt1 | contig 25115 bp, 21 predicted proteins | sample RhiMetdeltSRZDD3_FD_75295 | JGI IMG/M metagenome (GOLD analysis project Ga0075429, IMG submission 75295) | Populus rhizosphere microbial communities from Tennessee, USA - Rhizosphere MetaG P. deltoides SRZDD3 | ecosystem: Host-associated > Plants > Roots > Rhizosphere > Soil | place: USA... | reverse complement strand
GTCGCCGACTACGACTGCGACGGCGCCACCGCCTGCGCCGTCGCGCTGCGCGGCCTGGCGCTGCTGGGCGCGCCGCGCGAGGCGCTGTCGTACGTGGTGCCCGACCGCGCGGTGCACGGCTACGGCCTCACGCCGGCCATCGTCGACCTCGCGCTGCGCCGGCGCCCCGACATCCTGCTCACGGTGGACAACGGCATCGCGAGCCTGGCCGGCGTGGCGCACGCACGCGCGCAAGGCGTGGCGGTGCTCGTGACGGACCACCACCTGCCCGCGCGGGTGGACGAGCGCGTCGCGTTGCCCGCCGCCGACGTGATCGTCAACCCCAACCAGCCCGACTGCGGCTTCGCGAGCAAGCACCTCGCGGGCGTCGGCGTGATGTTCTACGTGTTGCTCGCGCTGCGCGGCGAGCTGCGCCGGCGCGGCGCCTTCACCGCCGAGACGCAGCCGCGGCTCGACGCGCTGCTCGACCTGGTCGCGCTCGGCACCGTGGCCGACGTCGTCAAGCTCGACGCCAACAACCGCCGCCTCGTCGCGCAGGGCCTGAAGCGCGTGCGCAGCGGCCGCATGCAGCCGGGCGTGGCCGCGCTGTTCGCCGTGGCGGGCCGCGACCCGCGGCGCGCCGGCGCGCTCGACCTGGGCTTCGCGCTCGGGCCGCGGGTCAACGCGGCCGGACGGCTGGCGGACATGACGCTCGGCATCGAATGCCTGCTCGCCGACGAGCCGGCGCGCGCCGCCGAGCTCGCGCGCACGCTCGACGCCATCAACCGCGAGCGGCGCGACGTCGAGGCCGGCATGCGCGAGCAGGCCGAGGCGCTGCTGGAGCTGCTGATGCCCGAGGGCGAGCCGCCGCCGGCGCTCGCCCTGTTCGACCCCGACTTCCACGAGGGCGTCGTCGGCATCGTGGCGTCGCGCCTGAAGGACCGCGTGCACCGGCCGACCTTCGTGTTCGCGCTCGGCCAGGACGGGCTGCTCAAGGGCTCGGGCCGCTCCATCGCGGGCTTCCACCTGCGCGATGCGCTCGACCTCGTGAGCAAGCGCCACCCCGGCGTGCTGCTGCGCTTCGGCGGCCACGCGATGGCCGCGGGCTGCACGATCGCCGAGGAGCACTTCGACGTGTTCGACGCGGCGCTGCAGTGCGTCGCGCGCGAGTGGCTGGACGCGCCCACGCTCGCGCGCCTGCTGCTCAGCGACGGCCCGCTCGACGCCGAGTTCTTCACGCCGCAGACGGTGCAGTCGCTCGACGCGCAGGTGTGGGGACCGTCGTTCGAGCCCCCGCTGTTCAGCGACCTCGTCGAGGTGGTGTCGCAGCGGCTCGTGGGCGAGAAGCACCTGAAGCTCACGGTGCGCCACGGCGGCGCGATGCGCGAGGCGATCTGGTTCGGCCGCGTCGAGCCGCTGCCCGCGCGCGTCACGCTCGCCTACCGGCTGTGCCTGGACGAGTACAACGGGCTGCAGCGCGTGCAGATGGTGGTCGAGGGCATGGTGGACGCGCCTGCCCTCGCGGGCGGAGGGACGCCCGGCCTCAGCTGAGCTTTCGACGGGGCGGGGCCGCCCGCGTGCACGCCCTCCCATCCCCCCGCGCGGGCCGCGGCACGCACCGCTTCCTACAATGCCGGCGTGACGTTCCCCGCCCACCGGCTCAACGCCGACCTGCACTGCCATTCCACCGTTTCCGACGGCACGCTGACCCCCGAAGCGCTCGCGGCGCGTGCCAAGGCCAACGGCGTGCAGCTGTGGTCGCTCACCGACCACGACGAGGTGGGCGGACAGCACCGGGCGATGGACGCCGCGCGGGCGCTCGGGCTGCCGTACCTGACGGGCACCGAGATCTCGGTCACCTTCGTGGACTGCACGGTGCACATCGTGGGCCTGGGCTTCGACGCCGACGACGCCGCGCTGCGCGCGGGCCTGGCCGCCACGCGCGGCGGGCGCGAGCAGCGCGCGCGCGACATGGCCGAGGGCCTGGCCGCCGCGGGCATCCACGGCGCGTTCGAGGGGGCGCTCAAGTACGTCTCCAACCCGGAGCTCATCTCGCGCACGCATTTCGCCCGCCACCTCGTCGAGACGGGCGTGTGCGACGACACGCCCCAGGTGTTCCGCCGCTTCCTCACGCGCGGCAAGCCGGGCTACGTGCCGCACCGCTGGGCGAAGCTGCGCGACGCGGTGGGCTGGATCACGGGCGCGGGCGGCATCGCGGTGATCGCGCATCCGGGGCGCTACCACTTCACGCCCAACGAGGAATACGCGCTCTTCACCGAGTTCAAGGCGCACGGCGGCCGGGCGGTCGAGGTGATCACCGGCAGCCACACCGCCAGCGACTTCGCGAAGTACGCCGGCATGGCGCGCGAGTTCGACCTGCTGGCCTCGCGCGGCGCCGATTTCCACAGCCCCGCGGAAAGCCACGTCGACCTGGGCACGCTGCCCGAACTGCCGGCGTCGCTCGCACCGGTGTGGGAGGCGCTGGCCGACCGCGTGCACCGGCCCGACTGAGCCGACGGCGGAGCGAAGCACCTATGAAATTGTGCAGCGCAGTCGGTTCGCTCAGAGCCGAGCCGACGGTTCAAGGGCGAAAAGCTCACAGGCTCTGAGCCGATGCAGCGGTGCCGCGGAGTCGGCTCTCGCTCGCAGCCGAGCCGACCGTTCGCAGGCGAATCGTTCACCGGCTCTGACCCGACCGCGAGCCGCGCACAATGCGCGGCCATGTCGCAGCACTTCGAGGTCCATCCCGACAACCCCCAGCCGCGGCTGCTGAAGCAGGCCGCGCAGATCCTGCATGCGGGCGGCATCGCGGCGGTGCCCACGGACTCGAGCTACGCGCTGGTGTGCCACCTCGACGACAAGGCGGCCGTGCAGGCGCTGCGGCGGCTGCGCGGCGTGGACGACAAGCACCACCTCACGCTGCTGTGCCGGGACCTGTCCGAGCTGTCGAACCATGCGCGGGTCGACAACCGGCAGTACCGGCTGCTGAAGCTCGCGACGCCGGGCCCGTTCACCTTCATCCTGGAGGCGACCAAGGAGGTGCCGCGGCGCGTGTCGCACCCGTCGCGGCGCACCATCGGGCTGCGCGTGCCCGAGCACCGCGTGACGCAGTCGCTGCTCGAGCTGCTGGGCCAGCCGCTGCTCGCGACCACGCTGATCCCGCCGGGCGACACCCACCCGATGAACGACCCGCACGAGATCCGCGAGCGCTACGAAAAGCAGGTCCAGGCGGTGGTGGATGCCGGCGCCTGCCCGGCCGAGCCGACGACGGTGATCGACCTGACGGGCGACGAGCCGGTGCTGGTGCGGCCGGGGCGCGGCGACCCGGCGCGGCTCGGGCTCGCGCTGTCGTAGCGAAGCGCTGAACAAGCGCTTGTTCGGTGCGTCTTCCGGCGGGGGCGAGGGATCGACCGCGGGATGTCAGCCCGGCGCCGCGACCCGCAGCGCCGCCGCGATGCGCCGCGGGTCGAACCCCACCATGCGCTGCCCGCGGACCACGAGCACCGGCGTGCCGGGCGCCTGCAGCGCGCGGTATGCGTCCGCGCACGCCGCGTCGCGCTCGATGACGCATTCGTCGAACGCCACGCCGTTGGCCTCGAACCAGCGCCGCGCCTCGCCGCAGAACACGCACGTCTGCGACGAGATCATCGCGATGTCGCCGGGGCGCGCGGCCTCGGACACGGTGCGCCCGAGCCGTTGCGTCTGCCACGCCTGCAACGCCTGCGCGCCGCCCCACGCCGCCGCGACGGCGAGGAGCAAGGGCAGCCAGGCGCGCCGCGGGTTCATCGGTGCTTGCCGCCGTGGTGGTGCGCGCGATGGTGATCGCCGTGGCCGTGGCCGTGGCCGTGGCTGCCCGCGTGCGGCGCGGGCCGCGGCGGGATCGCGGCGGGCGTCTTCTGGCCGATCTTGCTTTCCGTGCCCGCGAGCAGCTTCTGGATGTTGCCCGCGTGGCGCCACAGCAGCAGCAGGCCCATGAGCGCGACCACGCCGGCCACCGGCCCGCCACCCCAGATGAGCAGCTGGTAGAACGGCGCGAACACCGCCGACACGACGGCGGCGAGCGACGAATAGCGGAAGAAGAACGCGATCACGGCCCAGGTGGCGAGCGTCGCGAGCCCGAGCAGCGGCTCGAAGCCGAACAGCACGCCGGCCGCGGTGGCCACGCCCTTGCCGCCCTTGAAGCGGAAGAACACCGGCCAGAGGTGGCCGAGGAAGGCGGCCAGGCCCACCAGTGCCACGGTGCCTTCGCCGAGGCCGACGCGGTGGCCGAACCCTGCGACGAGGAAGACCGGGAGCCAGCCCTTCAGCGCGTCGAGCAGCAGGGTGAGGATGGCCGCCGCCTTGTTGCCCGAGCGCAGCACGTTGGTCGCGCCGGGGTTGCCCGAGCCGTAGGTGCGCGGGTCGCCGAGGCCCATCGCGCGGCTCACGATGACGGCGAAGGAAAGCGAGCCGATCAGGTAGGCGGCGAGGATGGCGAGGGCGGCGTAGAGGGTGGGCATCGCGGTCAGGCGGCGGGGGAACGAACGGGATTTTGCCTCTTCGCGTCCGGCTCCCGGCGCTCACAGCGCGCAATGCACCGGCTTGGCCTGCAGGAGCTCGCTCAGCACCGACGGCGCGATGCCCACCAGGTACCCGCGCCGGCCCCCGTTGACCAGGATCCTCGGCAGCGCGAGCACCGTGTCCTCCACGAAGACACGCATCGCGCGCCGCGTGCCGAACGGCGACGTCCCGCCCACCAGGTAGCCGCTGTGGCGCTGCGCCACCTCGGGCGTGCACGGCTCCACCGACTTCGCGCCGATCTGGCGCGCGAGGTTCTTCGTGCTCACCTGGCGGTCGCCGTGCATCAGCACGACGAGCGGCTCGCCGCGCTCGTCCTGCATCACCAGCGTCTTCACCACCTCGTGCTCGGGCACGCCGAGCTGGCGCGACGACTCGCCCGTGCCGCCGCGCTCCACGTAGTCGTACACGTGCTCGGTGAACGCGACCTTCTCGCGGCGCAGGAGCTGCGTGGCGGGGGTTTCGCTGACGTGCGTCGTCTTCTTCGCCATGGCGCCTCCCGACCGGTCACTGTGCCGGATCGCGGTGCACCCAGCGGATCGCGTCGATCTGCGCGAGCAGTTCCGGCGACAGCGTCGTGCCCCATGCGTCCAGGTTCTCGTCGAGCTGCTCCCGCGTGGTGACGCCGATGATCGTGCTCGCCACGCGCCAGTTGCCGAAGCAGAAGGCGAGCGCCATGCGCGTGGGCGTGAGGCCGTGTGCGCGCGCGAGCGCGCCGTAGCGGCGCGCGGCGTCCAGCGCCTCGGGGCGCGCCCAGCGCTGCCGCTTCATCGACTCGAAGATCGCCAGGCGGCCGGGCCGGCGCTCGGTCGAGTTCAGGCCCACCTCGTCGTACTTGCCGGTGAGCGCGCCGAACGCGAGCGGGGAATACGCGAGCAGCGACACGCCGTGGCGGAACAGCATCTCGTCGAGCCCGTCGTCGACCGCGCGGTTGGTGAGCGAGTACGCGTTCTGCACGGTGGCGATGCGCGGCAGCCCGTGCTGCGCGGCCACGTGCACGAACTCGGCGACGCCCCAGGGCGTCTCGTTCGACAGGCCGACGTGCCGCACCTTGCCGGCCTTCACCAGCCGCGCGAGGCCCTCGAGCTGCTCGCGCACCGGCGTGTGATGGGCCTCCTTCGACGGGTCGAAGTACAGCGCGCCGAACGCCGGCACGTTGCGGTTGGGCCAGTGGATCTGGTAGAGGTCGACGTGGTCGGTGCGCAGGCGCTGCAGGCTGTCGTCGCAGGCGCGCACGATCTGCGCGGCCGTGAGGTCGTTGCTGCCGTTGCGGATCCAGTCCATGCCGCGCGACGGGCCCGCCACCTTCGTCGCGAGGACCACGCGCTCGCGCACGCCGGGGCGCGACGCGAACCAGCTCCCGAGGATGCGCTCGGTGGCGCCGAAGGTCTCGCGCCGCGGCGGCACGGCGTACATCTCCGCCGTGTCGATGAAGTTCACGCCGCGCGCCAGCGCGTGGTCGAGGATCGCGTGCGCGGCCGGCTCGTCCACCTGCTCGCCGAAGGTCATGGTGCCGAGGCACACGGGGGTGACGCGCAGCGCGCTGCGCCCGAGGGTGATGGGTTCCATGGAGCGCGAGTGTGCCGCAGGCATTCGCGGAACGGTGCGGGTGCGGGTGCGCTCGGAGCGCTGCTCGGCAGAAGCAGTGGGCTGGCGCTTGTCCGTTCGCCCTGAGCCTGTCGAAGGGCGGCGTGGCAGTGAGAGACCGTTCGGGCGGTCACATGCTCGCACGCGGCCCCTCACCCCGACCCTCTCCCCGCGAGCGGGGAGAGGGAGAAAAACCGTCTGCGGCGGGGATTCCTCGCCGGCCTGACGGCCTGCGCGGTTCGCCCCTTCGACACGCTCAGGGCAGGCCCTTCGACACGCTCAGGACAGGCCCTTCGACAAGCTCAGGACAGGCTTGGGGGCGGCCCGGCGGCTCACGCGCCGCGCCGCGCCCGCTCCTCCTCCGCGAGCCGCAGCACGCGCCGCTGCACCTTGCCCGTGGTCGTCATCGGCAGCGCGTCGATGAACTCGATCTCCTTCGGATACTCGTACGGCGCCAGCTTGCCGCGCACGTGGTCCTGCAGTTCCTGCGTCAACGACGGCGTGCCGTGGAACCCGGGCGCCAGCACGACGTACGCCTTGACCACCGCGCCGCGCTCGGGGTCGGGCCGCGGCACCACCGCGGCGTTGGCCACCGCCGGGTGCTTCACCAGGCAGTTCTCGATCTCGCTCGGCCCGATGCGGTAGCCCGCGGCCTTGAACACGTCGTCGCTGCGGCCCTGGTACCAGAGGTAGCCGTCGTCGTCCATCACCGCCGTGTCGCCGGTGCGGCACCACGAATCGCCGGGGTCGCCGGTGAACTTGGCGTGCGTGGCGCGCTCGTTGCGCCAGTAGCCGAGGAAGAAGATCGGGTCGAGGTCGCCGTGGATGTCGCGCCGGTGCACGGCCACGTCGCCCGGCGTGCCGCGCGGGCACTCGCGGCCGTCGTCGTCGATCACCGCCACGCGGTGGCCCGGATAGGCGCGGCCCATGCTGCCCGGGCGCGCAGGCCAGTGCAGCGCGCAGTTGCCGACCACGTAGTTGATCTCGGTCTGCCCGAACATCTCGTTGATGGTGACGCCGAGCTGCCGCTCGCCGTACGCGAACACCGCGTCGCCCACCGCCTCGCCGGCGCTCATGATGGCGCGCAACGCGAGCGCGTAGCGCTCGCGCGGCGCGGGCACGGCCTTCATCATCGCCTTGAGCGCCGTGGGGAAGAGGAAGGTGTGCGTCACGCGATGGCGCTGCATCAGCTCGAAGGCCTTCTCGGCGGCGAAGCGGCCCTGCGCGGCGACGATCGGCTTGCCGAAGTACAGCGTGGGCAGCAGCGCGTCCATGAGGCCGCCGGTCCACGCCCAGTCCGCCGGCGACCAGAACACCGCATCGTCCTGCGGGAACCAGTTCTGGCTGCACACGAATCCCGAGAGGTTGCCGATCAGCGCGCGGTGCGGGATGAGCGCGCCCTTCGGCGGGCCGGTGGTGCCGCTCGTGTAGATGAGCACGGCGCCCTCCTCCGCCGACGTGTCGACGGCATCGAAGGCGTCGGGCTGCGCGTCGAGCGCGGCGCGCCAGTCGACGTCGCCGCGCCCGCTTGCGCCGCCCACCGCGACGACGTGGCGCAACCCCGGGCACGCCGCGCGCGTGGCGAGCAGGTTGTCGATCGCGGTCTCGTCGACGATCGCCACCTGCGCGCCGCTGTCGTTCAGGCGGTACTCGAGCGCGTCGGGCCCGAACAGCATCGACAGCGGCATCGACACCGCGCCGAGCTGGTGGATCGCGACATGCGCGGCCGCGGTCTCCAGGCGCTGCGGCATGACGATCGCGACGCGATCCCCGCGCGCCACGCCCAGGCCTTGCAGCGCGTGCGAAAGCCGGTTCGCCTCGCGCTGCAGCGCGGCGTACGTGAAGCGCTCGACGCGGCCGTCCTCGCGGTCGACCACCACGGCCGTGGCGGCGGGCGTCTCGTCGGCCCAGCGCGCGCAGCACACCGCGGCCATGTTGAACTGCGCCGGCACGTGCCAGCGGAAGCTGCGGTAGAGGGCGTCGTAGCGGTCGTCGTCGGGGCGTGTCGCGTCGGTCATCCGGTGAGATTACGCGGCGCGCCGCGCGGCTGGCATCCGGTCAAGCACGGAAGCGCTGCAACGCGTCGCCCGCGATGCGACAGATGCGCCAGTCGGGCATGACGGTCGCGCCCATCCTCTCGTAGAAGCCGATGGCGTCCGTGTTCCAGTCGAGCACGCTCCATTCGAAGCGGCCGCATTGCCGCTCGGCCGCCAGCCGCGCCAGCCGCGTGAGCAGCGCGCGCCCGATGCCGACGCCGCGATGCGCCGGCCGCACGTACAGGTCTTCCAGGTACAGCCCCGGCTGCGCGAGGAAGGTCGAGAAGTTGGTGAAGAAGAGCGCGAACGCCACCACCGGCGCCTCGCCCTCGGCCAGCGCGTGCGCGGGCCGCTCGGCGACCCACGCTTCGGCGCACGGGCGTTCGCCGAACAGGTGCGGGCGCAGCTTCTCGGGCGTGACCTGCAGCAGGTGCGTGAGCCGCTCGAACTCGGCGAGCTCGCGGATGAGCTGGACGATGCCCGCGACGTCACGCAGCTCGGCGGGGCGCAGGGTGAAGGGGGCCGGTGCAGTCATGCGAGCCATTCTGCGCGAATCGACGCGGCCCCCTATAGTGGCCGGCCATGACGTCATCCCCCTACGCCGAGCGCCGCCGCGCGCGCAGCGTCTTCCTTCCCGTTCGCGGCCTGCGGCTGCACGTGCTGCAGTGGGGCGACGCCGCGCTCGCGACGCTCGAGCGCCCGCCGCTGGTGATGCTGCACGGCTGGATGGACGTCGGCGCGTCGTTCCAGTTCCTGGTGGACGCGTTCGCCGACGATCGCCTCGCCTATGCGCTCGACTGGCGCGGCTTCGGGCAGAGCGATTCGCCCGCCGCCGACAGCTACTGGTTCCCCGACTACCTCGCCGACCTCGAGGCCGTGCTCGACGCGCTCGCGCCCGCGCAGGCGGTCGACCTGCTGGGCCACAGCATGGGGGGCAACGTCGCCATGATCTACGCCGGCGTGCGGCCCGAGCGCGTGCGGCGGCTGGTGAACCTCGAGGGCTTCGGCATGCCCGACACCGCGCCGCACCAGGCCCCGCGCCGCTACGCCCAATGGCTCGACGAGCTGAAGCAGACGCCCACGCTGCGGCCCTACGAGAGCCTGGCCGCCGTGGCCGAGCGGCTGCGCCATACCAACCCGCTGCTCACCGAGGCGCGCGCCGCGTGGCTCGCGGCGCACTGGGCCGAGCGGCGCGACGACGGACGCTGGCACGTGCGCGGCGACCCGGCGCACAAGCGCGCGAACCCGGTGCTCTACCGCAAGGCCGAGGCGCTCGCATGCTGGGCGCGCATCGCGGCGCCGGTGCTGTGGGTCGAAGGCGACCGCACCGACGTGGCCAGGTGGTGGGGCGAGCGCTATCCGCGCGCCGACTTCGAGGCGCGCCTCGCGGTGGTGCCGCGGCTCGAGCGCGAAGTGCTCTCCCCCGCCGGCCACATGCTGCACCACGACCGCCCCGAGGCGCTGGCATCACGCCTGGAACGGTTTCTCCGCTGACGCCTCGCGCGCGCGGCGCACCGTGCGAAGATCGCTCGCGACGCGGCCGAGGCTGGGCGGCGATGCGAGGGGCGTGCGATGAAGTCGGTGCAGGCGATCCGGCGGCTGGGGTTCCGCAAGTGGTACGAGCGCGAGCTGCTGCAGAGCCACCTCCACCTCGTGCTGCTGCTGCTCAGCACGCTGGCGCTGTTCGGCGCGGCCGAGGTGTTCAGCGAGCGGTCCGCGCCCGGCACTCGGCTCGCGATGCTGGCCTGCGCCGCGGTGAGCGCCGTGGTGTGCGTGTGGGCGCTGCGCCGCTACCTGTACCTGCTGAACCACGCCGAGTTCGTCGCCGACCAGGCCGTGTGCGGGCGTTGCGAGAGCTACGGCAAGTGGGACGTGACGGGCGAGGAGCCGGCGGTGCCGCGCATGGGGGTGTGCTGCCGCAAGTGCGGCCACCAGTGGCACATCGCGTTGTGAGCCGCCGCACCGTCCCCGGCCGCCCGGAGCGGGCTCCGCCGGGCCTGTTCGCACCGACCAGGAAGCCCGCCGAATGATCGCGCCGCGATCGTTCAGCGCATGTAGTCCAGCTCCATGCGCTGCTGCAGGGTCTTGCCCACGCGCAGCGCCTCCTTCAGCACGCGACGCTCGAGGTCGTTGAGCGTCGCCAGGTCCACCAGGTTGGTGCCGTTGGCCACCTGCGTGCGCAGGCGCAGCCGCTGCAGCACCTCGAAGCCGCTCAACCAGGCGTCGCGCTCGCGCGCCGGCACGCGCAGCGCCTCGGCTGCGCCGAGCAGCCGCTCGTGCGTGCCGGTGTGCGCCACGCCGGTGGCCAGAGCCAGCACGCGGGCAGCGTCGACATACACCATCGCGCCGTGGGTCTTCAGGTCCAGCACCGCGCGACCGTCGACCTGGCGCGTCTCGATGCTGCCGAGCCAGCCGAGCGGCACCGCGTTGCGCAGCGCGTTCTGCGCCATCTGCTTGAGGAAGCGCGGCAGCCGCGCCGCGTCGTGCGCGATGCGCTCGCGCATCGGCTCAACCGACGCATGGCAGCCGACCAGCGGACGGAAGTCGAAGTAGATGCACGCCTGCAGCAGGTCCTCCGGCGCGCCTTGCGCCATCCAGCGCGCGAAGCGCGCTTCCCACTCCGCCGGCGTGAGGCAGCACGCGGCCTCGCCGGCCATCACGCCGCCGCGGCAGCGCGGAAAGCCGCAGGCGTCGAGCGCGTCGTTGACGCGCCGCCCGAGAGCGAGCCAGCGCGGCCGGTCGCGCGCCGCATCGTCGCTCTCGAAGACCAGCCCGTTGTCCTGGTCGGTGGCGAGCGTCTGCTCGCTGCGTCCTTCGGAGCCGAGCGCGAGCCAGCACGCGCGCTGCAGGTCGAGCCCCATGGCATCGGCGGTGAGCCGGACCAGCCGCTCGGTCAGCAGGTCGTTCAGGTGGCTGATGAGCTGCGCGAGCTGGCGCGCCGCGATGCCCTGCCCGAGCAGCGCAGCGGCGAAGCGGCGGATGTCGCGCGCGCACTGCACGAGCGCGGGCACGTCGCTCGCGCCGCGGATCGCGCCGCTCACCTGGCGCAGCGACAGGCGCTGCAGGTGGAACAGGTCGCGCTCGGACACCAGGTTCACGACGCGCCCGCCGTCCGTCACCGGCACGTGGCGGATGCCGCAGCGCGACATCAGCAGCGCCGCATCGTGCAGCGTGTGGCGCACGCCGAGCGTGTGCACGGGGGCGCTCATCACGCGCTCGATGGGCGTGGCGAGCGGCACCTGCGGCAGTGTCACGCGGTCGATCACGTCGTGGCGCGTGAAGATGCCCATCGCCTCGCCGAAGGGGTTGAGCACCAGCAGCGACCCGATGCCCGCCCCGTGCATGGTGGCGAGCGCTTCGCCGAGCGGCGTGTCCGGCGCGACGCCGATCGGCGCCTTGCGGGGCAGGTCGCCGAGCGTCGTCTCCAGCGCCTGCTCGGCGAGCAGGCGGGAGGCGTCGTGATGCGGGTTCGGTGGCGTCATTCTCTTCAGTAGTCGAGCTTGGCGTAGAGCGTACGCTGCGAGGCCGCGCGCGCCTGGCCGAGCGTGCGGATGCCGCGTTCGGCCAGCAGCGGCAGCAGCTTGAGGAACACCTCGCCGGTGACGATGGCGTCGCCGAGCGCCGTGTGCCGACCGACCAGCGCCACGCCGAGCCGCGCCGCGATGCGTTCCAGCCGGTGTTCGACGTCGGGGTGTCCGGGGTGCGCGAGCGCGGACAGCATCAGCGTGTCGAGCACCGGCTGCTCGAAGCGCACGCCCGTGTGCGCCTCGGCGAGCTGCAGGAAGCGCATGTCGAAGGCCGCGTTGTGCGCGACCAGCACGGTGTCCTCGGCGAAGCGCCCGAACAGCGGCAGCACGCGCTCGATCGGCGGCTGCTCGGCGAGCATCTCCGGCGTGATGCCGTGCACGCGCTGCGCCTCGCGCCGCACGGCGCGGCGCGGCCGCACCAGCCGGTCGAACGCCTCCTGGCGCAGCAGGCGGCCGTTGACGATGCGCACCGCGCCGATGGCGACGATCTCGTCGCCATCCGAGGGGTCCAGGCCGGTGGTCTCGGTGTCGAACACGGTGTAGGTCAGCTCGGCGAGCGGCCGCTCGTCGAGCTCGGGGCTCTGCCCCGGCTGGTGGAACAGGTCGAAATCGTAGTAGACGGGGCGGCTGCCGATGCCCTCGGGCGCGGGCGCCGGCGCGGCGAGCGGGCGCGCCGTCGGCAGCTCGACGCACACGCGCGCCAGCCCGCTCTCGCGCTCGGCCTGGGTCCAGATCTCCGCGCCGTGGCGCGCCAGCACCTGCTCGAGCGTCGGCGCGCCGGGGCCGCTCGGCTCGCCTTCCCAGCGGCGCAGCAGCCCGGGCGCCAGCGCGGGGCCGCTCCAGCCGATGGCCAGGCGCACGAAGCGCCCGGCCGGCACGGTGTCGATGACGACCGCGCGGATGGGCAGTTCGTGGGCCAGCCGCTCGACCAGCCGGGCCAGCGCCTCGACCAGCCCGTGGCTGTCGACGCTGACCCACAGCGGCTCGCCGCCATCGCGCCGCGCGGCCGTCACGCCGGTGCGCCGCTCGATGCCGCGTTGCAGCGCATGCACGAGGTCGTCGCACAGCATGTCCTCGAGCGGCCACGGCTGCCCGGGCGCGGCGGCCTCGGCGCCGACCGCCGCGTCGATGCGCCGCGAGAGCTGCTGCGCCTCGACGCGGATCACGTCGGTGAAGCGGCGCCGGCGCTCGGCGTCCATGTCGGGGTACTGGTGCATCGTCTCGATGGCCGCGCGCAGGTTCGCCACCGACGCCCGCATGCCTTCGGTGAGCTCGCGCAGCAGCCCGGCGCGGCGGCTGTCGCTCTCCACCGCGCGCGTGATGTCCTCCAGCACCAGCACGAAGCCGCCGATCTCCTGCGCGGTGTCGAGCACCGGCGCCATCTGCACGCGCAGCAGGCGGTCGCCGCGCGCGCTCACGAAACGTGCCACCGGCGGCTCGGCCTGCTGCTCCACACGTCGCGCGACGCGGTCGAGCGCGTGCAGCACGTGGCTGCGTTCGATCAGGCCGAACACCGAGCGCCCGAGCCCGACGGGCGCACCGCCCTCGGGCGCGGCGTCGCCCTCCAGCAGCCGCGCGGCCTGCGCGTTGTAGAGCAGGATGCGCCCCTCGCGGTTGCACACCAGCACGCTGTGCGAGAGCTGCGACATCAGTGCGGCGAGCCGGTTCTTCTCCTCCTCCAGGCGCGCGTTCGCCTCGTCGATGCGCTGCTGCACCTGCTGGCGCAGCCGCGCGTGCGCGTCGGCGAAGGTGTTGATCGCGTCGCCGAGCTGGCGCATGGGGCGCGCGCCCTCGAGCGTCACGCGGTGCCCCGGATGCACGATGTGGACCAGCGCCACCTCCTCGGCCATGCGCTCGGCCGCCTGCGGCCAGGCCCAGGTCCACCAGCGCAGCAGGCCGCCGAGCACGAACGGCAGCAGCAGCGCAACCAGCACCAGCAGCGGCACGCGCTCGCGCAGCACCTGGCGCACGACGACACGCTGCGCCGGCTCGAGGTCGATCGCGAGGGAGACGGCGACGATCGCGAAGAGCGCGTAGACGCCGAGCGTCAGCAGCGCGAGGCGCGCGGCGAAGCGCCAGCCGGCGGTCATGGCGGCACCCTCGCGCTTCGCGCAGCGACCCGCAAGCGGACGGCGCTCATGGCGCGCCTGCGAGCTGCTCGCGCACCACCTCGACCAGACGCTGGGTCGAGAACGGCTTGGTGACGTAGGCGTCGGCGCCGAGCGCGAGGCCCTTGCTGACCTCGACCTCGCGGCCCTTGGCCGTCAGCATGACGATGCGCAGGCGGGGCTGCGACGCGTCCTCGCGCAGGCGCTGGCACACCTCGAAGCCCGAGAGCTTCGGCAGCATGACGTCGAGCAGCAGCAGGTCGGGCCGCTCGCGCGCCACCAGGTCGAGCGCCTCCTGGCCGTCGCGCGCCACCAGCACGCGGTAGCCCGCGCGCTGCAGCAGGTACTCGAGCGAGATCACGATGTTCGGCTCGTCGTCGGCGATCAGCACGGTGTGCATGCGTCCTCCCGCATCATGACGCGCGGTCCGCGAGCGCCAGCGGCGCCGGCTCGGCGCGCGCCGGCGCGTCGAGCGGCAAGGTGAACGAGAAGGTGGCGCCCTGCCCCGGCGCGCTCGTCACCCAGAGCCTGCCGCCGAAGTGCTGCACGATGCGGCGGCTGATCGGCAGCCCGAGCCCGGTGCCGGGCGGCTTGCCGGTGAGCGGGTCGCCGACCTGGCGGAACTTCTCGAAGATCATCTCGTGGTGCGCGGGGGCGATGCCCACGCCGTTGTCGGTCACGTCGACGCGCAGCGCGCCGGGCAGCAGCGAGAGCGCCACCGCGATGCGCCCGCCCTGGGGCGGGCAGAACTTCACCGCGTTGGTGAGCAGGTTCAGCATCACCTGCATCAGCCGGTCGCGATCGGCGCGCACCGGCGGCGCGGACGCGGGCAGCGCCAGCTTCACCTGCACGCCGTGCTCGCGCGCGAGCTGCTGCGTGGTCGACACCGCCTCGACCACGATCTCGCGCATGTCGACGTCGCTGGAGTGCCATTCGGCGTTGCCGGACTCGAGCTTGGAGAGGTCGAGCACCTGGTTGATGAGCCGGGTGAGGCGCTCGCTCTCCTTCACGATGATCGAGACGAACTCGTCGCGCTGCGCGCGCGGCAACTCGGGGTCGGACTGCAGGATCTCGGAGAACGCGCGGATGGAGGTGAGCGGCGTGCGCAGCTCGTGCGTGACGGTGGAGATGAAGTCGTCCTTCAGCCGGTCCAGCTCGGTGAGGCGCTCGTTGGCCGCGCGCAGCTCGGCGGTGGCGACCTCCAGCGCGCGCGACTTCTGCTCGAGCTCGCGGCTGTACGCGATCACCTGCGAGGCTTCGTCCAGGATGTTGAGCACCTCGTCCATGCCGAGCGGCTCCTCCTTGGCCACCGAGGCGAGCATGACGCGCGCGGACGACGCGCCGATCGCCCCGCCGAGCAGGTTCTCGGCGAAGTGCATGAGCGCGGCGTCCGGCTGCAGCGCCTCGATGGCCGGCAGCCCCGTGCGCGCGGCGTGCGCGGCGAAGGCCTCGCGCGTGCGCTCCGCGCCGAGGAAGCGGCCCACGAGGGTGACGATCTCCTGCACCGACGCGCTGCCTCGCCATGGCGCCGCGCTGCGCGGCCCGGTGCGGAAGACGTCGACGAACAGCACCGCCTGCGTGCGCTCGCGCAGCGACGGCCGCCCCACGAGCGACACGCCGACGTAGCCGCCGACGTTGGCCAGCAGGCTCCACAGCATCGCGTGGCTGATGTCGTCCAGCCCCGTGAGGCCGAACAGCGCCAGCGGCTTGAGCAGCGCGATGCCGAACGGTCCTTCCTGGATGAACGTCAGCGGCAGCCAGCCCGACTTGGCGAACGACGGCAGCAGCAGCGTGTAGGCCCACAGCGCGAAGCCGAGCGTGAGCCCGGCGAGCGCGCCGTCGCGCGTGCCGTGCTTCCAGTACATGCCGCCCAGCATCGCGGGCGCGAACTGCGCGACCGCGGCGAAGGACACGAGGCCGATCGACACGAGCGCGTAGGCCTCGCCCGCCACGCGGTAGTACGCGTAGCCCAGCATCATCAGCAGCACGATGGCGCCGCGCCGCACCGCGAGCAGCAGCCCGGACAGGTCGCCGTGCGTGGCGAGCGCGCGCGGGCTCCAGCGCAGCAGCAGCGGCATCACGAGGTCGTTGCAGATCATGGTCGACAGCGCGATCGTCTCGACGATGACCATGCCGGTGGCCGCCGACAGGCCGCCGATGAACACGAACAGCGCCAGCGCCTCCTGCCGGTGCGCCATGGGCAGCGTGAGCACGTAGGTGTCCGCGTCGACCGTGCCCGCGCCGAACTGCATGAGGCCGGCGAAGGCGATCGGCAGCACGAACACGTTGATCGCGAGCAGGTAGGCGGGGAACAGCCACACCGCCTTGGCGACGTGCCGCTCGTTGACGTTCTCCACCACCGCGATCTGGAACTGGCGCGGCAGGAAGAGGATGGACAGCATCGAGAGCAGCACGAGCCACGCCCACGAACCGTAGGTGCCGGCCGAGCCGCCGAGCGTGAGCAGCTGGTCGACGCGCGGCAGCGAGGCGGCGCGTGAGAACACGTCGGCGAAGCCGTCGTACAGCCCGAAGGTGACGAACGCGCCCACCGCCAGGAACGCCAGCAGCTTGACCAGCGACTCGAAGGCGATCGCCGCCACCATGCCCTCGTGGCGCTCGGTCGCGTCGAGGTGGCGCGTTCCGAACACGATGGTGAAGGCGGCGAGCAGCAGCGCCCCGTACAGCGCGGTGTCCTGCGACAGCGACACCGTGCGCGCCGAAGGCGGCACGGTGACCTGCGGGTAGTGCAGCAGCAGGCCGAACGTGCCGGACACCGCCTTCAGCTGCAGCGCGATGTAGGGAATGATGCCGACCACCGCGATCACCGTCACGAGGCCGCCCAGCAGGCTGCTCTTGCCGTAGCGCGCGGCGATGAAGTCGGCGATCGACGTGATGCGATTGGCCTTGCTGATGCGGATCATCTTGCGCAGCACCAGCCACCACAGCGCGGCCACGAGCGTCGGTCCGAGGTAGATCGGCAGGAAGCCCACCCCCGTGGCGGCGGCGCGGCCGACGCTGCCGTAGAAGGTCCACGAGGTGGCGTACACCGCCATCGACAGCGCGTAGATCCACGGGTTGGCGATGATCGAGCGGCCGGCGTCCGCGCGCTGGTCGCCCCAGTACGCGATCGCGAACAGCACGCCGAGGTAGGCGAACGACGTGAGCAGGATGACGCCGCCGTGGAGCATGCGGGCCGGCCTGCCGCGTCAGGGGGAGCGCTCGACGACGAGCGCGAGCGCCACGATGAAGGCGATCCACGCGCCGAACAGGTACGCGTAGAGCACCGGGATGCCGAGCACGGTGCCGGCGACGTTGAAGATCGCCAGCAGCGGATGGCCGAACATCAGGCAGCCGAGCGCGAACAGCGCGACCAGACGCTCGACGGTGGGGGCGCGGTGCGTCATGGCGGGGTTGGCGGCGAAGCCCCCCGCGCGACGCCAGCCGTGCGGGGGGCTTCATGGTCACGCCCTCAAGTGGGCCGCGCCAGCTTGAGGTCCGGGTAGCGCACGTGCTCCACCAGCTCCTGGGTGTCGCGCCGCGGCTGCCCGGTGAGCAGGCTCACGACGATGATCACCGCGAAGCCCACCGGCACGCCGAACAGCCCGGCCGAGATCGGCTGGATGCCCCACCACAGCTCCACGGGGCTCGTGACCCCGAAGATGCCGCGCATCCACGGCTGAGTCGTCGCCATGTAGTAGAAGGTCACGCCGAGCCCGGCGATCATGCCGAGCGAGGCGCCCCACTTGTTGGCGCGCTTCCAGAAGATGCCGAGCACCAGCGCGGGAAAGAACGCGGCCGCGGCAAACGAGAACGCCGCCGAGACGAGGAACAGGATGTCGGCCGGCTTCTGCGCCGCCACGAACGCGGCCAGCAGCGCGACGACCAGCAGCAGCGCCTTGGAGATGGCGACGCGGCGCGACGTGGGCGCGTTCGGGTCGATCATCTTGTAGTACAGGTCGTGCGACAGCGCGTTGGCGATCGTGAGCAGCAGGCCGTCGGCGGTGGACAGCGCCGCCGCCAGGCCGCCCGCGGCCACCATGCCCGACACCACGTACGGCAGCCCGCCGATCTCGGGCGTGGCCAGCACGATGATGTCGCCGCCGATGCGCATCTCGCCGAGCTGGAAGATGCCGTCCTTGTTCACGTCGGCCACGGTGAGCAGCGTCGGGTCCACGCGCGCCCAGTTGGCGATCCACGCCGGCAGCTGGTCGAAGGGCAGGCCGACCAGGTTGTTGAACACCTCGTACTTCACCAGCACCGCGAGCGCCGGCGCGGTGAAGTACAGCAGGAAGATGAAGAACAGCGACCAGGTCACCGACTCGCGAGCCTCCTTCACCGACGGCGTGGTGTAGTAGCGCATCAGGATGTGCGGCAGCGCCGCCGTGCCGACCATGAGGCAGAAGACCAGGGCGAGGAAGTTGCGCCTGGACTCGTCGAAGGCCTTCTTCGCCGCCGCGTCGCCGTTCGGGTCGCCGGCGTAGATCTGCGCGTGGTTCGGCATGCCGGCGAGCGGCCGGGATCGCGCGATGTTGGCTTCGCGCGCCGCCGTCCAGGCCTTCTTCGCCTCGTCCGCGTCCCGGGGCAGCGCGGCCAGTTCCTTCTGCGCCGCCTGCACCTCGGCCGCCGGGGCGTTGCGCGCCGTCAGGTCGGCCACCTTCTTCTGGGCGGCCGCGCGCTCGGCGGCGAGCGCGTTCGGGATGTCCTTCAGCCTGGCGTCCATCTCGGCCGCGCGCTGCTTGAAGATGCCGGCCACCTCCAGCTCCTTCGGGTCGCTGCGCAGCTGGTCGCCGCGCGCCGTGACCTTCTCGAGCTGGTAGCCGTAGACCACCTGCGGGATCGGCACGCCGGTCTGCTTCACCGCGAGCCACACCACCGGCACCAGGTACGCGATGATGAGGATGATGTACTGGGCCACCTGCGTCCACGTGACGGCGCGCATGCCGCCGAGGAACGAGCACACCAGGATGCCGCCCAGGCCGACGAAGATGCCGATCTCGAACGCCAGGCCGGACAACCGCGTCGTGATGAGTCCCACGCCGTAGATCTGCGCCACCACGTAGGTGAACGAGCAGAGGATGGCGGCCACGATGCCGATGAAGCGCGGCAGGTTGCCTTCGTAGCGCGCGCCGAGGAAGTCGGGGATGGTGAACTGGCCGAACTTGCGCAGATACGGCGCGAGGAACAGCGCGACGAGGCAGTAGCCGCCGGTCCAGCCCATGATGAACGCGTTGCCGCCGTAGCCGGTGAGGTACAGCGTGCCCGCCATGCCGATGAACGAGGCGGCGCTCATCCAGTCCGCGCCCGTGGCCATGCCGTTGTAGACGGCCGGCACGCGGCGCCCGGCGACGTAGTACTCGGCGGCGTCGGTGGTGCGGCTCATGATGCCGATGCCGGCATACAGGCCCACGGTGGCGAGCAGGAAGATGAAGCCGATCCAGTTCTTCGGCAGGCCCATCTGCTCGAGCACGCCGAGCACGATGATGAAGGCGATGAAGCCGCCGGTGTACCAGCCGTACACCTTGTTCAGCTGCGACTTGAACGCGCGGTGCGATGCGGCGCCCTGCGACGGGGAAGTGACGGTGGCCATGTCAGTACCGCCCGGCCGCCCGAAGGCACTGACGCGCCCCCTCGGGGGCCAGCGAACGAAGTGAGCGTGGTGGCCGTTTCATTTCATTCCTCCTCGGCGACGCCGTATTCCTGGTCCAGCCGGTTCATGTACCGGGCGTAGTACCAGATGATGAGCACGTACACGATGAGCGCGCCCTGGGCCGCCATCCAGAAGCTGAAGGGCCAGCCGAAGAACGAGAAGTTGAGGTCGCGGGCGAAGTACCCGACCACGAAGGTCACGAAGAACCAGATGCCCAGCAATATGCCCGTGATGCGCAGGTTCCTGTGCCAGTACTCCCGGTGTCTCTCGGTGAGTGGTTCCATGCCGTCGTCTCCTGTCTGCGTCGGTGTCGGCCGGGTTCGGGCCCGGCTCCGTGCTCCCCTGAACGCTATCGCATCAGTGCGGTCTCTCGCTCCAGCTCGGCCGCGACCTGCGGCTCGAAGCCCTCGAGGTGGGCGATGATGCGGCGCACCTGCTCGGGCTCGCGCCGCTCGACCTGCACGCGCGCGAGCTGCACCCAGCCGTAAGGGCTCATCGGCTGCAGCTGGGTGTTGCGCTCCAGCGCGGCGGCGGCTTCGTCGAAGCGCCCGAGCTTCATGAGCGCGAGGCCGAGGCCGTACCACGCGCGGTCGAGCTTCGGGTCGAGCGCGGTGGCGCGGCGGAACGCCGCCATGGCGTCGTCCGGGCGCTGCGCCTGCTCGAGCAGGAACGCGAGGTTGAACCAGTCGGCGGCGCAGCGCTGCGGGTGCGCGGCCACCAGCGCCTGGGCGTCGGCGATCGCCTCGGTGTGCCGGCGCGCCTGGGCGCGCAGGTGGCTGCGGCTCGCGAGCGCGTGGGCGTCGAGCGGCCAGCGCGCGAGGATGTCGGTGAAGGCCTGCTCCGCGCGGCCGGGCAGCCCGATCAGCAGCCAGGCGGCGGCGCGCACGCGCAGCGTGCGGTAGTGCCAGCCGGCGCCGTTCAGCGACACAGCGTCACCCCGTGCTCCAGGCACCACTGGATCTTGGCGAGCGTCGCCGCCACCCAGACCATCCCGAGCGCGACGAAGGCCGCCAGCGGAATGTGGCGGTCGAGCACGATGCGTGGGGTGACGGCGCGGGTCGCCTTGACGAACGGCTGGCTCATCGCGTCCAGCACGCGCCAGAACAGGTTCGTCTCGCGCCGCGCGCCGGCCAGCACGCCCAGCAGCCAGCGACCGGCCAGCGCCAGAAGCGCGATCTCGGCGATCAGCTTGACGGACGAGATGAGCAGCAGCATCGACCACTCCTGCGTGGCGTGCGAACCGGGAATACGCAACCTGATACCGAGTTGCGGCTCCGGGTCTTACAACTTCCTGACAAAGTCCCGGTTGCTTCTGGCAGATCCGCATCGGACAAACCCTTGGCCGCGGGGGACACCCCGCACCCCTGCCCGCCGAGGGTCGCGGGGGTGCGTGCGAGAATGCCCGGCTCCACCCGAGACACACCACTCCATGGACATCGAACGCATCAACTCGATCGGCGCGAGGCTGGCCGACCTCACCGAGCGCACCCAGGCGCTAAGGGGGTATCTTTGACTACGACCGCAAGGCGCTGCGGCTGAACGAGGTCAACGCCGCCCTCGAGAATCCGAACGTCTGGAACGAGCCCAAGCGCGCCCAGGAGCTGGGCCGCGAGAAGCGCTCGCTCGACACCGTGGTCGACACGATCGACCACCTCACCTCGAACCTCGCCGACAACACCGAGCTGTACGAGATGTCCAAGGCCGACGGCGACCTCGACGGCCTGGCCGCCATCGAGGCCGAGGCGGACAAGCTCGAGGGGATCGTGCACGGTCTCGAGTTCCGGCGCATGTTCAACAACCCGGCCGATCCGTCCAACTGCTTCCTCGACATCCAGGCCGGCGCCGGCGGCACCGAGGCGTGCGACTGGGCGCAGATGCTGCTGCGCCAGTACCTGAAGTACGCCGAGCGCAAGGGCTTCAAGGCCGAGGTGATGGAGGAGACCGAGGGCGACGTCGCGGGCATCCGCAGCGCCACGGTGAAGATCGAGGGCGACTACGCCTTCGGCCTGCTGCGCACCGAGACGGGCGTGCACCGGCTGGTGCGCAAGAGCCCCTTCGATTCCGCCGGCGGCCGCCACACCTCCTTCGCGAGCGTGTTCGCGTACCCCGAGGTCGACGACTCGATCGAGATCGAGATCAACCCGGCCGACGTGCGCACCGACACCTTCCGCGCCTCGGGCGCGGGCGGCCAGCACATCAACAAGACCGATTCGGCGGTGCGCCTGACGCACGTGCCGACCGGCATCGTCGTGCAGTGCCAGAACGACCGCTCGCAGCACCGCAACCGCGACGAGGCGTGGCAGATGCTGCGCTCGCGGCTGTACGAGCACGAGATGCGCAAGCGCATGGCCGAGCAGCAGAAGCTCGAGGACAGCAAGACCGACGTCGGCTGGGGCCACCAGATCCGCTCGTACGTCCTCGACCAGAGCCGCATCAAGGACCTGCGCACCAACGTCGAGATCAGCAACACCCAGAAGGTGCTCGACGGCGACCTGGATCCGTTCATCGAGGCGAGCCTCAAGCAGGGCGTCTGACCCCGCGGCCGCATCGTTCCCCAAGGAGGAGACACCCCCATGCGTGAAGGCAACCAGCCCCTCATCCGGCGCGAGGACTACAGGGCGCCGGCGTTCTGGATCCGCACCGTCGACCTGACGTTCGACCTGGACCCCGCGAAGACGCTCGTCATCAACCGCATGCAGCTCGAGCGCAACACCGACGTGCCGGCGCAGCCGCTGCGCCTGCACGGCGAGGACCTGAACCTCACGCGCGTGCTGGTGAACGGCGAGTCCGTGTCGTTCCGCCACGAGGACGGCTGCCTGGTGATCGACTCGCTGCAGGGCGTGCCGCCCGGGCCGTTCTCGCTGGAGATCCGCAACACCTGCGCGCCCGAGCGCAACACCCAGCTGTCGGGCCTGTACACCTCCTGCGGCGGCTTCTTCACGCAGTGCGAGGCCGAGGGCTTCCGCCGCATCACCTACTTCCTCGACCGGCCGGACGTGATGGCGGTCTACACCGTCACGCTGCGCGCCGGCAAGCAGCAGTACCCGGTGCTGCTGTCCAACGGCAACCTGGTCGAGCAGGGCGAGCTCGACCACGGCCGCCACTTCGCCAGGTGGCACGACCCGTTCCCCAAGCCGAGCTACCTGTTCGCGCTGGTCGCCGCCGACCTGGTGGCGCGCGAGCAGTGGATCACCACGCGCTCGGGCAAGAACCACCTGCTGCAGGTGTACGTGCGCCGCGGCGACCTGGACAAGACCGAGCACGCGATGAACTCGCTCATCGCCTCGGTGGTGTGGGACGAGGCGCGCTTCCGGCTGCCGCTGGACCTGGAGCGCTTCATGATCGTCGCCGTGGCCGACTTCAACATGGGCGCGATGGAGAACAAGGGCCTCAACCTGTTCAACACCAAGTACGTCCTCGCCAACCCGGCCACCGCCACCGACGCCGACTACCTGGCGATCGAGAGCGTGGTCGGCCACGAGTACTTCCACAACTGGACGGGCAACCGCATCACCTGCCGCGACTGGTTCCAGCTCAGCCTGAAGGAAGGCCTCACGGTCTTTCGCGACCAGGAGTTCAGCATGGACATGGCGGGCTCGCCGTCGGCGCGCGCCGTCAAGCGCATCGACGACGTGCGCATGCTGCGCCAGACCCAGTTCCCGGAGGACGCCGGTCCGATGGCGCACCCCGTGCGCCCGGACAGCTACGTCGAGATCAACAACTTCTATACCGCCACGGTCTACGACAAGGGCGCCGAAGTCGTGCGCATGATGCAGACGCTCACGGGCCGCGACGGCTTCGCGCGCGGCATCTCGACGTACTTCGAGCGCCACGACGGCCAGGCCGTGACCTGCGACGACTTCGCGCGGGCGATCGCCGACGCCAATCCCGACAGCGAGCTCGCGCGCCTGCTGCCCGCGTTCGAGCGCTGGTACGCCCAGGCCGGCACGCCGAAGGTGACGGCGCGCGGCCGCTGGGACGCCGAGGCGCGCACGTTCACGCTCGCGCTCGAGCAGGCCTGCGCCCCGTCGGCCGGCCAGCCGCACAAGGAGCCGTTCGTCATCCCGATCGCGATGGGCCTCGTCGCACGCGACGGCCGCCCGCTGCCGCTGCGCCTGCAGGACGAGTCCGCCGACCGCGCCGCGCCGCTGGACCGTGTGCTCGTCATGTCGCAGGCGCGCCAGTCGTTCGTCTTCGCCGGCCTCGACGAGGAGCCGGTGCCCTCGCTGCTGCGCGGCTTCTCGGCGCCCGTCACGCTGGACGACGGCCTGGCCGACGCCGACCTGCTGCTGCTCCTGCAGCACGACCCCGACCCCTTCAACCGCTGGGAAGCCGGCCAGCGGCTCGCCCTCACCCGCCTCACGCGGGCGGTGCACGGCGACGCCAAGCTGGCGCTCGACGCGCCGTTCGTCGACGCGATGCGCGCCGTGCTGAAGCACCCCACGCTCGACGCCGCGTTCAAGGAGCTGGTGCTCGTGCCGCCGAGCGAGATCTACGTCGCCGAGCAGCTCGAGGTGGTCGACCCGCAGCGCATCCATGTCGCGCGCGAGTCGATGCGGCTGCAGCTCGCGCAGGCGCTGCGCGACGACTGGACGGAGGCCTTCGAGACACACCCGGTGCGCGGCGGCTACTCGCCGGACCCGGTCTCGGCCGGCCGGCGCGCGCTCGCCAACCTCGCGCTCGGCATGCTGTGCCTGGACGCGACGAGCCGCGGCGACAGCGTGTGGCCCGGCCGCGCCTACCAGCGCTTCAAGGATGCCGGCAACATGACCGACCGCCAGGGCGCCCTCACCGCGCTCATCGGCGCGTATTCGCCGCTCGCCGAGCTCGCGCTGGCGAGCTTCCACGAGGTGTTCAGGCACGAGCCGCTGGTCATCGACAAGTGGTTCACGCTGCAGGTCACCGCGCCGGAATCCGAAGGCCGCGTGTTCGCGCGCGCCCGGTCGCTGATGTCGCATCCCGACTTCAACATCCGCAACCCGAACCGCGCGCGCAGCCTCATCGCGTCGCTGTGCATGGCCAACCCGGCCGCGTTCCACCGCCTCGACGCCGCCGGCTACGTGTTCTGGGCCGACCGCGTGCTGGAGCTCGATTCCGTCAACCCGCAGCTCGCCGCACGCATCGCGCGCGTGATGGACCGCTGGAGCCGCCTGGCCGAGCCGTACCGCCGCGCCGCGCGCGAGGCGCTGAGCCGCGTGGCCGCCAAGGCGGACCTGTCGAGCGACGTGCGCGAGATCGTGAGCCGCGCCCTCGCCGACAGCTAGCGCCCACCCTTCCATTCCCACGACCTGGCACCCGCATGAACCGACGCATCTCCCTCACCCAGTACCTCATCGAGCAGCAGCGCCAGCACGGCCTCATCCCGGCCGAGCTGCGGCTGCTGGTCGAAGTGGTCGCGCGCGCGTGCAAGCGCATCAGCATCAGCGTGAACAAGGGCGCGCTCGGCGACGTGATGGGCAGCGCCGAGAGCGAGAACGTGCAGGGCGAGATCCAGAAGAAGCTGGACATCATCGCCAACGAGGTGCTGATCGAGGCCAACGAATGGGGCGGCCACCTGGCGGCGATGGCCTCGGAGGAGATGGAGGGCATCTACGTGGTGCCCAACCGCTTCCCGCAGGGCGAGTACCTGCTGCTGTTCGATCCGCTCGACGGCTCCAGCAACATCGACGTCAAC
>Ga0075429_100000779_pt1 | contig 25134 bp, 21 predicted proteins | sample RhiMetdeltSRZDD3_FD_75295 | JGI IMG/M metagenome (GOLD analysis project Ga0075429, IMG submission 75295) | Populus rhizosphere microbial communities from Tennessee, USA - Rhizosphere MetaG P. deltoides SRZDD3 | ecosystem: Host-associated > Plants > Roots > Rhizosphere > Soil | place: USA... | reverse complement strand
CGGGCGGGAGCTGCGGCTCCCACTCATTGAAGGGTGACTGCAAATGCGGAACCGGTGCGCCTCCCGAGTCCGCCGTCACAGTGAACACATCGGCTGCCCGTCCCGGAACCCTCGCGTCGTGATAACCGTCCCGCCCATCCGCTCCAGGACGCGGACCGGCACTCCCTCCACCCGGCGCCGCGCCAGATCGAACCGGACGGCGAAGAGTCCGCCCTCCGACCCGCCATAGAGGATATGTCCGGTGGGCACATAGATGCCCGCGCGCCCGCCCGGAATCAGCATGACCGAGCTGTCCTGCTTGAAGTCGTATAGCGCGACCCCGCTGCCCGGTGCGTTGTACAGCAACCCGCTCCCGTCGGGCAGCAGGAAAGGGTACCGGCCGACGGCCTTGGGAAGCGGCACGGCTTCTCCCCCCGCGGCGGAGATGCGGAAGGTGCCGCTGGATCCGCCGAAGACGATCTGGTCGTTGGTGCCCCAGTGCGGGGCGTAGGGATCGACCTTGCCCCCCGGCACCAGCGTCACGGCGCCACCGCCGCTCACCGAGATCTTCACCAGTGACTTGTCGCTCTGTTTCCGGAAGACGATCCACTGGTTGTCCGGGGAGAAAGCCGGCTGATATCCCGACTCGGTACCGGGCACCTTGCGGAAGTCCGGATCACCGTCCAGGTGTCGCAGGTAGATGGCGATCTCACCGCCGACTACCCCCGCGAACGCCAGCATCGATCCATCGGGCGAGATCACCAGCTCGGAGGCCGGTGCCGGGATGATGGCGCCCAGGACCAGATCGAAGCGCCGGAGCGACGGTTCCGGGGGTGAGGGGCGCAGCCATCCCGCTGCGGCCACGATCGCCGCCACAGCCGCCAGCGCCAGCGCGAGCCAGGTTGCTCGGCGTCCGCCGCGCGACGCAACAGCTCCTTGCGTCGCGCCCGCGCCGGCCGCCGCCACGGTCGCGTACGTGAACCCCTGCGCCGCCAGCGCGTCACCGAACGCCCTGGCGCTGTCGAACCGGTCGGCGGGGAGCTTCTCGAGCGCCCGCGCGAGGGCGGCGGCCACGTTGGGCGGCACCGATTTCCGAAGCGCCGTCACCGGCTGCACCGGCTCGGTGATGATCTTCATGATGATCTGCTGGGTCGTGGGGCCGACGTGGGGCGGATGGCCTGTCAGCATCTCGTACAGCACCGCCGCAAGCGAGTACACATCCGCCCGCGGCGTCAGGTCTTTCTCGGCGGTGGCCTGCTCGGGGCTCATGTAGTGCGGGGTCCCGAGGGAGAGGCCGGTCTCGGTCATCCGGCCGCCCGCCGCCGCGCTCACCGCCAGCGCAATGCCGAAGTCCATCACCATCGCGCGCCCGTCGTGCAACAGCAGGTTCTCCGGCTTGATGTCGCGGTGGATCACGCCGTGCCGGTGGGCGTAGTCGAGCGCGTCGGCCACCTCGCGCGTGACGCGCACCGCTTCCTCGACGCCGAACTGGGTTTCCCGGTTCAGCTTGTCGCGGATGGTCTCGCCCTGGATGTAGGGCATGACGTAGAAGAGGAATCCGTCCACGGTGCCGCTGTCGAACAGCGGCAGGATGTGGGGGTGCTGCAGGCTCGCCGTGGTCTTGATCTCGATGACGAACCGCTCGGCGCCCAGGACGGCGGCCAGTTCCGGCTTGAGCACTTTGACCGCGACCTTGCGGTCGTGGCGGAGGTCTTCGGCGAGGTACACGGTGGCCATCCCGCCCTGCCCAAGCTCGCGCTCGATGCGGTAGCGGCCCGCGAGGGCGGTGCTCAGGCGCTCAAAGGAGGTCACGGCGTCCCAAATATGCAGTCTGCGCAGGCGATCCGCGAATGGTCTGTGGGGCGAGACCGGGAGGTACGCGGCTCAATCGCTCCGGGTTACGTCGCCGCCCCCCACTCCTTTCCGCGGACCAGCTCCGCCACGATGTCCTCGCTCTTCCGGTCCGCCGCCTCGGCGCTGAAATTCGTGACGATTCGATGCCGCAGCACCGCCGCGGCCACCGACTTCACGTCATCCAGATCCGCCATCGGCCGGCCGTCCATCGCCGCGCGTGCCTTGGCCCCCAGCACCAGATACTGACTCGCCCTCGGCCCGGCACCCCACTCGACATATTCACGGATGAACCCCGGCGCATCGACATCCTGGGGCCGAGTCATCCGCGCCAGACTCACCGCCGCCCGAACCAGTCCCTTGCTCACCGGAATCCGACGCACCAGCCCCTGCATCCCGCGAAGCGCCACCGCATCCAGCACCGGCCGAATCACCGCCGAGCGGGAGCCGGTGGTGCGCTCGACCACCGCCTCTTCTTCGTCGCGCGAGGGATAGCCGACCCGAAGCTCCAGCATGAACCGGTCGAGTTGCGCCTCCGGCAGCGGATAGGTCCCTTCCTGCTCGATCGGATTCTGAGTCGCCAGCACGAAGAACGGATCCGGCAGCGCGTAGGTCTTGCCGGCCGCAGTCACCTGGTGCTCCTGCATCGCCTGCAGCAATGCCGCCTGGGTCTTGGGCGGAGTGCGGTTGATCTCGTCGGCCAGCAATACATTTGCGAACACCGGTCCCGGCACGAAGCGGAAGGCGCGATGCCCCGATGCGGGATCTTCCTCGACCAGCTCGGTCCCGGTGATATCCCCCGGCATCAGGTCCGGAGTGAACTGCACCCGGTTGAACGAGAGCTCCAGTGCCTCGGCGATCGTGGACACGAGTAAGGTCTTGGCCAGGCCCGGCACTCCGATCAGGAGCGAATGTCCCCCCGCCAGCAGCGCGGTCAGCACCCCGTCGATGACGGTGTCCTGGCCCACGATGCACTGGGCCACCTGGGCTCGCAGTGCCGACACCGATCTTGCCAGATGGGCAAGTTGGCCAACGTCGTCTGTCGTATCGATCGCGGTCATAGAGCCAGGAGTAGCGAGGAGCGAAGAGCGAAGAGCGAAGAGTAACGGCAACTACACACCCCTTACGCTCGCCCCGTCTCAAGGGTTGCCGGGGGACCGGAGATTAGCCCTCAGCACCCCCCTTTGGAAGCCCGGAATTCGCTTGCGAAATATTTCACAAGCCGATATTTTTCGCTTAAATATGGAGCCAGAAACGCCGGAACAGGCCATGGGCAAGGGGTATAAGTACCTTGCCGCCGGGCTCCGGTTCGCAGGCGGAACCGTGGTCTTCCTCCTGGTCGGTCTCTGGCTGGACAGGCGACTGAAAATCAGTCCCGTCCTGACCATCACCGGCGCCCTTCTAGGAGCCTTTCTGGGCGGACTCAGCATGTACCGGGAGCTGATGGCGGATAGCGCCAATCGGCCTACGTGGCGTAAGGGCGGTAAGGGCGGAAAGGCGGGAGGGCGGTAGAAAAGGATGATACCTACCGCCCTGGTTGGTACCGCCCTTACCGCCCTGGTAGCCGCCCTGTCCTACCGCCTGTGGGGCCAGCAGGCGGCCGTGGCGGCCGGAGTATTCGGTCTGGTGGCGACGACGATTCAGCTCGCCGCCATCGCATTGATGAAACCGGTGAAGCGCGCGCCGTTCGCGAAGTTCATCGGCAGGTGGGGCGCCGGAATGGGGCTCCGGGCGGTCGGGATCCTGGCCATCGCGCTCGCGGCCGGGCTCGACCGAACCCACTTCCCCCCGCTGGCCACGGCGCTCGGCTTTCTCGGCGTGCTGTTACCGCTGCTCTTCTACGAGGTCCGGCTGATCCGATGATGCGACTGCAAGGCGGCGGGATCGACATCGGCGAGATCGTCCTCCACCACACGGCGGACGCCTACTCCATCGACTTCGCGCCGTTCGGCCACATCGCGTGGCACAAGTGGCCCGATACCCACATCGGCGGAATGGTGGTGAACTTCACCCCCACCAAGCACGTCGTTTTCATGGCGATCGCGGCCCTGCTGGTGTTCCTCACCATGAAGCTGGCGGGCCGCTCACTGGCGCGGCAGCGCGCCGGTGAGAACGCCCCCCGGGGCTTCGCGGCGGCGATGGAAGGGATGGTGCTCTTCGTCCGGAACGACATCGCCATCGCCAACATCGGGGAGCACGACGGGAGGAAGTTCGCGCCGCTCATCATGACGCTGTTCTTCTTCATCCTCTATATGAACCTGCTGGGGATGATCCCCTTCGGGGCGTCGCCCACCGGGAACCTCGCCGTCACCGCCACCCTCGCGATCCTGGTCTTCCTCACCATCGAGGTCGGCGGCTTCATCAAGCTGGGCCCCAAAGGCTACATGCGCACCATCTTCCCCAAGGTGCCCGGACTCGGCGGCGCCATGGGCACGGTGATGTCGATCGCCATGGCGCCGATCGAGATCATCGGGAAGCTGGTCAAGCCCTTTGCGCTGGCGGTCCGGCTCTTCGGCAATATGACCGCCGGCCACTTCGTGATCCTCTCGCTCTTCGGCATTGTGTTCCTCTTCGGCACCCTGGGCATCTGGAGCTACGCCATTGCCGGGGTGACGGTGATGCTGGTGGTCGGGATCATGCTGCTGGAGCTGTTCGTGGCGTTTCTGCAGGCGTATGTGTTTGCCCTGTTGAGCGCCGTGTTTATTGGATTGATGCAGCATGAGCACTAAGCCTCGTGAGACGTGAGAGACGTAAGACGTGAGACGTAAGACGTAAGACGTGAGACGTGAGACGTGAGACGTGAGACGGAAGCGCCCCTCCCTCTCACGTCTCACCTCTCACCTCTCACGAAACAGGGAGCCAGGCGAGGGCACCGCACCCCGGCTTCCGGTACCCGTCCGATTGGCACGGGGAAGTCCGCCGCCGAAAGGCGATGGCGGACCACGCAGGGAAGGGCCGGCACGGAGAGACGGCCCCGACCGCGGGCGGCGCAAACAGAATTCACTCTCCACGCGCTCCGGGGACTACCCACATGTTGATGCTCAATCTGCTCGCCCTGCTCCAGGCCGCGCCGGAACCGGAAGCGGTTCGCGTCGCCCTCAACAACAACGCCCTGCTCGGCGCCGGCATCGGCATCGGCCTCGCCATCGTGGGCGCCGGTATCGGGCTGGGCCGGATCGGCGGCCAGGCGGCCGAGGCGATTGCGCGGCAGCCGGAAGCCAGCGGCGAGATCCGCGGCGCGGCGCTGCTCTTCGCGGTGCTGCTCGAGGGCGCGACGATCATTGCGATGGTCTTCGCTCTGCTCTTCAAACTCATCAAGTGAGCCGACGCAAAGACGCAAGGACGCAAGGACGCAAAGTAGGACCGACGCAAAGGAAGAGCATGCATATCGGACTGTTGTTTGCGCTGCAGGAACACGGCGCTGCTGCGGAGGCCGGGCCCACCTCGCCGTTCGAGGTGAACTTCGGGCTCTTCTTCTGGACCCTGGTGGTGTTCATCATCCTGCTGGGGGTGCTCTGGAAGTACGCCTGGCCGGGGATCCTCAAGGCGACCGAGGAGCGGGAGCAGAAGATCAAGGCGCAGCTGGCCGACGCCGAGCGGCTCAACGGCGAGGCCAAGACCGCGCTGCTCGCCGCGCAGGCCCTGCAGGCGGAAGGGCGGGCGTCGGCGCAGACGATGATCGCCGAGGCGAAGGCTGCCTTGGAGAAGGAGCGCGCCGCCGCGGTGGACAAGGTGAAGGCGGAGCAGGACGCCTTGGTCGAGCGGGCCCGGCGGGACATCGTGGCCGAGCGGGACAAGGCGATTTCCGAGCTGCGCCGGGAGGCGGTGGATCTGGCGATCGGTGCCGCGGCCAAGGTGATCGGCAAGCGGCTCGACACCGACGCCGACAAGCAGATCGTGCTCGATTATCTGGGAAAAGTGGAGACCCATTGAGAGCGCCCACCATCGCCCGGAACTACGCCGAGGTGCTCTTTACCCTGGGCGAGACGAGCAACCGGACGGAGGAATACGCCCGGCTGCTCGATGCCCTGTCGGCGGCGGTGGACTCGTCGCCCGAGGCCCAGGCGGTGCTGATGTCGCCCAAGGTGACCAAGCAGCGCAAGGGCGAGCTTCTGGCCGCCGCGATCCCGGGCGCGCCGGACGAGCTGGTGCATTTCCTGAAGGCGGTGGTCAAGCGGGGCAGGCAGCTCCTGCTCGGTGAGATCGCGCTGCAGTATGCCGGGCTGGTCGACGTGAAGCACAACCGGGTGCGCGCCGGAATCACACTGGCGCGGACGCCCGACCCGGCGCTGCAGGCCCAGATCGGCGCGGCACTCGGCAAAGCGCTGGGCAAGGAGGTCGTCCCGACCTTTCTGGTCGATCCCGAGATCCTGGGCGGCGCCATCGTCCGGGTGGGAGACCGGGTGCTGGACGGCTCGGTACGGCGCAAGCTGGCACAATTGCGGAGGCAGTTGCTGACGCGGTAAGCGCAAGGGCGCAAAGACGCAAAGAGAAGCAAATGCCCCGCCCACTCGGCGGGGCATTTTTCGTACTGCTGGAGATTGAGGTCTTGCGTTCAGAGGCAAATATGACTAAATAACGATTTCGGTCATTGGTCACTTTCACCGGGTTGGGTGCATGTCAGCTGCCGACATCACCGCCGCCGCCGATCGCCTGCTGGCCCGGTACGGGTACCGGCGGATGACGGTGGACGACATCGCCCGGGAGGCGAACGTCGGGAAGGGAACGATCTATCTCTCCTTCCGGAGCAAGGAAGAGGTGATCCTCTCGGTCATCAACCGCCACATCGAAGCCACCTTCGACCTGCTGCGGAAGATCGCGGCGGAGCCTCGGCCCGCGGCCGAGCGGCTGGAGGACATGCTGGTCACGCGGGTGCTCGACCGCTTCGAGCGCTTCCAGCCCTACGGAGAGAGTCTCCATGAGATGCTCGCGGCCATCCGGCCGGCGCTGCTGGCCCAGCGGGAGGGCCAGCTTCGCCAGGAGGCCCGCATCTTCGGACCGGTGGTGGATGAGCTGGGCGGGGAGCGGGGGCTGGCGCGGACTCTGCTCGCGGCGACCAACGCGTTTCTTCCGTACTACCGGAGCACCGAGGAGCTGGGCGGCAGGGCCAGGCTGCATCGCGAGGTGCGCAGCCTGGCAAAGCTGCTGGTCGCCGGGCTCGGCGCGTCACGCATGGACCAGCGGACGCTGGCGGAGGCGCCCTGATGCCGGTCGCTCGGATGGTGGCGCTCGCGGTTCTGGGCATTGCATGCGCGGGCACGGCAATGACGCCGGGGCATGTGGTGCCGGAGACACCGGCAGGTCGCGCCCTCGGCTCCTGGCTCATGGCGTACAACTTCGGAGATTCGGCCCGGATCGCCGGGACGATTGCGCAGCTCTACGAGCCCGCCGCGCTGGCGCGTCGATCGGCCGCGGAACGGGCGGGAGGCGTGATGGGGTGGCGACGGGAGTATGGCGGGTTCGAGCTGTCCCGGATCGACAGCTCGCAAAGCGGGATGATTGTGGTCACGGTCAAAGAGACCCTGACCCGTGGGTGGGGGATGCTGTTCGTCGAGATCGATTCGGTGCCGCCCAAGAAAGTGACCGGAGTCTCGCTGATCCCGTTCGTCGAGCCCCCCGATTGGAACATGGTTGAGCGAGTCGAGTCATCCAGCGCCCTCGCTGACCGCGTCGCCGGGCTGGCGGAACAGCTCGCAGCCGCGGGATCGTTCAGCGGAGTGGTGCTGATCACCCGGGGCGATGTGGTGCTGATGCACCGGGGCTATGGCACCGCGATCGACAGCACATTCGAGCTGGCCTCGGTCAGCAAAATCTTCACCGCAGTGGCCATCGAGCAGCTGCTGGAGCAGGGAAAGCTTTCGATCGATGCGACTATCGGAGCGGTTTTGCCCGATTATCCTCGAGGAGCATCGAGCGGCGTTACGGTGCAGCAGCTGCTCACCATGTCTTCGGGCATTCCCGATCTCTTCCGCTCACCGAGGTATCGCGGACATCAGGCGGAGTTCCGCACCTTGCCGGACCATTGGCCGCTCTTCGCCCTGGCTCCACTCGAGTTCCCCCCCGGATCGCAGTGGTCCTACAGCAATTCGAATTTCATGATCCTGGGCTCGATCGTGGAACAGGTGTCCGGCGAGTCCTTCGCGGATTACATCCGGAAGCACGTGCTGGAGCCCGCCGGTATGGCTCAGACGACCGCGGGGAGTCCTGCCGGAGGAGGCCGCTCGACTGCGAAAGACCTTGCCGCGTTTGGCAAGGCCTTCCTCGGTGCACGTCTGGTCGGTCGGGCCATGGTCGCGCGGGCGACCACCGGATACATCGTTACCGAATATGGCGGTCGCGACGGGTACGGACTGGAGACCCGGGAATGGAATGGGGTCAGGGTCGTGGGCCACGGGGGCGCCTTTCCCGGGGTGTCGAACCAGGTCGACTTTTATCCCGAGTCAGGCTATTCGGTGGTGGTGCTGTCGAATGTCAGCCGCAGCGGAGCACAGGCGCTGGCGAACTACGCGCGGGCACTCATCGCCCGATCCGACTCAACGGCACAAAGACGCAACGGCGCAACGGGATCTGTCCTAAATGGCCCGGAGCAGTCGTCCCCATGATTGTCCGATGTTCTGGAGTTTTCGCATGTTACACGCACGACTCGGGAAGTCCCCCGGCGCCGGGATAGTCTTTGCTTTCCTGGGCTTGTCAGCTCCTCTGCCCGCGCAGGCAGTCTTCACCGGCCGCACCATCAGCGACTCGACCAAACAACCCATCCCCGGGGTCGAGGTCGTCCTCGAGAAACCCGCCACGCGGGTCGAGTCCGATGCCCAGGGCCAATTCCGCGTCGGCGGCATTCCCTGGGGCATCCAGACGGCGCTGATCCGGAAGATCGGCTACCGGCCGGTGCGGCTTCGCCTCATGGTGGCGGGCGACGATACCGTGAACGTCGACATTCTCCTGGAGGCGACGGGCGTCGAGCTCGAGCCGATCGAGGTCACGGTCAGCACGGCGCCGCGGGGGATGGAAGACTTCGCCCGGCGACGGATCGCCGGGTTCGGGAGATTCTTCGACTCGAAGGATCTGCGCCGGGCGGAACCTCGCCGCCTGGCGGACTTCCTCTTCGGCCTGCCCGGCGTGCGAGTCGTGAACCGGGGAGTCCGCGCGGTACTGGTGAGCAGCCGGAACAACTGTCCCATGGCCATCTGGCTCAATGGGGTCCAGCTTTCCGGTCCCGGACGGCGGACCACCCAGGACATCAACGAGTTCTCGGTCTCCCAGCTCGAGGGCATCGAGGTGTACGCCGGCTCGGCGGATACACCGGCAGAGCTCATGGGGTCCGGCGGCGGATCGTGCGGCACCGTGGCGCTGTGGACCCGGCGAGGAGGTTAAGCTTGGCGGTGCTGGAGCCTTCCGGATCGATGGAGGAGTCGATGCGCATTCTCGGGCCTTGTCTGACGCTGGCCGCTTCGCTCGCGCTGCTCCCGGGCGATTCCATCGCCCAATCCCGCGCCAGCGAGCGCGGCACCGTCTCGCAAGTCATCGATGGAACGACGATCACCATCGAATACTCCCGCCCGGTGGCCCGCGGTCGAGTCCTGTTCGGTCCCAAGGGGGTGGTGCCCTGGGAACATCGATGGACACCGGGTGCGAATTGGGCCACGACCCTCGAGACCGATCGGGATATCCAGATCAACGGCAACGCGGTGCCGAAGGGGCGCTACTCGGTGTGGATGGTACCGAACCCGGGGGAGTGGACCGTCATGCTGAGCCGGCAGCACCGCGCCTTTCATACTCAGGCCCCACCCGACTCCTCGGCGCAGGCGCGCTTTGCCGTCCAGCCCGCGACCGGTGCTCACATGGAAACGCTGGCCTGGTATTTCCCGGTCATTGCGCCGCAGGCAGCCACCCTGCGGCTACACTGGGGCACCACGGTGATCCCGCTGCATGTCGCGGTGCAGCCGACCCGGGCCGTCGTGCTGTCGGAAGAGGAGCGCGGGAAGTACATCGGGTCCTATCGGCTTCCGGCGCTTCCGGGAGGACTCGCCCAGCCGCACACGATGGAAGTCTTCGAGGCGGCGGGCAAGCTCCGCGCCCGGGTGCTGCCCGCGCTGTTCGAGAACGACGCCGAGTTCGACCTGGTACCGGCGGGCATCGGCCGCTTCCATCCCGGCTGGTTCCGGGAGGGAAAGTTCTTCGACGTGGAGACCGACATGGCATTCATGTTCGTCCTGCAAGGCGGGCGGGCACAGTCACTGGAATTCCGCGGGCTGGCCGAGGACCTCCTGTTCGCCCGGGGTGAACGGGTGAAGTGAGGGAAGTGCCAGCCCCTACTTGTCCTTCTGCAGCTCCACCACGATGACTTCGATCGGCTGTCCGGTCCGGTTCACATCGGCATGCATCTGGCCCGGCGGATCGGCGCCCAGCCAATAGGCCTTGCCGGGTTCCCAATTGTAGGTGTTCAGCACCTTCCCATCGCCGTCCACCACCAGGAGCTGTCCGCCGTTGAGCGAGATCAGGGCCCGCCCATGCTCGTGACGGTGCAGGGCAAGTGGCTGATTCGGCTGAATGATGGACTTCCACACCTTCATATGCTCATTCTCGAATTGTGGCTCCCGGCGAGTGGTGCTCTGGCTCTGCTGCCGGGCCCACATGGCGCCGCCGCCCAGAGCGAAGGAGAGGATGCAGCCGGCCACCATGGCGCGCGCCTGCCTCATTGAGTTACTCCAGTGCAGAGGTTGATACCGGAGAATACCGGCTCAGCCGGCTCCCCGGTAGTTATTCCTCGCTGGCGGGACTCCGCCAGCATCGTGCATGCCCGGCTTCGGGGCTCGTCACTCAGGGTATGAGAGGCACTGCCAGCCCGAGCGTCGCCCGCTTGATTCGGGAAGAAGCCGAGAACTTCTCCGGCATCGAAGCAGCCAACCTCGATCCCCTGCTGAATCGGATCGGCGACGCGCGTGTGGTGCTGCTGGGCGAGGCCAGTCACGGCACCTCGGAGTTCTACCGGATGCGGGCTCGGATCACCCGCGAGCTGGTGACCCGGGCCGGCTTCACGCTGGTGGCGGTGGAAGCCGACTGGCCCGATGCGCGCTGGGTGGACAGCTACGTGCGGCACGCCTCCGAGCCTCCGTCGAGAGAGCAGCCATTCAAGCGGTTCCCGCAGTGGATGTGGCGAAACCGGGAAGTGGCGGAGTTCGTGGACTGGCTCCGGCGGCATAACGGGACGCTGACCCGGCGTGACGACCGGGTGGCATTCTACGGGCTCGACCTGTACAGCCTCTATGCTTCCATCGAGTCGGTGCTGCACTATCTCGATCGCACTGATCCCGCCGCGGCCCGCCTGGCCCGGGAGCGCTACGGGTGCCTCACCCCCTGGGCGGGTGAGCCCGCCGAATACGGCAGAGCAGCGGTCACCGACGCCTATGCGAGCTGCGAATCCGAAGTCGTCCGCACCCTTCAGGATCTACTGGCGCGCCGGCTCGAATATGCGGGCCGCAACGACGGCGATCGCTTGCTCGACGCGGTCCACAATGCGCGCCTGGTCGCCAACGCCGAGCGCTACTATCGGGTCATGTACTACGGGTCGAACGCATCCTGGAACCTCCGGGACCAGCACATGTTCGACACGCTGGACTCGCTGCTCGGCGCCCACGGGCCAGACTCGCGCGCCGTGGTGTGGGAGCACAACTCCCATATCGGCGACGCGGCCGCGACTGAAATGGGCCGGGCGGGACAGCTCAACGTGGGCCAGCTTTGTCGCGAGGCCTTCGGGTCCCGGGCGTACCTGGTGGGGTTCGGCACCGATCACGGAGCGGTAGCCGCCGCTCACAACTGGGACGAGCCGATGCAGGTGATGCAGGTCCGCCCGTCTCACCCGGCGAGCTACGAGCGGATCTTCCATGACTCGGGACTCGCGGCCGGGCTGGTTCCGCTCCGCGAGCCGGCAAACGCGGCGGTCAGGGACGAGCTGCTGCCCGACCGGCTGGAGCGCGCCATCGGCGTCATCTATCGCCCCGCGACCGAGCTGGCGAGCCACTATTTCCGCGCGTCGCTGCCGCGGCAGTTCGACGAATACATCTGGTTCGACGAAACCGGTCCGGTGACAGGGTTGCCCGGTCCGGTCGAGGAAGGACTGCCGGAGACCTACCCCTTCGGGCTCTAGCCCGGCGGCGTCAGAAACCAGTCGAACCAGTCGGCCGCAAATGCTGCCACCGCTTCGAGGGTCCCCCGCTCCTCGAAGAGATGCGAAGCACCCGGGACGATCTCGAGCCGCTTCTCGCACGTGAGAATGTCGAACGCCGCTCGATTCAAGTCCAGCACGACTGGATCGTTCCCGCCGACCAGCAGCAGGGTGGGCGCGGTGACTCGGGGGAGCCACTCTCCAGCCAGATCGGGCCGGCCGCCGCGGGACACGACCGCGTCGATCGGCGTGCTGCTCCTCGCGGCGGCCACCAGGGCGGCCGCGGCTCCGGTACTGGCGCCGAAATATCCCAGCCGTATGCCGTGCGTTTCCGGCCGGGCCTGGACCCACTGGGTCATCGAAAGCAGGCGATGGGCCAGCAGCTCGACGTCGAAGACGTTGGCGCGGTCGCGCTCTTCTCCCGGAGTGAGCAGATCGACCAGCAGCGTGGCCTGTCCCGACTCCACCAGCACCTCGGCCACGAACCGGTTCCGCGGGCTCAACCGGCTGCTTCCGCTCCCGTGCGCGAAGACGACGAGGCCGGTGGGGTTCTGGGGCACGGTGAGATCCCCGTGAAAGACCTCCCCATCGGTTTCGATGAGAACGTCCTGGACCGGCGTGTCGGCAGTCACTCGTCGCATGGCATCACTCCTTTCCCGCCGCTATACCGGAGGCCGATTCGAGAGCGTGCCGAACCTCCTCATCGCTCACCTGGGAAAAAGCGCCGTAGGCCTGACTCACGGCGTAAAACTCCAGCGGCTGCTGGTGACAGTGGACCACATCCGCCTCGCGCTCCAGCAGGGCGGCGCCCTCCACCGAGCAGATCGGGGCTGCGAAGATGATCCGCTTCGGCTTCCTCAGGCGGAGAGCCCGCAGGGCCGCGAAGGCGGTAGCGCCGGTCGCCAGACCGTCATCCACCACGATGACGGAGCTGCCCTCGACCGGCACCGCGGGACGGCCGACCCGGTACAGGGCTTCCCGGCGAGCTGCCTCAGCCGATTCCAGCGCCACGATCCGTTGCACCGACTCCCGGGGAATCCCCAGAGAGGCAATCAGCGGCTGGTTGAGCCAGACCGTGTCGCCCGCCACTGCTCCCAGTGCCAGCTCGGGCTGAAACGGCGCCCCGACTTTGCGCACCACGAGCACATCGAGCGGCGCCTTCAGGAACGCTGCAATCTCGGCGGCCACCGCTACGCCACCCCGCGCCAGCCCGAGAACAACCGGGTGATCCGATCGATACTTCTCCAGTCCGCGCGCCAGCTGTTGTCCGGCGTCCCTGCGATCCATGAAGAGCATGGTGACCCCCTGAGACGCTCCTGTCGCTGGTGACGATGGGAGGCGGATGTGGATGCTCACTGGCCGAATTCAGTCTCCCTCGTACTCAGGCCATGACGAAATCGACCCTCACCCAGGAGCTTCTCGCGGAGCCGGCTCGTCTGGCGGCGCGAACTCTTGGCCGGGTCCATCTGCTCAAGGTGCTCGAAGAATCCGCCCGCATCGTGACGGACGATGATCCGGAGGCAGTGCACGATTTCCGGGTGGTGTTGCGCCGGCTACGGAGCTGGCTTCAGGCGTTCCGTCCGCTGCTCGAGGACAGCGTTACCAGGGGGAGCGAGCAGAAGCTGCGGCGACTCTCGCGGGTGGCTGGGGAGGCGCGGGATCTGCAGGTGCAGGTTGCGGCGCTCCGCGAATTGGCAGCGACCGGGACCGGTACGACGGCGCTGGCGAAAGAGGCGGAGCGGATCGCGCGTCGGCTCGCTCGGGATGAAGTGCGGGCCCGGAAGAAACTGATCCGGAGCACAGTAGACGACTTGCCGGCGACAGGAGCGAAGCTTGCGACCCAGTTGCAGCACGCTGAGCTCACCGCCGGCAGCACCAACACCGGTGCCGAACCCACGATGGCTGCCGCAGTGGCGCTGCTCCTGGCGGAGCGCCTGGATCAGATGGAGACGAGTCTCAGCCGATTGAAGCGACCGGGTCAGCGCGTGCTGGCTCATCAGGCGCGTATCGCCACGAAACGACTGCGCTATCTCCTCGAGGCGTTCGGCAGCTCATCCCGGCTGGCGGCCACGGCGGTGCTCCGGCTGACGAAGGTGCAGGACGAGTTCGGGCGGCTGCATGACGCCCAGATGCTTCTGCAGCGGATCACCGGCCTCCATGCGAAGCCGGTGCTTCGAACCCGGCTTCGCCGGGACATTCAGACGAGTTTTCGGCGAGCCCGGCGGCTGAGCGGCTCCCGGGACATCGCCACCGCGGAGGACGCGACCACCCGGTTGATTCGCCGGCTCGAGCTCCGGGGCTAGAGCGGCGTGGCCGAACGGACCACCATAGATCAGGGCAGCGAAATCATCCGCATTTGACCGCGGGATTCCAATCGGCAAAGAGGCCGGCGGGGTTCTCTTTCCAGGCCCAGACGTGCAGGTACCAGAGCTTGAGCGGGTCGCTCTGCCTGAGCGTCTGGCCGAAGAACTTCGGGGCCGCCGATTCTTTGGGCAGAATCCGGAACGGGATGATGTATTCGACGGCCACGAGCTTCGACTTGCCGCTCCCGTCCTGCTCGTAGAGCAGAATCTCGGGATGCTCCACGTCGAGCTTGTCGTCCACGTGCATCCGGTTGACGTAGTGATGGCCCATTCCACCCGCGGTGGAATCAGCCAGGCAGGGCGGTGTGGTGGTGGGATATCCCGCCGCCTGCGCGGCCGCAAGGTCCTGGAAGGGCTCCGTCGCGGCGCGCACCCGCGCCAGATCCCGCGCGACGCCCGGCTCCATCGCCGCCGGTCCCTGGGAAGTGGCCTGGGCACATCCGGCGACCAGGAGCACCGCGCCTGCGAACACGAGTCTCTGCACCGAAATCATGATCAGGTCCTGTGGTTTCGAGTGGAGTGGGTGACGGTACCGCGGCGACGTAACCCGCGAACGCAAGCCCCGGGCCGTGGCGGCCGCTGGGGCTAGGTGCGAGATTCTGAACGAGTTAGCTGCCCGGGGATGACGGAAGGCAGTGTCCGGAAACGCCGGATGGTTCGACACGACTCTGTGTCATAAGGACGCAAAGGCGCAAAGGCGCAAAGGCGCAAAGAAAGCTGCTATTTTGGCTCCACCCGCCACCACCACTGGGTACCCAGCGCCCGCTCCCGGGGCCAGATCTCCTTCAGCGTCTCCGCCTCGTAGAGCCTGCCGTTCTTCATGACGTAGCGGATCGACATGGAATCCTCGAGCTTCTCGAGAGGATTCCGGTCGAGCACTTGGAGATCGGCCAGCTTGCCGACCTCGAGCGATCCGATGTCCCGGGCCAGTCCGATGGCGTCGGCGCCGTGCAGGGTGGCCGCCCGCAGCGCGTCGTGGGCCTTCATGCCGCCGCTCCCGATCATCCAGAGCTCCCAGTGCACGCCGATGCCCTGGACCTCTCCGTGGGAGCCGAGGCCCACGCGTCCCCCGGCCTCGACCAGCTTGGTGAGCTGCTTGGCGTGCAGCGGATACACGAACTGATCGGCGCGATTGAACTGGGTGCTCTTCCACTTGTCCAGCTCGTCGTGCGGCGTGAAGTACCGAAGCCGCTGTTCCTGATCAACGTTCACCGGCCTGGTCAGGTAATCGCCGAGGCCGGCCGGCCCGCCATAGCTGACGATCAGCGTCGGCGTGTACGTGATACCGCTGAATTTCTCCAGCTCGACCACGTCGCCGTAGAACGGGCTGATCGGCAGCGAGTGCTCCAGGCCGGGGTAGCCGTCCTGCATGAGCGTCAGATTCATGGTGAAGTTGCCGCCGCCCTCGGTGGTCGTGGTGAGCCCGAGCTCGCGCGCCGCCATGATCACCCACTGGCGGACCTTCCGGTCCCCGGCGAGGTACTGCTTGATGGTCTGGGTGTTGAAATGGTCGGCATAGCGCCGCAGCACATCCCGCGCCTCCTCCAGGCTCTTGATGTTGTCCGAGGAAAAGACTCCGGGGCCGGTGGAGTAGAGCCGGGGACCGATCAGGTCTCCCGTCTCCATCAGGTCGGTATAGGACAGGACGTCTTCGGTCGAGGTCTGGGGGTCGCGCTGGGTGGTTACCCCATAGGCCAGCTGCGCCATGAACTGGGAGACCTGACCCCGATGGACGCCCCATGCCACCCAGGTGTGGGCGTGAATGTCCACATAACCCGGGAGGATGGTCTTGCCTGCTACGTCGACAATCCTCGCGTCCGGCGGAATCGGCACGCTGCCCCGGGACCCGACCCCCGCGATCCGGTTGTCCCGGACCACGACGTCGCCCGATTCGATGACCTCGTCGCCCTTCATGGTGATGACGCGGGCACCGCGGAGGACCACGGTGCCGCGCGGCTTGTCCTTCGGCATCCTGATTTCGACATCGACGCGGGCCGCTTCGTAGGCGCGGGTCTCCTTGGCTCTGCGGGCGGTCTCCGCCGAATCGGGCTTCGGCGCGCCGGGACGGGCGCGTTCCCGCGCCCTGGACACCGAGTCCGCCACCAGGGAGTCCGCCAGGGCCACATCGTAGCGAAAGAGGCTTCGGCCGATCGAGTAGTAGGCCTGGGTGCCGTCAAGCGTCCAGCCGATGAAATCGCCGCCCACCCGCGTGAGCCGCCAGGTGGGCACCGCCGACGCGGCGTTCACCGATACCGCGGGCGCCTCTTCGCCGCCGACGGGGGGCACGGTGATCATGTAGACGTGATTGTTGGCGCGGACCAGTGCCCGCGAGCCATCGGGGGAGATCAGCACCTCCTCGGGCGGCGGCGGCGGACTTCCCGGCGCACCGCCGGGGGTCGGGGGACCGGTGACCCGCACGACGGTCTTGATGTCGGTCCCGTCGTACCGCATGGAGAGCAGCCCTTCCGACCCCGCCCAGACGTAGATCCTCGTGGAGTCGGGTCCCGGGTGCGGCGCATTGCGTCCCTGCTCGGTGGCGCCGGTGCCGGTCCACGCGATGCGAACCGGTTCTCCTCCCCCGGCGGGAAGCCAGACGTATTCCAGCTCCGCGGCGCCGCTGTGTCCGCCAAAGTCTTCCAGCGTCCGCATCCGGTGCAGCCGGGAGCCGCGCACCGCGATCAGCCGGGTGCCATCCCTGGAATAGCCCAGCTTGTCGAAGAATGCGGACGTGCGAGTCAGGCGCTCCGGCTGTCCGCGTCCATCGGCCGCCACACGATAGATGTCTCCTCCCGCCGAGTCGCTCCAGGTGACATACGCGACGTGGCGACCATCGGGAGACCAGACCGGGGCGTGCTCGACGACAGCCGAGCGGGTGAGTCGCCGGGCGCCGGTGATGACAGGAAGCGCTGCGCTCGCCCCGATCGGTCCGCCCCGCCCGGCGGGCAGATCGGCAATCCAGAGCCGGTCGAGCGCCGCGAATACGACGCGCTTGCCGTCGGGTGAAGGCCGGGCGCCGCGAATCTGCGAAACCGTGAGAATGGAATCGTTGATCGGATACTCGAATTTGGCCAGCGGCCCCAGCTGCTGCTCGATCTGCGCAGTGAACGGAATGGTGGTTACGGCCCCGGAGGGTATCTCGACTCGCTGCAGCTTTCCACCGTAGCTCGTGATCAATGCCTTCGAATCGGGCGTGAAGGCCGAGCCCGGGTAGACGTCGCGATCGCGCGCACCGCCGCCCTGGTGATCGTCTCGCTGCACATCCATGACCAGCCAGCGTTCCTCTCCCGTGGCAAGGTCGAGAAGCTTGAGCGCCTCGCGCGCATCGTGCCTGGTCGCGTAGACCAGCCAGCGGCCGTCGGGACTCGGCACCGGCCGGAAGGCGCCTTCGAGCTCATGGGTGCGCACCAGGACGCGGCCGGTCTGGCGATCGAGCTGGCCGATCTGGTAGGCGCCGACGACCCGTCCCGAGCTGCGGAGCGTGTGCGGTCCCGACTCCGGCTCGCCATCGGCCGGCTCGAGCCGGGTAGGGAATCCGCCGCCGAGATTCCCGCGCAGATTGACCCAGAGATGACGGGGATCGCTTCCGAATGCTGCACCGAGATGCGCGGGCACCGCCCCACCCGCGGGAGAGCCGGCTCTCCGAATCCCGCTCATCTGGAGCCCGGACCCGCCGTCCTTGTGGTAGAGCCAGAGCTGGGTGCCCTTCGTGGCGACGACATAGTTGCCGTCGGGGGTCCACACCGGGGAGACATAATTCTCCCGCTCACCGGTGGTCAACGCCCGGGGATTGGCACCGTTGCTGTCGGCGATCCAGAGATTCTCGGAGCCGTCGCGGTCGCTCACGAAGACGATGTGCCGGCCGTCGGGTGAGTAGCGAGGCTGCATGTCATAGGCCTGTCCGCTCGTTATCCGGGTCGCGGCGCCACCGGTGACGGGCAGGGTGTAGAGGTCGCCCAGCAGCTCGAGCAGGAGGGTGTTCCCGTCCCGGGAGAGATCGAGCGAGATCCAGGTGCCCTCGCTGGCGGTGAACCGGAGGGTTCGGGTCGTGATGAGCGGCAGCGACTTGGCGGTCGCGGCGGCCTTGGCGGCGCTGTCATTCTGCGCCGGCGTCTGGGCGAGGGCGAAGGGAGCCGACAGAACGCAGACGGATGCCGTGACGATGGAGCGAAAGACAGGGCACATCGGGAACTCGCTGATTGCGGGGGGCGGGAAGCAGGAAAGATGGGGGAAGGAGGCAAAGAGGCAAAGAGGCAAAGTGGCAAAGTGGCAAAGACTCGTTGCCTCCTTGCCTCCTTGCCTCTTATTCCGCCACGTAGCGCCAGGGATCCTTGGTCGTGGCGCGGCGCCAGATGGTGAAGAACGGAAATCCTGCCGGCGTTGAGCCATCCGCGGCTTTTGCGTTCGGCCGGATCATGCCGATGGTCACGCCGAGATCCCCGCTGCCGGCGACGATGACTCGCTCGGGCGCCCAGGACACCGGGCTTGCTCCCGGCGAATCGCCCGCGGAGACCGCGCGGCCGATCGCCTCCGATCCGATCACGAATTCCGCTGCGTTCGGACCGCCCATGTTGACCGCATCCGCGGTCCCGTACTTCGCGAATGCCGCGCCGAGCCCGATCTTCTGGGCCTCGTCGGAAAAGGCGCGCTCGGCCTGATCGAGACTCGCGCGGAACTGTTCCAGGGCCGACGCGTCGTTCGAAGGCGGCACCATGCGGGGCGGCAGCGCTGCGGGCAAGAGCGCCAGAGACACCTGGCCCTCGGCACGGCGACCCCGCTTATACACCGCGACCCGCCACCCTTCGGGATTCCTGATCCAGTAGGCGAGGTACTTGACCGGCACCACCGACTTGTCGGCCTTGGAAAGCGTCATGTAGCCGAAGGTGAATCCGTGCCGGCCATCCGCCGAGACGCCTGCGCGGATCGGCGTCCATTCCAGACGGGAGCCGGCGTTATCGGGATTGGCATTGAGGGCGGCGCGCACCTCGGCGATTCCGTGGGCAAACTTGTTTCCGGGAATCGGTCCCATCACCACGTCATCGGTGAACATCGGGGTGATCCCGGTGATCAGGTCGGTCTTCGCGCTCGCCGCAGAAAAGGCGCGGTCCGCCGCGAGCAGCTCATCCGCGACGCTCTGCGGCAGGGTCCCTTGAGGGAGCATACCGGTGGCAAAGAGGAACATCGTGCCAATCGCAACATCGAGCCGTGGCCGGAGCATGGTCGGTACCCGTCGGGTGCGGTGAGAGGGTATCAGACCCTACGGTGGCAAAGTCGCCGCGTTTCAATCAGGCGCAAAGACGCAAAGGGGAGAGTCAGGGCTGGTCCAGGCCAAAGGTCAGCAGGGCGCGTCCGACCGCGATGGTGAAGCGCTGCCGGTTACCGACGAGATACGTGATCGGTGCCGCGTGCACCCCTCGGCCGGCCCGAAAGCTCCAGAGCCGGTGTCCGTCGGCGGCATCGAGCGCCACGAGGAGATCGTCCCCTCCGCCGAAGACAATGCCCCCCGCGGTGGAGAGCACTCCGCCAAAACGCTCCTGCGATCTCGCCATCGGGTCCACCAGCACATGCTCCCAGCGCTCCACCCCGGTAAGCGCGTCGAGGGCCCGGATCGAAAACCTTCCCGCATTCGCGCGAGCGGGGACGACACCGCCACCCATCCGGGCCTCCACTGAGCGGTCGCTGGTCCCCTTGAAAAAAATGTCGGCCCGGCCGAAGGAGGGGACGTAGAGGCTGCCGGTGCCCGGATGGTAGGAAGGGGACCACCAGTTGGTGGCGCCGATCTGTCCGGGATACGCCAGCACGCCCTCGCGCGTCGGCGCAGCGCTGGCCCGGACTCGCGGTCGCCCGGCGGAATCGAGGCCCTCCGCCCAGGTCTGTGGGACGAATGGGCGACCCCGGAGGAACTGCCCGGTCCTGCGATCGAGGACATAGTAAAAGCCGTTGCGGTTGGCCCAGAGCAGGAGGGGCCGGCCGCCGGCATCCGGGGCATCGACCAGAATCGGGATCTGGACCGCGTCCCAGTCGTGCTCGTCGTGGGGGGTGAACTGAAAGTGCCAGCGTCGCTCGCCGGTCGCGGCCTCGAGCGCGACGACGCTGTTGGTGTAGAGGTTGTCGCCCAGGCGATCGTCGCCGTTGTAATCGGGATTGGGATTGCCGATACCCCAGTAGAGCAGGCCGAGCGCCGGATCGTACGAACCGGTGAGCCAGGCGGGGCCGCCGCCGGTCTCCCAGGACCTGCCGCTCCAGGTCTCGTTTCCCGGCCGGCCGGGAGGGGGGATCGTCTCGAAGCGCCATCGCTCGGTGCCGGTCGCGGCGTCGTAGGCAGTGATGAAGCCGCGCGAGGCGAATTCGCCGCCGGCGCTGCCGATCACCACCATGTCCCGGACCGCGAGAGGTGCGGAGGTGAAGGAGTAGCCTTTCGACGGATCGGCGACGGCGACATCCCAGCGGACCGCCCCGCTTCGCGCGTCGAGCGCCACCAGACGGGCATCGAGGGTCGCCAGGTACAGCGTGGTATCGAGCAGCGCGAGCCCGCGATTCACCTGGCCGCAACAGAGCGACATCCGGCCCGCCAGCAGCCGTTCGTAGCGCCAGAGCGCGGCGCCGCTCTCGGCATCGATCGCGATGACGCCATTCTGTGCGGTCGTGATGTAGAGCACGCCATCCAGGGCGATGGGGCTGGTCTCGAAGCGCTCTTCATCATCCCCCACCTGGTACATCCAGAGCAGCCGCAGCCGGTGGACGTTGGTCCTGGTGATCTGGTCGAGGGGACTGTACCGCCAGCTGTCGTAGCTCCCCGAGTAGGTCAGCCAGTCCGCCGGTGTGGTGCGAGCGGCAGCGATCGCCTCGGCCGGAACCGGGCGTACTCGTGCCATGCGGCCGGGTGTGAGCAGCTCGCCGGGTCCGATGTCCGCGCGCAGCGACTGGACATACGCCACCAGCTGCCACGCAGTCTCCCGTGAGACGTCCGCCGCCGGCATGCCGGTTCCCGGGATGCCCCGGCGGATCGCCTGATACATCGCCCAATCGCTGTCGCCGCCACTCGTCGTTCCGCCCAGGAGCGATGGAGCCGAGCCGCCACGGCCGTCCGGTCCGTGACAGGAGGCGCAGCGGATCGCGAAGGCCTCCCGGCCGGTGCCGACGTCCGCAGCCGTCACCTTCGGATTGCTGATTGACTGGAATGGGTTCCGGGTAGCGACCAGCGGCTCGAGGTACACGACGGCATTGGGCCGAAGGTTCGTCAACATCTCGCCCCAGGTAATACCGGGGATCTTTCCCGCGGCCTTGAAGGCGACGAGCTTCGCGCGCCAGCGCAGGCCCCGGGCGGCGTACACCGTTGCCCCGGCCAGGATGACGAGCAGGACGGCAAGCCACCAGTGGATGCGTGGTCGCCGCGTGGGAGCCTGGGGTGTGACGATTTGAGCCATGGACTCGTGAGACTAAGGACACCGCCTATGTTTCGCCACCCGTCTCCGGGAGGAATGCATGTGGGGTTTGCGGTGTGCCGTCGTTCTCGTCGCCTGACAAGGATGCGGTGCACGAAGGAGTCGGGAAGTGCGAAGAGCGAAGTGCGAAGAGGGGGAAACGACGCGTCAGGGCTGCTTCCGCTCTCCGGCGAGAGCGGCCATCCGCAGCTTGACCTCGCGCACCTTGGGCTGGAGGTCGGGGTCGGCATCCTTCCAGAGCTCGAGGAACTTGCCGTAGTACGCCAGCGCCTTGTCCTTGTTGTTCTTTCCCTCGTAGAGCTCTCCCAAACGGTGGTAGGTCGGGACGAGGTTGTACTGCCGCCCGGTGGGCCCGGTCTGATTCGCCGTGGTGTAGGTCTCGTACGTGGCAACCGCCGAGTCCGTCTGGCCCATCTTGTCGAACGTCAGCGCAATCTCGTAGAGTCCGACGACCTCGCCGCCGATTTTCTGCCGGTATGCGCGGAATCCGGTGATGGCATCGGCATACTGTCCCTTTCCCAGCGCGATCATCGCCGTGCTGTAAATCCGCTGGAAATCGGCAACCTTGAGTTGTTCCGGCACGGTGCGCTCGTAGTCCGCCAGCAGCCGCTCCGCCTTGGCCAACTGGCCGGCCTCGACGTAGAAATCCGAAAGCACGAGGTAAGGACGGTCGAGGGCATCCACGTCGTTCATGGGATACTTCGCCAGGGCGGAATCGACCCGATGGATTCCCGCCTCCGGTTTTCCGCGCAGCTTCACATCGTTCCGGGCGATGTCGAGCACCGGGAGAAATGCCTGCGTGGGGCCGGCCGCCTGCCGGTTGATCTCGGCTTCCGCCTGCTCTTCCCGCTCGGCCTTGAGCAGCTGGCCGCGGATCCGGAAGACATTGGCGCGCTGATGGTGCGAGCGCGCCTGCCAATTGGGATCGCTGCGCTGTCCCACTGAATCGGCGTAGGCGAGTGCCCTGTCATACTGGCCCCGGGCAAAGGTGTAGCGGAACGCGCTGCTCAGCCGCATGGAGGAGGCCGGCTGCGCCTGACCCCACCGCACGGCGAGCGAATCGGCCTTGGCAAATTTGCCCTGGGCCGCCAGCGCCTCGTTCATGTTGTCGTAGAGCACCCCCACGTTGGGGGAATTTGCGATCGCGCGATCCAGGATCGCTTCGGCCTCGGCGTACCGGCGCCGGGTGAAGAGCTCGATGGCGAGGTTGTTGGAGGCGGTATTGTCGTCGGGCCAGGTGTCCAGGACCTGCTGGTAGGCCGCGATGATCTTGTCGGAGTCGTAATCGACAACCCAGTAGTAGTACGCGGTGGAGAGCAGGCGCTCCCGCTCCGGCAGCCGGTCGCGCAGCTGATAGGCGCGGGTAGCCGAGAGAGCCTGGCCGCTGAAATCGTCTCCGAGGTTGCCCTGGAGGGCCGCCAGCTTCCGCCAGGCCATCGCGAAGTTGCTGTCGAGCCGGATGGCATCGCGGAGGATCTCGCGTGCCTTGACCTGCTCCCCCATGTCGGCGGCCGCATTGGCCTGGGTGTATTTCCGGAGGGCGTCGAGCGAGCGGGTGGTCACGTCCTCGAGCGGCTGGCCGCCGCGGATGGTGCGGAGCGACTCGCCGATGCCTTCGCGCACCTTTTTGCTGAGCTTGTCCACCGCCGCGATGAGTCCGCCGGCACCGTCGGCGGTCTCCCGTTCGGCGAGCAGCGTGGCCCCGTCCCTGGTGCCGATGAGCCGGACGGAGAGCACATACCCCGCGCCGAGCGGGGCGATCTCTCCGGTCACCACCGCGGCGGCGCCGGTGCGCTCGGCCACTTCACGGGCGAGACTCGCGGTGAGCGGGGTGGCGGGATCCTTTTCCATTCGGCGGAGGGTGGCGCTCACGTCACCCGACTCCAGAAGCCGGACGCTGGTCGAGCGCGCCAGGTCGATGCGAAGCGCTTCGGTGACCGATTGGGCCAGGGTGGAATCGCTGGTGCGGTTTTCGAATTCGGCCACCACGAGCGGATCCCGCTCTTTGATGACTCCGGCGGAGAGCAGCGTGGCAAAGGGCCCCACGCCGGCCACCCGGAGCGCCATGAAGACGGCGGCGCCGCCGGCCAGTCCGGCAAAGGCGAGGCCGCCTCCGGTGAGCGCCCGCTTCCAGGTGAGCATGCCGCCGAGTCCGGTTTCGGATTTCGCGGCGCCGGTGGTGCGCGCCAGCAAGCGCTTCCGCTCCCGGATGCTGGTGGCGAGCATGACCGGCAGGCCGAGGAGGAGGAGTCCGGCCGCGGCATAGAGCACCCAGCTGGGCAGGCCTATCCGGTTGACCAGGAGATTGACCAGCGCAAGTACCACCAGCGAGGCCACACCGAAGAGCAGCGCCACACGCGCCGGGTGCCCGCGCCGGAGCGCCGCCTCGGTGCCGGACGAAATCGTCGTCACGGAGGCCACCGCGCCGGTCGGGGCGATGCCGCCGCTCGGGGTGAGCAGCGCGTCGAGATGGGGCATCAGCTCGTCCGCGGACTGCCAGCGATCGGCGGGACGTTTTTCGAGGCAGCGCATCACGATGGTGTTGAGCGCCGCCGGCACCGCGGGCCGGTGGCTGCTGATCGTGGCCGGGGTCTGGGTGATGTGGGACGCGAGAATCGACTGGGCGCTCATTCCCGAGAACGGCGGGTGCCCGGCCAGCATCTCGTAGGCCATCGCGCCGAGGGCGTAGAGGTCGGCCCGGTGATCCACGTTCGGATCGGCGGAGGCCTGCTCCGGCGCCATGTACGCCGGAGTGCCCAGCGCCAGCCCGAGGGAGGTGAGAGTGTGCGCGCCGGTTGACTCGCTCACCGCCTTGGCTACGCCGAAGTCGGTGACCAGGGCGTGGCGGCCGGAGAGGAGCACATTGTCAGGCTTGATGTCGCGGTGCACCACCCCCTGACCGTGCGCGTAGGCGAGCGCATCGGCCACTTCGCGAAGAATCCGGACAGCCTCCGGAACCGGGAGCTCGCCGCGGGCGAGCTTCACTCGGAGAGACTCCCCCTCGATAAAGGGCATGGCGTACCAGAGCACGTCTCCGGCAGAGCCGGCCGCGAGCAGCGGAACGATGTGGGGATGCTGGAGCCGGGCGGCGAGCTGGATCTCCCTGCGGAAGCGCTCCTGGTTGACCCCGGCAGCCATCTCGGGCGGGAGAACCTTGATGACCACCTTGCGGCCGAGCGCCACTTCCTCGGCGAGGAAGACGCGGCTCATCCCGCCGCCGCCGAGCTCGCGCTCGAGGCGGTACTGCGAGCCCAGCGAAGCCGTCAGCTGATCCAGGATCTCGGACACCGATCCACCGGAGAGGAAACTGAACGAAAAGGTAGGCCGGTGTCCC
>Ga0075429_100000778_pt1 | contig 25137 bp, 21 predicted proteins | sample RhiMetdeltSRZDD3_FD_75295 | JGI IMG/M metagenome (GOLD analysis project Ga0075429, IMG submission 75295) | Populus rhizosphere microbial communities from Tennessee, USA - Rhizosphere MetaG P. deltoides SRZDD3 | ecosystem: Host-associated > Plants > Roots > Rhizosphere > Soil | place: USA... | reverse complement strand
CCCACACCCAGTAGTGATCCCCCGGCGTCAGCCCGACGTTGGTGAACGACAGCGCCAGGCGGTCGAACGAGGCGCCGTCCATCGTGGTGTCCCCCGCGCTCTCCAGCGTGACGCCCGGGTCGCGCAGTTTGTACGGCATCAAGAACCAGTAGCTGTCGTTGATCCACAGCGCCTCGCCGCGCTTCACCAGCTTGTGCAGCGAGTCCGCGTCCTCGATGCGCTGGCCGTCCATCCACGCCATCCCGGACGTGGTGTCGCCGACGGTGTGGATGATGACGTAGTGCTGCCCCGCCCGGTTCACGCCCTCGACGCGATGCTGCCCGGTCTGCCGGTCCCACGCGTGTGAGCGGCTCGAGCGCACCGAGTCGCCCAGCATCGAGCCGAACGTCCAGCGCAGTCCGTGCACCGAGTCCCAGCGCTGCTTGCCGCCGAGCGCGGTCATGACCCGGTCGGCGAGCGCGGTGGCGCGCGAGGCGGAGTCCGTGCCCGCCGGCGGTGAACACGCACCCAGGGCGAAGCCGGCGAGCAGTGCCATCAGGCCCGCGGCGAGCCCCAAGCGCAGGGAGCGCATCAGTGCTTCCCGCCTCGGTGGAGGTCGAACTCCTTCTCGCAGTTGAAGCACTTCCAGTGATACGTGTCCTGTCCGGCGGGCCACGTCACCCAATCGTGACGGCCACAACCGGGGCACGAGATGTGGCGCTTCGGCGTGTCGCTCTTCGCGGTCTCGGACATGAAGGCTCCCGGAATGGAGGGGTCTGACCGGGCAGTATAGCCGTGCTGCGACGGCCTCGCCTACCGGCGGCGGGCGCGGCGCGTGTACACGCCGAGGCAGCGGTCCTGCACCACGCGATACCCGCCGGCGACGAGCTTCGCCGCCGCCTCGTCGTGACGGATGCCGGTCTGCAGCCACACCACCGCGGGGCGCTTCTCCGGCGGCAGCGCCAGCAGCTCGTCCGCGATCTCCGGGACGGCGTCGGAGCGCCGGAACACATCCACCACGTCCACGCCCGCGGGCAACTCCGCAGGGGATCGCAGCGTGGGTTCGCCGAGCGCGGCCGGCACGCGCGGGTTCACGCCGATCACGCGCACGCCGGAATCGTGGATGAGCGACGGAATCGTGAACGCGGGAGCGTCGGGGTCGCTGTCGTCCTTGATGCCCACGACGGCCACGGTGCGCATGTCGCGGGCGATCGCGACGAGCGAGTCCTCGTCGGTGACGTGTGCGCCCGGGTTCATTCCGTCTCCTCCTCGGCGCCCTCTTCGACTTCCTCCTCCACCTGCGGCCGGGGAGTCAGTCCGTCGAGTCCGTACTGGAGCAGGTCGGGCAGACGCGCGACGAACGCCGAGCGCGGCAACGCGGCGTCGGCCCCAGCCTCGAGTGCCGTGCGGCGGAGCGTGGTCTCGACGTGCGAATAGAAGCCCACGATCGGCAGCCCGGGCTGGGCGCGCTTCAACTCGGCGACCAGGGCCACGGCGCCCGGCGCGTGCAGGTCGAGGACCAGCAGCGACGCGCCCGCCTGGGCGGTGCGCGCCACGGCCCGCGGCGGGGGGACCAACTCGAGCGGCACCCCGACGTTGCGTGCCGTGGCGGAGATGCGGACGGCGAAGAACAGGTCGGGAACGACCGCGAGGACCAGGCGCTTCGGGGGTGTCATGGTCGAAGGTTGCGCGCCCGATGCACTTGGCGTCAACCGTGCGGCCTGGTTCGGGACCGCGATCCCCCTGCCCGGGTCAGCGACCGGAGTACTCGCGGCGCTCGAGCGAGCGAGCGGCGAGTGCCAGCGGGACCAGCGCGAACGCGACCGACGCCGCGAGCATCGCGAGCGCGGTGCCAACGCCAACGGGCGTGGCAGGATGCCGGTGCGCGAGCGTCAGCCAGGCGCCGGCCAGTGCGACCGACACGATCGCGCTCACGAGCCGGCCGCCGGGTGCCAACATCGCACGCGGATCCGTCCACGCCGACTCGCCGAACGTCGCTCCCGAGAGCAGGCCGGCCGAGAGCGTGGTGATCGCCGCCGCACCTGCGAACACCGCGACATCGGCGGCACCGGCCAGCGAGAGCTGGAACACCAGCGCGACGACCAGGACCGCCACGCCCACCATGCCGAGCGCGGCGAGCCCGAGCCCGAGTGCGCGCAGCCGCATCCAGCGCGCACCGCCCACGGGGGACAGCCGCGCCCAGGCGAGCGAGTCGCGCTCGAGCGGCAGCGCGCGCGCGGCGAAGTCGTGCCCGAGGCTCACCGACAGCGCGATCACCATGTCACGGGCGACCGAGAGTGGAGCGAGCGGCGCAAGCGGCAGGATGGCGAGCGGCAGCAAGGTCCACAGCGCGAGCCCCGCCAGCGCATCGAGCGTGACCGGCCAGTCACGCATGGCGAGTGCGGCATCCCTCTTCAAGAATGCCGAGGCCAGCGACGGCGCACGCAGGGCACTCGCCGCGGAGACGCGGCCGAGCGTCCCGGTGGAGCGCGACATCACCACCTCGAGCAGCTCGCCCGCGACTGCGGCCGCAGCCGCCAGCGCGGCCAACACCAGTGCTGCGAAGCCGGCGAGTGACGAGGCCGCTCCGCGCCCGCCCGCGATCGCGTGCGCCGCCCACGTCGCGGGCGACCACTCCGGAGGAGCGGGCAGTGCGCGCAGCGCGGCGGCCAGGTCCAGCGAGTCGCTGGCGAGCCGGGGCACCCAGAACGTGTTGGCCACCCAGCCGGCGATGAACGCGAGCGTGGCCAGCAGCGCCAGCGGCTCGCGCAGGTGCGCGGCGGGTGCGAGGCGCAGCAGCGGGATTGCGAGCAGCGTGCCGAGGGCGAGCGGCAGTGCCCACAGGCCGGTGAGCACCAGCAACAGCGCCGGCACGGACGGCGGACCGTTCACGTAGCCGTAGGCGAGCACGGACGGCAGCGCGATGGCGAGCACGGGCGGCAACGTGCGCGGCAGCGTCGCCGCGAGCTTGAGTCCCAGGATCCCGCGTGCCGAGAGCGGGGCCGCGCGCAGCAGCTCGAGGTCCGGCGCGGTGACTGCTGCCGACACCACGGCGTGCAGGTCGCCGACCACCAGCATGAGCATGGCGAGCGTGAACGCCCAGCCGAGCAGGTTCACGTGCACCACCTTCGGCACCTGGGCCGCAGCGGCCGAACCGAACAGGACCGTGAGCGCCAGGACACTCGCGCCGGCGAGCAACAGCATCAGCAGCACGGGCAGCACCCCCTGGCGCGGGCGGCCACCCGACCACAGCACGCGGCGCGCCAGGATGAGCCCGGTGCGCGCGACCGCGGCGCGGTTCATCCGGCGTCCCGGCCCAGCTCGAGGAACACGTCCTCGAGCGAGCGATCGGCGTGCGCCCCGCGCAGTTCGGCGAGGGTGCCCTGCGCGATCACGCGGCCGGCGCGCAGGATGACGACGCGGTCGCACAGGCGTTCGGCCACGTCCAGCAGGTGCGTGCTCACCAGCACACCGCCGCCGGCCGACGCATGCTCGCGCAACAGGTCCTTGAGCGTGCGCGTCGAGGCGGGGTCCAGGCCGTTCAGCGGCTCGTCCAGCAGCAGCAACGGGGGCGAGTGGAGCAGCGCAGCGATCACCGCGGTCTTCTGCCGCATGCCGAGCGAGTAGCTCTCGATCGTGCGGCTCGCGTCCGCGGCCAGCTCGAGCCGCTCGAGCAGGGATTCGGCCCGGCGCTCGGCGGCCTCGGCGGGCAGGTCGTAGAGCGCGGCGACGAACGCGAGGAACTCGCGCGCGGACAGCCGGTCGTAGAGGTACGGCCGGTCGGGCACGAAGCCGAGCCGCGCCTTCGCCACGCGCGGTTCACGTGCGAGGTCGGCACCCGCCACCTCGATGTGGCCCTCGTGCGGGGACAACAGCCCGGCGATGCAGCGCAGCGTCGTGGTCTTGCCCGCACCGTTGGCCCCGAGGAAGCCGACGATCTCGCCGCTACTCACGCCGAGCGAGAGACCTGCCACGGCCTCGAGCGCGCCGTAGCGCCGGACGAGGCCCTGCACTCGGAGCGGGGGCCGAGACAGGCTCACGCCGACAGCGCCCTCGCCAGCGCCGGCAGGCTCCGGTCGTAGCGGTACGGCACGTTCATGTGACCGTCGTCGAACTCCTCGTGCACGTGCGCGATGCCGAGCCGGGTGAGCGCGCGCGCGAACTCGCGCGCGCCGTGGTGCAGGTGGAACTCGTCGCGCTTGCCGCAGTCGATCCACAACAGCCGCATCGAGCGCAGCGCGTCGGCGTGCTGTGGCAGGCGCCGCAGCGGGTCGTGCTCGAGCCAGCGCCGCCACACGTCGTCGCGCGGCAGCCCGGTGGCGATGTCGAATGGCAATCCCACGCCCAGTTCGGCCCCGGGCTCGGGCGAGTAGCACGCCGCCATGCCGAGGATGTTGAGCGTCAGGAACTCGTCCTTGCCCTTCTGCGGCTTGGCCTCGAAGGCCTCGAGGAACTTCTGCACGCCGCCCGCTTCCTGCAGCACGGAACAGGCCTTGGGGAAATCGGTCTGGTAGCAGTACTCGAACAGCATGTCGCCGCTGTGGCAGGCGAGCGCGCCGAACAGCTCCGGGTGGCGCATGCCGAGGTGCAGCGCGCCGTATCCCCCGGACGACTTCCCGGCGACCGCGCGGTGCTCGCGCTTGGCCAGTGTGCGGTAGCGCCCGTCGGCCCACGGCACCAACTCGCTCACGATATGGGACTCGTAGCGCCCGGTGGCGGCGGAATCCATGTACTGCGAGCCGCCGAAGCGCGTGTAGCAATCGGGCATGACCGCGATCAGCTCGGGGCAGCCGGCGGCGATGAGCGTGTCGAGCCGGTCGTCGAGCGACGGGCTCCAGGGATTGTCGTTCAAGAGCATGCGGCCGCGGCCGCTGAAGCCGGTGAGGACGAACACGACGGGAAAGCGGCGTCCGGGCTCGGCGTCGTACGACGGTGGCAGGTAGACCGGGACGCGACGGACGTGCGGATCTCCTGCCGGATTGCCGCGCAGTAGCGCGCTCTCGAACTCGACCACCTCGACGCGGCCTCGGTTCATGGGATCTCTCCGGGTGCGAACGTGGCCACGCTTCCCGGCGCGGGGCCGCGGGCCTCGAGCTCGCGCGCGAGCCGCACCGCCACGCTGTCCTCCCGCCACGACGGCAGGATCAGTTTCAGTTTCGCGAGATGCTCGGCGGCCGGTTCGTCGAGCCTCACCTTCATCAGGCCCTCGACCAGGTCGCGGCGCGCAAGCCAGTCGTTGGGCTTGAGCTCGGTCGCCACCTGGGTCTCGAGCAGGGCGTATTTGGGATTCACCGGCTGGAGCAGCAGCCCCAGCATCGCGTGCGGCTCGGGATACCCGATACCGCAGCGCACGGCCTCGATGAGTTCGCGCCGCGCCCGAAGGGTGTCGCCGTCCTCGAGCGAGCCGCGTGCCTTCCGCAGCCACAGGATGCGCGCAGTGCTGTCGTCGCGTGCGCCCCATTCGTTCCACGCGCGCTCGGCCAAGGCGCGCTGACCGCTCCAGAGCGCGGCCCAGCCCAGCCAATACCACGCATCCACCCGGCTGCCGCCGGTCTCGAGCCCGCGACGGAACGCCCACAGCGCTCCCGCGGGGCGGTCCAGCAGCAGCAGGTCGCCGCCCACCTGGAACAGGGGATCGCTCGAGGTGGCATAGAGCGGCGCGAACTCGGCGCCGTCCCAGTACAGGAACTTCACCGGATGCCGCGCGGCAGTGGTCTCGCTGTAGGTGGAGTAGAAGTACGACTCCAGCGAGTCGTCCTTGTACAGGTGGCGCACCGCGGGGCCATTGCCCATCTGGAACCCGGCCCACGACGGTATGGTGGCGAAGAAGAAGCGCGTGCCCTGGCCGACCTTGGGCATCGAGCGCACGAGCGACGTGCGCATCACCGCCGACAGCGTGGTCGCGCGCTCCAGGTAGTGCGACGTGATATGCGACGTGCCCGTCCAGGCGTCCTCGCGTGAGGCGAACGCGAGCGGGGCGACACCCGCGGCATGCCACCACAGGAGCGCGCCCGCGAACACCACCCAACTCCAGCGCGAGAGCCGAGCGGCGGCGAGTGCCACGAGCACCGCCGCGCCCACGGCGGCGAGCGTGTAGTAGTAGCCACTCCACGAGTAGGTCACCGGCCACACCGGGATCGTGAACACGGCGCACCACAGCAGCCCGAACAGCACGGCGCGCCGGGCCGGGATGACGCGGGCCGGCTCGCTCGCGGCTTCGGCGCTCGTGCCCGGCAGGGCGATGGCCACGAGCGACAGCAGCGCGAATGCCACCACGGACGGCCGGGCCTCGCCCCAGGAGGCGAGCCAGCCCGAGGCGTGCTCGATCCCGACCAATGCCTGCGCCAGGTGCGCGAACGCTGCGGCAAGGTGGTCGGCCGCGAACGCGAGGCGTGCCGGGCCGGGCGAGTGCTGGCGCAGCCACCACTCCCCGGCGACCCACGGCAGTGCCGCCGCCGCGAACGGGAGCACGCGAGCGAGCGCGCGACGCGGCGTGTCGCCGTCCAGCTTCCAGCTCCACACGAACAACAACAGCGGCAGCGGCAACGCCGATTGCTTGGCGAGCGTGGCACCCAGGAACGCCAGTGCCGCGAGCCGGTCGCGACCGCGACGGAACAGGGCGACCGCGCCGAGCGTTCCGGCCAGCGCCAGCAGGTCCTGGGAACACGACACCCAGAGCAGGTTCACGCGTTGGAACGGCAACGTGGCGTACCAGAGCACGCCCGCCAGCACGGGCAGCGCGTACCACGTGCTGCCGCGGGACGGCACGAACGCGCGCAACAGGTCGGCGAGCAGGAGCAGTGCGCCCACGAACACGACGAACTGCGCCACGTGGAATCCCAGCGGCTGCGCACCCGAGAGCGGCGAGACCAGCGCGAACCAGGCCTCACGCGACAGCGGGCGGAAGTAGTTGGCCAGCCCCGAGGGATGCTCGAACGCCCCCAGCATGCCGTAGCGCCGGGCCTGCTCGAGGAACAGGTAGTCGTCGTTCTGGAACCCGACCGCCAGCGCGCTGGCATAGAGGGCGAGGAGGCCGGCCACGAACAGCGCGGCGGCGTACCAAGGCGAGCGGCGAAGGGCGTCGGTGTGCACGGGCGCAATCTAGCGGAAACCCCCGTGAAGGTGCGGGGCCGCAGCCGCTGCCGCGCCGCGCACGCCGGGCGGGCACGGCGGTTTCGACCGCGCCCGGAGCGGTCCGGCGTGAGAATTCGGGCTCAATTCCCGGACCCCACCTGCCGATGACCGCGAGGTGACCAAACCCACGGTTCCCCCGAGCAGCCCAGGGACGGAGATGAACACTCGCAGCGAGATCCGTTGGAAGCACCTGCAGCGCGCCGGCTGGATGCTGTGGGCTGCGGCGTTCGCGCTGCTGATCGCGCTCACCACCGTGGTGCCCGCACTCTGGGCGCGCGTCCTCGGCCTGGGCGGGAATACCGAGCTGCCGGCCGGCATCGACAACCCCTACGTGGTGACCGTCACGCTGGCAGGGCTCGTGATCCTGTTCTGCCTCTACACCATCCTGCAGCAGCGCGAACTGCATCGCGCCGTGAAGGCGCTGTCGCACGAGGAGAACGAGCGCGCCACGGCGAGCGTGCGGCTGTCCGAGCTGACGGCCCTGTTCCAGGTGAGCACGACGCTGCAGCTGCAGCTGCGCAGCGACGTCATCCTCGAGATCATCGTGCGTCGCGTGGTCAGCACGCTCAAGGCCCAGCAGGCCAGCGTGATGATCCTCGAGCCCGAGAACGGCGAGTTGGTCACGCGCGCGTCCTACGGACTGGAAGCCGAGTTCTCGCGCGGAGCGCGCAAGAAGATCGGCGAGGGCATCGCCGGCTGGGTCGCGTTGCGCCGCGAGGCGGTCACGCTCGGTGAGCGCGCCCCGTACCCCGAGCTGGGGCGCCACTACAAGGCGAACCGCCGCATCACGTCGGCGCTGTCGCTGCCGCTCTCCATCGGCGAGCGCGTGATCGGCGTGCTCAACGTGAACCGCATCAATCACACCGAGCCGTTCGGCGATCACCACCTCGAGGTGCTGCGCGTGTTCGCAGAGCACATCGCGGCGGTCATCGACCGGGCCGAGGTGCTGGAGCGCATGGGCCGGCGCGCGCGCGAGCTCGAGGCCGACAACGTGAAGCTCTCCGACCTGAACCGCATGAAGGACGTGTTCCTGGGCACCGCGAGCCACGAGCTGAAGACCCCGCTCACCAGCGTGATCGCGTACGCCGAACTGCTCGACGACCACGAGGGCAAGCTGTCCCGCGACCAGGCCCGCGAGTTCGTGGGCCGGCTGCGCGGGGAAGCGCAGCGGCTGCTGGGCCTCATCGAGGACATCCTCGACCTGTCACGACTGGAGAGCGGCAAGCTGGCGTTGAAGCCGCGCCAACTGGACATCAGCGAGGTGGTGCGCGGTGCGATCGAAACGACGCGCTCGATGGCGCAGAAGTACGGCGTGGTCGTGAAGTCGGAGCTCCAGGCCGACCTGCCGGCGCTGACGGTGGACGAGGTCAAGGTCCGGCAGGTGCTGGTGAACCTGATCGTCAACGCGATCAAGTTCAGCCCACGCGACACGCCCGTGCTGCTGGGCGCGCACCTGGACGGTACGTTCGTCCGGGTCGAGGTCACCGATCGCGGTCCGGGTATCGCTCCCGACACCGCCACGCACATCTTCGAGCTGTTCGGCCAGAACGTGCCCGAGGATGCCGACACTCGCGGTGGGCTCGGCATCGGCCTGCACCTCGTGAAGCGCATCACCGAGCTGCACGGCGGCCATGTCGGCGTGAACAGCCGGCCGGGCGAGGGCTCGACGTTCTGGGTGCGCCTGCCGCTGGCCGCCGATCTGTCGGCGACCGGGACGGCCCGCGAGGATCGCGCCGCGGCCTAGCCCTGCTGGGCCGGCGACGCCGGGGCAGTGCTGTCGCACGACCAGGCTGCCCGCGGAGGCTCCGTACCCGCGAGCTGTACCGGGCCTTCTCGCTCGGCCTGCCCCGAGGGCATACTGCGCGCTTCGCGCCGGGGCTCCTCCCGGCGGGCCCCGCCGCGCTGGAGCCCACGTGCCCGAGACCGGTCCCCCATCACAGTCGTCCGCCTCGTCCGTACCGAGTGAGGAGTCCCCCGCGGGCGCGGGGTCCGGCTCACCCGAGCGCGAGCTCCTCGAGCGCGTCCGCGCACGGGACCCGGAAGCACTGGGGCAGTTCTATGAGCGGTACGTGGATCTCGTGTTCGGTCTCGCGTGGCGCATGCTCGGCGAGCGCGTGCTCGCCGAGGACGCGGCGTCCGACGTGTTCCTGAAAGTCCACCGGGCGGCGGACCGGTTGGATCCCGCGCGTGACCCTGCGCCGTGGCTGGTCACGATCACCACGAACGTGTGCCGTGACCTGTGGCGCTCGGGGGCCTACCGCATGAGCCGGCGCGCGGCCGACGTGGATGACCCGGCCGCGGCTGCCGTCCTGAGCACGGGACGCAATGATCCGGAGCAGGATGCGATCGGTTCCGAGCGCGAGCGCCTGGTGCAAGCGGCCTTGCTCGAACTGCCCGAGCCGCTGCGCACCGCGATCGTGCTGCACGACTACCAGGGCCTGGACCACCGGCAGGTGGCCGAGGTGCTGCACATCGCGCACGATGCGGCGCGCAAACGCTATTCGCGAGCGCTCACCGCGCTCGAGCACAAGCTGAGGGGGCGCCTGTGAGCCAGTCCGACGGCCACGCCGGCGACACGGGAGCGCGCGCGGTGCGGGACGCCGTCGCGGCGCGCACGCATGCTCGCCCCGACCCGGCGTTCCGCGCGCGGCTGAAACAGGAGTTCACGAGCGGCCGCTTCGGAGCACCGCGCCTGCCGGTCCCGCAGCGGCCGTGGTTCACGCGGCCCGCGCTGCTGCTGCCCATGGCCGCCGGCCTGCTGGTGGTCGCCGGACTGCTCGGCAACCGCGGCCCGGACTGGCGAGTGGTCTCGGCACGGGGAGACGGACGCGTGCATGTGGGCGCGGCCTCGTTCGCACCCGCGGAGCAGGTGCAGATCGCGGCCGCGCTCCGCCGCGGCGGCGACGTGCGCATCGAGGGCGCGGTCACGCTCGACCTGGTCGCACCCGGCGTGCTGGCGGTCACCCTCGCGCCCGGCACGAGCATGACGCTGCCCGCAGCACCCGGCCGCTGGTGGTCTCGCCACGGTCGCGCACGCGTCGGCATGGGGGACGCCTACTTCTCGACCGGCCGCGGCTTTCACGGCGCGAGCCTGACCGTGGGCACGCCCGAGGTGGAAGTGCTCGCGGTGGGCACGGCGTTCGCAGTGTTGCGCCACCCGCAGGGCAGCTGCGTGTGCGTGATGGAGGGCAGCGTGCGCGTCGAGACACTGTCCGGCGGCGAGGCGGTACTCGTGCCGGAGGGGATGCGGCGGCTCGTGGGTGTGAGCGGTACCGCGGAGACGCTGCCGATCCTCGAGGACTCGGTGCACCGGCTGCACGAGCAGCGTTCGTCCGTGGGCCGCGCGCTCGAACGCTGAGCCTCGTGCGGCCGCGGCACCAGGCCACTGGGCAGCCGACTCAGGCGGCGGGACGCTCGCGCGACGACTCGGGCCACTCGTGGCGAGGCAATGCGCGCACCACGTGCCGGCGCGCCGGCATCGGCGTCGGGGCACTCGCCCAGCCGGGAACCGGCAGTCCGCGTGCATCCACGAGCCGCGAGATCCACGGCCGCGCCGGATCGTTCACCGCCGGTGCGAGCGCGCGGGCGATCGAACCATCGTCCAGCTTCACGACCTGGCCCGGCGGGTGGAGGCCCAGCGCGCGCACGAGCGCAGGCGGGATCGCGGGATGCCAGCGTGCCCGAAGCGCGCCCAGCACTCGCGCCAAGGCACCTGCCGGCGAGAGCCACGGCTCGTCGTGCGTTGCCGATGCGAGCAGTGAGACGTAGGCGTCGGCCGCCGACACCACCTGTGCCACGAGCGGAGCCTCGCCGTTTCGGTGATGCGCGATCGCCGCCTGCATCACGGTCAGCGAGAGCGGGCTCCAGGTCGTGCAGCCGAGCACGCGGCGCACGCCCTCCACGGTGTGGTCGGCGGCGGGCTCGGCCGCGGCCCAAGCGCGTCCGGCATCGTGCAGCAGGGCGGCCACGCCGACATCGGCGAGGCTCGCGCGCGGCAGCCCCAGCGGCTGCGCGACGCACACGGCGGCGAGTGCGACGTGTGCCGCGTGCACGGCGGCGGGTTCCCCCGGCGCCACATTCGCGAGCGCGGCAACGACACGCTCACGGGCCAGCACCGAGTCCACGATGGGCTGCACGAACCGCCGCGTGTGACGCAGTTCCACGCCCTGCTCGAGCGCTCCCGGCAGGTGCAGCTCGGCAGCGCCCCGCAACAGCACTTCCCAGGCTTCGGGCGTGGCCTCGAGCTCGGGCGGCAGGTCGCGAGCCGCCGTGTCGTGTGTGCCCGTGACGAGCCGCGGTTCGGGACGCGGCGCGGCATCGTGCGGGGGCGTGGGTTCGGAGGTGCTCACGTGCCCTGCGCTCCCTGCACGGCCTGCGCGCACGCCTCGCGGACCGCGGCGGCGCGGTGGTGGGCCCCATGCTCCAGCACGCCGCGAGCGGCGGGAGTGCCCAGTTGCTGCAGCGCGCGTGCGGCCGCAGACCGCTCGGGCAGGGACCGCGCGAACCAGCCCCCTTGCAGCAGCCATTGCGTCAGGGCGGGTACGGCGGCATCTCCCGCGAGGTCGGGCAGGGCCGCGATCAGCGCCAGCCGATGCTCCTCGGGGCGGGCCGCGAACTCGCCGGCCTGGACCCGCGACAGCAGTGCCTCCGCCGTGCGCGCATCCGGATCGCGTGCGAGCATCGCCAATGCCGAGCGGAGGGCGCGCAGGTCCGGCGAATCCAGTTGCGAGAGCAGCACGGGTCGCGCCTGGGCCGTGGGCACCTGCCCGAGTGCCTCCACGGCGGCGCGCCGCACGCGCGCGTCGACGTGCCGGCCGGCCTGTGCCAGCAGCGGCACCACGGCGGGCCCGCCGATCTGGCCCAGCACGAACACGGTGTCGCGTACCACCTGCCAGCGCGGGTCGGCGATCAGCGAGGCGAGCGGGGCGGGATCGTCGGCGAACGCGAACGCGAGCGCGGTGGTGGCCCCGGCGCGCACACGCGTGCGACTCGACTGCCCGAGGATGGCGACCAGCAGCGGCAGTGCCGGCGTACCGATGCGGACGGCGAGCGCGAACGCCTGCGCCTGGAGTTCGTGCGGGTCGCTGTCGAGTCGGTCGGTGATCGCCGTCGCATCGAGGCCCGAGAACGCGTGCGTGAGCGCTGCGGCCGCATGCCGGCGCTCCGGGTCCACACGCTCCAAGAGGGCGAGCGCCTCGCGCGCTTCGGCCCAATCCCCGCGCTGGGTGGCGGTCGCGAGCCAGGTGACGAGCCCGGCGGCGAGGGGGGCGACGGTCTCCGGCCGTGGATCCAGCCTCCGCAGCTCGTGCACGAACGCCTGGGAGCGCTCCCCGAACGGCTGCGACTGCTCGTGGCGCCAGCGTTCGACGAACGAGAGCGTATGCGCGGCTTCGTCGCGCTCGAGATCCCGCCACAGTAAGTGCAGGTCCTCGGCGGGTGCATCGGGGAGCGGCCAGTCGTTCTCGTGCGTGGCGGGCGCCAGGCGGCGGATCGGCGGGTGCGCGGTCCAGAAGACGGGGCCGGCTTCCTCGGCCTCCCAGTCGACGTGCGCCGGAGCGGAATCCCAGAGCAGCGTGACGACATCCTCGTGCGTCGCGCATGCCGGTGCCGCCAGCGCTACCGCATCCAGCAGCGCGCGCGCATCGGCGACCGTGAGCCCGGCGCAGAAGCGCAGGCGGCGGATACCGTCGCGGTGGAGCACGCAGGTGAGCTCGCGCTCGAGGCCACCCGCACCGCTGGGATCGTTGGCGTGATCGGCGATCAGGACCGGAGTCTCGGCGAGGACCAGGGCGCGCGGCGTGACCTCGAGTGTGATCTCGCCGTACTGTTCGACGATCTCGGGCAGCCGCAGTACGAGCTGCTCGCGCAGTTCCAGCGTCTCGGTCGCGGTGCGGCTCAGCCGCCGCACGAGGTGCAGCCAGCGCGCCGCCGCACGGCACCACTCGCCGAGTGTCGCCGCGGCTTGCGGTGTCGCAGCAGTGGCCGGCGAGGAAGCGTCGGCAGCAGGGTGCTTTTCCTGCGACACGCGAGTCTCCGATCCGATTCGGGTCCTCGCCTGTTCTCGGCGCTCCGCTCGATCAGGTTGAGGGGGCGTGCGGCCGTCGCGGCACAATTCTAATGTGACCCCTGTGCCAGGGGTCGCGCGGGCGATCGCACCCGACGCGGCGTCGCGACAGGCTCCTGGCTGGTGCCGGAGAAAGCACGCATGCCGATAAGTCGTTGCGAACATGGAAGTCAGGCATCAGGCCGCGAGTGGCTTGGAAACACGCTTCGGAAGCTCCCGGACGCGAGCTCCCCACGCTCGAGCTCGAGCGCCGGGATCGCCCGCTGCGACCTCGCGCCAATTTGACGGCCGGCTCGCGGCTCCGTTAGTCTGCGCCGTTCTATCCCTAGTAGTCCCCGCAAGTTCCAGAGGTCGAGCATTCATGAAGCGCACGTTCCAGCCGAACAATCGGCACAAGCACAAGACGCATGGCTTCCGCGCCCGCATGGCTACCAAGGGCGGTCGGAAGGTGCTCGCGGCCCGTCGCAAGCAGGGTCGCAAGCGCTTGACCGTGTCGTCCGACCGCTGAGCGGTATCCGAACGACATCCCGAACCGCCCCTGACCCCGCTGGACCGGCGCGAGCCGCGACCCTTCGGGCACCGGGCGGCCACGCGCGGCCGGTTCCGGTCCGCGCGACCCACACGCCGGCGCCAACGGACCTATCCTCTGCCGCGATGAGCGCCACGCCCTCCGAGCGGCTCCTGCCGGCGAATCGCCTGACCAGCGCTCGCGACTATTCGCGCGTGCGTGGTGAGGGGATGGCTTACCGTGGCAGGACCTGTCTGCTGCTGGTGCTGTCGGCAGCGGGCGAGACCAGCCGCGTGGGGTTCATCGCCAGCAAGCGAGGCGTGGGTGGAGCGGTGCAGCGCAATCGCGCGCGGCGCCGCTTGCGGGAGATCGTCCGGCGCCGCTGGGCCCGAGTTCCCCCATTGGGATACCTGCTCGTGTTCATCGCATCCCGTCGCACTCTCGATGCGCCGCATCAGCTGCTTGCCACCGACGTGGAGACGCTGCTCGCCCACGCCGGTGCACTCGAGCCGCTTCCGGTCTGACATGCGACGAGTGCTGCTGTTCCTCATCCGCGCCTACCAGCGCCTTGCGCCTCCCGCCGTCCGCGGGAGCTGCCGCCACTTCCCCTCCTGTTCCGAGTACGCGTGCGAGGCCATCTCGCGACACGGCTCGCTGCGCGGCACCTGGCTCGCGCTGCGACGACTCGGACGATGCCACCCGCTCGGGACCGCGGGTGTGGACCCGGTGCCCTGATCATGGATCGTCGGACCACCTTCGCATTGCTGTTGTGCCTGCTCGTGTTCGCGGCGTTCACCGCGATGCAGATGCGCTTCGCCCCCAAGCCCGTGCCGAAGCCCGCGGAGTCCACGACCGCGCCGGCGCCGGGCATGGCGAGCTCACCCGCCACACCCGCCGCACCCGCGCCCAGCGCGGGCGCACTAGCGGTGCAGCCGGGTAGCGCGTCGCTGGCTCCGGCCACGCCCGCGGTCGCCGAGCGCGAGGTCGTGCTCGAGACGCCGCTTTATCGCGCCACGTTCAGCAACATCGGCGCGCGGCTCCGGAACCTCGAACTCAAGCGCTACTCCGCCGCATGGGGCGCGACGCGTTTCGCCGAGAACCCGGGCAAGCGCCCCAAGCACGGTCACGAGGTCCCCGCCGGTGACCGAGTCGAGCTGCGCGGCTCGCCCGCGTTCGCCATGGACCTGGGCACGAACGCCGGGCTGCGCTCGCTCGCGAACGTGCCGTTCGCCGTGGTCGAGAGCACGGACGCTTCGGGAGCGGTGACCTCGCTGCAGTTCGTGGCGCGGGACTCGGCGGGCCTGGAGGTCCGCCAGACGTGGCGCGTCCGCCCCGATACCTACCTGTTCGATGTGGACGTGGCGGTCACCGGCGCTCCGGCCGGCACCACCGACTGGCTGTTCACGACGCGCTCGTGGCCGCTGCTCAACGAGGACAATCTCGACCAGGAGTCGCGCTCGATGCGCTCCATCGGGCTGGTCGCGAAGAACCTGCATCGTGACGGTGCGCAGGGACTGATCGGGAAGAGCGACAAGGTGCGTGAGGGCGCGGTCCGCTGGGCCGGCGTGCAGTCGCACTACTTCCTGGCCCTGGTCTCGCCCGTCGGCGCCGAAGGCCACGCCGCCATCATGCGCGGCGCCAGCTACACGCCGACGGCCGAGGAGTTCGCGCGGCTCCCGAAGGGTGCGAAGCCCACGCAGCCCGTCGCCGAGGCCACGCTGGCGATGGTCGCGCCGGCCGCGGGCAGCCAGCGATTCGCCGTCTACTTCGGTCCTGCCGACTACTTCTCGCTCGCCAAGCTCTCGGGCGCCGGCAAGCTCGGCAGCCTGCAACTCGAGAAGGCGGTGGATCTCGGGATGAACTGGTTGCTCCCGTTCAGCTACCCCCTGCTCCAGTTGCTGCGGCTGCTCGACTCGTGGGTGCACAACTTCGGTGTCGCCATCCTGCTGCTCGCCACCGTCGTGCGGCTGGCACTTCACCCGCTCAACATGAGCAGCATGAAGAGCATGCGGGCGATGCAGAAGCTGCAGCCCGAGATGGAGCGCATCAAGGAGCGGTACAAGAACAAGCCCGAGGAGATGAACAAGCAGGTCATGGCGCTGTACAAGGACAACAAGGTCAACCCGGCCGGCGGCTGCCTGCCCATGGTGCTGCAGATGCCACTGTTCTTCGCGCTCTATGCCGTGCTGTTCAACGCCATCGACCTGCGCCAGGCGCCGTTCTTCGCGTGGATCCATGACCTCTCGGCGCCCGACCACGTGGCGACCATCTACGGGCTGCCCATCCGCGTGCTGCCGCTGATCATGGCGGGCACCGGGTTCATCCAGCAGAGACTCACGCCGACGCCGCCGCAGCAGGCGACGACGATGTACCTGATGAATTTCTTCATGCTGTTCATCTTCTATGGCTTGCCGTCCGGTCTGGTGTTCTACTGGACGGTGATGAACCTGTACACCGCGCTCCAGCAGTGGCTGGCCCTGCGTGGTGATGACGGGGTGGTCGTCCCCGCCGCCGCAGGTTCGGGGCGCGGCAAGCACTGAGCGCGCGCCGGCCCCGAGCGACGCCCCCGTGGGGCGCTTCGCAAGGGACCGGTTCACGACCTTCGGCATGGCGGACGGGCGCCGCGCCGAAGTAGAGTCTCCCGTTGTTTCGACACGGCTTCGCGGGCCGCACCGCCCCGGACGAACGCGCGCACCCCATGCGCGCGGGACTCTCGGGCTCTCCCGCGCGCCGGCGGCGAAGGCTGGCCCCGAGGGGCTGACCGTCGCGCCGCGCGCGAGGTGCGCCACGAGGCATCACTCCCACCCGCACCGGGACGCAGCGCCCCGGACCGCGAGACCCGCGCGCATGCGTGACGGGTCGCGCGACAGGCGCGCGCTCAGGCAGGGGAAATCCGATGGCTGGCTCAGTGTATGAAGGCAAGACGTTCGATGAGGCGGTTCGCAAAGGTCTCGAGGCGCTGCGACTCACGCGCGCCGAAGCGGTGATCACCACCGTCGAAGAAGGCAAGGGCGGGTTCCTGGGGCTCGGCTCCCGTCCGTTCCGGGTCAGCGTCGCGCGGCGCCCCGGGGGCGCGATCAAAGAACCGGCGGAGCGCGAGGACCGCGGCGGGCGCCGCGGCGGCCCTCCGGAACGAGGCGGTCGAGGTGGCCGCACGGGTCCGGACCGAGGTGCCCACCGGGGCGGCGAGCGTCCGGCGCGCGCCGGTCGAGACGAGAAGCCCGCGCGTGAAGAGCACGCCCCGCGCGCCGAGCGACCCGCTCGCGAGCAGGGTGGCGGCCGCGGCCGCCGAGATGAGCGTCCGGCGCGCGAAGACCGAGCCCCGCGCGAAGAACGCGCGGCACGCGAGCCCCAGGTCGGGCGCGAGGAGCGAGCCCCGCGTGAAGAGCGCCGCCCGGCACCGGCAGCGAGTGCGCCCGTGCCTCCGGCAGTGGCGGCTGACGATGGCGATGATTCGCCGCGCAAGCGCCGTCGTCGCGGACGCCGCGGAGGCCGTGGCCGCCGCCGCGGCGGTCCGGGTGGCGAAGGCGAGCACACCGGGGCCCCCGAGATGGCGGGTATCCGCCGTGATGTCGCAGCCGCACCGCCGGTGAACGAGGTTGCCCCCATGGCCCCCATGTCACCCGCGGCCATGACGCCGTCCGAGCCGCCGCGTCCCGCTCCGATGCACATGGAGCCGGTCCGCAGCGAACCCGTGCGCATGGAACCGGTGGCCCCGGCCCCCGTTCCGGTCGAAGCCGAGGCGTACGCCAGCGCGCCCGCTGCACATGAGGAGCGGGCCCCGCGTGAAGCGCGCGCACCGCGTGAGGAACGTGCACCGCGTCCCGAGCGCGCCGCTCGCGAGGAGCGCGGAGAGCGCCGATCGGGCTCCGAGTCCTCGCCCGAGCTCTCGGGGGACGACCTGCTCGCCACCAGCCGCAAGATCACCGAGGAGCTGCTGCGCGCGATGGGCTTCGAGCCCAAGGTGCAGGTGCGCGCAGACGGCGACCGCGTGGACGTGACGGTCGAGGTCGAGCGCGATGGCGACCTCCTGAATGGCCGCCAGGGCGAGACGCGTCAGGCGCTCCAGCACCTGCTCAACCGCTTCCTCAACCGGGGCGACGGCTCGCGCTATCACCTGCAGCTCGAGGTGAACGACTTCTGGCAGCGTCGCGAGGTGGAGCTGGCCGACCTGGCGAAGCAGATGGCCGAGGACGCCGTGACGCGCAACGTCGAGGTGGTGACCGGTTACCTGAACTCGCAGGAGCGGCGCATGATCCATGTCACGCTCAAGGAGGACGCGCGCGTGCGCACGTTCTCGCTCGGAGACGGCATGCTCAAACGCGTCGCAGTCGCGCCCGCCAGCTTCCCGGAAAGAACGGAAGACACCAGCGCGAGCTGAACTCACGACCCTCGCATCGTGAGCGCCCGGCTCGGCTTCGGCTGAGCCGGGCGCTTCTTCTTGAGAGGAGCAGCCCCCTTGCAGTCACTCGACGACACCATCGCCGCCATCGCCACCGCTCCCGGTGCGGCCGGGCTGGCGGTCGTGCGCGTGAGCGGACCCGACGCGGTGCGCATGGCCGACGCCGTGTTCGAGGGCGGCACCGCGCTCGCGCGGGCGGCCGGCCACACGCTGCACCATGGCTGGGCGGTGGCACGCGGCGAGGACACCTCGTCCCGGCTCGATGAGGTGGTGGCGGGGTTGTTCCGTGCACCGCGCTCGTACACGGGCGAGGACACGGTGGAGTTCTCGTGCCATGGCGGGGGTGTGCCGGCGCGTCGCGTGCTCTCGGCCCTCCAGCGCGCCGGTGCCAGGCTCGCGGGTCCGGGCGAGTTCACGCTGCGGGCGTTCTTGCGGGGACGGCTGGACCTGGCGCAGGCGGAAGCGGTCGCCGACCTGGTGCACGCCGAGACCGAGAGCGCGGGCGACCTGGCGCTGGCACAACTGGCCGGCGCGCTGTCTTCGCGGCTCAAGGCACTCGAGGAACGCATCACCGATGCCGCGGCCGAGGTGGAGGCCCGCGTGGACTTCGCCGAGGACGTGGGTGGCATCGAGACCCCGCCGCACGTGCGCGAGGCGATCGCCGCGGTGAGCCGCGAGCTCACGCTCCTGCTCGAGGGTGCGCCGTGGGCACGCGCCGTGCGCGAGGGCGTGCGCGTGCCGCTCGTGGGCCGGCCGAACGCGGGCAAGTCGTCGCTGTTCAATGCGCTCCTGGGCGAGGACCGTGCCATCGTCACGGACGAGCCCGGCACGACGCGCGACCGCGTGAGCGAGCGGATCGAGCTCTCGGGCGTGGCGGTCACGCTCTCCGACACCGCGGGCGTGCGAACGGCCACGAGCCCGGTCGAAGCGCTGGGCGTGGAACGCTCACTGGCCGCGCTCGAGGGTGCGCCACTGGTGCTGTGGGTGGTGGATGGCACCGAGCCTGCGGCCCCGCCGGATCCGCTGCTGAGTGCGAACCTCGACGGGCGCACCGTGGTCATCGCGCTCACCAAGTCCGACCTGGCGCACGGCGCGACCGAGGCGGAGGTGACGCACGCGCTGGGCGGACCGGGACGGCGCGTCGTGCGCGTCTCGGCGATCACGGGGGAAGGACTCGACGAGCTGCGCTCGGCACTGCGCGCGGCCCTCGGCGCCGACCGCGCCGGCGGGCTTTCGGGTGCGGTCGCGAACCCGCGTCACACCGACGCGCTGACGCGGTCGCGCGAGGCGCTCGGCCGGGCGGCCGAGGCGGCCGAGCGGGGTGAGCCGGGCGAGATCGTCGCGCTCGAGTTGCGCGACTCGCTCGCGGCACTGGGCGAGGTGACCGGGCGGAACGCCAGCGAGGAACTGCTGGAGCGCATCTTCGCGCGCTTCTGCATCGGCAAGTGATGCGCATGGACGAGCCCGTGAACGGACAAGCTCCCGCACGCGAGGAGTCGACCCGGCACTTCGCGCCGTCGCCCGGTGCGCCCGAGGCCGAACTGCCCGAGAACGCGCACGGCGCGGCCGCGCGCGAAGGCGTCTTCGACGTGGTCGTCGTGGGCGCGGGCCACGCGGGTTGCGAAGCGGCGCACGCGTGCGCGCGCATGGGGCTCGCCACGGCGCTGCTGACGGTGCGCGTGACGGACACCGCGAAGATGTCCTGTAACCCGGCCGTGGGAGGCGTGGCGAAGGGACAGATGGTGCGCGAGATCGACGCACTGGGCGGCGTGATGGGATTGGTCACGGACCGTGCCGGCATACAGTTCAAGATGCTCAACCGCGGCCGCGGCCCGGCCGTGTGGTCGCCACGGGCGCAGTGCGACAAGGTGCGCTACTCGGCCGAGATGCTGGCGCTGCTGGGTGCTGCCCCGGGACTGGTGTTCGTCGAGGGCGTGGCGCGCCGCGTGCGCGTGCGCGATGGCCGCGCGGCGGGTGTCGAGCTCCAGGACGGCCGGCGGCTCGAAGCGCGCGCGGTGGTGATCACGCCGGGCACGTTCTTGAATGGCGTGCTGCACATCGGTGAGCGCCAGCTCGCCGGCGGCCGACTGGGTGAGCACGCCGCACTCGCGCTCTCGGAGTGCCTGGCCGAGCTGGGGCTCGAGCGCGGGCGCCTCAAAACGGGCACGCCGCCGCGGCTCCACCGCGCGTCGATCGCGTTCGACGCGCTGGAACTCGCGCTGGGCGATGCGGAACCGGAGCCGTTCTCGCACTGGACGGGGCGGCTCGAGGTGGACCAGGTCCCGTGCTGGACGACGCACACGAACGCCGCCACGCACGACGTGATCCGCCGCAACATGGGGCGCTCGCCGCTTTATTCGGGGGCGATCACCGGAACGGGGCCGCGCTATTGCCCGTCGCTCGAGGACAAGGTCGTGAAGTTCCCCGAGCGCACGGCGCATCACCTGTTCCTCGAGCCCGAGGGACGCGAGACGGACGAGATCTACGTGAACGGGGTCTCGACCAGCATGCCGGAGGACATCCAGCTCGAGTTCATCCGCACCATCGCCGGATTGGAACGCGCCGAGATGGTGCGCCCGGGCTACGCGGTGGAATACGATTTCGTGCTGCCGCACCAGCTGGACGCGACACTGCAAGTGCGTGCGGTCCCGGGGCTGTGGCTCGCGGGCCAGATCTGCGGGACGTCGGGCTACGAGGAGGCGGCCGCCCAGGGATTCGTGGCGGGCGTGAATGCGGCGCGGGCGGTGCGCGGCGAGACACCGTTCGTGCTGCGTCGCGACCAGGCTTACATCGGCGTGCTGGTGGATGACCTGGTCACGCGTGAGCATCGCGAGCCCTACCGAATGTTCACGTCGGCGGCCGAGCACCGGCTGTTGCTGCGCTCGGACAACGCCGACGAGCGTCTCGCCGAGACGGGGCACGCGCTGGGGCTGCTGTCCGATGCTCAGCTGGCGCTGACGCGTGAGCGTTGGGCGGCGGTGGAGGCCGAGGAGGAGCGGTTGTCGCGCGTGCTGGTGACGGTGGCCGCACCGCAGGGCGATGCGCGCCGCGTGCGCGCGATCGACTGGTTGGCGCGACCGGAGGGCCGCTACGACCAGTTGCCGGAGCTCGGCGTGGAACCGCGACTCGAGCGATCGTTGCGCGCGGCGTTGGAGGTGCGCGCTCGGTATCGGGGCTACATCGAGCGGCAGCAGCGGACGGCTTTGGCTGCAGCCGAACTGGAGTCGGTGCTCCTGCCGGAGTCGCTGTGGTCGCGCGAGCTCACGGGGCTGTCACGCGAGGCGGTCGAGAAGCTGCGGCGTTGGCGGCCGGGGACGGCGGGTGTGGCGTCGCGGTTGGCGGGAGTCTCGCCTTCGGATGTGGCGGTGCTGTTGGTTCATGCTCGACGGGCGCGTGAGGTTCCGGCTTCGCAGCGCTGAAGCGTGGCTTCGTTGGTGACAACGCTTCGAGGCAGGCTCGCTTCGGCGCGCTCGTTGCTCGTCACGCCCGGCGCTCTACGTCAGTGCGCGTGTGCTGCTGCGATCGATCGATGCCTTGTGTCCGGAGACTGCGGCGGTTGGTGCGTGCGCTTCGATCTGGACTGGCTCGGTCCTGTGCGCGACACATCACGCTCGTTGTTCATCGCGCCGGGTGCGAGGGGGCCGCGAACGTGACGAACGCTCGGTCGGGCCGTCCCTGGCGCTCCTTTCGCTGACGCTCGCTACGGCCCTCGCCATTCCATGGCTCGGTCCTGCTCGCGACTCGTCACGTTCGCAGCCCCCTCACACCCGGCGCTCTACGTCAGTGCGCGTGTGCTGCTGCGATCGATCGACGCCTCACATCGGGACGCTTCGTCTGTTTGTACCTGATGCTGCAGTCGTGCGATGCCTCGCCAGCGGCAGGCTGCGGCAGTTCGTGCGCGGGCTTCGACCTGGGCTCGTGTGAACGTCGTGAGTTCGCGGTCTCCTGAACTGGTTCCGGAACCAGTTGTCCCACCACTTGGGCAAATAGTCGTAAGAGCAGCGGTACCACTTCGACGGAACTCGACGACTGGCTGCGCTCGCACTCGAATCTCCATCTCAAGGCGCCTCTGCCTCTGCGCGGTGCGAGCCCGCGGCTCGATATCCCGGGCCTGGCAGTACCTCTCACGCACGCGTTCGATCCGATGCGTGTGGGCGTGGTCGAAGTCGGTTATGGTGCGCGCCTCATGAGCGGACAAGATCGCAGTAAGAGCCGTCGTCCTGCGGCTCGGCCGGGGTCCTCGAGCCGGGCGGGCGGCGGAGGTGCGCGCCGAGCGGGACCCGCGGGCGCGGGTGGAAGACCTGCGGGCGGGAGCGCACGTCGCACAGGACCGGCGGGATCGAGTGGTCGAGCGGCCGGTGGGGCTCGTGCGACCGGCCGGCCCACGGGTGGGGCCCGCGCGACCGGACGGCCCGCGGGGCCGGGGGCTCGTCGATCCGGTCCTGGAGCCGCGCGCGACGGCCGCAGTTCGGGCTACGCCAGTCGGTCGGCGGCCGAGGGCGCGCGTCGCGCGGGCCTCTCGGGCGAGAGGCGGCGACGCGGATCCGCACGGCCTGCTCCGGCACCAGCCAGGACGCAGCGACGGACGGATCGGCGCGCGATCGGCAATCCCGAGCGGCTCGTGGAGCGGATGCCGTGGGTGAACCTCCGGCCGCTGCTCCTGGGCGGGCAGAACGACCAGGAAGTCGCGATCGCGCGGCTGCGGAGCTTCGCGGTCGAACTGCTCAAGTGGAACCAGGGGGTCTCCAACCTCGTCGCCCACGATGACGAGACACGGCTCGTCCAGCGGCATATCGTCGAATCCATGGCCGGAGCCAAGCTAATCAATGAGAAGGGCTGCAAAGAGTTGGTTGACTTTGGTTCGGGGGGCGGCTTTCCAGCCCTGCCCCTGGCGCTGGCGGGTGTGGGCGAGCACTGGACGCTGGTCGAGTCCCGCCGCAACAAGACACTCTTCCTCAGGCGCGCCGTACAGGAACTGGCGATCGCCGGCGTCGAGGTGGTGACGGGCCGGCTCGAAGTCCTCGTGGCCGAGGACACCGAACCACTCGCCTGCGACGGGTTCACGTCACGCGCCACGATGAAGCTGGCCCCCACGCTGGAACTGGCGGCGCACATCGTACGGCCGGGTGGGTACGCGTTCCTCTGGAAGGGCAGCGGTGTCCACGACGAACTGGCGGCTGCTGGGTCCGAGTGGCGCAAGTCCTGGGACGAGGAAGGCCTCCAGACGATTGGCGAAGGCCCTAACTCGATAGCCGTATTCGTAAGAAAGTCATGAAGTAGTCAGACAACGCGCGCCAGTGTTCCACGTGGAACATTCGGCTTGTCGCACTCGCCCCGAGTTGTTAGTTTGCGAGCGCGAACTCCGCTGCCGGCCATACCCTCCTGCCGGTCGAACCCACCTGTCCCGGCAGCGTCGACGCCGGATGATCTCAAGGAGCGGTCCCACCCGGGGCCGGACCAGCCAAGGGAATGGGACGCGTCATCTCCATCGCCAGCCAGAAGGGTGGCGTCGGCAAGACCACGACGGCGATCAACCTGGGGGCCTGCCTGGCCCAGGAGAGCCGGCGCGTGCTGCTGGTGGACATCGACCCGCAGGGCAATGCCACGAGCGGAATGGGAATCAATGGCAACGACCAGCGCCTGGGGACGTACGAGGTGCTGATCGGCCAGGGTGAGATCAAGGACGCCATCCTTCCCACCGCGCTCTCCACAATGGACGTCCTGCCCACCGGGCAACGACTGTCGGGAGCCGAGGTGGAGCTGGTCGGGATGATGGCGCGCGAGACGCGCCTGAAGACCTGCTTGGCGGGGATCCGCGACGACTACGACTTCATCCTCGTGGACAGCCCGCCGTCGCTGGGGCTCCTCACGGTCAACTCGCTCACGGCCTCGGACTCCGTGATCATCCCGCTTCAGTGCGAGTACCTGGCACTCGAGGGGCTCACGCAGCTCATCACCGCCATCCGCCTGGTCCAGGACCACCTGAACCCGTCGCTCAGGATCGAGGGGGTGCTGCTCACCATGTTCGACGCACGGCTGAGCCTCTCGCGGCAGGTTGCGGAAGAGGCCCGTAAGTTCTTCTCGGACAGGGTTTACAAGGCAGTCATCCCACGCAATGTCCGACTCAGTGAAGCCCCCTCATTCGGGAAACCCATCGTTCTCTACGACCCGCACAGCTCGGGAGCCGAAAGCTACCGCGAGCTGGCAAGGGAGGTCCTCGGCCATGACTAGGAAAGTGCTCGGACGCGGGCTCGAGGCGCTCATCTCGGGCGACACCGCCAGCGTGGCCACGGAAGGGTTGCCCCAGGGCTCCCCGGCCGGCGTCGCCCAGCTGTCGGTGGATGCGATCGCCCCCAACCCGTTCCAGCCCCGGACGCGGTTCGATGAGTCCACGCTCCGCGAGCTCGCCGACTCGATCAAGGCGAGTGGCGTGATCCAGCCGCTGCTCGTACGCCGCACCGGCCCCGGCGAGTTCCAGCTGGTCGCAGGCGAGCGCCGGCTCAGGGCCGCACAGCTCGCGGGGCTCGCCAAGGTGCCGGCGATCGTTAAGGAGTTCGACGACCGCGCCATGCTGGAACTGGCGCTGATCGAGAACATCCAGCGCGAGGACCTGAACCCCATCGACGAGGCCAAGGCTTACCAGGCTCTCGTCGACAAGGTCGGCCTCACGCACGACCAGCTCTCGGAGCGCGTCGGCAAGCAGCGCGCGACCATTTCCAACGCCCTGAGGCTCCTCGCGCTGCCTCCGGAGGTGATGGACATGGTTTCACGTGGAACGCTGTCCGCCGGGCATGCCCGCGCCGTACTCGGGCTCGAGAATCGTGGCGACCAGTTGGCCGCGGCGCGCTATGTTGCCAGCAAGGGTTTCTCGGTCCGCCGCACGGAGTCCTTCATCCGGCGCAAGCAGCGGACGACCGGAGCGCGGCCGCGCGCGGCGCGGCTCGGCGGACTGACCGAGTGGGAGACGAAGCTGCAGCAGCGCTTCGCGACACGCGTGGCGATCGCGCCGGGGCGCAAGGGCGGCAAGGTCGAGTTCGAGTTCTATAGCCA
>Ga0075429_100000777_pt1 | contig 25161 bp, 23 predicted proteins | sample RhiMetdeltSRZDD3_FD_75295 | JGI IMG/M metagenome (GOLD analysis project Ga0075429, IMG submission 75295) | Populus rhizosphere microbial communities from Tennessee, USA - Rhizosphere MetaG P. deltoides SRZDD3 | ecosystem: Host-associated > Plants > Roots > Rhizosphere > Soil | place: USA... | reverse complement strand
ACAAAGGATATATGTGCCTTCCATAAGGTGAACATTATCCTTATCGCGCACGTCGTTCAGGCGGAATATCGTAACACTACGAACAATACCACGCACGTCAGCAGAACCATCGTGACTGCGGGTAAAAAAGTTGCACCGAAAATCCCTGCTTATTGTGGTGAAGTATATCACTTCAACATTAAGAAGGGATTCGTAGAAGGAGCAGGAGGTGACTATTCACTATTGACTGAGCACACAGGTGATGACTTCGCAAGAACAGCACTTGGACTGGACAGAGAGATTGTATTCGGTGACAAGCCTCTCTACGATAGCTACATCAAACCAGCCATCACCAAAATGAAAGAAACCTACGTTCCAACATCGAAGTTCTAACAAACAGGAGTGTGTGAAATGAGTCCGATTGTACAGTTTTCAGATCGTGATCTTCTCCGCGGTAAAGTTGTAGAGCCTGCATGGTATGTTGTCAATATCGACAACATCGGAGAAGGCCCATCGAAAGATGGTGGTTCTACGAACTATCCTGTCGAGGCCACGATCATCAAGAATGCCGATACGGGATCAGAAGAGTACGCGAAGGTTCCTCTCGATTGGAACTTCAACTCCAAGGCGATTGGATTCGCAGTTGGTTTCCTCAACTCATTTGGTGTTGAGGTGAAATCAGGTGCGCGATTCGATCTTGCGAATGCAGTAGGCCGTCAGGTCGAAGTATTCGTTGAGAATGGTGAGTGGCAGGGACGCATGGTGAATCGCGTCAATCACAAGTATCGGCCCGTTCGTAGCTAGTAGTTAGTAGAAGAGAGTCAGAGTAGTCACGACCTACACTATTCTGACTCTCTTCTTTTTTGTAAGCTAGGTCCAATCAGGAGAATGACGATGGAATTCTATCTCGATGAATTTGGTGACGCGCGCGTGGAATCATCTGATCCAGAAGATGATGATTCGACTGAAGAGGGAGACGGAGTCACTGAGAAACTCATTGAAGATGAGACTGAAGTGGACGATGAAGATGAGGAAGAAGTCTTCGAGGATGATGAAGACGATGATGAAGATGATGAAGACGATGATGGTAGTGAAGAGACTACCGAAGGTCTTCTGAATGAAGATGACGACGACGACTAGCAGAATGCACTAGATTGGATTACTGGAAGTTCAGAAATTACTGTCACCCTGTGTCGGTATCAGGTCAATGAGAGTATAAGTTGATGCCAGATATGAGGATCTAGTGAACAGGGGATACGCCTAACACTACAACCCAGTAGTTTACGGGCGTATCCCCGCTTCTTATTCGTGTATTCAAATAAAAGAAAGAGAAGAAATGACTGACAAGAAAGCCGTTGGACGTGTAATAAAAGTGAGTAAAGAAGGGTGGGGATTCATCTCATCTAAGGATATTGAATTCACACGTATCTTCTTTCATTGGACTGCGCTCGTACAGGACACAATTGGATTTAAGGAATTGAAGACTGGAATGATTGTCGAGTTCACTCCAATTCAGATTCCGGGTAAAGGTCATCGTGCAATCCATGTGCGTGTGATTGATAAGAGAGAAAGAACTGATGACGACACAACTACTGAAGTGTCCCCACTGTTCGAACAGTGATATTACTCTGATGGAATGGATGCCCATCAGAAGGCTGTGGTTCTGTGTGGTGTGTTCCAAGATGTTCTCTGTGGAAAAGCCTGTAGAGAAGAAGGAAGAAGATGAGTGAACCGGAAGTTGAATGGTATATTCATCGTATTAAAGTGATGCTTGGAGAGATTGATTCTTTAGTACTTACATCTCCAAACTTGACCAATTCAATACGTGAAATAATATCATCCAATACTAATGAAATTGAGATAAACTTACATATAATCATTAGAAAATTAAAGGGGGTGAAAATCAATGGAACATAAATATGTCCCAGGAATGGGACCGATGGGCGCGAAGGTACTCATACTAGGTGAAGCTCCTAGTTATGAGGAGACACACGCGGGTAAGCCATTCGTTGGAGCTAGTGGTAGAGAACTAGATAGACTACTCAAAGATGCGGGAGTCCCTAGAAGTGAGTGTTGGATTACGAATGTATGCAAGTATGAAGTTCCACCTAATGCAGCTAGGAAAAAGCTACCATTCCATGTGCGCGCGCGTAATCATGGCATCGACATGGAACAGCAATTAGCTGAACTGAGAGTAGAGATAAATGACATCAAGCCCAACGTCATACTTGCTCTTGGTGGCACTGCTCTTTGGGCGCTCTCAGGGAAAGATAAAATATCTAGGCATCGCGGATCACTCATGTGGGGGATGGACCATAAGTTTGTGCCTACCTATCATCCCGCGCATCTTTTACATAGTGCTGCGGGCGGAGAAATCAAGGGATACTGGAATCGACAAATAATGATATTCGATATCAAGAGGGCATGGGAAGAGAGGTGGAGTCCACTACTAGAACTGCCTAATCGAGTACTTCAGATCTGTCGTAACTCTGGTGACTTGTATGAGTTCCTGAAGAAGTATGAGAATCATGAGAAATTGTCAGTAGATATTGAAGCAGGTGGTCATTGTCTTCCTATCTGTGTAGGATTGTCATTCAATAAATCTCATGGAATGACGGTCCCTTTGTGGAATGATGGTGGCATATCAACTATCCCTGATTCGGATATGGCTACACTTTGGAGTATGCTCTCCGAAGTATTAATGGAGAAGAAAATTGTCGGACAAAACTTCAACTACGATCGTGATAAACTTAGACGACTGGGGTTCACTATTCGAGGAATACACTCAGATACAATGCTCAAAGCATTCGCGATTAACCCTGAACTCCCGAAAGGGCTTGCATTTATTACAAGTCTCTACACCAGAGAACCCTTCTATAAAGATGAAGGTATGTATGAAGGGAAACTTGGAGATTTATTGCTCGGATGCGCGCGTGATGCTTGTGTCACATACGAAATAGACGAGGCGATGGATGCGGACTTAGATGAATTAGGAGTCAGGAAATTCTATGAAAACTTCCTGATGAAACTCCCTGATTTCTATCTAGAGATTGAGAACAACGGATTCAGAGTCGATGAAGCTAAGAGATCAGAGTTAATCAAGAAGTACGTCGAATGGGATGAGCGTCTTGGATTCGAGATGTTCAAGATAGCTGGAGTAGACATTAACGTCAGTTCACCAGTTCAAGTCTATTCATTTCTATTCGATGAGTGGGGTCTACCTAGAAGAAAAGGAGTCGGAGAAGAGGAACTTACGGCTCTATTGAATCTCAAATCAGGAGTCAAGACAGCAGATCAACGTGAATGGATAGAGAAGTGTCTTGAGAGACGTCGAGTACGTAAAACAATATCGACTTATCTCTTTGCGATTCCTGATTACGATAAGAAGATGCGCACGACGTGTTATATGTGTCTAGAGACTGGACGCACATCAACAGGTCAGCAAGACCCACCTATCAGACCACTAGTCGATCTAGTCGGTAAGGGTAAAAAGAAAGACATGAAAGTGATGGGTACGGCATTCCAAGTATTCACTAAGCATGGTGATATTGGAGCTGACGTACGCGGAATGTATATCCCTGATGAGGGGGAAATATTTGTTAATCTGGACTCTAGTCAAGCTGAAGCGCGTGTAGTGTTTAACTTGGCAATGGATGAACAAGCATTACAGGATATTGATGAACATGACTATCATGCACTCACTGCTTCATGGTTTTTTGGTGGTACTGAAGAGAATTACTCCAAGAAGATTCTGGGATATGAATCTCCTATTAGATTCGCCGGGAAGACTCTACGTCATGCGGGCCATCTTGGAGCGGGCGCGAGAAGAGCAAGTACAGAACTCAATACCCAAGCACGTAAATATAAGATCCCAATCACCATCACGGAAGCAATCGCCGACCGTGCATTGAAGATATTCCACGCACGTCAACCTAAAATACAAAGGATATTCCATGCCGGAATCATTGAATGCCTCAAAAATACTAGGCAACTTATCGCCCCGCTCCCGTGGGGTATTGACGCGGAGAGAGGTGGTGTACGTATTTTCTATGAAAGGTGGGGTGATGACCTGTTCAGAGAAGCTATGGCATACATCCCTCAACGAGCCGTTACTGATAATACCAAAGCAGCAGGTATCAGAATTAAGCGACAATTCAGAGAAGCAAAAATTATACTTGAGGCGCATGATGCGCTTCTTTTCTCGGTGCGAAAAGAGTATCTTGATGACTTTATTCCGATAGCTCGAAAGGAGATGGAACGTCCTTTGAATTTTAAGACTTGCAGTCTACCACGTAGGTATCTTAAGATACCATGTGATGTAGAGATTGGAGAGAACTACAAGGATTTACGCAAATTCAAAGGAAAGGATGAGCCTGTTAAGATTGAAGTACCTGAACTGGTACGTGTAAGAGAGTTGACCCCTACTGAACAATTCACAGTGACTGATGAGGAAGTCAGACAAGAACAGTTAGAACAGTTGGATGTGAGAAGAGAGCGCGAATGGAATAGGACAATTAAAGATGATGACATACCATTCTGAGGAAGTAAATGACATGGCTAGAAAAGCTGCTGAGTCAACACTCCGAGCTAGAAAGTCCCATGAACTTCTGGTTATGGGGTGGCTTAAGTGCTATATCAGCAGTTGTAAAAGATAATGTATGGATGGATAGACAGATTTACAACCTGTATCCAAACATCTATGTGATGTATCATGCTGAGAGTGGATTGAAGAAGGGTCCACCAATCAGTATGGCAAAGCAACTGGTGAAAGCTGTTAATGGGACACGTATCATTAGTGGCAGATCTAGTATACAGGGCATCCTAAAAGAATTAGGAACTGCCCAGACTCAACCTGGTGGTAAAGTTAATAGTAAGTCTACTGCATTCATTTGTAGTAGCGAATTAACTAGTTCGATAGTTGAGGACAAGGTAGCCACAGACATACTCACAGACCTGTATGACCGTCAGTACAATATTGGCGAGTGGCGTAGTCTGCTGAAAATGGAGTCTTTCAATTTGAAGGATCCGACCATTACAATGTTAACGGCAACTAATGAAGCTCACTCGAATGATTTCTTTGCTAGAAAGGATATTCATGGTGGCTATTTTGCTCGTACTTTTATTATATCTGAGAATAAAAGGAATCGAGCTAACTCATTACTCGTCCCCTTAATTAATCCGCCCAAGTATGCAGAGCTGACGGATTACTTAAAGGAACTGAGTAATCTGAATGGTCCATTTCAGGCGTTAGCCAGTCGAGAACAAGAAGGAGACTTTAAGATTCCTCACGTTGAGATTGAATCAGGTGAGACTAATTACTTCACATCAGCTGGTCTAATGTATCAGCAATGGTATGAAGGATTCATTGAGGACATGGCAGTCCAAGAGGTAAAGGATGAAACTGGTACATTGAATAGATTCGGTGATTCGGTATTGAAGGTAGCTATGCTACTATCTCTAGCGAAAGCACCTGATTTGAAGATCGATGAAGAGTCAATGGAATTAGCTGTCGTGTACTGTGAGAAATTGATAGGTAACGTGCGCGAGATGACTCATGGTAAGAAGGGACTATCAGAAGCGAAGAACATCAAGAATGTGATTCTGAAGGAACTACTCGGACGGGATTCACATCAGATCTCGCGCGCGATGTTACTCAAGAAGATGTGGGCGCATTACAAGGATGCCGCTGAATTAGATGAGATCATGATATCATTTGATCAGGCTGGTATGATCAAGACTGAAACCATCGGGAATCAGATCATCTACATCATGCCAGATAATCAAGTGAGAGAACTGAACCGACTGTATGCAGGGAAGAATCGATGATTGTCCCTCTTCCGACCTATCAAGAGGAATCAATCGAACTGATTGAAGAGAAGGGAGAAATAGATCACAACTATATCAGGGAATGTATGAACTTACCATCATGGAAGTGCGCGTGCGGACTCACGAATCACGGACTGAACAAGAGGTGTGCGGATTGGCGTTGTCGCCGGGAGAGGGAGAGATGAACGGTAAAATAGTCAGACTAATGAGTGACAAGGGATACGGATTCATCAAGGGTGATGATGGAAAGGAATATTTCTTCCATCGTGCAGATTTTCAAGAGGACTTTGAAAGTCTCTGTATGGATGTAGAGAGAGGACAGAAGGTCGATGTAGTATTCGAGTCTGTCCCCTCTCCAAAGGGACCACGCGCGGGTGAAGTAATTAGAAATTACTCAGTTTAGTAGGGATTATTCCCTCCTATTTCAGGGAATAGATCCCTTAGTCCACCACCTGTAGCGAGCCAATCATCTTCAGGACTGATGAACTTGCCTACAGATTCACCCTTGCTGTAAACCTGACTACCCATCCCCATTACTATTGGAGCTAGTAGTGGTAATAGGGATGGGCCATCAGGTCTATTCTGATCCTCTCTAATCAATTCCAATACATCTTGTATCACCAGTGGTACGAACAGTTGTGCTGTCCTATCATACACATGGAATGGTTGATACTCAGATGCATTCATAACATCCCATGCAAACTTAGCTACTGGATTCAGTTTGTTAGTGAATAGTCTCTCTCCCTGATCACCTTGTGTTTGAGCTTGGAATCCAGTACCAAATCGATGTGATTCTCCGGTAGCAGATGATGTGTATGTGCCAGTATAGAGTCGATGGAATGCGACTAGGAACTGTTGGAAACTAGAACCAGGATCTAAACGTAGATCACCAATTCTAATCTTTCCAAAGTCAGCACTGTCCATATCATCACTGACTTCACCACCACCCAACTTACCCATCTGTGCCATCGTATACCATGCGGCACCCATAGACAGGGCAGCCTTCATGTATTGCTTTCGCACGAATGGAGTAGCCATTATGTAGGTACTCGGATTAAGCATACGCAGACGAGATGCAACCATTCGAGGTGCAAACATCACGTATCCAAGTTTACCTGCTATAGCTTCGGCTGACTTCTCTGAACCTCTCAGTGGCAATAAGTGCATCTTGAGTGGTCCACGACCAGTAGCCGTATTAACGAAGTCAACTATCTCTCTGGCTGCTATGTCATTCTCATACGGATTCAATGCCATAGCTTCATTTGGTGTGTATTCTCGCTTGAAGAATCCCGGTCTAGCCTCTCCCGTACTCAGAGCTTCATATGACATATCACGAGCCAAGTCAAATAGTTTCTGAGTTCTATTCGCGCGTATGGAATTCAAGAGTGTCATGTATGCGCGATTAGATCCCTTGAAATACCCACCTAATGTGGCTCGATATAGCTTAGAGAAACCGGGGATATCACCACCAGATTCAACCCATTTCGGAACAATAGCTGCTTCACGATCATTCAAATGATCAGTCTGTTTCATTAATTTCATTCCATTTCGTTCAGCTATTGATTTGATCGGCTTACCAGTATTCATGTCTAGTTTCTGTTGGAATATAGGCAATCTTTCCAACTGTGCATTGTAGTTTTCAAAGTATTTCTGAGAAAATGCAGCCTTAATTTGTGGACCTTGGGCTTTCCAGAATTCAGGCGTACCAATCATAGGTAGAGCCTGTCTACCTGATGCAGATAGATCACCTGTAGTGGTGGCAGCACTTGATGCTGCAATTAATTCCTTTAATAGACTAGCTTTAGGTTCTCTAGGTTTCTCACCTTCAGGGAATGTTTCAGGAGCACCACCTTTACCCCATCCAGTTCTATTCTTAATGTTCTCCCACATCTGCCAATCATCAGAGTGACCAGCTTCATCATCTACGAAGTCTCGTAGACCACGAATCATGTCTCTACTCCAACTAGAGTAGGTTCCAGTTGATCTCACGACATCAAGTTCGACTCCCTTTTTGAGTAATTCAAAGGTTGCCTTACCATATAGTGCTCCGGCATTCTTATCTGCACCTAGTGTGTCGATACCTAATCTACCAGTACCATCATATAGTTCTCCTACTTTAGCAACTCCGATTACTCTCGCGGGCGCATTACCAGTTTTAGCTCGATATACTATTCTCGTTCCATCCTGTACATCTGTAGTGGGTCTACCGCGCGCATCCTCTACACTAATTCCTACTGGTCCATCTTGTGGATTGTAGTATTTTACTTGAGTGTCGGCAAATTCATGAGTTAGACCGGGATCCCAATTTTCAGGTTTGTAAGTTTCTATAGCCTCTAGAAACTGTGCCATACTAAAACCTGGAATTTTTAGTCTAGCTGATCTCCTACTAAGAGGTAGATTACGTTGAACTTCTTTGGCTCCCTGTTGAAGTACTTGAGCAGCATTAGTCTGAGGAGGCACATCAGCTAATGGTGCCATACTATTGGCACTAAATAGATCTGTATCAGGTAATACTTGTTGTCCTCCCGTCTCCTGTTCAAATCTAGTTACAGGAGATGAGCCAGCTTGACTTTCAATATATTGTCCTCGTTCATTTGCTAAGGCTAGAAGTCCATCGAGCTTATGAACTAGTTTCCATCTTGCTGCATCAGCTACTGGATCACCTACCATAGATCTTAAAATATCTTTTCTTGATTCTAGATGTCTATTTATGACACGATTCAATGAAGTCATAGTAGTTTTCTTAAGTATTTCCGCCTGATGAGTTTCTATTTCAGGACGATCAATAACTCTCTTACGTGATCTTCCAGTTTGTTGACTAATATCTGCAATTTTCTGATCTACCATATTCAATACGGTATTCATGAAATCATGTTCATGGGGTTCTAAAGCTCTACCCATTCTACGAATTATATCAGCACGTTCATTATTCAAACCATCTAAACTTGCAATTGAGATTAGATCATCAGCTTGATGTTCTAGATGGTCTATCAAATCTTGACGATAAGGATGATCTCGATTCTGTCTGAGAATATGGAATAGGTCTGATGAATTACTAGCTGATGCTAATGCATCATTAACTTCATCTCCCAAGTAATTATTCCGTCGACTTGGTGGTTGTACTCTACTTACATTTTGAGGGTTCAATGAAGTATATTCAGCTCCAGTAGTTTGATTGATTTCATTGAGTTGTGTTTGAGCATGATCATACATTTCTGTAAGTAATCTATGCTCCAAATCAGTAGTACTTGTTCTATCCAATTCTCCCTGAATCCAATCAACTGTTTCTAGTAATCTGGCTTCACTTGGTTCCTGTCTAATTATTTCTTCAGCTCTGTTAATTATCGCACTTCTCAATTCACGTGAGGGTGGTTCATCCCTGTAAATTTCATAAAGTCTCGGTACATTATGTGTATTATTCAATTCATCCAGAATTGATACTGGTGTTAATCCACCTCTAGGATTACCATTAGGATCTGTGATATCACGAGGTGAACCCGGACCTCTAGGTTCTATCTCATCAAGATGATCCATTACCCATTGAGTAGATTCACCCAAATCTCTGAATGGACCTTCTGATGCTGTCATATTAGGATGGATAACCATTATCTCTCCACTATAGGGATCAAGATAATGTTCAAATGAACCTGCACTACCAGCCACTAACCGTGCATTATCTGGAATCTGTGAGTTAGGGTCACGAGGTGGTCGGATAGGTTCATTTGGGAACGTAGGTCTATTTGGATTGATAGGAGGAATATCCTCAGTTGGATTAGTAGGTACAAATGGGTCAGTAGGAGGATAAGCTTGTCTCACTTCATCAGGTATTGAACCCAATGCTGCCCAATTATATGCCTGTCCCTGTCTAGGAAATGGTCCCACAGGTTGACTCTGGCGATTCAAAATAACATATGTTCCTTCGGGTAAACTATAATACTGTGGATAATTTTCTGGATATCCGGTATCCCATGTCATAGTCTGAGATGGTGGTCTACCACCATTAAATAGTTCTCGAAGTTTACGTGCTAGTTCTTCAGGATTATTTGAACCTTCAGTCCTCTTGATGAGATCTTCAGCGAAATGACCTTTCCTTGGAGCTAAATCATCAGGTCCATATTGACTCAAATCAGTCATTTCAGGAGGAGTGGCATCTTCTCCCTTCAAATACTGATTGATGATATCATCACCTAATTCACCAGCCATTGACATTTGTTCAGGCTGACGAGTTTCGCCCCAATTCTCTCCGAGTATCTGACGCGCGCGTAACTTCCCTATATCTCCTGATGGTTCTACTGGTGGAGTCTCACCTACTAATGGGAGATTCTGCTGACCTGATTGTGGTGGAATAGCCTGATCCCATCCCGTTACTTCATGTGGTCTATCGGCAGAAAATTGATCAGGAAAGGCAGCGTTATTAGTCCATCCACGTTCTTCTGGAGTTAGTGGAGGTTCTGCTGCTCCCGTGTCTGGATTAGCACCGGGAATATTCATATTAGATGGAAGTTGTTTAGCCCGAACGATTTGAAGCATCTCATCAGCGTGATTAGCTGATATAGAGTCTCCTGAATCGATGGCTCGTGCGCGCGCATCAGTCCAATGCTCGAATAGACTCTGTAGTAATTCAGGCTCTCTAGCCCCTTGAACCTCTAATCTATCATTAGCTCTTTCCTTCTCAATAGTCCATTCAGGTGTTTGAGGAAGAGATGGTGATTCTATACCTCGATCAGCAGGATTTAGAGGATTACCAAAATCATCGAATGAATCTAGAAATCTAATATCTTTATCAGTTAATTTACCCATTCCTCCCATTAAAGCTTTATGGGTAGGATCAGGAAATTGAGCTACCTGACCAGTCTGTTCACCTATCTTAGGTTCACGATCCCTAGCAGATTGAACTTCATCAGGAGTAGGCTCACGCCCAAACATTTTCCTCAGATTTTCCCATAGTGCCTGATCATCTGAAGCACCACTAGTATCCTGAATGAATTTATCAAATAGACCATTTCCTTGAGAATCTCGGCCCAAGAACTTATGACCTGCTTTTGCTAGATTCGCAATAGTAGTGTCATTTACGTATTTACTTGGAAGTGAAAATGGCTTATCTGGAGTATAATCTATAGTATCATTCTCTCCTACTTTAGGAGGTTCTACAGTAGGTAATGGTGCAGCAGGAGCAGCGGGACCAGCACGACGAATTAACTCTATGTTACCATTCTTATTTATCTGATGAAATTCATATCCTTCTGCCCTTAACCTATTACCTTCTTCCTTCTTATTCGGTCCTTCAAGTTCAACAATGTGAGGCTCAGTTGATGTACTTCTTGGTTCAGTGGTAACAATAGGTGCTTCAGTAGAAACAGGAGTAGGAGATGGAGAAGTTGGACTAGTAGGTTCAATAGGAGGAGCAGGTGGAGTAGTACGAAGATCAGATGAAGGTCTGACATTTAGATTGGTAGCTTCAGGATTCCACAGATTTAGACCTAGATCTAGCTGTCCTTCATCACCTAATGGTAACTGTGGATGATCCTGTGTAATGCCATATGGTCCTAGTTCTGGACCCTCGATAGGTGCAGGTGTTACTGGTCTAGTTTCGGGTACACCCGGACGACTAGTGATACCAATAGGAGTTCGTTGGAATCTTTCATCAAATGGCACTCTAACATCCATTGATGGAGCACCATGTTGACCGATTGGAAGATCTAATTGTTGCTGTCCAAAATCAAACTTCTGTTGGCCCATTGTAGGTTCAGCAGGAGTATTCCACTTGATAGGCTGATCAGATTCACCTATCTTCTTGAGTCCTGAAGCCTGTGCAGGAGTAGTTCCGTGACCATACACTCCAGCGCCGATTTTACCTAATTCTAGCTTAATCAATCCTTTCGTTATTTTACCAGCTTTTTGCCAATTATCTAGTGTGGGATCATTAGAGGCGTCAAATACTTCTTTAGCACCTGATACACCGAATGCGCCCGCGCCTATCGCGCCTGCCGCCTTGAGTGCGTGTGCGGTCTTGGCATATTTAGCAGCTTGTAATAGAGGAGCAGCCTCTACACCAGCCATCAATGCTAGACCTACTGGACTAGTACCAGATTCGGTGAATTCAGCAGCTAAACTACCCGGTATACTAGCGATTGGATACTGTTTATCAAACTCCTCCATATGCTGATGCATCTGAGGAGAAAATGGGACTAATGCCTCATTAGCCTTAGTCCATACTTTACCTAATGTAGACTGTTCAGGAGGTTTTTGAGTAGGTGTAGGAACAGGTTCATCCCACATCAAACCTGGGATATCAGGTCTTTTCTTCTTAGTCTCATCATCCCACTCAAGACCGGGAATCTGTTGTCCCATGATTATCTCCCGACAGGAGGTCTAACGATTAATTCTAATCTGTATCCAGCTTCACGAGCCGCTTTAATGGCTTCAGGATTATCAGGTATGGTACCAGTTCTACCAGTAGCAGGATCTCTGAATCTGATACGTGGACCTGTTACTGCTTCATTACTACTAGCTTGTGGACTACCAATAGGAGTAGGAGGTCTATTAGGATCAGCAGTAGTTAATGGAGGTATTTTCTTAGTAGGTGGATTATAACTAGTTCCTCTACCAGCAGCAGGTGGTCTAGCTGGTGGAGGAGTACTTGCAGGGGGAGTAGTAGCAGGATTAGTAGGTGGTACATAATCAGGTTCAATACTTGATCTGAATTCATCGTAAGCATCCACGTCATCCTGAGTTATTTTACCAGTAGAAAATAGACCACCTTTTGGAGCACCTAATACAGGTCTAGGCTGATAGGTGTATTCCTTCTCTGAAATTCTCTTAATGAATCTCTTAATTTCTGGACCTTCAGTTTGCCATGCAGCACCCAACTTATCATTTCTCTGACGTACCTTCTCCATTGTATTAGTTCTAGCACTAGCTCCAGTTGGTGCTGCTTTAACCTCAGTTAGATCTCCTACTGGTGTCTGAGGAGAATCACCAACAGGTTGTGGTTGACTTGGATTACTAGGATCAATGTAATACAAATTACCCTGTTGATCTTTATAATGTGTAGTTTTAGTCATTGCAGCAGTTGCATAGGTACCTTTAGCCCTAGCTTCTGCGGCAGCTAAATTACCAGTATTCTTAAGTTCCTGTAGTGTCCTTTCATCTAGTTCACCAGTCTTAATCTTGGTATCCCTAATTTCACCAGTATCACGATTCTTAAGAACATAAGTTGGACCAGTCGTATCCCAATCCCAAGTTGGAAGCATAGATTTCCATCTATATGCCTGAGCACGAACATCAGCTATCCGATTCTTCTCATTCTGTGTTCTTTCAGTAGCAGCAGCCTTCTCTAGAGCAGTTCTGTTATTAAGTACAGATGTAGCTATCTGACGTTCATTCACATTGGCTGTATTCTCTAATGATGCACCCTGATAGAATGGAGTAGCCTTATCAGTCCATTCCTTCATTCTACGCACATTAGGTTCTTCTAATACAGCATCCATTGTTTTGAGTGGATCTCTATTCCTATCAAATCTAGAACTTAGACCCATTCCAGTAGCTACAAGCCTGCGTGTGATATCAGGTTCCTGACGTTGTGGAGCCTGATCGAGTAATCCTCTGAATCTATCCCTATCTACAGTAGATGGACTAGGTATCTGATCCATCATTTCCTGAAAACTGGGAGTAGGCACTTCTCCTCTATCAGGTGGTATTGGAGAGGAAGGTTGAAACAATCCTTCTGCTGGTTGTCTCTCAGGAGCCTGATTTTGAGCAAAGAAATTATCGAACATCTGTTTCTTACGCAGTTGTTCGATACCAAGTGATGGAGTGCCAAATGTCGGAAGTGTATATGCCATTATACTATCCTAGAACGTAGGCATCTTAACTCTACCCTGACCAATTGGCAGAGCACCCTGATTATATCCACCAGTAGGAGTTACACCACCACTATATCCAGCTCCAGTATTGGCCTGTGGCTTGTTAAGCCAACCACCAATCTTATCAATCCACGGATATGCTGCATTAGCTGCATCACCAATGTATTCTTTAGTTTGTTCATATCTACCGGGTAGATCTTGTGCCTGATTTTCAGCATTAATATATGAAGTACCTTGCTGACCACTCTGAGCAATAGCTCGGCCCAGTTGATCTCCAAACATATTAGCCATTCCGGGGGTAGTTCCATATAAGCTGCTAGCACCCTGTAATGCATTCAATCTATTGCCTGCATTCCACTGATCTGCCTGCATTCCAGCAGTAGCATTGAACTGATTAGTCTGCATTTGAGCACCTAGACGTTGAGCTTCAATGTCAGACATACCTTTCATACCAGTAATTTGATTACCGATACGATTAGTATCGATTCCAGCCATTCCTTGCATACCAGACAATCTACCTGCATTACGATTAGCAATAATTCCTGCATTTACATTCTGTAATGCGTCCGCGCCTGATTGACCCTGTTCTCTAGCCATTTTAGCTTGTACAGCAGCAGCATTAGGTGAATATCCACCCTGTAGTGCTCTCTGTCTACTTACTTCTCTTTCGGCGTTTGCGTATGCAGCCCTAATAGGAGCAACACCACGAGAACGGAGATCAGCAATATCGTTGGCCGAGTATCCTCCGGTATCTGCAAACCCCTTATACCCTTGATAAGCGTCATTATTAGGGATGTCATATCCACCCGTCTTACTCATATCCTGAAACTGACCGTAAGATGCAAATGGATCTGAATAACTAGAATAACGCGCATTTACTTGAGGGATGTTACCAAATCCACTCATAATTGAGTCATAGTCTTGTGTACCAGCACTCATCGCTCTGCCAAATCCTTCCCCTAATGTATTCATATAGGGGTCCATCTGGCCTCTGAATCGTGATTGTTCATCTACAATACGATTCTGTACGCGCCCGCGCTCATCATTCCCACTCTCCTTAAAGATAGGATTATTTGAACTAATAGGAGAGGTGTTACCACCTACAGCATTAGTCTGAGCAGGTGCGCGTTGAAGAGCTGTCTGAGCTGTTTTCTTATTCTTATTGCTGCCCATAACGCCTCACAAATCTAAAATGAGTGACTGACCATCTGGTGGTCTAAAGCCATTACGCCTCAATCTTCTCGCCCACTTGGGATTCTGACTCCATACGTACAATTGGTCATATTTCATCTTCTGAGCGATGTAAACTGAGGCATCTAAAACTTGATATAACGCCTTAAGTCGTTCACGAGGGTCACGGGTCTTGTCAGTTACTGTCACGCATTCAGCTATATCACGTATTCCACCGAATGTTAGTATTCCTTTTTCATCCTCGACTACAAATGCACATACATAGTCAAGAAAGTCAGGTAAAGGGAATTCATCTGCGAAATTCTCTGCATGAATTCGCATCAATTCTTTTAAATCAGAGGGATCATAGGATCGAATAATCATTACGCAGTATCGATGCCTGCAAGTGAATTCCAGAGTGTCAGAATTTGTGACTGTAGATCGATATCAGCTATTGTACAAGTAGATGTTTTAGTTTCTTCGTGGTAAGTAGTCGCTGCAACCACATTTACACCCATAACTACCTGTGGAGCAGCCTGATCTGCTGCCATTCGGGGATTACTGACTACTCTTTGCGCGTATGATGCGCGTAATGGATGATATGGAACAGATCCACCCTCACCTAATACAGTGCCACAGCAAAATGCCATCATTGCCTGCACACGCTCCATAAATCCACCCGGCCCCTGATCGCGTGTTAGAGCCATCTGTTGAGTAGAAGTTTCAACCGGCATTTTTCAGCTCCTTCAGTTCATTCGTAAGATTTTCAACCAATTCCTTTAATCGCACATTCTCCTCGGTTAATTTGAATCGGAGCATTTCTTTCTCTCCAATGACTTGATAGAGTTCTGCGAGTGATACCTGCATCGGCGGTGTATCTGGCATTTCATCTCCTTAAGCGAATGGTATACAAATAGTACCTATTATTGTCACTTGACCAGACCAATTAGCATTAGCTAAAATATTCTTATAGAAATATACCCATACATCATTGGGTGAACATTGTGCCATACCACTACCAATAGTTTGACTATCTGCATACATAATTATATCATTCGTATATGAACCTACATTAGTTATTCCTGCTGGTAAATACATACCCATATTATTTAAATTAGCACTTGAAATTACTATATTCATATTAATAAATAACATTTTATATATTAATGCATATTTACAAGTAACAAGTCCCACTAAGGTTCCATTTGAAATAGTTGGTGAAAAATCAGTCCAATAGCCCATTGGAACGCCACGGCCTAAATCATATATTCCACCTGCTGCTCGGATATGTGCTCTAGCTTCAATATAGTTGGGCCAAATGGCAGATTCTAAATAAAGACCAGTGTTTGTGTACAATCCATAAGATGAATGAGCGCCAAGATACCAACTAGTCTGAATAGTACCGGGGGCAGTAAGTGCTCCTGGATACATATATGCTCCAGTATGCAAATTCGCCATCACTGATAAAGCACCAGTAATTGTAGCATTACCTACACCATCTATTTTAAATAATTCTAATCCTGCTCTGCTCTGATTCCAAATTCTAAAATATTCAGAATAACTCATTAATCGAAAGTTTTTATCAGTAGTTGCTGCAATATTATCTAGAAATAATGATGTATCTCCTGCTGTAGCAGTATCAGTTTGAATTGTAGTATATCCAATTAAATTATTTGGACCTTTAGTTGCAACTAGTGTATATACACTTACAGCACCACTAAATTGTGCTGTAGTAAGAGCCGCATTACCACGTACTGTCAAATCTAATAAACTGGTTCCTCCTGCTACAGTATAGAGCTTTTCAGCCATCAAACCAAACCAATTGGTCTGATCTCCTCGTACTACATCTAAATAACCTGCTTGTGAATATCGTAATGCTGGATAACTAGCACTTGCTGCAACAAAGTAAAGTATACCCCCAAGAGTAGCTAGATGAGTAGCAGCATCTATATGTGCACCGGCACTTACAAATCCACTAGCAGTAATACCACCAGTACGATTGATCCGTACTGATCCAGTTGCAGTAGAATCATCATCATTTGTAGGTTGAATAGTAAATATTTGAGCATTTGCATAAAGTCGCCATATTTTACTATTAGCAGGTGCAGCATCTTCCACAAATGACATTAATGGAAGACTTGATTGTAACTTTAGAGCATGATTATTTACAGTATAATTTCTAGTTAAAGTAAGAGCTACGATTTGATCGGTACCACCGGGTTCATGTTGTGTATGATGTACTCCACCAGTAGGTCCGGGTGGTCCAGTTAATCCTATTGGTCCCTGTGGCCCTGTTAATCCTATCGGACCTTGTGGGCCTGTTAATCCTGTATCACCTTTTATACCTTGTGGGCCTATCGGACCTTGTATACCTTGTGGACCCTGAATACCTTGTGGACCCTGTGGACCTACAGGGCCAGTATTCATGGGAGTCCATATAGGAACCCATTCAGTAGTAGCAGGATCGGGTGGTCCAACCATTATTTCTTACTCTCTCCCATCATCCAATCTAATGTCTCTAATGCCATGCGCGAAGGAGTACCAGTTTGCCACGGAACTTGAACCATGTAGCTAAATAATAAATCAAATTCAGTTATATGAAGCTGTAATTGACGATTTCCTTCAGTTTTTAGTTGTCTCTCAGGCTCACCATTAACCATCTTTTTACCACATGGTTTAGGATCACTGATTGCCTCTAATTTCTCGAAAATAGCTACTTCATTTCGTAGGACTGTCATTCCTTTAGTCTGTTGTAAACTACCACCAAGGACGAAACCAACGAAACAGAATTCAAATCGTTTCTTACCTTTATCATCTTCAAAGTTTAGTACCATATTAGTCCTTTTGACAGAGCCATAAATCTACATACAAGGGATCATTATTAGCTGCGTTAGTACCACCCGTGTGCGCGTGAGCAGCAGCTGCAACTAGATTCACTTGGTGACTGTGAAATCCTGAAGTACCAGTATTTCCATCATAATCAACACCGTGTTGATGTAAACCACGAGACATATTACCGCTCTGACCAGCATCCACATTCATTGTACCAGCAGACTCAGTACCAGATAGAGTATGTACACCAAAACCGTGAGTATGATCGCCCAAAGCATTAGTTTCACCAGTATGATTATGAGCGCCTCCAGCATCCGTGGTAAACGTATGACCATGTGATGCAGAACCACCTAATCCACCGGGACCAACACGAATATACCTACCATCCCATGCAGTGATGCGCGTCCATCCTACAGGACACGCAGTGGTAGATAACACAATCAACCCACTAGGAATCCCACCAGGAGTTTTCCATGTATTATCACCAGCAAGAAATAAACCTCCAGTAGGTGCATTAGTTCCAAGTCGTGCGAGTGGGACTGTTCCAAGTGTAAGATTAGTTGCATTTAATGCGGTAAGATTACTACCATTTCCAATAAATCCAGTTGCACCAAAATATCCATCACGTCTAAAGTAAAATTGCGTTTGAATGACAGTATAGTCATCTGTCAAAGCTTCTACATAAAAATTACCATTTCCATATCCTAATTGCCTCCAAATTGTGTTATTTACTGGAGCAGCAGTATCTGCAAAAATTAATGCACCATTAGTTCCTAAAATTCTCGAAAATGAGGCAAAAGTTTGAGCTACAAAGTGATTGTCGATATTCGTATATGCAATATATGGTGGTAAATCTCCCGGTGGAATCGATGGAACTACTGATGGTTCACCTGCCGTACTTTTAACGTATCCATTTCCGAGTAAGCTGAGTGCGCGTTCATTTGTTAGACCAGTATGAGGACTGACAGTCCAATATGTTGCATCTAATCCGATATTTACTGCTGCTCCTGTTCCGGGCCACGGTTCTGGAGGTGTAGTAGTGCCATCTACTACACACATATAAGCTACGCCATCAGCTCCAATTACGATATCACCATCATTATAGACTGGACCACCTACATAATCACCTAAGTAGTCCAAATTCATTCCACCGCCAGTACCACCTCCTCCAGTTGAGTGAATGGTAAGTCGATGTGGAACCGATGCATCAAATACGATATTCGCACCGGGTAGTAGTTGAGAGGAATTAGCTAATGCAACCTCTTCTGGAGATGTAGTGAGGTAAGTAGCTGTATTATTTGTTAAATATGTGACATAACTGGTAATCGTATTGACACTATTGTTAATACGCTGAACAACATCTGCTCGTGCAACTTCAAGCTGATCTAACCGATCGATTAAAATCGTTAAAGTCTGATTTAATGCATTATCAGTCTGTTTAGACTGAGCTAACATCCCCTTTAAATCAGCAAATTGGGGAGGTTTAGGCTCCGGTTTGAACGACATCGTTATGAGCCAGGATACGATGAATCGGATTCTTTAGAGTATATTACAATTCGATTAATTCTAAAATATTCATTAGTTCCAGATGTTTTTAATTCAAATGCTGCACGTTGTTCCTTAAAATTTACTATTCTAGTAGGGATAATTCTAGCTCTTGGTTCTAACTTGAATGGAACTAATGTCTTATATCTAACATCATCTAATGAAAATACGAACATATACAATTTGCCCACTCCATATACTCTAACTCTAATGGCTGCAAAATGAGATATGTTTTCACCAGAACTTGCCTCACTAGCCGCTGATCCTAGTGGCATAATTATTCTCCGATAAGAGCAGTACGAATTGTAGGATCAGGAATTTTCTTACTTACATTATTATAAACATCTGAATTACGTACTCTCCTTGAATCAATAAAATAGATTCCATCATATGTAGGAGTAGGACATTGAAGATACGTATTGAATAAATCTCGTCCATCATATTCAACTGTATAGATATCATTAGCAAATGCTGGAGTAAAATTAGATATTCTAATCCAATGTGGACTTACCCATGCAAGTATAAATGACATATAAGTTCCATTTGATTTCCTCAGTTTTAATTTTGGGTCTCCAATTAGATTAGTTCCAAGAATATCTATCCAAGGCATCCCACAGAACATAGTCACCATTGATACTGTCATGCCCATGCCTCATCTACGCCAACGATTAACTTATTGGTTTCAATTAAACACAATGTAGTAACTTTAGAATCGAATATCCATCGTGCCCATCGAATATTCTTAGCATCCATTCCATTACTATAGTCCGCGTGTAATACAAATTGCTTAAAAGGATGAGGCATAGTAATATAGATTTTCTTACTAATTGAATCATTAGCTATTTGTATTTTACTGAATGCATTTCGATCTAAAGCATTCCAAAAATCCTCAATTTTGAAGGTTAATTCAGGTCTGGAATACGTTCCATTGAATAACACTAAACCTGACCAGTCTACAATCAGTAAAAAGTCAGTATTTACGCCACCTGAGTCTAATACCGAAGCGATTCCATGTACAGGAGCACCAATACCCTGATCTAATACCTCTTCAACCCATGTAGATGGTTCATCGAAATTGTCTGAATACGCATACGTGCGTGTCTTCTTGAATAAATACAGAATATCACGGAATTCCTGAGCATTAGTCAATGGACTTCCGTCAAGTGGAGTAACAATCAACCCATCTACTTTACTAATTGCTTCAGGTTCACCGGGTGCGCTTAATAGTGCTACCGAACGATTATCTGGTCGTAATAAATCAGCATGAGGAGCAACAGTAGGTTCTTCAGGAACTGTACTAATTCCTACTACCACCATCCGACCATGATAGGTATTTAATGCTACTCCTGCTGGAATTGATTCATAGTTATCTAACAGATGTGAAGCATCTGCAACTAAATCCGAATCATACATTGAAAATGATATTCCTCTATCAATATTAGCATTTTGAATAACTGCACCGGGAACAAAGAAGAATTGATATCCTCTCTGATCACCATTATATTCAGTAATTGTCTTAGTAGCAATTATATGCCTTTTCTTAATAGTAGGATCATCAGTAACAGGAAGATTATAAATCTGAACTTGCTGTCTAACATTTACGAGTGTATTACCACAGAAATGTTCAGGTCCGGGCATAGTTAAATAGCCAGTATCAGTTTCATATACTACACCGAAGAGATGAAATCCAGTCTCGGAAAATCCCGGTACAGATGAAGTAACACAATTCATCTCATATGATACTTCAGCACCTATCCATCCTGCACCAACAGTTAATGCACTATCTGGAACATCCAATTTCATATTAGTTGTTACATTATCTGGAATAGTCCATGCAACATACCAACCAGATGGACCCGCGGTAATGTCTTTAGGATCAATAGCCTTAGTCATCACCACTTGTCTACTAGTAGTACCAACAGGCCCAATTTTAATACCAGTTAATTGAAGTTTAAGATTTCCAGGTGCATCAACCATCTGAACTGCACCAGGATGATACCATCCACTAGGTTGATGAACAATAATTACGAAATGAATTCCTTTAGTGATAGATCCGTCATTTATGTCATTGAAAATGATGAATGGTACTAATCCTCCGTTAGTCGGAGCTTTTCCACCTGTTATACGCGCGGGTGTGCCATCTCCCTTATAGACCCATACTTTCTCATTTTCCAAACCTAATTCATAGGTCTGACCAGTCACATCGATACGTGTACTAAATGGAGTAATGTATGCCTTACCTGCAATTGAAATGAATCCAAAATCAGTTGCAGCAGGAAATGTAGCAATTGGACCGTGTACTGTATTTGGTCCAATTAAATGATAAATTGCACCACCACGAACCATTACGAGAAGAGATTGACCTGTTTGCATTACATAATTATAAGCCCTTTGAATCATAGTCAAAGGAATAGTAGAACCCGATCCATCCTGCCATCGTGCTAATGGATAACGAGTCTCAATTCCTGATTCAGTGAATTGGATATTATCTGCTACAGTAAAATGATTAGATGGACAGGTTTCATCATCTCCTCTATCCCACAGTCCATTCAATTCCTCGATTACAAATGGTGCATGATCTCGTAAGGTCATATCCTAGAACCAGATGAATGTGAAAGGAACATCATGTCCAACTCCGCCATTATGACTGAGTTTAATTGGAAATAGAATATTACTAATTGAAAATATTGAAGGTTTAGTTGGATGAAAAACCACCCAAGATTGTTGAACTGAAGGCGCACCCGGATAATCTGTGACCAGATTATAAAAATAGATGTTATCTTTTGGAGGAATTACCATCAATCCCTGTAAAATTATTCCAGGAATTGGCATAGGATTGAAAATTACATTGAATTCTCCCCCTATGATAACTTGAGTGAAAATAATTCCGGCAGCAGCAGGGTTTTCCATGTTATAAACCATGTCTGCCGTGATATCTCCACTTAGTTGGAGATGGATTCTAACAGATGAATAAACTGCCATGACTAATAGCTCCTCATTTTATAACCAGCTCTAAATGGTCGATGGCGAGTCATCGTCTGTTGTTTACTCTTATTACCAATTCCAATAATTCTCTCTAATGCTAATTCGGCTTGTTCATTGAGAATAGATGAACGAGATTCATTTTCTCCAATGAATTGTGCAAGTAAGGCTCCAGTTTTGTAAATTAAAAACATCGTAGCAATAGTAGGTCCAATTACGGATTCAAAAGTTACTGCCGGTTTTACTGATACCTGGATGTATTTTAATTGAACTTCAATATCAATAGAAGCACCATTTCTATTAAATACTATTTGTTCACCTTCTTGTGCCCAGAACACAAGTGAATTAGATGATGCATATGCTTCAGCAAATTCTTTACGGGGAAGTGGCCTGAATGCATCAGTACTTTTAGCTGCTCTTTCTGCCACTTCTTGAACATTAATTAGAAAATAGGGAAGATTACTAATATGATTCTCACCTTTAAAAATCATTATTGGAGGTGAAATCTGATTAGTTGCAGGAGCATTCGACTCTGCTAAATGCTCATTTAATTCATAAATTGCCATGTTTAAATATGGCATCATAACATCATAAGTATAATCTGTATGTGCTGGATCATTGTTTAGTAATGCAGCACCATGCATTGCTTGACTTGCAACGAGTCGATCATACATTATGGGCATGGTTCACCTAAACAAATGGATAACTTGAGTGATCCCCAAGTTATCCCCAACAATCTACTTTACTAAATCAGACTCTTGATTCTTAGCCAACACTCGATACTGATTAACTAGATTCCAATACTCACTAGTCAAAGGAATATTGGATTCGATTCCACCGTGATCTTTAATATACTGACCGATTTTCTGAAGTAGATCAGCTCTTTCATTGTCCTGCTTTGGTGGGTGGATTTGGTGCTGCTGTAGGAGTTCCTGCGCTGACTGGGGCTGCTCTTTTTTCGTCTCTTTCTGTTCGTTCATTGGTTTCCTCTACTGGAACTGACATGACTGATACTGTGAAACTATCTTTATCACTGCTAACATTAATCTGAGTTACTTGAGCCAGATCATACTGACCCATACTTCCATCTCGATTGATTATTTCAATTACTTTCTTCTTCAATCGAAATGTAATCTCTTGAATACCTTCTTCAAACAGTAGAGTACGTCTACCCGGTCCTGTTACGGCATCAATAGCAGCTACATCAGCCATTCTCTTTTCCTTCCTCTATCAAATGAAGTTAGTTCCAGCAGGCCATGTAATGTAAGGATTTACATCACTTTTCTTGACATTATTGTTCTCCCATATGTAACCAGGAGCATACATTTCTAGCGCGCCTACTCCTAATGATGGAGCGGACGTACCAATAATTCCATATTCACCTTCAACAAGTTGTTTTTGATCTCTAAACACTAGATCGGTGCATAGATATTCAGGTTGATCGAATGAGATTGCACTGTTTGGGAGTGTAGGACAGTGAAATTCATTTCCTTCAAAAGTGACCTTATCTGGTCCGCCTGTAAGGAATATGCATCGTCCATTGCCACCCCACTCCCAACTCATATCTTCTATCTTATTGTTCTTGATGAGAATATTAGTCATGATTTGGGATATATTTCTGTCATCACGTCCCAAAATGTGGATTCCACCTGCTACATGACTAATGGTATTATCTTCTACAATAATATTTCTAATAGTAGCCCACGGACAGTTTCCATCCTGATTCCTAACCGTTAGGACAATTGCATATCCAGTCTGACCATCTACGAAGCTATATTCCATCGTATTTCCTACGATAATTACTCCATCTGCTTCCTTCAGTTCAATTAGATTCTTACAAGTAGCATCTGATTCACGCCATTCTAGTTTCTTTGTAAGGAGATTTCCTTCGATTTTGATGTTTCGAGGTATATTCTCCTCAGAACTCGAATTATCACCACCAAACAGTATATTTTCACCAGAAGCTTCAAGCATACACCCCGTAACTTCTAAATCATTAGTTTTGTCAGTTCCACAAATAGCTTGAGTATCCTGACTTTTTGCGATATTGAGGATTTTAGTATTCTTGACGCGCATTCCTTTTGCATTAACCATAATTCCACGATGCTGACCCTTTTCTGGATGACCATTCAGAGTACACGCATCGAAAGTGACATAATCAGCTCCAGTAACGATAGTATTCTCATTAGCTCCATCAAGAGTCATTCCGATGAAGTTTGTATTTGGTTGTGGAAAGAAGATTCCAATGAGTCGTGCGCGCTCAGACACTAGACTGCATGGTTTTGCTAGAATTGCTTCAATTCCACAATCTTGCACAAAATCATCGTGAATCTGAAACTTAGTTCCCTCTGGGTTATCAGCAATCATTTGCATGATGTTGTCACCCGGATTGACCGACACATAATCAGAGGGACCGACTCCCTCGATCATTCTTTTCGCTCTTTCTATGTGTCTTTCCGCGAGCGTTAGTTGTCGTAGTATCTGTTCTTTTGTAGCCATTTTACTTACTGAGCAAATGTCAATCCGAGTTCTTTAGCTTTAGCAGGATCTACAATAGCCTTACACGCTTGACAGATTGGAAACAGTGGATTCCTGAGAGTTCCACACGCGATACATCGAACTAGTTCCAATGTCTGTAGATCACCTAGCCACGGTTTATTCGTGATGTTTAGCTCTTTACAAGCCAAGCGCGCATCATCTGATATTGCCAATGGATTCCCATTAGTGCGCGACCACAGAATATCAGCGACACGAATCAATTCCCTGTACCAGTTTTTCTGATTCTGTTGAGCCTTCAACAACGAAGGCATATGCTCTTTCTTTAGTTTCTCTACTGTAAGTTCACCAGGAATATAAAAGATTCCCGGCATCAAATCAGCCATATTACACGCGAGTAGACCGTTACAGTAATCTTTTACGATAGAATCTGCAATTTGAATACTCGAAATAGGAATTTCAAGTA
>Ga0075429_100000776_pt1 | contig 25168 bp, 14 predicted proteins | sample RhiMetdeltSRZDD3_FD_75295 | JGI IMG/M metagenome (GOLD analysis project Ga0075429, IMG submission 75295) | Populus rhizosphere microbial communities from Tennessee, USA - Rhizosphere MetaG P. deltoides SRZDD3 | ecosystem: Host-associated > Plants > Roots > Rhizosphere > Soil | place: USA... | reverse complement strand
GATGATGGGCCTGGCGGATGGGCAGGTGAGCAACACCTACTGGCTGCCGTGGTATGACAACGTGGCGCTGGACACCCAGCTGCGGATCGCCAACGTGGGCGCTGGTGCAGCGACGGTGCATGTCTACATCGGTGGGGTGGAGATGGCGGGCAGTCCCTTCAACCTGGCGCTGAACGAGAGCACGCGCAAGAGCTTCGCCGGGATCAACAATGGACCGGTGAAGATTGTGAGCACGCAGAACCTGGTGGTGGCGGAGCGGGTGATCCAGAAGGTGAACAACATCCCGACCAGCTTCAGCGAGATGCTGGGATTGCCCCACGGTCTGTTGAACACCACCTACTGGCTGCCCTGGTACAACAACGTCGACCTCTTCACCGAACTCCACTTCGGCGCTCCGTAGGAGTCAAACTAAGCGAACAGCGATCAGTTGTTATCTGGTGTATATTGGTTCGACATTTTCTCGAGGAGGAGAAATGATGATTGGTAAAAAATTATTCATAAGGCTTACTGCGGTGCTCATTTTCTGTCTGGTTCTCGGTGTGGGCTTCAGCAGCAAATCCGCGTTAACAGACCGCGCCTCGGCACAGGCAGGTCTGGAGACCGGTCAGCGTTTTTCATTACCATCCGCAGTCATTCAGGAGCAGTCGAATCTGGCTCAAACTCCTTCCTCCTATTCCGGCTACACCCTGATCACCGACAATGAGGAAAAGATCAGGGTGCAGGTCCCTGTGGAGTGGAGCGATATCGAGACTGGTACTTGGGACTTTAAAGGTAAGAAAACTGGCGTGTTTCTCGCGGCTTCGGCGAATCTCGCGGATTTCTATTCCATTAACTCACAGTCAGGTGTCTTGATTGGTTTTTCGCATTCGCTTGCCCAAACGTATGACAAGGATGGCCTGCTTGGGTTGGAGAAGCGGGATCTCTCGCTCCAGTGCGTTCATAAGGGGCGCTTTGATTATCACAACCAGTTCTATTCCGGGAAATATGATCATTTCACCAACTGTTCCGGGACACCTGGTTTGATGGTCTTCACCACAGCCTCGGCAGATGGAAAAGCCCTGATATTGATCCGCATCGCGGTTTTGAGTGAGGCAGATCTCGAGGCCGTGGACACCATTATTAACACGTTCCAGGTCTTGGGCGATCCGGAATTTGATGAGCATCATCAATGATGTCTGACCTCATCCTGGATCAGATCATCATGATCTTCCACTAGCTCGTATTATCGAAGACTTTTTTATCTCACAAAATCAGGTAATTCTTATGAACAACCGCCTATTCAAGAGACTCCGCCCAAACAGGTCACCAGCCGGTGTGCCTGCCAATATCCTGCCCGGGTCTATGAAACAAGCTCGCTGGAAATCCATCGTTCGTCTGTCTGTTCTTCTGACCTTAATGTTAAGCGTGGTCGTGACACCATTTGGAATGACGGCCCGCGCCCAGGCAGGCTGGCAATGGTACAAGACCGATACCCATGTGCACTCTTCGGTAAGCGCCGATGCGTTTGTGGATATTGGGATCCATAGCCAGATGGCAATCCAAAATGGATATGATGCCATCTTCCTGACGGACCATAATGGCGCCAGCAGCTTCCAGATTAACAACCTGACTGCCAACTACATGGCGTTTGAGGATACGTATACGCGCTGGGATCCGGGGACGTATGGCTCGCTCAGTGCCACCAGCAATGAGCTGGTCACTTCACCCGTCAAGACTGGTACAAATTCCCTGCACTTGCGCAGCAGCTCCAATGGGTCGGCGGAGACCTACATCTGGACCAAACGCGGCCCCAACCTGCGTTCCGGGAACATCATTCTGGACGTTTGGATCTATCCGACGCGCATCGATCCTGGTTCCGGGCTCTACGTTTCGGCTTCGATTGGGGGCGATCCGACCGTGATCTCCTCCCCAAATGGATACACAACCGCCGCCGGTGTGATCTCTCCCGGGAAAAGCACGGTCCTGGTCTGGCAGCTGGGCTCCGGGCGCGCGCCCTCGACGAACCCCAACGCCCGCGTCATGACGTATTCGCTTGGATCGTATACCCTGAATATCTGGAACCATTACACGATCAATGTCAGCAGTGCCCTGGCGGATATCCCGGCGGCAGACCTGCCCCTGGATTACAACGGTCTGACCTACTTGAAGATGACCGCAGCCTCCAATGGAGGCACGGTGGAAGGCTACTTCGACACCTATACCCTTACCGCCTCCAATCCGCTCTCTCCTGCCGAGGAATATGTATATCGTACATCGGTTGTTGATGATTTCAATACAAGCACGTTCAAGGTCTTCCCGTCCTATGAGATGGGACAGCAACAGCATACCAACCGTTTCGACTTCGGGATCACCGATGTTTCCCAATACCGTTCCTACACCTATGGTGCCGACGGAATTGAAGAAACGCAGCTCGGCGGGTATCCGGCGCAGCTCAATCACCCTGGCACCACGGTGACCGTGCAGGAAGCCGTTTCCGGCCAGGGATTAGGAGCTGACTTTTTGGAGGTGCGCGATCAGCCCTGGATCGATGCCTGGGATGCCATCCTGCAGCAGGGAGTCATTCTGCTTGGCAACTGGTCGTCTGATACGCACAGCGGTTTGAGTTCCGGCAAGGCAGCCACGTATATTTATGCACCTGCCCTGGATTTTAACGAGCTGGTCCATTCCCTCTACGAGGGACGTACCTACAATGCAGTGGCGAACTTCAGTGGGCGGATCGTCCTGAACCTGAACAGCGCTTCACAGGATCCATTCCCGGCTCGTTACCCTGTGTATGTGTCGAATGCTCTTTCTGCCACGAACGTGCACATGGCGGTCACATCCGGGCTGCAGAATAGCTACACTATGCGCTGGTACACCAACGGCACGTTGACCGCAACGGACAACCGGACAGCCACCTCTTATGATGCAACAAAATCCATCTCGCTGACCGGAGCCTTCACGTACGTGCGGAGCGAGGTGCGCAGTTCATCCACTTCGATCAAAGGCATGACGCAGCCAATCTTCTTTATCGATGTAAACGGGCTTCCCACCGATAAGACCTTCCGCGTTGAAAAGGTGACGACGACCAGCGGCAATGGATACAATCGCCGCCTGACAAAGGGGATCACCTCCTCCAGTTGGAATGCCTCCCTCCAGGGTTTGACCTTAACCCTCGAGAACCCTGCCAACTCGATGGTTCGAATGCTGATGACCTCGAACAACGCGCCGCAGCGGATGCTGGTTGGAGGGGGCGTCATTCCCGCCGCGGCCTCTCTCTCGGCATATGACTCTGCTTCCACATCCAGTTGGTATTATGACGCGGTTGCCAAGGTCCTTTATTTCAAGATCATGCAGGCGACGACCACCGCAACCGTCACTCTGGAGTTCAACGGCGCCCTGCCCACGGCAACACCGACACAGACGTCTGTCTTTACCAACACCCCGACAGGCACAAGCTCCACCGGCAGCACATTTACGGCGACCGCAGACGCCTACGTCACTTCCTCGAGCCCGACCACCAACTACGGCTTCGCCACAACCCTGCGAGCAGATGCCTCTCCGGATACTCGCAGCTACCTGCGCTTCAACGTTCAGGGATTGTCAGGTCCGATAACAAGCGCCAAGCTACGCATCCATGCCAATAGCACTTCGAACGCCGGGTACCAGATCCGCGCAGTCAGCGATAATGCGTGGACGGAGGGCGGCATCAATTACAACAACGCGCCCGTCATGGGCACAACGCTTGGTAGTTCCTCCAGTTTCTCCGCCGGCACATGGACCGAAGTACCTGTGACTTCCTATATCACAGGAAACGGTACTTATAATTTCGCTCTCGTCACGACCAGCAACACCGCCATCAATTTCGGTAGCCATGAAGAGACTGCCAACGCGCCGCAGCTGGTCATCCAGACGCAGGGCGGCCCTGTGGCCACTTCCACGTTCACGCCGACTTCCACGCAGACAGCTACAGCAACGGCTACGAAAACATCCACACCCACGTTGACCGCTACATCGACGCCTTCCAACACACCGACCTCTACGGCAACTGCAACCTCTACACAGACGCCCACTCGCACGCCAACCTCAACTGGGACTGCCACCAATACACCGGTTTCAGGTGAACCGAGTCCTACTCCCACGGAGACGTCTACGCCTTCACTGACTCCCACCGCCACCGATACGGCTACACCGAGCGACACTCCGACCGTGACCCTAACGCCTTCGGAAACCGCAACATCCACGGCGACTTTAACGCCGGGACCGACGAATACATCAACGAATACGCCGTCGCCGACATCGACCGTTACGAATACACCCACCTCGACGCCGACGAATACTGCTACGAATACGCCCACCGCAACAGTTACGCGTACACCCACCAATACGCCTACCGCTACAGCTACGTCAGGGACAGTCATCTTGACATTTACGCCCGTTGCAGACGCCTACGTCTACCAGTCCAATCCCACCACGAATTACGGCACCTCGAACCTACTACGTGCGGATGGATCTCCCATCATGTGGAGTTACCTGCGTTTTAACATCCAGGGTGTCAATGGAACCGTGCAGCGTGTGACGCTGCGGGTCTATGCCAACAGCGCTTCCAGTACAGGCTTCGACATCGGGAACGTGGCCAACAACACCTGGACCGAGAGTACGATCAACTATAACAATGCCCCGGCAATCGGAAGCTCAGTGGGTTCCTCCGGTCCGTTCAGCGCAGGAGTTTGGACCACGGTGGATGTCACCTCCCTCGTAACCGGCAACGGTACGCTTAACCTTGGACTGTATACAACCAGTGCCACTGCCATTAGCTTTAACAGCCAGCAGTCAAGTATCAATGGACCACAATTGATTGTGGAGACTGGCCCCTAGAAATATCTTTATTGGAGGTTGGAATGTTTCTCAAAAAAATATCATCGAAGTCAGCGGAGCATTCCGGCTTCCGGCTCCAGTTGTTTGCGACATTCCCTCGGATAAGGCAGGCTTTGCGCCAGCTTGGGCTGGCATGGATCGTCGTCCTGAGCATGCTTTCCATCAATCCGGATGTGGCGACGGCTGCCGTACCCCCGAACTTCGAGGATACCTTTGTCACCAGTGTTTCTGGTCCCACCGATGTGACATGGACAGCCGATGGCCGGATGCTGATCATCGGCAAGGGCGGACCATTAAGGATCTATACCAACGGAACACTATTGCCGACGCCCGCGATCGATCTCACAGCAAGATTGTGTACAGTTGGGGAGCAGGGGCTGGTGGGGATCGTTGTACATCCCAACTTCGCAACGAACCACTATATTTATCTCTACTACACGTACAACAAGTTCAACAATACCTGCCCGGAAAGTCAGGTCGACGGACCGGTCGACCGGTTCTCGCGTTTTACCCTGCCCGATACAAACATCATCGATCCCGCCAGTGAAGTTGTCCTCTTCGAAACAGCGCCGCGCTACCGGAATCACCATACCGGCGGCGATCCCAAATTCGGAAAGGATGGCTACATCTATATCACTGTAGGGGATGCCGGTGGTCAAAGCCTCGGCTGGCCCCAGGATATGGGACGCCTCTCCGGGAAGCTCCTGCGAATTACAGATACAGGCGGAATCCCGGCAGACAATCCCTTTACAGGCTCTGGCACAGCCCGCTGCAACGTGGGCGGCGTCCCTCCGGCAGGCTCTCCCTCGGGAACAAAATGCCAGGAGATTTACACATCCGGTCTGCGCAATCCCTTCCGCCAGGCTATGGATCCCAACGCAGCCGGGGTGCACTTTTACATCAATGACGTGGGGCAACATTCCTGGGAGGAGATCAGCGAAGGACCGGTCCCGGGGGGAAACTATGGCTGGTCCGTGCGCGAGGGGCCCTGTCTAAAAGACTCAGATGTTGACTGCGGGCTGCCTCCCGCTGGCATGACCGACCCCGTCCACTGGTACCACCACGGCGTGGATGGCGGCGCGGCGACCGCCGGCGCGTTCGTCCCGAACGGGGTCTGGCCCGCCTCCTACGATTCAACCTATCTCTTTGCGGACTATGTGTTCGGCGTGATCTACCAGCTTGTCCCGAATGGAGCAGGCTGCCGTCTGTGCAGTCCACCAACCTCCGCATTCAATCAAGTGGAATTCGCGCCCATCACAGAAGTCGTCAGCATGCGGTTTGGCCCGTACGGAACGGGACAGGCTCTTTACTATGTCACCCGCAACCAGAGCCAGATCCGCCGCATTGCCTACACCGGAACGTTGAACCGGAACCCGGTGGCAAACGCGACAGCGGACCCAACCTTTGGCGCGCTGCCGCTCTCCGTCCAATTCAACGGCAGCGGGAGTACTGACCCCGATAACGATCCACTTACCTATGAGTGGGATTTCCAGAACGATGGGACGCCCGACTCGACGACTGTCTCTCCAACTCATTTGTACACCAGCGCGGGGGTGTATTTTGCGAAGCTCACCGTGCGCGATGGCAGGGGCGGTGAGAACAGCACAACGATCCGCATCGATGCGGGCAATACGCCGCCTGTCCCGACGATTGAATCCCCTTCTGCCAGTACGCTCTTTGCTGTCGGTCAGCATTTCATTTTGCACGGGAGTGCAGTTGACCCAGAGCAGGGTCCGCTCTCCAGCAGTTCGCTGACCTGGCAGGTGATCCTGCATCACAGCACACACATCCATCCGTTCCTCGAGCCGACGGTTGGGAACGATATCGAGATCATCGCGCCCGAACCGGAAGACCTCGACGCAGCCAGCACAAGCTATCTGGAGATCAAGTTGACTGCTACGGACGCCAATGGCTTGACCCAGACCGTCAGCCAGGAACTGCGTCCAAAATTTGTGAATGTGACGTTCCAGACGAATCCCCCCGGCCTTCACCTCACGGTCAGCGGTAGCGCGCTCACCGGACCGGCGACAGTCAACTCCTGGCAGGGAGCGAGACTGTTCATCGATGCTCCCAATCAAACAGACTCCTCCGGGAACCTGTGGGCGTTCAATTCCTGGTCCGATGGCGGTCCTGCATCGCACATCATTACAACGCCTGCCTCTGCCTCCAGTTACACAGCGACGTTTGCCACCAGCCAGTTCCTCTCGTTTGCGCCCAGCGATGACGCCTATATCGACGCCGGCGCGCCGACTTCGAATTTCGGATCCGACCCAAGGCTGATGGCCGATAACAGCCCGGTCCGTCACAGCCTGTGGAAATTCAATGTCTCCGGCATTGGGAGCAGCACAGTTGCCGGTGTCAAACTGCGGCTCTATTGTCTCGATGGCTCCTCGTCCGGGGGGAACTTCTATCGAGTCGCAAACAATTCATGGAGTGAGGGCGCCGTCACCTGGAACAACGCCCCCGCCGCCGACTCTTCCAGTCTCGCGTCGCTCGGCACCGTTGCAGCCGGAACCTGGTATGAGGTGGACGTGACCTCCCTGATCTCAGGAGATGGACCGGTCAGTCTGCGCGTGAGCTCGCTTTCCTCGAACGGCGCGGATTATTCTTCTGCAGAGGGCGCGGCAGGGTTTGCGCCACAATTGATCGTCATGCTCGGCGGGACGACCGGAAATACTCCCACTGCGACATCGACCAATTCATCCGTTACGGTCACGGCGACTCATACCGCGACCGGTACGGCAACAGCCACCCCATCTCGAACACCCACGAACACCTCCACCGCTACACAGACCGCGACATCCATCCCGGGAGGCGCGCCGGTCACCTTCCTCCCGAGCGCCGACGCCTACGTGCGTGACTCGAGCCCCACCAGCAACTATGGCAATGCCACAAGCCTGCGCGCGGATGCATCTCCTGTGGATCGATCTTATCTGCGCTTCAACGTGCAGGGGTTGGGCGGCCCGGTGACCCGCGCAACACTGCGTGTCTTCGCCACCAGCGCCTCGAGCCAGGGCTACCAGGCGCGAAGCGTAAGCGACAATTCCTGGGGCGAGCTGACGATCAACTACAACAACTCACCTACGGTTGGAGGCTTGCTTGGGTCTTCCGGAGCGATGGGCGCCAACACCTGGACAAGCGTAGACGTGACGTCCTTCATCACCGGCAACGGTTCCTTCAACCTGGCTCTTACCACAACCAGCAGCACTGCAATGAGCTTCTCCAGCCGCCAGGCCACAAACCCGCCCCAGCTTGTGATCGAAACCCAGAATGGACCGGTAGCCACCAGTACATTCACGCCCACCTCTACCTCAACGGCCACCAGGACGCCGATTTCCACCTGTAATGCTGTCTATCACGGTCCACTGACCCTCAATGGGACGATGAGCATGACGATTACAAACCAAACCGGGGTTCCACTGGCTGTGCAAGACCTGTTCGTAACCTGGGATCATGATCATGGGCATGCAGTCGGTGCTGATAAAACCCTGCGCCTACAACAGGCAAGCTTGAACGGCGTTTCGTTCTGGACCGGGAACGCCTCCGGACCAAGCTTGACGATTACGCCTTCCAACCTTTTAGTCCCATCTGGGGAATCCACCATTCTCTTTTCGTTCCACCAAACGTATGACCTCACCGATGGGAGTGAGCAAATCTTTATTAACCTCGCAACCAACGGTTGTCAGGCTTATCCGATTGACTCAAGTTCGGCGGCAATAACGCATACACCCACTGCTTCCCAGGCGCCAACCTTTACGCCAACGGTCACGCGCACGCCCACACTTACCCCTACCTTTACGGCAACCCGTACCCCGACCAATCCGGGCTCAGGCGGCACATTCACCTTTATGCCGGTGGCTGACTCCTATGTAAATGAAACCAGCCCGACCACAAACTATGGCTCCCAGACCAGCCTGCGCACAGACGGTTCTCCGATCATGCGCAGCTACCTGCGCTTCAATGTCCAGGGACTGAGCGGGAATGTGACCCGCGCCACCCTGCGTGTCTTTGCCAATACGGCATCCAGTGCTGGTTGCAGCGCGAGTAGCCTCAGCAACAACACCTGGACGGAATCAACGATCAACTACAACAACGCGCCGCCAGTTGGTGGGGCCCTGGGATCGTCCGGTTCGTTCGGCGCCGTGGTATGGATCAACATCGATGTAACCGCCTATATCACCGCGAATGGTACCTACAACCTGGCATTAACGCCTTTGGGCACTACTGCCATCAGTTTTGCCAGCCGCGAGTCGGGGGGCAATGCGCCGCAGCTGGTCATCGAAACGTCACCGTAGAGCTCTTCTTTAAAAAATATTTATTACAACAGATTTATCGCATAGGAGATCACATCTTGAACTTATCACAATCTTTGGTTCGCTGGTTTCAGAAACTCGTGGTTCTGTCCGCGATCATTAGCTTGATCGGCTGGACACAGCCTGCCTCCGTCAGTGCGGGGACAGAATACAACGAAAAGATTTCATTCACCGATGACTTTGATGGTTGTTCCGGAGAACGGATCACGGTGGATGGGATCCAGCACATTGTGGGACGCTTTACGAGAGACGGAAGCGGGAAATTACATTTTGGATTTTCCCGCAATACAAGCGGGCAAGGCATAGGGCAGGTAACAGGCGACACCTATCTACTGCACGATACCGTGTCGCGGAGCGTGCTTGAGATCACGCCGGGTGAGCCGCGGGTATACATGGAAGGCTATCGCGCCATCCTGATGCATCATGGCGAAGAACTGCCCGGCGATGACACCGTTATCCATTTTCTCACCCGGCTCGGCGTGAATCCGAACGGCGAAGTGACCGCCGCGCTCGAGATCCAAAAAGTTGAATGCAGGTAGCCTTCCGATCCTTTATTTGTAGAGCGTCTGTATTATTGGTGGTTTTATGAAACAACTTAAATTTCTTCTTTTTATTTTCCTGCTGATCGCCTCGACCGCAGTTTCCTCGGATGCGGGTAAATTGCTTGGGACTGCTGAAGCTGTCCACGCGGCATCCGATCCCATCATTGCCGCCGCCGGCGATATCGCCTGCGACCCCGCCAACGCTGTTTTCAACGGTGGGAACGGCAATTCGAATGCCTGCCGGCAGAAGTACACCTCTGACTTGCTGGTAGACGCGGGGTATTCTGCCATCCTGCCTCTGGGTGACATTCAATATTTTTGCGGCGGCTACCAGGCATTTCAGAATTCCTATGATTTGAGCTGGGGAAGAGTCAAGGATATTACACGTCCGGTCGTGGGAAATCACGAATACGAGATAACTACGGATGACACAACAGGCGTCGGCACCGGCTGTGACGATAGCAACGCCAATGCCGCCGGGTATTTCAATTACTTTGGCTCTCTGGCTGGCAACCCCGGACAGGGCTATTACGATTATTTCATCGGTGACTGGCACCTGATCGCCCTCAACTCCAACTGCGACGACGCGGGAGGCTGCGATCCATTATCGCCGCAAGGGGAATGGCTCAAGGGCCGGCTCGAGCAATATCCCAATGTTTGCACTCTGGCGTACTGGCATATTCCACTGTTCAGCTCGGGCGGGCGCGACGAGCTCAACAGTCGTCACCTCTGGCAAATGCTTTACGAGCATGGGGCCGATGTCATATTGAACGCCCACGATCATATCTACGAGCGCTTTGTACCGCAGCGACCGGATGGGACGGCGGATCTCGTGCGCGGCATGCGCCAGTTCACCGTGGGCACGGGCGGCGCCAATTTCACTTCACTCGCTACGGTTGCCGCCAACAGTGAAGTGCGCAACGCGAATACATATGGCGTTCTCAAATTGACCCTGCATCCCACCACGTATGACTGGCAGTTTGTGCCCGAAGCCGGTAAGACATTTACCGATACGGGTACCGGCTATTGTTACGGGGCAGATCGCCAGGACGCGACACCGCCAACAGCCGCCTCCAATCTGACGGCTTCGGTTGTTTCGGGAAATGAAGTCCGGCTGAACTGGACGGCAGGCACAGATAACACTGCTGTGGCGGGCTATGAGGTCTTTCGCAATGGCGTCCGGATCGGGGCTGCCAACGGCACTTCCTATCTGGATCTCACGACCCAGCCCGGCGTGACCTATAGTTACTCCGTCGTTGCGATGGACGTAGCCGAGCTGAGTTCGACTCCCTCCAATACGGTCACTGTGACTCCCATCGGCTTGTTCAACGATGACTTCGAGAGCAACAGCCTTTCGCGCTGGACCTCTGTTACTAACCTGACCGTGCAGCAGCAGGAGGTGTTTGGCGGGAGTTATGCAGCACGCGGCACCAGCAGCGGTCTGCCAATGTACGCCCATAAGCTGCTGAGCGTTCCGCAAAACGAGCTGTATTATCGCATCCGTTTCAAGATCCTCAGCCAGTCACAGACTATAAACCTGCTGAAGTTCCGCAACGGGGATTCTGGAAACGGTAAATCCCTCCTGGGGGTGTTTGTCAACAACAACAGGTACCTGGGTATTCGTAACGATATTGCGGGGCAAAGCACGACCAGCACGACGCGCCTCTCCTGGGGAGAGTGGCATGAGCTTCAGGCGCGCCTGCGGATGAGCGGCCCCAACGGTGGGGAGACGGAGCTTTGGCTAGATGGAACCCGGGTGGATATGCTCAGCAAGTCTGAAGCATTTGGCTCCTATCAGATCGGACGACTTCAGCTCGGCGAGAATGGAGAAAACCTGAGCTTTGATGTTGCCTTCGACGATGTGACCGTCGATACCCAATTTATCCCCTCCGGCTCGATCCCGACCGTTACTCCAACGTTTACCCCGACCAGTACCGCTACGACTACATCAACTGCCACAGCTACACCGTCGCAGACTTCAACGCCTACAAGTACATTCACGCCTGCTTCGTCCGGTCCCGTTCTCTTCAGCGATGCCTTCGAGAGCGGGAATCTATTGCAGTGGACAAATGTCCAGGGCCTGATCGTGCAGGACCAGCAGGTAGCAAGCGGCGCCTACGCGGCCCGCGGCATCAGCGCAGCGGGCGCTGCCACCTACGCCCGCAAAACTCTTGCGGCTCCACAGAACGATCTCTATTATCGCATCCGTTTCAAGGTGATTAGCCAGGCAGCCAACACCTTCAATCTTTTGAAACTCCGCAGCGCGGTGAACACGCCGATCATGGGCCTGAGTATTAACAACGCCGGTAGGTTGAGCTACCGCAACGATGTCGCCGGGAGAAGTATCAACAGTACCGTGAGCGTCAGCCAGGGGAGTTGGCATACGCTTCAGGTCCACGTCCGCATCGCAGACGCAGCGGGACGGATCGAGGTCTGGTACGACGGCGCCCCCGTCACCGCCCTCAGCCAGACAGAAGCCTTCGGGACCAACCCCATTGGCGTCCTCCAACTCGGGGAGAACACGCCCGGTTTGACCTATGATGTTGCTTTTGATGATATCGCAGCATCGACTGATTTTATTGAGACGGTTACCGTACCTCCGCACGATCCCACGATTACCCTCACCCCAACGGCGACGCAAACCGGCACATCCACCAGCACAAATACGCCAACACCAACGGCTACGTTGACAGGCACCGCAACGCCTACTTTCACAGCGACCTCGACTCCGACAGCTACCCTTACCAACACACCGGGCGCGGGGGGAAGTTTTACCTTTGTCCCCACGGCGGATGCATACGTGTATGCGACGAACCCAACGACGAACTTCGGCGCTCTCACCGTGCTGCGAGCCGATGCCTCTCCCGATATGCGCAGCTACCTGCGCTTCAACGTCCAGGGGCTGAGCCGGCCCGTATCTCGTGCCACCTTGCGGATCTATGCCAACAGCGCCTCGACCGCGGGCATCAGTATCTGGAGGGTGAGCGATAACACCTGGACGGAGTCAACGCTCAACTACAATAACGCATCGGCAATTGGGAGCCTGATCGGTTCTTCCCCTTCCGTGAGCACCGGCACATGGATCAGTATCGACGTGACCGCGTATGTCACCGGCAACGGCACCTATAACCTGGCACTTACCACACCGGGCAGCACGGCGATCAGCTTTGCGAGCCGCCAGGCCGGCACGAATGCTCCACAACTGATCGTGGAGACCATGCCTTAGCCGGGCCATTCTAAGTAGATGGTTAGACCATCCACGACGGAATGAAAAAACAGGTAGAATCGACAAAGTGGTTCGATCTTATTATGTAATCTGATGTCCTGAACGCGGCAGACTTTAATGGCGGACTCAAAGTAGGTTATCGGTGGACACAAAAAACAAATCAATACTTCATAGGCAATTTCCATCCTGGAGATTGCTTATGATCTTTTTACCTCTACTGGCCCTATGGCTTGGCTCGGCTCCCGCCAGCCTGGCTGCCAGCAACCCAGCCTTACGACGTTATCCTTACCTGACGGACGTGGTCGGCTCGTATGCCACGATCAACTGGGGGACAGACCGTTCGCTTTCCAGCGGTGCAGTGCGCTATGGGAAGGTGGGTTCTGAGTCCTGTACGGCTCATTACATGTCTGCTACCAAGACTGCCATCAGCGTGAACGGTTCACTCCAGTATCAATGGAAGGCGCAGCTCGATCTGCTCCCCGGCACGCAGTATTGTTACCGCGTTTATCTGGGCTCCGGTCCGGCCACGGAGATCGATCTGCTGGGCAGCGACTCGGCTCCCTCCTTCTGGACCCAGATGCCCATGGGCGCAAACCAATCCTTTTCGTTTGCGGTCTTCGGCGATTGGGGCTATGTCAATTCCTCCGGCACCAACCCCTATCAGACGAAGGTGATGTCATTGATCGCCTCGAGTGGCGCTCGCTTCGCCGTGACCACTGGCGATAACGGCTACCCCAGCGGTAACCAGAAAAATTATGGCGACCTGTTCCAGACTGGTGCAGATACCAGCGCGATCTTCGGACCCTCCTTTTGGACCGTGCCCGGCCGCTCCATGCCGCTCTTTCTCAGTATGGGCAATCATGGTTTGAATAGCTCTGATACAAACCATCCGTCACTCCTCACCTGGCCGCAGGATCGGGCAGTTGCCACCTCGGGCGGACGCTATGTCAAGGATAGCTATTGCTGCCTGAACGGGACGAACTCTGCCTCCTACCCGAGCACGTGGTATGCATTTGATGCCGGCCCGGCGCGGTTTTACATCCTCCATACTGCCTGGACGGAAAGTAACGTTGGCACCGCGACGGAGTACAAGAATGATTACGACTATCACTGGGCGCCCGGCACCCCTCAGCTCCAGTGGCTGCAGGCGGATCTGGCAGCCCATCCCTCGGTGTTGAAGTTTGCCATCTTCCACTATCCTCTGTACTCCGATAATCCGAATGAGGCCGCAAGTCCCTATCTACAGGGAAATAGCGCGCTGGAAGGCTTGCTTAAACAGAATGGCGTGGATATTGCCTTTACCGGCCATGCTCACATCTATGAGCGCAATCTCCCCAGCGCAAGCGGGATCTACAACTACATCACCGGTGGAGGCGGCGCTACGATCGGCACGCTGGGTACGTGCACTGCACTGGACGCCTACGCCATCAAGTTCACCACTACTGGCAAAGCCTGCGGCAGCGCCCCCGTGCCCACCAGCGCCGATCAGGTGTATCACTTCCTGAAAGTTACCGTGAACGGTACGAATGTGACCGTCACGCCGATCAATTCCCTCGGCCAATCCTTTGACGTGCAGAATTACACCTTTTCGAGCGGCGCAGAGACGAGCGCGCCCACTGTTCCCGGGAACCTGAACGCTGCAGCCGTGAGCGGCACGCAAGTGAACTTAACCTGGTCCGCCGCCAGCGATAATACCGGCGTCAGAGGCTATGGGGTGTACCGGAATGGGACGCTGATCGCGACCGTGGATCGAAATACGCTCTCCTATTCAGACACCGGCCTCACACCCTCCACCAGTTACAGCTATCGGGTGGATGCCTTCGATGGTTCTGCCAATCATTCTGCCCAGTCCACTGCCAGATCGGCCACCACGCCGAGCGTAGCCACGTACACATTTACAGCCATTGCCGATGCTTATGTCGCAGGGGATTTTCCCACGACCAATTATGGGCTCTCGGGCACGCTCAAAGCCGACGGGTCCCCGGAATATCGCTCCTACCTGCGTTTCAACGTGAACGATTTGAGCGGCACCGTGACGAACGCCACACTGCGTTTGTACACCACATCCAGTTCCTCAACGGGAATCCAGGTGCAGCGCGTTGCGAACCAAAACTGGGAGGAGGGTTCCATCACGTATTCGAACGCCCCGGCGTTCGGTCCGTTGATCGGTTCCTCCGGTAATTTCGCTTCGGGCAGCTGGGTCAGCGTCGATGTGACTTCACTCGTCAGGGGCAATGGCGTCTATGACCTGGCGCTCACCACCACCAATGCAAATAACATGAACTTCGACAGCCGGGATGCAATCACCGGAAACCGACCCCAGTTGGTCCTTCAAACGACAGCCGGAGCTGCACCCACGCAAACACCGACTGTCTCGCAGACGCCGGGAACAGTGACCGCCACAGTGACCCCTTCCCCAACGGGTACTTCCACACCGGTCTCTAACCCCGGAAATATATTCACCTTTACAACTGTGGCAGATGCGCGCGTTGCTGAAGCTTCTCCCACCACGAATTACGGGACCGCAAACAATCTTCAGGCGGATGGAGATGCAGGCGTACGGCAGACCAGTTATATCCGGTTTACGGCAAGCGGCATCAGTGGACCCATCCGACAGGTAAAGCTCAGGGTATTCTGCACGACCAATGGTACGACCAACGGTCCGGCAGCCTATCTCGCGAATAGCACGTGGACGGAGTCCGGCTCGGGCGGAGTGACCTGGAACACCCAGCCAGCTCTCCTGAGCGGTGTGGCTGACAATCAGGGCGCGTTTGGGACCAACACCTGGGTCGAGTATGATGTCACCTCCCTTGTGAGCGGGAACGGCACTTATACCTTTGCTCTCGTCGCAGACAGCAATGACGGTGTGACCTTCTCCTCGCGTGAGGGCAGCGCGCCTCCCCAGCTCGTTGTGGAAACGATAGGGGCTGGCACTGTGACGCCTACCTCCACGCCCACGTCGACAAGGACGCCGACCGGCACTGTCACACCGACAGCCACGACAACTCCTTCCTCCACAGCGACGTTGTCTCCGACGCCCACTGCCACACAAACGCTGGTGACCGCCCCGACTGCTACGCATACCCCCACCGTGACAGAACCGGTCAGCACGTCTACATCCACTTCAACACCCACGCCCGAAGTCACCGATCTGCCCACCGACACGCCTGAAGTTACAGCTACCCCCACACCGACCGATTCTGTTCCAGCGACGGAGACGTTGACCCAAACGCCGACTTCCACGGACCCTGCTCCTTCTACGGATACGCCTACCGCCGTGCCTTCCGAAACAGCGACGGATACATCGACCCCAACCGAATCTGCACCGGCAACTGTTACCCCGACGGCTACAGCTACAGGTACTCCAACTGCCACGGGCACCGCGACCGCCACGCGCACTGCGACAAATGCTCCCGCCAATACTCCGACTTTCACGGCGACTGCAACGCGCACGCCGACGGCTACAGCTTCGCGAACGCAGACACCCACTGCCACCCCGACTCGCACTCCTACGATCACAGCTACACCCACACGTACAAGTACCGGGGTGCCAAGCACTGTCACTTTCTTCCCCGTCGCCGACTCCTACGTCAATGCCGATGCCCCCACAACGAACTATGGCACCTCAACCACACTGCGCGTGGATGGTTCTCCCATTGTCCGCAGTTACCTGCGCTTCACCGTGCAGGGACTGAACGGTACTGTCACCCGAGCCACGCTGCGTATCTTCGCGAACAGCGCCTCGAGCTCCAGCCTTGTGGCGAGCGCGGTCAGCAACAACACCTGGACCGAGTCGACGATCAACTACAACAACGCGCCACCGCTCGGCAATTCGATTGGTACAGCCAGTCCGGTCACCGCGGGAGCGTGGATCAGCATCGACATCACCGCTTACATCACTGGGGACGGCACCTACAACCTCGCGGTCACCACGCCAGGCAGCACCGCGATCAGCCTCGCCAGCCTACAATCCGGCGCCAATGCCCCGCAGTTAATTGTCGAAACAACCCCGTAGCCATGAAATGTCAATCTGAGTGAGTGGCGCCTTGGCACCGCGACGAAGAATCCCGGCGACTTTCAGCCAATTGGCTGAAAGTCGCCGGAGACCGTTCGCGTGGCGCAGGGTGACATGATTCCCCAAAAATAAACTATAGAGGTTGACGCCTCCCCAACGAACCTGATAAACTGCCTTCTTCGCAAGCAGATCAGGCTTGCAGCCTGACAGCTAACGGTGAATACAAAGCTGGCGGGTTGACAACCTGCCCACTCCTATAGATCGGATCTCCTCATGCAAAGCCTCAACGTCCAGTTCGACTCCCTGCGCCAATCTCCCACCGTTGCCATGGCCGACCGTGTCCTGGCGCTCAAAGCCAGCGGGCGAAAGATCATTGGTCTCCAGGTAGGCGATCCCGATTTTGCCACCCCTCAGGCCGTACAGGATGTTGCCTTTAAAGCCATGCAGCAGGGCTTGACACATTACGGTCCAAGCAAGGGATATCCTGAGCTGCGCCGCGCTGCGGCACTGAAGCTGGAGCGCGACAGCCGCGTGTCTTACGACCCCGAGACCGAGCTGCTGATCACCCACGGCGGCATCCATGCCTATTACCTCGCCATGCAGTCGATCCTCAACCCCGGCGACGAGGTCCTGGTCCCGGACCCGAGCTGGGGCACGCATGCCAACATGGCGACAATGCTGCGCGGGGAGGTGGTCCGCGTCCCAGCGCCGGCGGAGAACGGATTCATACCCCACTTCGAATCCTGGCATAAGGCTCTCACCCCAAAGACGCGTGTCATTGTCTTGAACTATCCCTCCAACCCGACCGGCGCCTATCCAACCCGCGACTACCTGCAGAAGCTGCAGGACTTCGCCGCGGAACATAACCTGTGGATCGTCAGCGATGCTGTCTATGAGGATCTCTATTATGGGGAGAAACCGACCAGCGCCGGGGCATTCGAAGGCGCCAAAACACGGACTTTGCTGGTCAACAGCCTTTCCAAGTCCTATGCGATGACAGGCTGGCGCGTGGGCTATCTCGCCGCGCCCCAGGCTGTGATCGACAACGCCCTGAAGGCGGGGCAAAACTCCATTACGTGCGTCGCGCCGTTCATCCAGAAGGCTGCTGCCTTTGCCCTGACAGATCCCGGCATCCAGCACGTCACTGCAAACATGCGCAGCGCCTACGCCCGCCGCCGCGACCTGGTCCTGCGCATCGCTCATGAGCTGGAAAGCGAGAAGGTCCTGGTCACGCCGCCGCAGGGAGCCTTCTACTTTTTCCTCGATTTCCGCCCGCTCGGGCTGACCTCGCTTGAGATCTGTGAACGCCTCCTGGAGGATGCCAGCGTGGGGCTGGTCCCCGGCTCCGCCTTTGGCGTGCAGGGCGAAGGCTTTGTCCGTATGACCATCGCCGCGTCTGATGAAGACGTGGAATCCGGCTTTCGCGCAATCGTACACTGGGCAGAGAGGCAATAGGCAAACAGTAGTCGAGCAGCAGCGCCAAAACGCTGCTGCTCGACTACCAATAACCGATTGTCGTTGCGAGGAGGAGCACTTCGACAGGCTCGGTGTAAACTCCGCGACGACGAAGCAATACCTGCGTGATTTGCCATGAATTGCCGAGCAATTCAAAAATCACGTGCGGTGCCAGTTTCTCCTCGTCATGTAGAGAAAATCTCCCGAAAGGCTAAAGTATAATCTCGACCAATATTCTTTCCCAAGGAGAGGTTCTATGAGCGCTTTGCTCAGGAATAGCTGGTCGACTTTTATCGTCGCACTGGCAGCCAGTATTTTGACGGCCGTCCTCACGTTCACACGCTCCAGTTCGGTATTTGTGTTTTTGATCAGCGCCCTTTCGCTGGCGGTGCTGGCAATGGTCGTCGGGCAGGCCACGGAACAGTTGGGGAACTATATGGGACCCGGAGCCACCGGTATCGTGCAGGCAAGTATTGCGAGTATGCCGGAACTGTTCGTAAGCTTCTTTGCCTTGCGCGCCGGTCTCATTACTGTCGTGCAATCTGCAATTGTTGGCTCGATCCTTGCGAACAGCCTGCTTGTAATGGGGCTGGCATTTCTATTTGGCGGCTGGAAGAACGGGACCCAGCGTTTTTCTTCGGAGCGCCCCCGTGCCATTGTCATTATGATCCTGCTGGCTGTCTCTGCCCTGGTTCTCCCGACGATTGTCGACGCCATCCACACGCCTGCCGCAGCCCATGAAGAAACCCTCAGCATCATGAGTGCGCTGGTCCTGCTGGTGGTCTTTTTTGCAAGCATTCCCTTTTCTCTGAAAGGCGGACCCGTGGGGGAAGCCGTGCCTGCCGCCGAATTGGAGGAGAAGCCCTGGTCTCTGCGACGCGCCATCTCCGTGCTGGCGGTGGCGGGGATCATCACGGCCTTTGTATCGGATTGGTTTGTCGAAGCCCTGGAACCGACGATCGAAGCCTGGCACATCTCGCAGGCATTTGCCGGATTGGTGATTGTTGCGATTGCCGGCAACGCTGTGGAAAACGTGGTGGGCATCCAGCTGGCGGTCAAGAATAAGATGGACTATGCCATCAGTATCGTGATGAACAGCTCCCTGCAGATTGCCCTCGCCCTGACCCCGATCCTGGTGCTGCTTTCCTACTTTTTCACACCTGTTGCTCTCACCCTCGTCCTGCCGCCCCTGCTGGTGGTTGCCCTGGCCCTGACTGCCATCCTGAGCGCCCTGATCGTTTATGATGGCGAGTCGAACTGGCTGGAGGGTCTGGCCCTGACAGGGCTCTACATCATGATTGCCATTTCCTTCTGGTGGGGCTGACCATAAACACACGACAAAGGAGCACTCATGAAGATCGCCTTCCAAGGTGAACCCGGTGCGTATAGCGAACAAGCTGTATTTAATTACTTTGGGCATGGGGAAACCCTGCCTTGTGAATCATTCGACAGGGTCTTTGATTCTGTTGTCTCGGGGGCCTGTGATGCCGGGCTCATCCCCATCGAGAACTCTCTCGCCGGCAGCATCCATCAAAACTATGATTTGCTCCTGCGGCACGACCTGCATATCACCGGCGAATACCTTTTGCGCGTCCAGCACTGCCTGATCGCCCTGCCCGGGGTGACTAAAGCGGACGTTCAGAAAGTGATCAGCCACCCCCAGGCGCTGGGACAGTGCGCGGCATACCTGCGCGCCCTGGGCGTCAAGACGGAGTCGGTCTACGACACGGCGGGCAGCGTAAAGATGCTGAAGGAGTCAGGCGAACGGACGACCGCCGCGATCGCCTCTCGCCGCGCGGCCGAGATCTACGGGATGCAGATCCTCGAGGAAGGAGTCGAGGACAATGCCGAGAACTACACGCGCTTCCTTGCTATTTCGAAGGCAGAAACCAGGCCGGAGGGGGAGGCGAAGACATCCATTGTCTTCACGCTCAAGAACCAGCCCGGCGCGTTATTCAAAGCCCTGAGCGTCTTCGCCCTGCGCGATATCGACCTGACCAAGATCGAGTCTCGTCCCCTACAGGGCAAGCCGTGGGAATATCTCTTTTACATTGACTTTATGGGTGCCGCTCACCAGGAGACCGCCCGCAAGGCGCTCGACCATCTGGGCGAATACGCCTTAATGCTCAGGGTGCTGGGGTCCTATCTCAGGTATAAATGACAATAGACCTCACAGGTCTTCTCATACCGTGGGATTTGGAGACGCGTGACGACTCTTCCTTGCAATAAGACCTGCCCCTTTTGATGTATACTATTTGTGATAAGGGTTGATCATGCAGATTGACTACATCGTTTGCCCTGAAATTATCGAAGAGAAACTTGCCAGAAAGCATCATGTTACGATGCGAGAAGTGCGACAGGCTCTACTGAATAGGCCTCGGATCCGCTTTGCGGAAAAAGGTTATATTGAAGGTGAAGACGTGTATGCTGCATTCAGTCAGACGTTTGGTGGACGATATTTGTCGGTTTTCTTTATCTTCAAACCCGGCGAAAACACAGCGATTATAATTAGTGCACGCGACATGAGTCAGAAAGAGCGCAAAACCTATGCCCGCAAATAAGAGTTCTATTTCAAAAGCAAATTCCCCTGAAAGGGTGGGTGAATTTTGGGATAAGCATGACTTTACTGAGTTCGATAATCCCAATACGCCTGATGTTGACTTCCATATCGCGGCAGCCATCCCTATTGAACCGGATCTGCTCTCAGATATCGAAGAATTGGCGCACCAGAGAGGGGTAAAGGTAGAGACCCTGATCAATCTTTGGCTGAAAGAAAAAGTTGTGGAAACGAAATCATAATACGTTTCCATGGAGGCATTCAGCAGGGGCTGTCCCAAAAGAAAAGGGCAGCTCCCTTTATTTTTAAAGAGCGGTGTGCTGCAAGGGCATCAAGAAGAGTCATGACTGCGTCCTGGACTTCAAATAGCACAGGATGAAAGGTCTGCCGCTCCCGATTAATACGACCGCTCCAGTGCGTCCACAAGTTCCAGAGCATCGCTCGCTTCCCGGGTCAGCGCGTCTATATCTTTAGCATCCAGAGCAGCTGCTTGCGCCTCCAGGCTGGCCTCGAATTGCGCCGCGACATCCTTACCGCTGTGTTCCAGCACCGAGGCCCTGACACTCTCCCACACAGACCTGATCTTTTCCATCGTTTTCATTGCCGCGGCATAATCCTGCGCTTGGACATCCAGAATGACCTGCCGTTCCAGCACATCCAGGCGACCGATGTCCACCGGGGTGACGGGATTGTAGAGGGCGAAAAGCTCCACGACGGCAGCACTGACATTATTGGAGCCCTGCATGACGGCAGAGGCATCCCTGGATTGGGAAGCCGCTTCCAGTTCCGCGAGAGCGGAGCTCATCAGGTTCTGTATTTCCTGTGCCGCGCCATCCTGTTTGGACCGGGGCTCGTAGGACTTCCACGCAGCCTCGATATCGGTCACATCTTTGCTAATCTTGTCCCAGTTTCCGCTGGGCGCAAAATCGATAATATCCTCCGCCGCGGCTTCGATGGTGAGCAGGTCAGCGGGGACGATACCGGTCGCGGGGCTGGCAGGTTGTGCCGCACAGGCGGTCAGAACCGGGAGACTGACGAGCACAAGCATAAGAATAAGACGAATGCAGTTCTTCATTTTGATTCTCTCCTGTCCAATGAATAAGAATGTCAAGCGCGGCTGATTATATTCCTGCACGAGCTACGCAGGATATGGCTGTTTTCAGTAGCGTCAGAGGGCGTCGCGATTTGGCTGGTAGCCCGAATTTTATATCCTGCATGGAAAATTTTATCGGTGCTAAAAAAACTTAGCACTGCTAAAGAAACTTAGCACTGCTAAGTTTTTTCGGCTTAGCCATTCCCGTGCTCAGACCTGTCAGGTCTTCTTCTATGATTTCCTGTATAATCTCTTTCATGATTGTTCAGCAGCCAGGAGGATAGCCTCTTGTTCAACACCATCCGCCCGTATATTACAAAAGATGAGCCGTTCGGTCCGATCGACTCGGTGGACATTGATCCCAAAGATACCGATGTGATGAACCGCTTATTCGAGCGCCACAACTGGATCTACAAGAACCTCCATCAACGACCGTCCATTATCATGGGGCGCAAGGGCTCCGGGAAAACCTATTATCTGCGGACCGTCTTCTTCGACAAGCAATACGATTTCTATACGGAGATCCGGACCGCGCATCTCCTGGGACATATTTCCAGCGTCATCCAGGGCATGACGAAGGATGCTGTCTTCCCCGAAACACTCTCTGAGCTGTGGGAAACGATCCTGTGGACCTGCGTCCTGTCTGAGATCCGCAAACATAGATTGCTTGCCTCCCAGGATCTGTATGTGGTCAATACGTACCTGGAGAAAATGGGGATACAGGGCAATGACATGGTGGATGATGTGCTCTGGAAGATCGCCAACCTGTTCGATGAAGTCATGAACAGCGATCCGCGGGATGGGGTTGCCGAGATCATGAGGCGCTTCGACCGGGTGGCGTTTGATGATGCCCGGTCTGCTGTGCTGGAGAGTCTCAAGTCCTCGAAGAAGAGCTTCGTGATCCTGATGGATTCCCTCGACGACTTCCGCCTCGATATCGACTCGGTCTCGCGCTCGCTCCAGGGTCTTCTGAAGTTTGTCGGCTCGATGAACAAGCCGCGCGATGTGGTGGACGTCCGTTTCTGCCTGCCATCCGAGCTGTTTCACCGCATCATCAAGATCTCCTCCAACCCGAACAAGGACTTCCGCCGCGCCCTGAAGCTTCAATGGACAGCCACCGAGCTGGTGCTGATCGGCGCCCAGCGTCTGATGTATTACCTGTTCCTGTATTACCCGGAATTCCTGCAAAGCATCACCCCGCTGGACCTCACCAAACGCGGGGATGCCCTCCGGCTGTTCAGCAAGGTGCTCCCGGAGAGGATCACCAACCAGGCAGGCTTCCAGGAAGAGACAATGTCCTACATCCTGCGCCACACCCAGTTGTTGCCGCGTCACTTCCTGATGCTGCTGAACTCGATCTTCAAAGGTCTGAACGCTGCGCCAGACTCCCATCCGTTCCCGGTCTCCGAAGAGAAGATTATCAATGGGATTCGAAGGGTGGAGGAATTCATCGTCAGCGAAATCTTTGTCGCCTTCAAGCTGATCCATCCGACGGCCGAGGTCACCTGCAAGCGCTGTCTGCCCCAGGTGGGACATAAGTTCTCTGTAGGCGAACTGCACCAGGTGTTCACCCGTCATGGCAAGGCGGTCTTCAGCGGTGAAGGAATGTTCGACTTTCAGCGTATGCTGATCGAGATCGGCGCTCTGGGACGCGTCATCCCCGGCAAGGAATCAGACCTGTACATCAAGGGTAACTTCGAATACACAGTCGCCCACGAGCTGACCATCAGCCACAATGACCAGCTGTGCATCCACCCGCTCTTCTCCGGCATCTTCAGCAACGGCAACCGCAAAGACCGGCCTGTGTATCCGTATGGAAGCGTGCTGGAGGATGAGGATTACCGCGATAAGTTTGAATAAAACTTGCAGACGCGACCGATTCGCTCTCCGAAAATCTGGTGATCCGCGTACATATCACGGTGTCGGCGTTGCTGGCGTCGCCAATGGATTCTGGACGGGCGCGCCGGGGTTGGCGCCCTGATAATAGGGGAAGGCGACCGGCAGCTCAAAACCGAAATACTCAGAGACACGTGCCACCACTTCACCTGGGATCTGCGACCGGCGGGTGTTGTAGGCTTTGACGGCATCATTCCAATCTGTGCCCGCCAGTTGGATGGTATTCATTCCTTCATCAATGGTATCGCCAAGCGCCAGCGTCACTTCCGGAGCAGGTACCGGTGGAGGTGCCTGCACAACGGCGTTGACATAGAGTGTAAAACCCTGCCCCAGACCATCTGGTAAAGCACCCTTATTCTGTAAAGCGTCCAGGTTAAGTTTGGTCGGGTCTAGCGGCTGTCCATTTTCGTCCCGGTAGTTCTTCAGTAGCTCATTCAGCAATTCTTGCTCCGAGCGGAAGTTGCCTGTCCATACTTCACCGCTGTTGCTTACCGCATCGTAATACTCTTTGGTGATCTGCGTTTTGGCCTGGATCTTCGCGTATTGTGTATCCGTCACCAGTTGAAAGTTAGAGGCGGCTGACTGCACACCCTGCACCAGCGCAACCAGGTCGTTGTATTCGTTCGCGCCCGACCTGAGAAGATTGCAGCTGGCGAGCTGGACGAGGATAACGAGCGCGGCAAAAATGGAAATGGAACGATGAATACCATGTTTCATTTGGATCTCCTTCTATATTAATTCGTGCGTCCTGAACGACCACTACCGCCTCCCCCTCGCATTCGAGGACTCGGAAAGCTTCTCCCTCCACCGGAGGGGAAGTCTCTGGAGGGAAATCCTCGATAGCTTCCTCCTCGCCAGGGACTTCCTCCCCATGGACTTCCTCCCCAGGGACCATAATCGGGAGGGTAGTATCTTGTCCCACCGCCTCCCATTTGGCTGAACATCCAGATGAGAAACAAAAACAGGAAGACGCCCAGACACAATTGACCGCAAAGTGCCAGAGCCGCCACGGGTCCTGTAGGTTGACCAACGGGCTCAGGCGTCGATGCGGCGGAAGGCGCAGGTTCATAGTTATTGCGCGCAACGATGTTGAACTCATTTGCCAGAGTCAACAGGGCCTGATCCATACTATGCGTTGATTGGTATTTGCTTTCGACAGCGCGGTTGATGTTCGTCAACTCCGGCGCGGTGAGTGCGGGCAAGCCCAGCCCGAC
>Ga0075429_100000775_pt1 | contig 25171 bp, 28 predicted proteins | sample RhiMetdeltSRZDD3_FD_75295 | JGI IMG/M metagenome (GOLD analysis project Ga0075429, IMG submission 75295) | Populus rhizosphere microbial communities from Tennessee, USA - Rhizosphere MetaG P. deltoides SRZDD3 | ecosystem: Host-associated > Plants > Roots > Rhizosphere > Soil | place: USA... | reverse complement strand
TTTATCGCAGGTTTTACTTTATAAACTTTTGCAACCAGATTATTTACAGGAACATTTTTGCCATTTAAGAAATAATAGGGACTCAATTCATTGGACAAAGCATAAAAGCTATGTTTCGGTTTTTGCTCCTCGGTGGAAACAAAAAAATGAAGTAATGTGATCCCAAGCATAGTAAGGAAGGCAATTGAAAGTTGTCTTACAGGATTCCAACCTTTATTCCTCATGCCAAGTATTGACTCGATCCGGTTGAGAAGATCATGATTCTTTCCGGCGGCGGCCATCACCATTTGCCTGTGTTTGTTCTGCTCTAGCCTCAAAAGAGCTGAAGCATATTCACCTGGCTTATATTGAAACTGCAAAACCATTTCATCACAGCTATGCTCTCTTTCTTTTTCAATATTCGTTACTAATAGTTTTACGAATGGATTGAAGTATAAAATGGTTTTAATGAAGCTGAGAATAAGATTCAAAAAGTAATCATATCTGTATATGTGACTTAATTCATGAAGGATCACCGCTTCCAATTGGTGCGGCGTCAGATTATTTATGGCTGCAACCGGAACGAGAATTATCGGTTTTAAGAACCCAATAGTTACAGGAGAAGTTACCCACGCTGATAGCCAGATCTTCACATCTCTTATAATGCCCATAGCAGTTGCAGTTCTTTTTACATACATCCTCCATGCAACATCCATTTTTCTAAGCCCGTTATTACGGATCAATTGAACATATCTATAGTTGCGAACGAACTGCCAAACTGGTGCTATTAATATTATGAGATACACAGCTGAGCCGTATGGTAAAATCTTACCGGAAAAATACTTCCACCCTGAATTACTGATGATACCGGTATTATAGAAAAAAGTTATTGAATTACTTGCTGAAACTAAAGAAGTAATAAGTGTATAAACAAACCATGCAAATCCAGAAAAAGTAAGAAGGACAGCCAGCGACGTTTTATGTGCCGCTTTTATCTTATGAAAAAAAACAGTGATGAACTGGTAGATCGCCCAAAGCAAAGCCATTTGCCAAAGGCTATTGATCAATGACCATCCGAGAGATTGCAGAAAGTTCACCTGGTTCATTACCAAATACTATTTGCTTTTTAAGCTATCAATCATCTGCTGGATCTTTTCCAGCTCTTCCTCAGTGGCTTTATGTTCCCCCAGTGCTTGTATCACAAGTTGAGTAGGGGAGCCGCCGAAAAGTGAGTCAATCATTTTACCCAATAAATGTTTTTGGGTTTTTTCTTTACTCACCGCTGCCTGGTACACATGGGTACGCATGCTGTCATCTCTTTTCACTAAACCTTTTTCATTCATTATCTGCATCAACTTAAGCGTGGTTGTATATCCGGCATCTTTTAATGCAGCCAATTCTTCATGCACTTCACGGACAGTAGCAAGGCCTTTTTTCCAAAGAACCTGTAAGATCTCAAGTTCGCTTTCAGTGGGTTTAATATAACGGGTAGTAGCCATGGTTTTAATCTTTTATACCCCGAATATACGACTTATTTCGTATGAATGTAAAATCTTTGCCTAATTTAATTTTTTTTAACATGGGTTAACAATAAGACGGATGAACGGTTAAAAGGTTACGATGAATGTTGGTAGATGATTATAAAAACTAAGTCCCGCTGTAGAAACAGCAGGACTTAAGTAATGGTTCTGATTAGACTCTTTAATTATTTGTACTGAACTGTGTTTGCAGAATTAGTTTTAGTTACGACTACTACAGGCTTATTTTCTTTTTTACTAAGTGTTGCCGCTTTATTCTTTGCACTACTTATTTGCGCGAGACTAGGGGCAATGACCAAAGATACAATTGACATCAATTTAATCAAAATATTCATTGAAGGTCCTGAAGTATCTTTGAATGGATCGCCAACAGTGTCACCAGTTACCGATGCTTTATGTGGTTCGGACTTTTTATAATATGTCTCGCCATTGATCTCGGCTCCCTTTTCAAAACTCTTCTTAGCATTATCCCAGGCACCGCCGGCATTGTTCTGAAACATCCCCATCAATACACCGCTCACCGTTGCGCCGGCAAGAAACCCGCCCAATGCTTCCGCACCAAGGCCAGGCATAAATCCAATTATCAATGGAGAAACAATCGCAATAGCTCCGGGCAACATCATTTTTTTAATTGATGCATCTGTAGAAATAGCAACACATTTATCATATTCGGGTTTGCCCGTCCCTTCCATAATACCCGGTATCGTTTTAAATTGTCTTCTTACTTCTTCCACCATGGCCATTGCGGCCTGGCCAACTGCACGAATAGCTAATGAAGAAAATATAAATGGTATCATGCCTCCAACGAATAACGAGGCAAGCACATTTGCTTTATAAATATCAATACCGTCGATTTTAGCAACCCCAACAAATGCTGCAAATAAGGCTAGAGCAGTTAAAGCTGCTGACGCAATTGCAAATCCTTTTCCTGTAGCTGCAGTTGTGTTACCGACGGCATCAAGAACATCCGTTTTTTCACGAACATCTTTTGGAAGCTCACTCATTTCAGCAATACCACCCGCATTATCAGCTATTGGTCCAAAAGCATCGATAGCAAGCTGCATCGCTGTTGTAGCCATCATACCCGCAGCTGCGATTGATACACCATACAAACCAGCACACTCATAAGATCCCCAGATACCAGCCGCAAGAACAAGGATTGGAAGAAATGTAGATTCCATGCCTACAGCAAGACCACCAATAACATTTGTTGCATGGCCAGTTCCTGATTGACGAACGATCGACAATACAGGTCTTTTACCCATGGCAGTATAATATTCAGTTATAATACTCATTAATGTCCCTACGCCAAGTCCAACCAGTATTGCACCCATTGCGCCGAATTGAGTAATTGGAATCACATGATCTTTTAGTTGGCCGGTTAAATCATCAAAGTCTCTTTGCAGATATATGTTGCCGTCAGGCAAAACAAAAAATACAAGCGCAATTGAAGCAATGCCAGTAAGAACAATAGAACCCCAGTTCCCCATGTTCAAAGCTTTTTGAACATTACCTGTATTTATACCAGCTGTATCACTTACACGAACAAGCCATGTCCCTGCGATTGAAAATAAGATTCCGATCCCTGCGATTAACATAGGAAGCAGAATGGGAGATAGGCCCCCAATTCCATCATTAACACCATCGGCAAATTTTGTTTGCTGACCAAGAACAATAGTTGCAAGAACAGTAGCAACATAAGAACCGAAAAGATCGGCACCCATTCCAGCTACGTCTCCAACATTATCACCAACATTATCGGCAATAGTGGCCGGATTGCGAGGATCATCTTCAGGAATACCTGCTTCAACTTTACCAACAAGATCGGCACCAACATCGGCAGCTTTTGTATAAATGCCACCACCCACACGGGCGAACAATGCTATTGATTCAGCACCGAGAGAAAAACCGGTAAGCACTTCAATCGTTCTCAACATTTCTTCGCCACTTACAGGAGCTCCGCTTGGAACAAAATACATTTTTAATAAAATAAACAAACCACCCAATCCAAGTACCGCAAGACCGGCAACACCAAGACCCATTACCGAACCCCCGGTAAATGAAACAGACAATGCTTTGCTTAAACTTGTACGTGCAGCTTGCGCGGTTCTTACATTGGCTTTAGTTGCCACTTTCATTCCAATATAACCAGCCGTTGCGCTGAATACCGCACCAACGACAAATGCACCAGCTATCAGCCAATGGCTGTGTGGATTTGTTGTAGCCATTATAGCCAGGAGAATTCCAACAATCACAACAAAGTACCCGAGTATCTTCCATTCAGCTTTCAGAAAAGCCATCGCACCTTCAGCGATATAAGTGCTGATCTCCTTCATCCGGTCGTTACCGGCATCCTGCTTTGATACCCAGTTGAATTTTATAAAAGTGTAGAGTAAACCGATTAATCCCATTACGGGCACCAGGTAAATCAATTTGTCCATAAGTGTTGATTCTTAAACAGTTTAATGCTCCATAGATTTATAGGAGGTCGGCAAAGATAGGGGAGAAAGAGGTATTTTAGATTTGCGATTTTTAGGGTTCAAGGAATTTTTAATTTAAACTTTCCACTCAAACTTGTCTGTTGTCCGCTACGTCTGAAAACAAAGCCACTGAAATTCCCAGTCATTACTCTGGTTTGATGAATATAGCTGTCAATCGTAAGTGTAAAATTGAAACCTGATCGTGTCATAAAAGGATACGTCTGGCCAACATTATCATAATAATACATGCCCACTTTGATTGTTGTTGAATAAAAAACATCCTGGTTTAAAATTGTCGGTTCAATATTTATTGTCATTACCAGTCCGCTATCAGGCGAGCATGAGGGACCAAAAAAAGTAAACCCGTTCCTGGCCGGTGTCGCGATGGCTGTATCTATAATACCACAATAAAAAACACCTCCATTGTAAAAACTCCATTTCCCTTCAATGCAATCATCTGCACCAATGCATGACTGGCAGATATAAGGTTGCTGTATAACATTAATAACAGAATCGCTTATAATAGGATTAACTCCGCCTTCATAGCTTTATTCTTTTTTGCAATTTGTAATTAAAAAAACTAAAAGGCTTACTAAGAAAATATGAATTCTTTTTGGAGCCATCTTCTACAAAGCTATCATAACTCTTTATAACGAAAAATCCGTATTCGCGGTTGCGCGGGCAGTATCAATTCTGAATGCCACATTGAAACAATATCTTAAGTCGATACATTTTCAGTGTTGAGTAATGAATAGTTGCCAAATAGTAATGCCTGGACCTTATGTCAGACCGATTTTCTTAAGTAATGTAGTAAACCGGGGATCATCCCGGATCGAATCAAATTTTGGGTCAATGCCGAGGCTGCATAATGATTCTTCATGTTTCTGACAGCTTTTTTCAAGCCATTCAAAAGCCTCATCTTTTTCACCAAGTGCAGTATATACCAGTGCTACACCGCGATAGTCATTCGAGCTAAGCATTTTTTCGATAACCGTTTCTTCAATTATTCTTCTTGCGTCATTTTCTTTTCCGGCTACTGCATATATATGTGCAAGTGCCACATCAGTTTTTATTTTATTCCCTGTCAGGCTGCCCCATTTTACTGTTTCATTTATGGCTTCTTCATACATTCCTTTACCAGTATAGGCAAGTGAAATAAGGCGATGCACCGGAACAAAACCAGGATCAAGATCCAATGTTGTCTGGGCAGTTTTAAGCGCTTCATCATATTGCCCCAGGTAATATTGAAAAATTCCCCTGTCTTTTAATATTCCCTGCGATACAGGATCAAGATCAACAGCAATATCGATTTCTTTAAATGCTTCTTCTGTTCTTCCAATAAATAAAAGCAGCTCTGCATACCAATGATGACCAGTTGCATTTTTTGGATCAAGTTGTAAACCCAATTTAAATTCTCTTTCAGCACCTGCCCAGTTCCAATCATTCAGCATAAGAGAAATACCAAGTGAAATATGTGCTTCTGCAAGCTGTGGATCGATTTCAAGGGCTTTATGAACAGCCGTCATTTGCTTTTCGTACAGGTCTCGTCTGGAAATATTCGTGTATTCTCCCATTAGGCTAAGCGTATTAGCGATGCCAGCCCATGCCAACGCATAATCAGGATCTTTTTCCAATGCTCTTTCAAAATATTTAATAGCTAATGATAATCCTTGTTCATTTCTTTTCTTCCAGAAAAATAGTCCCTGTAAATACAATTGGTAGGCTTCCGTATCATCAGTGTATCTCTTTTGCAGCGTGACTTTTTCCTCACTGCTTAATTGCAGGCGCAATGCTTCAACTATTTTCGTTGAAACATCTTCCTGTATATCGAAAATATCATCCAATGTTCCTCTGAAGCTTTGCGCCCAAAGATGAACATCGCGGCAGGCATCAATGAACTGGGCTGTAATGCGTAAGTTATTACCAGCTTTTCTTACACTTCCTTCCAAAATAAAATCAGCACCTGTCTCTTTTCCGATCGTTTTTATATCCTTCGTTGTGTTTTTATATTTCATGGAAGTGGTACGCGAGATCAACTTTGTGTCTTTCAATTTTGAGAGGTGGGATATGATCTCTTCCGTTAAGCCATCACTAAAATATTCCTGTTCGGGATCGTTGCTCATATTCACAAACGGCAAAACAAGAATGTTCTTTCGCCGAACCGCTTCGCCTTTTCCCTCCAGTGTTTCAGAATCAGGGATGACGAGGCCCGGGTTGCTGATAGCAAAAATTTCCATTTGATCTTTTACATTTTTCAGTAGATACCTCCCCATAGAAATAGCCGAAACTTCTTTTTGATTTTTTATATCATCATAGGCTTTGCTTGAAATAAAAACGCTGCCGGGAACCGCAAAAGATTCCATTCTTGATGCAATATTCACTCCATCACCATAGATATTATTGTCATCAACAAGCACGTCCCCGGTATGAATTCCGATACGAAGCGGAACTACCGGAGTTATTCGCATTTCCAATTGTAATTTAGTTGCTGCCTTTACGCTCTCCAACGTGCTTGTAAAACTGCATAGGGCACCATCGCCGTGAAATTCAAGAAGACGACCGCCATGTTCAGCAACCACTTTTTCCAATTTATCCTTTAATCTTTCCCGGGAGGTCATAGCCAATGACTCATCCCGTTCCATCAAAGCGGTATACCCGACAATATCGGCAAACATGATAGCTGCGAGTTGACGTGAAAATGCCATAAAATGTAGTCGGCGAAGTTAATAAAAATGAAGATGCTGTAATGTGAAGGTTATGTGTATTATGATACCAACTTCAAGGCTTCTATAAACATCTGTTGCAATTTATCCAGAGCTTGCCGAAGGGCACTTTTGTACTGCAACAGATATATTTGGTTATGTTTGGAAATACAAATTATAGTGTTTACTGCAATTAGGATTGAATTCGGCCCGACAGTTCGGACAACTACTTCCTGATCGCATGTACTCGTCAATGGTTAATTCTGTTTTGCAAACTCCGCACAGGATAGCTTTTGCATTCCATTCATCTTTACCCCATGTTTGAGCAGGATGATCGGCCGTTTCCTCGTGGCATTGATAACATGGATAATATTTATTACAGCATTTAAATTTTATCGCAATAACATCAAGAGATGAATGATAATGCTCGCAGCGAGTATAATCATCGACGGGTTTCCCATAAATTTTGATTGAACCCATGATAGGCTAAACGATTGTGGGGTTAAGAATTTTGTTTAAATATATTGCAACATTTCTGTAACCAACCCGTCAAATGGCAAGTGAACAGTAATACCGGGCAAAATACCACAGACCGCCACCTTGTGGAAAGGGTACTAAGTGGCGACACCGGTGCCTTTGGTATTATTGTAAAGAATACCGAGAATCTTGTGGCACGAATCGTATTTGATACAATACCTAATGATGGCGATAGAAAAGATATTGCTCAGGATATCTATTTGAAAGCTTATCAGAAACTGCCCACTTTTAAATTCCAGGCAAAACTCTCGACGTGGATAGCACAGATCGGTTATAACACTTGCATCGATCATTTGAGAAAGAAAAAATTAGTATTGCTGGATAGCCTTGAGGAAAAAGAACCTGTTTTAGAAAATGACAAGCTGGATATGATCAACATAGCAAAAGGAGTTTCTGTTGAAGCAGCCGATACGATTGTTATTGAAAAGAACATTTCTGCAATTTTGAAAACCGGCATTGAAAAGCTTCCTGCAGTATATAAAACATTAGTTACTTTATATCACAATGAAGAATTAAGTTATGATGAGATAGGAGAAATAACAGGGTTGCCTGCTGGCACTGTCAAAAGTTATCTGTTCAGAGCAAGAAAGGAATTGAAAAATCATCTTTTGCTTCAATATAAAAAGGAAGATCTATGGTAAAGCATCTTACTGATGATGAAGTACAGCAATTCGTGGTTGATAAATTGAATTGTGAAAAAGCAATTCTTGAGCATGTTCATTTGTGTGAAGGATGTAAGACCAAGGTTGAAATTTATCAGATACTTATAACAGGGATTAAGCAACAACCACAGCCAGTTTTTGATTTTGATCTTTCAGCATCGGTTTTACAGCAATTGCCTTCGCGAAAAGAAAAAACCAGCGACCGAACACTTTTGTGGGCACTGATATTTATAGGGATTGTTTTCGTTGGATTAATAGGATATTATTTTCAGCACTCATTTGCTTATGTGTTTGAAGGGATCTCGGCCATTTTCATATACCTGATCGTAATCTCCGTGGTAACGGTACTGGCAGGCTTATTCATTGACATGTATAAAAAATATAATAAAGAAATGAAGTTGCTGGATTCATTTTGACTTTTTGCAACATTTTTTCGAGGCAGTCGTCTGATCACTATAAAAATTAAATAATGAAAAAATTAATAACAGTTTCAGCAGCTATTCTAATTTGCTTCGCAGCTAATGCAAACGGCAATGTGTTAGAGATCAATGAGGAGATGGTACAGGTTGCGGCTGCTATTTTTGTTCTCGGGATGTTTATGTACTTTATCATTAGTGTTTTGAAACGCATATTGGAACATAGATTAAAAAACAAGATCATTGATAAAGGGATATCTGAGAGCATAGCCACTTCAATTTTGGAAACGAATTCGGGCGAAAATAAAAATGCTAACATTAAATGGTTTGCAATTTTGGCGGGTATTGGTATCGGTCTTACGGGTGTCAATTATTCTCAACCGCTCGGGTTTCATTCTTTAGCTATCATGGCATTCAGTATTTCATTAAGCTTTTTGGGTTATTACTTTTTTGCCAAGAAAACCGAGAAATAGTTTCAATCATTTTAAAATATTTCGTTTCATAGTTCCGCTGGTGCCGGAACTCGTTTATTTACTATATCTACACCGGGTAATGAAATTTTCAAGCGGTAGCAACTTTTTCAAATTAGCCTGCGATACGAATAGCAACCCCCTTTCGATTAGCCAGCAAAAGTTTTCTCAGCCTTCAAAGTTCTGAGAGAGTAATTATTATTTGACCTTAAAAAAAAGTTTATGGTAAAGAATTCAGGCAAGGCTATTCAATTAGTGCTCGCTGTTGTGCTATTAACTGTTGTTTTTAGTTGCCAAAAGAATGCAGATAGAACTACCACTTCAGCGGAAGAGGTTGCGACAAAATCCATACCTCCAAAAGACTTAAAAGATTTTACGCAGGTAAACCTGGTTGGTGACAATGATGAATATAATCCTGCACGCATCGATCCTAATCTTATTAATGGATGGGGAATTTCTTTTCCCACTTCTGGCCCGGCGTGGGTTTCGGCTGAAGGTACCGGTAAAAGCCTTGTTTTAAATGGTGATGGCACACCGGTTGCAATATCACCGGTGACTATCCCTCCAGCCGGCTCAGCACCCTCCAGTCACCCTACTGGACAAGTGTTTAATCCAACAAGTGACTTTAAATTACCGAATGGAAACGCCGCCCGCTTCATCTTTGCGACAGCCGAAGGTGGCGTTTCAGGATGGAATGGCGGTAGTACCGCTGTAAGGATGATAAATGATCCAGGTGATGCTTATCTCGGTATTGCATTAGCTGCAGACGGCGGGAATAATTTTCTTTATGTTGCTAATTTTTCCGAAGGTGAAATTGAGGTATTTGATAAAAATTGGGCTGAAGTAGAAGGTAAACAATTTACAGATCCAAACATTCCTGCTGGGTTTTCTCCATTTAATATCCAGGCCATTGATGGTAAACTTTATGTTATGTATGCTAAGGTAAATGAAGAAGAAGGTGAAGAAGAACCCGGCCCAGGTCTTGGCTATGTGAGTGTTTTTAATCCCAACGGTTCTTTTGTAAAACGTTTTGCTTCGCGTGGACAACTAAATGCGCCCTGGGGAATTGCAAAAGCGCCAACAGGTTTTTGGGGCGAAGGCACTGACAATACAAATGTTTTCCTAATTGGAAATTTTGGAGATGGCCGTATTAATGCTTTTGATGAAGATGGAAATTTTCTTGGTCAACTTCGCTCACATGGTAATCCTATCGAAATTGAAGGACTTTGGGGCATAGCTTTTGCTCCTTCCACATCTACAACACTAAATCGAAACTGGCTGTTTTTTGCAGCCGGGCCAGACAATGAAGAACATGGACTGTTTGGTTATATAACGAAATAGGGCCTTGACAAGTCCCTTCCTTCGCCGTCTTGCGTTAAGTGAGACGGCTTTTTTGTTCACTAGTTTGATCCGGTTTTGTGGCAGGTGATCCCTGTAATTAATATTGGTGTTTCATTATTTCAACATTATTCCAATAAATATGACCTCACTCACCAGGTGTTAAACTTAAATGCTGGTGGCATGGTTTTTTATTTCTTGTAAAAGCCCTTCGCATGTTAAACATTAAATCTGCGAATGATGAAAGAGTTTTTGTGTGCTGCTGCGGCAATTATTCTGCATTTATATTCTATTGCACAAGAAGATAGCCTGAAATTGATCAGTAATGACAGTCTACCTATTTCAAATACATTGATAACAGATGATTCGATGAAAAATACAGTTTCAAAACAATCAATTTACAAACTCAAACCCGCTGCAGATATTCCTTTGTTTGCAATTAATGCAGCGTGGTCCGGCTATGCGTTTACAAAGATTTACAGTAAGGATCGCTCCAGCGAGGAGGAGATACTTAGTCTTGATAAAAATGATATAAATGGGTTCGATCGTTGGGCTGTTCGTCCCCATTCTCAAACGATGAGTAAGAATAGTAATTACATCTTTATTGGATCCATACCACTTCCCCTTCTCTTTCTTACTGGCAAAGAAACAAGGAAAGATTTTTTTAAATTAACTTTTTTATATCTCGAGGCAATGTCTGTCACAGGGCTTTTATATACAGGTTCTGTTTATTTAACCAACCGGTACAGACCTTATGCGTATAGTTCAGAAACGCCAATGAGTTGGAGAACAAGAGGAGGGGCGAAGAATTCTTTTTATGCAGGCCATGTTGCATTAGTGGCTACTTCTACTTTTTTTATGGCAAAAGTTTATTCTGATTATCATCCGGATTCAAAAGCTAAATGGATATTGTACAGTGCTGCTGGCCTGGCTACAGGTGCTATAGCTTATTTTAGACATAGGGGTGGCTTTCATTTTCCATCTGACATTCTTTTAGGAATAACACAAGGCACGTTAACGGGGATACTCGTACCTCATTTTCATAAAAACCCATTGATAAAAAACCCAAATGTCAAAGTTATGCCTTATAGCGATGGGCGATCAAATGGATTTGCGTTGGTTTATAAGTTTTAAAATGTTTAATTACTTTCTTCAAGCAATTTTTTAAGCGAAGCCAGCATCATCTTCCAGTTTTTTTCGGAATGTTCTTTTGCTTTTTCGTCGGTATTATTATCCTGAGTTAAACTAACACTGGTCTTCCCATCTTCTTCTTTCAGATCAATGGTTACTATATGATAATTTTCCGGGACATCAGCAACACCCGATAAAGGGCTAAAGTGACTGTATTGTAATTTCTTTTTTGGTTCCATGATCAAAATTTTTCCCTTGTCTTCATACTGTTTTCCTTCCCATTCACCTTTCCAGGTTATTCTAGCGCCTTCTTTCCATTCAGAATGTACATGGGTGCCAAACATATATTTCCTGATCATTTCAGGATCTATCAAAGCACTCCATACCTTATCTGCTGATGTGTCGATCGTAGTTTCTGCTTTTGCAATGTTATTTGTTGATATCATGATTTATACTTTTATAAATTAAAACATCCCATTTTCATTAACCGTCTCCAAAGGAACAGGCTGACCAAGATCCCATAGTTCTGCGATCTTATCATTTTCAAACCGAAAAATATGTACAACGGCTCCGCCAGGATCAGCAGGCCTTTGGCGCACATGAGAGTGGGTTGCTACAACATCACCTTCATGTATTATCCTTTTAATATCAAGGATCTTATCTGGGTTTTTCTTTGCATTGTCCTCCATCGCCGTCATTAATGATTCTGCATCACCTTTGAAATATATGTTGTGATGTTTAAAATTTTTGCCGACATATCTGTTGAAAGCTTCCTTTGCTTTTCCTTTGGAGGCTAGCATCAAAAAATCAGAAGCTGTTTGTTTGTAATCACTTGCGTTCATCGTGTTTTTTTGCATGGTATTTGAATAAACTTCCATGAGTTAGTTTATGCAAAAACTACACCGAAGGGTGATCGATAATAAATAAAATGAAGAGAGAAATTATTTGCATTTAATTTCTGAAGCATACTTCCAGAGACGTTCCCTGTTTTGCTGACTGATCATGACATGTTCTTCACTTTCTTTTGCTGCAGTTTCAACTATTCTTTTATTAATAGTGGTGCTAAAATTTTCAAATAAGTTATTAATGGTTCCGTTTCCAATTTGGTTCATATCCCATACTTTGGCTGCTGAACGGCAACTAAAATCAAAAGAAGAAAAACTTACCGTTTTTATTTGCTTGAAACGACTTGTTTTGAATTGAATCGTCTTATTGGTAATGTCATAAACAATACTCCATTTGGTGTAATTGCCTTGGGCAACTTCTCCCAAAATATCAAAAGCGTAATCAATAACTGGTCTTGTATTGTTATCAGTATTTAATTGCCCGATCATATTGCAGGCTTGTCCAAAACGTTCCAAAGAATTATTGCCAGCAATTGAAGAATTCTTATATGACTTTACAGATTCATCATAAGTATTATTGGTAAGAACAGCGAAAGGAAGGTTGCTGCCCCGGTGCACAACCAATTTGCCATCTAAAAATTCGATGGTAGCCACATTTCCATTTGCATCAGCAACAAGATAATGAAGGGGGGTGTTGCCGGTAGGAGAGATCCGTAATTTTTTATCTGTAGAAATTAATTCATCTACGGTAGTGCAATTGTCTAACTGGTATTGTATCCATTGCAATACGCCAACGGCGGGCCTGTTATCATTTGCGGGATATTTTGTTTCATCGAGCCACATAAGTTCTACAACCAATCCTTTTTCATTCATGCCTCCGGTTGGAAATTCTTTACCGTACTGATTAAAAGTAATACTGCCATATTGCGATATCCAGCTAATCGTTTCACCGTTCTCAGTTTTCATTGATGTTTTAGATAAGCCTTTCAGGTTTGTACAAACCATTCCTGCATCGGTGATCCAATCATAATTGCGTCCAAAAACCATTTGTCCGTTCTTATTTATAAAGAAGGTAGTACAGGCATAGATGATCGTCACCTGTGAAAGGACAAAAAATAATGCAATGATCTTTTTCATAAAAAGAATTGTCTGACTAAATTATCCTATCTATTTCGTATAAAACGCTAAAACTTTATGGATGGTGTAAAAGTTTCTTTGGAGAAATAGATCATTTTTCTGCCTGTACCGGCCACCAATCATTGCCAAATGGATCGTGAAAGCCACAAGAATAACCATAAGGTTGTTGGGTTGGTTTCATTAGCGAAGCAGCTCCTGCATCTAATGCTTTTTGATACGTCTCATCTGTATTTTCAACATAAATAAAAATACCTGCTGGTCTTGCCTCAAATTGTTCGGTGACATCGGCAAACATAATAGCTGCTTCACCGATACGCAATTCACCATGCATGATTATACCTTCACTTCGCGGAACAATAGCCTGTTCAGTTGCGCCAAAAACATTTTTCATGAATTCTATAAACTTATACGCACCAGGAATGATGATATATGGCATTAACCTGTTATAGTGAGAAGGAATTTTCATCTACTTTACTTGAAATATTAAAGATTTAAATGCACGTAGCGGTAGCATAAAGAAAATCTTTCCTTTTATTGAGCAGTGGCCTCTTCCGCTAAAGTCATTTTATATCCCAACTGCTGATACATGGTAAGAAAATCAAAATTATTCCAGGCCTCTGTAATTTTTCCGTTATTAACTTTTACGCAGGTCATACCTGTGAAATGTACATCCTGGCCATTTGCTGTCGTTGCATCAACAGTACATCGGGAAGTTTCAAACCCACCCTCAGAAAACACATCCTCAACCTGGACATGGATCTTTGGAAACTGTTGTCGGAAAGCTTGATAAAAAACTTTGAATCCTTTAGGTCCTGGTTCATTGATGCCTTCAATTCCCTGAACGATTGCGTTAGCATCAAGCATTTCATCAATAGCATTTTCATTTCCATTGTTCCATACTTCCTCCATCCAGCGGTAAGTAAGGGATTGGTGTTTGTTTGGCATAAAAAAAGTTTACTATTAGTTTAAAGGTAGATGATTTTGGAGAATCTGGTAAAAGGAGGTAAATATTGCATCATCTTGTTACACCTTGCTAGTACAGACACGCACTGCATCGGACCCTGATAGTGAATAATGCATTTTGTCCATTGCTCAAAGCTCTTTCCATTTGATCAGCTAAAGATATGAAGACGAAGAAACCAATTTTAAAAGACTATTGTAATGAAGGGTCATTAAACGTATCGCCTTGTCTCATATCGCCTGTTTGAAATCCCTTTCTAAACCAGAAGATACGTTGCTGTGAAGTACCATGTGTAAATGATTCAGGTACTACATAGCCTTGTGATTCTTTTTGAAGCCTGTCATCGCCAATAGCATTGGCAGCATTTAATGCTTCTTCAACATCTCCCGGCTCTAAAATATTTTTCATTTGTTGTGCATGATGAGCCCAAACACCGGCAAGAAAATCAGCCTGTAATTCGAGCATGACAGAATATTTATTGTACTCTTCACGACTCACTTGCTGACGCAACCTGGCCATTTTATCAGAAGTGCCTAGTAATTTTTGTATATGATGCCCCACTTCATGTGCAATGACATAAGCCATTGCAAAATCTCCTGGAGCCTGGAACCGTTGTTCCAGTTCCTGGTAAAAAGAAAGATCAACAAATACCTGTTGGTCACCGGGACAATAGAATGGGCCCGATGCTGAACTTGCGGACCCGCAAGCTGATTGTACGGCGCCACGAAATAGAACAAGTGTCGGTTCCTGGTAGTCATTCCCTTGTTGAGCGAATAACTGGTTCCAGACGTCTTCAGTATAACCAAGAACAACTTTTACAAATTTTGCTCTTTCATCATCCGCTGCTTTTTCTTCAGGAGATAATTCCTGGGTTTGCCCCGGGATTTGAATCGGCACCTGGCCTTCTTCGCCACCACCACCTCCAAGTAATAATTGGAGAACAAGAACGATCACACCCAGTATGCCGCCACCAACAGCAATTCCGCCCGCACCAATACCCCGGCGGTCATCTACGTTTGAACTTTCCCTACCGCCTATCCAACGCATAAGTCATTTTTTAAGAATGATAGATATGAACCCATACTGAATTTACGATAAAAATCTTGCCAGTCTTTGCTTATTGTCCAATCCTATTGAATTTAAGAGGCTTTCAGGTTGTTGACAATATTATTCTGGGTTTCTGAAGCTGCCTTCATTATGTTAGAGATCATTTGCCCTAACTGTGATTTCTTTTCCATGAACTTTTGCAGCAAAAGCATATCTTCTCTATTTAACTCAATTATCGCATCTTTTTGCGTCTGCAAATTATTCATTAACGTTTTGGCCATGTTTAGGGTTTTTTCAAAGTTTTTGATGGTGGCCTGCAGCTCAACTAATTTTTGATTAACTACTTGATCATCGAATTTCTTGACTGATGATTCTTTTTGGCCTTGCATGCCAACACAACAAAAAACCAAAACAAGAAGAAGCAAAATACAATCACCTTCGGCTTCTTATTTGGGAGTTACGATGGCAATTGTGGGAAACGAATTTTTTCTTTATGTTGCAAATTTTGCCCAAAACAGAATAGAAGTCTATGATAAGAACTGGGTTTAGTCAGTAAACCATTTGTTGACCCAAATATGCCACCTGATTATTCGGCCGGCACTAATGGCGGAAGTAGCGGTCATGTTGGGTATACAAAGAATTATTACTTGAACTGATCAACAATAGCAACTTTTTAAATGCCATCTCAATTGTGACGGCATTTTTTTATGTGCTTACACTAACAAGCCTCTTATACAATAAACAAAACAGGGTCTTCGATTGAAGACCCTGTATAATTAAATCAATCGCTCACTCAAGCTGGTTGTTCAACACCTGGTTGGGGCACGATACGCAAATAAGGCTTAGGTGCCTTCCATCCGGCAGGAAATTTTTGTTTTGCTTCATCATCTGTTACAGAAGTAACAATAATAACATCATCACCGTTTTCCCAATTCACCGGGGTAGCAACTTTATGAGCCGCGGTTAACTGCATTGAATCAAGTACACGTAAGATTTCATTGAAGTTTCTTCCGGTTGTCATTGGATAAGTGAGCATCAGCTTAACTTTCTTATCCGGACCAATAATAAATACGGTGCGTACAGTTTGATTGGTGGCTGCCGTTCTTCCTTCTGAAGTACCTGGTTCATCAGCCGGAAGCATATCATAAAGTTTTGCAATCGAAAGATCTTTATCTCCGATCATCGGATAATTAACTGCGTGGCCCTGTGTTTCGCGAATGTCTTCGGCCCATTTTGCATGGTTCTCAACAGGGTCAACACTTAAACCAATGATCTTACAGTTACGTTTTGCAAACTCCGGTGCAAGCTTTGCCATATAACCAAGTTCAGTAGTGCACACAGGCGTAAAATCTTTGGGATGAGAAAAGAGAACTGCCCAACCATTTCCTATCCATTCATGAAAGCTGATAGGCCCCTGAGTGGTTTCTGCTTTGAAATCTGGTGCGATTTCGTTTAAACGAATTGACATAGTTTTAATTTTTAAGGATTTGAAAGGTAGATAATTTTTGATTATCAAAAACGCCTCCTTTATTTTTTTTCCCGAATACGATATTCATCCTTTTGCCGGCGGCCATGTAGTATGTTTTTGGTTTTTAACTAATCTCTGAATCGACGCCAGCGATTCAAAAAACCCCTTTGGTCCATCCTCCATCAACAGCCAATGAAATACCTGTAATATAACTTGCCCGTTCGCTTGCTAAAAAAGCAACTGCAGCAGCGAACTCTTCAGGTTTCCCAAATCGTCCTAATGGCACTTCATTTTTCGCCGATGAAAATGAAGGATTACTTTCCAGTAAATGTTTAAGCCTTTCTGTTTCCGTATAACCGGGCAATACGTTATTCACCGTAATATTATATTGCGCCAATTCGTTAGAAAGTGATTTCATCAAACCCGCCACAGAAACACGGACAGCATTTGACAGCACCAAATTATTCACGGGTTGCTTTATTGCCATTGATGTAATTGAAATGATTCGGCCCCAGCGTTTTTCTTTCATACCCGGCAAAAAACCATTTACTAAACCGACTACGCTTAGTAAAAGATCATTGTATGTTTTATCCCAATGTTCTTGTTTGAAGTCTTCAAACCTTCCCGAAGGCGGTCCACCGCTATTTGTAACAAGAATATCAATTGCGGGAAAAGATTGCAATGCAGTTTTAATCATGAGATCTCTTTCTTCAGCAATTGACAGATCCCCTGCAAACGCTACTACTTCTTTGTTGGTTTTATTTTCTATTTCCTGTTTTGTCTTTTCAAGATTCTCCGGATTGCGTCCTGAGATAATTACGTTGGCGCCTTCCTGTGCCAATTCAAGTGCTACACTTTTTCCTAATCCCTGGCTTGATGCAGCAACAAAGGCGATTTTGTTTTTTAAACCCAGTTCCATTTGCTTCGTTTTACTCGCAATGAGGTATTTATTTTCTTAAGTAATCATCAGTTTTATCCAGCCAATCCTGCCTCGGTGGCGACCATGTATCTACTTCCTCCACTTCACCAATCATTAGCGCTTCATGTGGCAGGTTCGATGGGATTACGACAACATCACCCGGATAAAGATCCATAACCTGCTCCTTGTTTTCACCAAACCAAAAACGCATTTGCCCGGAGATCACCTGAGTCACCTGCTCATGTATATGATGATGCAACGGTACAACAAAACCATCTTTGAATTTCATTTTGGCGATCATCAGTTTTTCACCCCATACAATTTTTCTGTGCATAGAAGGAGTTACCTCTTCTGTTGGAACTGTTTCCCAGTTTGTTTTTTGAAGCATGATGCGATGGGTTTTAGTTTGAACTAAGTTATTGTTTTTAATATGATTCGGTAATTTTACTAAGCAATTATAACATAAAATTTCTCTGTACTGGTATAAAACTTGATGATGATTGAGCAAATTTCACCTATGCTAAAAACCGCTTCTGTATTTTTTATTCTTCCTGTTGTTTTTTTACTTGCTTTTACTACAGTTGCACCAGCAAAAGAAGACCTGGCAGAAGATATTCTTAAGTACACGAATCAATTCCGCAGATCAAAAGGATTGCCTGCTCTTGAAATGAGAGATGATCTGAATGTGATTGCCCGTAAGCATAGCGAAGATATGGCAAGCGGTCGTCGCAGGTTTGGTCATGCAGGTCTTAATGATCGGGAATTGAAAGTAAAAAGAATTATTAAGCCATATCATTCGCTTGCTGAGAATGTCGCTTACGGTGCCAACAATGGAAAAGAAGCTGTTTCGATCTGGAAAAATTCAAGTGGCCATAGAAGGAATATGCTTGGGAATTACAAATATATTGGGATCGGAACTGCTCGTAACCGTCGCGGGGTTATCTATTATACGCAGATATTTGTTAAGTGATGATCATTTTTTCTTTCTGAAAATAGAACTTCTTTTCTTTTTATCGCTGCCAATTAAGTAACCAAATGGCTTTAATGATTCCACATGATCGCAAATGATCTTGAAAATGCCCAACAACGGAATGGCCAATACCATTCCCGGAATTCCCCAGATCAGCTCACCAACAACAAGGATAATAATTGTAAATAAAGGATTGATGTTTACTTCAGCGCCGACAACTAATGGTTCTAACAAATACGTTTGCAAAAACTGCACAACAAGATAAGTAATAATAACACCGATTACCATTCCTATTCCGCCACCCTGTATGATCACCATTAAAACCGCAAGCAAATTACCGGTAAGATTGCCCACGAAAGGAACTATTTCGAGTAATCCGCAGATGATAGCAAACAAAACTGCGTATTTTACACCGACGATAGAAAAACCTATGCTGTACATCACCCAAAGACAGGCTATCATCAAACCAAGACCGGTGATGTATTGTTGAGAAACCTTCTCCACATCACTAATAATTATTTCCGCATTTTTCTTTTGTTGTGATGAAACCATTTTCAGGACAAATGTTTTTATCCGGTCGCGGTAAAACATAAAAAGAAAAATATAAACCAGCATTAAAATAAAATCAACAAAAAAACTCATGATAGAAGAACCTGCATTAGAAAACATGCTGCTGTTACTTTTTGCCTGTTCTGTAATCAATTCTTCCTGTTGCTTTTTTGAAATACCGAAATGACTTTGTATATATTCCTTTGCCTGGTTTATCATTTTGTCCACTTTACTTTGAATATCGCTTGTTTCGCTTGCCAGGTCAGTTATTTGCCAGCTGATGAGCCAGATAATGCCGGTTATGATAATCAGTAAAATAATTATACAAAAAGCTATGGATAGTGCTTTCGGAATTTTTTTGCCTTCGAACCATAAACTAAACGGTAAGAAAAGCATCGCCAACAATCCTGCAAAACAAACTGGAACGAGAAAAGGCTTGGCATAATAAAGAACTACAACAATTAGAAAAGCTAATAACAAAAAATAAACAACTCTTTGTAATGATGTAGTTGGGATCATTGTAGAAATTATAACACAAACACCGGAGGCTAAACTACTAATTATTACAAGCAGAATGCCAATAATAAGTTCTAATGTAAGGGAAATAGGGTAATTTTTACCCACTGGATCGTCTAACAATGAGTGGTCTGATAATTGTTTTTTAAAAGAAAAAATAACTACTATGAAACGATTATTAGTTTTAATTGCGCTACCTGGAGTCCTGATTTTTTCGGCTTGTAAACAGGGCAGGTATTATGATCTTACAGCAGGAAAATATATCGAGGTTGAAAAGGATGACAGGGGACGTATAGTAAATAGTGACACCCACGAGCCGGTTTATATGTATGTTGATACAAAAACACATGATACAATTTATGGTTCAACCGGTAAGGTGATCAACGGTTATGTTGTAAAAACAGAAGATGGAAAATATAAGTATGAAGGAGATGATGAATACAAAATAAAAGAGGGTGACTATAAAAAGAAAGTGGATGGCGATGAAGTAAAGATCAAGGATGGTGATACAAAGATCAAAATAGAAGATGACGAAAAAAAAGTAAAAAAGGATGATTAAAAAATTGGATGTAAATTATAAAATGGTTGCCTTGTGCAGCCATTTTATTTTTAAGTGTTACCCGATCTTTTTTTCAAGCAGCCAGTGATGGCCAAAGGGATCGGCAACGCATCCCTGCCGGTATTCGTAATCATAGTCTGTTACAGGATCTAATACATTGCCCCCGGCAGCAACTGCTTTTGCCATCATGCCGTGCACATCCTCGACAAATAAACCAATTGCAATACAGGTACCGTTTAAAGTTTCGGGGCATAGCTCATTGTTCCGGGTGATTTCTTCATGTAAGTGAAATAGAGCACCATCAATCGACATTTCAGCGACATGAACGCTCCCATCATCATTATTCCATTGGCGCAATACAATTGCGCCAAATGCTTTTTTATAAAATTCTATAGCAGGTGCGAGTTTTTTGAGATAGATCATGGGCGCAAAAAAAGTGGTATTTCTATTCATAAAATGACTTTTTTACATCGATGTTATACCAAGTTACTAATAAGCTTATAGAGTTGTTAAGGAATTTGAATTCACATATTGCGGCAACATAATTGCAAAATAGGGGAGAACTAAATCAACAATAAATGAGATATCTGATTTTTACACTTCTTATTGGTTTCGTGGTTTTGCTCTTTAGTTTTCGTGAAAAAAATGCTGTCGAAATTACAGGTAACAATGAGGTTATAACAGCTACTGTTTCTAAAGAAAATGCAATAGAAACAGGTAGTATTGTTGAAAAAACTGATCAATCTATGGAATTTGCTGAGTATGCAAAAACATTCATCGGCACACCGTATTTATATGGCTCAACAGACCCTGCTAAAGGATTGGATTGTTCCGGATTTATAAATGCTGTGTCAAATCATTTTGGAATAAAAGTTCCGCGATCATCTATTGAGTTTACAAACCTGGGCACAACTATTGAAACAAACAATGCAAAGTCCGGTGATCTTATTTTGTTTACTGGTACCGATCCAAACAAACGTGTTGTTGGTCATATAGGAATTATCACCGATAATCAAAACGGAGAACTGGAATTCATTCATTCATCTTCAGGAAAAGCAAACGGCGTTACTATTTCAGGGCTGGATGGTTATTATGAAACGCGATTTGTAAAGGTCATTCGAATATTTCCAACGGCAAATAATGCCGCAGGCGTTTGATGCTTAGGTCTACTTATGGAATTTAGAGCATTATGATAGCGAATTGCTCCATGTAAGATCATACTTCCCTTTACTTGCTTTTGTGCATGTAAATACAAATCCAGTAACGAAAGGAGTCTTTACCGCTTTTTGTCCGGCGAGATTTATAACGCCACTAACCCGGGCTTCTAATGAGGAAGTCCTGATAGCTTCCCAGCCAGGCTGAACTTTTTTAAAACGTTTACCTGAATTTGAATGGGTTTCCGCTAATGTTTCTACGAGGAGTTGTAGCATGCAACTTTCTTCAATAGTGGCGGTGATAGCGAAATCTGTTCGCTTAGGATTCTCGGATGGTTTTTTCATAAATATTGGTTTGGTTTGCGGATACGTTTGTTTATAACGTATTAAAAGTAAATTTATTGGTTTTAAACCGAGTTTCAAACAATTGAGTTGCTGTTCACTAAACAATTTATTTTAAATCAAGTCAATTTTAAATGTATAAACAATAAAGGGATTACCTTAACTGCCTTGTTTATGGCACCATTGTCATAATGTATCGGTATGTTTTTGTGCCTTGATCAAATTACTTACCCTATATACCTGGATAATATTAGCAATGATGATTACCAGGATCAGGTATCCCAATGTATTGTAGTGTTCTAAAGGACTGGTTTTAGTTTTCTGTACAACTATCAGTCCGCCAACACCTGCTGCAATGCCGCCGGCGATTTGTTGTAGGGATGAGTTGATGCTCATAAATGCGCCGCGGTCCTGCATTTTGGGTAATGCAGTAACAAGCGCCATTGCCGGAACGATCCGGCTCATGATCCCTATCATCATCAGTATATTCATCATCATCACAAGCGTAAAAGGTACGGGTTTTAGATTCGTATAGATTACAACGATCGCCATCATCCAGACAGCAGCAACCGTAAATATTTTCACCTTGTCGATCTTATCACTCAGTTTACCTACCAATGGCATGATGATAAGAGCGGCGATCCCACTTGTCATAAAAAGAATCGGCAATTGCTCATAAGATACGTGCAGGTTATTTACTGCAAAAGCACTGCCCCATGGCATCATCATAAAACCGCCGAGCGATAATAAAGCCGTCATTAAAAAACCAGTGCGATAATGGCGTCGCTTAAGTGTATGCCATAAATGTAAGATGGCTGTCTTATCATTTTTTAAATGAAGGTGCTCTGTAACCGGATGCATTTTCAATAATGTGATCAGCCAGATAAGACCAGCCAAACCAACGATCATCAAAAATGGAGATTGCCAGCCCCAATGATTAGCGATATAAAGACTGATAGGAATACCAAGCACCTGGCTTGCGCCAAATCCCATCTGCATAAAACCCATTGCTCTTCCACGCTGATGTAAAGGAAAAAGATCCGCCAGTATTGCCATTGAGATAGACCCTATCACTCCTCCAAACAAACCTGTTATAATTCTTGCTGCAAGCAGCATGAAGTAATTATTTGCTAACCCGCAGAACAAAGTGCCGGCAATAAAACCGATATAAAAGAACAGCAAAAGTTTTTTACGATCAAACTTATCTGCAAAGCCAGCGGTTAATAAACCTGAAATACCCGCGCTGAAAGCATACGCTGATACAGCAAAACCAAATTGACTGGTTGTAAGCTCCATTGATTTTATCAACATGTCTCCAAGAGGCGACATTACCATAAAATCAAGTACGACGGTGAACTGGGTAAGAGCAAGTAATACGATTACCAATACCTGGTAGCCGGTAAATTTTTTATCAGGGATCGAAACTGCTGTATCCATTCTTCAAAAATAGCTATTTGACAATGCGTGTGAAAAACATTTGTGTCGAATTCCAATAACCAGGAATACAAATAAAAAAATCCATTTCTTGTTCAAAAAATGGATTTAAATGTGATGTTATAATCTTACTACCAACCTGGATTTTGTACAAGATTGGGATTTGCTGTTATATCTGATAACGGGATAGGATAATAATAATTTCTTTCGGCCCAGCTTCGTGCAATCGTAGTTAACCAGGTTACTTCTCCAAAAGTATCGTTTGATAATCTCTGTGCATTAGGCAGTCCACCGATTGTTGCTGCTACATCAACATAAGTTATACTTGAAGGTCTTGGAGGCGGAGGCAATGTTGTTTTATAAAAATAAACATCTGGTATTCCATCTTCATTAAGATCCATCGGTACATTAAGTGCCGGAACATACATTCCGTTCCATATCATTGTCATCAGTTCTCCTCTTTTCCACCTGATGACATCATAAAAGCGAAATCCTTCAAGGGCTAATTCAATTCCCCTTTCCCTGCGAATTTCTAAAATAACAGGATCAGAAATAGCCGGGAAATATTTTGTTTGCAAATAAGTATCAACAGTAACGGGCTTTGTCAGTAATCCTCCCGTAATACCAGCTCTTTTACGCAACGCTCCAATGGTCTTTGCCCAATCGGCATCTGTAAGCACTCCTAATTCTGCCTGTGCTTCTGCATAATTCAATAACACTTCTGCATAGCGGAAAATAGAGACAGCATTATTATTAAGATCTCGTAAATCATACTGCGTATCATCAAGGCTCCATTTTATCGGCATGTAACCGGTAAAAGTGTAAAGGAATGCCGGAGGCGCAGCTACCAATGTTGTTCCGCTTAATCTTTTGTAGGGTCCCATGCGAATGGTTTGTTCCAATCTTTTATCTCTGTTTTTTACTTCGTCTTTAAACTCCATCGTTTCATATCCAGGTGTGTTTGTAAAAGGAGTGCCATCAATTTTTAAATACGTATTGATAAAAGTGCGGATAAAACTTAGTCTCACACCTGTAGTGGAACTGGTCATGTACCAATTTGCAGCATGAAGAATTCCTAATGCAGGATCTTGTAATGCTGCCAGCATCACTTCGTCAGGAACGGGAGCTGGGTTGGTGAATACTCTTCTATACGAAAGAGAAGTACCGGCACCTTCATACAATTTAAAACCTGATTCATCCATTATTTTTTTTGCAGTCGTTGCTGCCAGCGTCAGTAAAGCGGCAGAAGTGCCGGTAAGATTCAGGTTGGTATGATATTTTCGAAACGTCCCTTCAAATAAACATACCCTTGCTTTAAATGCATAAGCTACCCATTTTGTGATCATACTCCTTGAAGCATCGGTGACAGTTTTAATATTTTGAGTAGCATAATCCAGGTCGGCTATGATAGAGTCGATCACTTTTGTTCTTGAATCACGACCGGCAAATAATTGCTGGTCATCTATAGCTAATGGTTTGCCAACCCAGGGTACATCACCATATCTTTTTACTTTTTCAAAATAAAAAAATGCCCTGAAGAATCTGGCCAAACCATTGAAATGACGCCGTACATCGTCAGGGATACGCGGATCCGTATTTCTCTCAAGAAAATAATTTACGTTTCTTAATTGATTCCAATCCCAATCCCAGTCTGGACCCAGCGCAACTAAATTATATGCCGAGGCAGATGTGTTGTCAGAAATGGTCGGGCCATACGCATTTCCCCTTAAGAACGGGGGAGCATCTCTTCTTGCTGCATAATCAGACATATTATCGGCAGTATGAACATTATTAGCATTTGGCAGTATCTGGTAAAAAGAGTTTGCATATAGTTCCAATCCCTTTTCACTACCGAATACTGCATCCCGGGAAGCTGTTGCTTCCGGCAATTGTTCCAGCTTGTTACAGCCAATAACAAGCGAGGCTATAAAGAAAAGCCACAGATATTTTTGTTTCATAATTATAATTTGTTTCATACTATTAGAATGTTATTGATAAACCAAAAGTGATTCCTTTC
>Ga0075429_100000772_pt1 | contig 25204 bp, 18 predicted proteins | sample RhiMetdeltSRZDD3_FD_75295 | JGI IMG/M metagenome (GOLD analysis project Ga0075429, IMG submission 75295) | Populus rhizosphere microbial communities from Tennessee, USA - Rhizosphere MetaG P. deltoides SRZDD3 | ecosystem: Host-associated > Plants > Roots > Rhizosphere > Soil | place: USA... | reverse complement strand
TCGTCTCTCCCAGTTCGGCATGACCGGTCGGCTTCCCCAGAGACTCTCGTCGCGAGCGCTGCGCGTTCTCGCGCTGACTGCGCTGGTCGCGGTAGCGGCAATGATCGACGCGCTGACGCCGGCCGCCGCGACGGCGCGCTGGGACGCGGACGGCCACCGGATGGTCGCCAGCGACCCGGCCGCCGGGGCGGCGCTGACGACCGCCCCGGCAGCCATCGAGCTCGTCTTCCCGGCGCCGGTGGCAGTGGACCTCTCACACGTGTCCGTCCAGGCCGATGGCGGCGCGAGCGCCACCACCGGTCCGTTGGGTCAACCCGCCCGGGGCACCGTGCGCCAGCCGGTCAGGATCCCGGGGTCCGGCACGTTCACCGTGGCTTACCACGTGACGTTCGTTGACGGCACCGAGGATACGGGGTTGGTGCGGTTCAGCGTCGGTACGGGTGTGCCTCCTCCGCCGTTGCACGCGACCGCCGCGGAGCGGGCCGTCGGGGAGGCCGCGCATTCACACTCGATCGATCCGCTCAGCGCCGTACTGCTCGTGGTGGACGGTCTGGTCGTCGTGGTCGTGCTCACTCTCCTGCTGCGCCGGGGTCGACCGGACCCGTAACCGCTCGTCGCTTTCGACTGACCACTGTGGACATTAACCGATGCAACACGTGGTAGCTGTTTCGTGCACGGCACTCTTGGAGATGCGTTTTCACAAGGCGAGAGAAAAGACTACTCGTCGTGTGACCTTGGATTCGCATGGGGAGTGATTGAAGCGTTGTATAGAGCTTTCTGTAGACACCACCGGGATTAGGCCGTCGAGGCCGCGGGGAGGTTGGAAATGGACAGGGTGATCGAGCAAGCGGCGCGGCGAGCCATAGACAAGATGCGCGACGAGCTCGGCGAGCAGATCACGGTCGATGACCTGGCCCGTGCGGCCATGTTCAGTAAGTTTCATTTCTCTCGGATATTCCAGCGGGCGACCGGACTGTCGCCCGGGCGATTCCTTTCCGCCTTGCGGTTGCAGCGGGCAAAGCAGCTGCTGGTTTCGACGTCGTTGAACGTCATCGACATCAGCCACGAGGTCGGATACAACAGCGTCGGCACCTTCAGCACGCGATTCACCAGCGCCGTAGGTGTCGCGCCGACCACATACCGCCGGCTCGGTGGGTACGCGCCGACGATCGACGTCGACGGACCGGACGAGGTCGAGCCGTCGGCGACGGTCACCGGCGAGATCTCCACGAAAGCCGAGCTTGGTTTTACGTTCATCGGTCTGTTCCCTCAACCGATACCGCAAGGCAAGCCGGTCAGCTGTACCGTGCTGCAGGAGCCGGGGCCGTTCGAGCTGGAGAAGGTCCCACCGGGATCCTGGTACCTGTTGGCACACGCGGTGCCGGTCGGTTTCCAGGAGCCGGCCCACCTGCCCCCTGCCGCTCCGGAGCAGGCGGACGACGAGCCGGTCTTCGTGCTCCAGCACGGCCCGCTCGACATTCAGCGGAACCGTGATGTGGAGTTGGCCGACCTCCACCTGCACCCGATGCGCGCGCTCGATCCCCCCGTGCTGATGGCACTGACGGACGTCCGCTCGCAGGCGATGGCCGCCTGAACCCGTGGAGAAGAAGGGCCGGCCCGGTCAGTCGACCGGGCCGGCCCGTTCAGCTCGTCAGGGCTTGGGGACGTCGAAGAACGTGGGGTACTTCGCGGTCAGTCCGAGATCGCCCTTGGTCTTCAACTTGCCTTTCATGACCAGAGCCACCGGATGCGCGTTCCCGGTAACCAGGTTGAGGAAGTCCACGACGCCGATCGTGAGCGTGAGCTTCGGCGACCGTTCCGGCTGGGCCGAGACCTCGCACGTACCGTTCGCGATGACCAGCTCGTACTTGTCCGTACCGCCGTCCGGGCGGTCACCGATGACCCAGTGCACAACCGCGTCGGTCGAGCCGGCGCGGTCCGCCCGGAATACATCGGGCATACGGCGGAACAGCTCGTCGAGCACTGCCCCTCGCTGGTCGCCTTGCATCATCTGGCGCAGCTCGGTGGACGAGGTCGCCTTGACCAGCCGCGCGAACTCCAGCGGATCCATCATCGCCGGGTTGGCTTCTCGAGCAGTCATTAAATCCTCCACTGTGGACGAGAGCAGGCCCCACGTTGGCACCATCGATTGTTTCGGGGGCCGGGCATCGTCTGCTACTTCCCGATTGCGCGTATTCGCTGGTCGTCGGTACCGACCGGTGACTGCCGGCTACCGATCACACTGGCCGCGGCGAAACTCGCCCACGCGGCGACCTCGACGAGCGTGCGGTCGGTCGGGTGGTGCCGCCGGAACTCGTCGACGGCTTCCTCGTCGACCTGGTACGAGGCGAGCGCGGCCAGCAGTGCCAGCCGCCCGATGGCGCGGTCCGGCGGCGGCAGGCCGGCGACCAGCTCCTCGCACCACGCGGTGCTCGGCCCGAAATCCTGGCCCTGCCAGCGATCCAACCGATCGAGGACCAGCTCGCGTATTGGCGGCGGGACCGACCGAGCGCCGGCCGCGTCGAACGCGGCCGAGCAGCGAGCCACCGCCTCCGCGATCGCGGGGCTGCCGCCGGCCCACTCGGCACTCGACGGCAGCGGTGCCGGCGGCAACAGGTCGAGTGACCGGCCGGGCCGGTAGGCATTGCGCAGCATCGGGCGCAGTACCCAGCTCAGGCCGCGCTTGAGCCGTCGCCGCGACCGTGGAGCCAGACCCGGGGGGAGCAGGAAACCGGCCAGGAACACGTTCACCATCCGGTTCACGTAGTGCAGACCGACCAGCAGCCCTACCAGCTCGGCGTACGCGGCCGGCGTCATGGCGACAGAAGGTCCAGCCGCCGCGCCCGACTGGTGCGCCACCCGCGCCCAGCCCGCGGTTCCGCGCAGCCGCGAGTCGGCTATCTCGGAGATGCGGTCGCCGGCGACTGCCTCGGCATCGTCCTCTGTGGACAGCTCGTACATGCCGACGCTGTGCATATCGACGCAGTACGGGCAGATGTTGGCGACCGAGACGGCCGCTGCTACCGCCTCCTTGGTGGCCCGATCGACGCTGCCCGCAGGCAGCATCGGCTCCCGGGTCAGCATCCAGTAGGCCGCGAGCAGGTCGGGCGCTGGTGAGTGGAGTAGGGCGGGCGGTATGACCAGGCGCATTTCGTCGGCGATCTGGTGGTACACAGCGGACACGAGACCTGTGGCGGCCGACACCGGTACCGGCGTGACGTATTTGACTTGACGCTGGACATATGACGAGGCCACCCGACCGGCAATCATCAATTCCTCCCTTGTCTGGCTCGAGTATTCGTCCCGCGGTCGCGAAATGGTGTCGTCATTGACGAACTCCGCACGTTTGCGGGTGGGCCGCGGGTCGACCGCACGCCGGAAGAAGCTCCACACCGCAATGCGCGGCCAAGATGGATGCAGATTTGATCGATACGGAGGGGCGATGCCAACCACGCTGGGCTCACTGCGCAGGCTCGTACTGACGCCATCCTTGGCCGACGTCGGCTTCGCGCGGCGTGGCTTTCCCGTAGCGCCCTCGGACGTCACCCGGATGCTGGAGGCGATCCCGCAGGCCGTGATCTGTGGCTTCGAGTGGGGAATCGACCCGCGCGACCAGTGGGAGGTCGAGCGGCGGCTCAGCCTGGTCACGCCCGAACACCGCGGATTCGCGTACGAGGGCGTCACGATGGCGTTCACCATTCTCGACGCCATGCGAGGCGGCCGTGGCACGCGCACCCGGGACCTGCTGCGCGGCTCCGGTCAGCCGCACATCTTCCTCGCCTACATCGGCATCGGGTTCGCGATGGCGCGGTTACCCAGGCCACTGTGGCGCAAGGTGATCCCGGACCTGAGCGGGACTCCGTACCACCCGACGATGAGCTGGTTCGCGGTCGACGGGTACGGGTTCGACAAGGCCTACTTCGAGACCGAGCGCTGGGTGGACCGGCAGGAGGTCCCGGCGACGTACCCGTTCCAGGGCGCACCGGGCTACTTTCCGCGGGCCGTCGACCAGGGCATCGGGCGGGCGCTGTGGTTCATCCACGGCGCCGGGGTGCCGGAGGTCGTCGCCGCGGTGGACAAATTCGCCGAGCACCGCCGTGCCGACCTGTGGAGCGGGGTGGGCTTGGCCGCCACGTTCGCCGGCGGCGGCACTCCGGAGAGCCTGGCCCTGTTGCGCGACGAGGCCGGCGACGCGTGGACCCAGGTCGCTCAGGGCGCGGTCTTCGCCGCCAAGGCGCGCACATATTCGGGCACCGTGCCGGCGCACACCGAGGAGGCGGTCTCGATCCTCGCCGGGCTGACCACCGACACCGCCACCGCGCTGGCCGACGACGTAGCCGTCAGTGAGACGAGCGGCGATGCCTCCGAGCCGGCATACGAGCAATGGCGCCATCGCGTGCGCGAGTACCTGGCGTCGCACTCGTTGGTGTAGCAGATCGGGCAGGGAGGGCATCAGGTGGCCAGTGGCTGGCGTGCGCTGCGGCGCAGAATCATCACCCCCGACGTATCGGAAACCTCGCTGGAGGTACGCGGCTTCTACGTGAAGAACGACGCCGCCAAGGAACTGCTCGAGACGGTCGGACGTTCGTTCCTCACCGGCTACGCGATCGCGGCCGAGGCGCGCACTCCCCTCGACGCGGCGACGCCGCTGGAGGGCGTGCCCCGCCAGTTCCGAGGCTTCGCGTACGAGGGCGCCACGATGGCCTTCGCGATGCTCGACGGCCTGCCGTTCGGCGCGCCGCGGCGAGCGGAGACGTTCCTCGCCGGCCCGGCTGACCCGCACATCTACATGGGCTATGTCGGCGTCGGCTGGGCGATGGCGCGGCTGCCGCGGTTCCGGTGGCACACGCTGCACGCGCGGGATCCGTTGCTGCGCTGGCTGATCCTGGACGGGTACGGGTTCCACCAGGCGTACTTCCACACCGACCGGTACGTGCACGGACAGTTCGACGAGGCGCGGCAGGCGGGGTACGCCAAGCGCGTCATCGACCAGGGCATCGGGCGGGCCATGTGGTTCGTCGGGGGTACCGACCCCGACCTGGTCGCCACGATGATCGACAAGTTTCCCGAGCAGCGGCGAGCCGACATGTACAGCGGTGCGGGGCTCGCGGCGACATACGCGGGCGGCGCCGACGAGTGGGAGCTGCGACACCTGTGGCAGCGGGCCGGCGAGTACCGGTCGAGCGTGGCGCAGGGGTGCGTGTTCGGTGCCTCGGCCCGGGTGCGGGCCGGCCTCGTGACTCCCCACACCGAGCTGGCCGCGCGGACGTTCTGTGGCCTGACAGCCGCCGACGCCTCGGCGATCGCCGACCAGGCGCGGGTGGACTTGACCGGGTCCGACCAGCAACCCAGCTACGAAGTATGGCGGCAGCGGATCGCCAACCAGTTCGTGTCCCTCGAGAGGTGATTTTCATGGCGACGGCACCGCCCTGGTGGCGTAGGAATCTACCCGGCATCGTAGCTCTGGCTCTGGTCGTGGGCCTGTTCTTGGTGGTGCGCCTGCCCACCGCGACCGCCGGGGAAATCAACACGATGGCGAGCCGTTACTCGTTCACGCCGATGGCGATCGCGATGCCAGGTGGCTTCGCGCAGCAGTCGATCCGTCAGGTCAACCAGGACTACAAGCACATCGACGCGTGGATCTCCTCGGTCGGCGCCGGGGTCGCGATGAACGATCTGGACGGCGACGGGCTGTCCAACGACCTGTGCATCACGGATCCACGTATCGACCAGGTAGTGGTCACGCCGGCACCGGGCACACGCTCCGACCGGTACAAGCCGTTCGCACTCTCGCCCGGTTCGTTGCCGACGAGCGACATCATGGCGCCGATGGGCTGCGTACCGGCGGACCTCAACGAGGACGGCCGGATGGACCTGGTCGTGTACCTGTGGGGTCGCACGCCGATCGTCTACCTGGCCCGGGCCGGGGCCACCACTCTGACCAATGACGCCTACCGGCCCACCGAGCTGGTACCGGGAGCCAGCGGCGGGCGGTACACCGGTCCACTGTGGAACACCAACGCGTTGACGGTCGACGACTTCGACGGTGACGGCCACGTTGATGTCTACGTCGGTAACTACTTCCCGCACGGGCCGGTACTCGACCCGAACGTCAGCGGCGGCGTGGCGATGAACGACTCGATGTCCCGCGGCCTCAACGGCGGGCCGGACTACTTCCTGCGCTGGACCGGCGGTTCCGGCGGCGCTGAGCCGTCGGTCAGCTACGAGCTGCTCGACGGCGTGCTCCCGCCCGAGGTGTCCAAGGGTTGGACCCTCGCCTCCGGGGCCAACGACCTCGATGGCGACTCGCTGCCGGAGCTGTACCTCGCACACGACTTCGGACCGGACCGGTTGCTGTACAACAAGTCCACGCCGGGGAAGATCCAGTTCGAGCTCGTGCACGGCGCGCGGTCGTCGTCGGCACTGGTACCCAAGTCCAAGCGGCTCGGCGCCGACTCCTTCAAGGGCATGGGCGTGGACTTCGGGGACCTCGACGGTGACGGCCTCTACGACATGTACGTCAGCAACATCACGACGACGTTCGGCCTGGAGGAGAGCCACTTCGCGTTCGTGAGTACGGCCAAGGACCAGGCGGACATGCGCGCCCGCCTGCAGAGCGGTGAGGCTCCCTACTCGGACCGCAGCGCCGCGCTCGGGCTGGCGTGGTCCGGCTGGGGCTGGGACGTCAAGATGGCCGACTTCAACAACAGCGGTGACCTGGTCGTGGCGCAGACGACGGGCTTCGTGAAGGGGGACGTGAACCGGTGGCCGCAGCTGCAGGAGCTAGCGGTGACCAACGACCTCCTCCTGCACGACCCGGACGTGTGGCCGTTCGTCCAGGCCGGCGACGACGTGGGCGGTAACCAGCGGCTGCACTTCTTCGTCAAGGGGCCGAGCGGCCGGTACACCGACCTGGCCGCGGCTCTCGGCCTCGATGTGCCGGTACCGACCCGGGGCATCGCCACCGGTGACTCGGACGGCGACGGCCGGCTCGACTTCGCGGTCGCCCGCCAATGGGACGAGCCCATCTTCTACCACAACGACAGCCCGACGCAGGGCGCGTTCCTCGGCCTGCGGCTGACCCACGAGACCGCCGGCGCGCCCGCCGGGCCGGCAGCGGTACCGGGCGAGCTGCCCGCCACCGGGTCGCCCGCGGTCGGTGCGCAGGTGACCGTGACGACCAGCGACGGCCGCACGTTCATCGGACGTGTGGACGGTGGCAGTGGGCACGGCGGCAAGCGCAGCCACGAGGTCCACATTGGACTCGGCCCGGACTCGTCCGGCCCGGTCCGGGTGCACCTGCGGTGGCGGGACCGCACCGGACAGGTACACGAACAGGATCTACAACTGGCTCCCGGCTGGCACTCGCTGCAGCTCGGCACCCAGGCGATAGAGAGGTAGGGACATGGCCGCGACCACAACCGCCGCACCACGCCACGACCCGAAGGTAATCACGGCACTACGCCGCTTCGCGATGTCGATCACGGTGTTCAACATCTTCGGGTACACCCTGCTCGGGTTCGAGCAGCCGTGGCTGTGGCCCTTCATCGCGGTCGCCACCGGATACACGGTGGAGATCGGGCTGGAGATGATCGCCGCCAAGGTCGAGGACCGCGCGCCTCGCTTCGCCGGCAACGGATTCCGGGGGTACATGGAGTTCCTCTACCCGGCGCACATCACCAGCCTGGCGATGAACATGCTGCTCTACGTCAACGACCGACTGCCGGTGATGATTTTCGGCGTCGTCGTCGCCATCGGTGCGAAGTGGGTCCTGCGGGCACCGGTACGCGGGAAGATGCGCCACTTCATGAACCCGTCGAACTTCGGCATCACGGTCGTCCTGCTGCTGTTCTCGTGGGCGAGCATCTCGCCGCCCTACCACTTCACCGAGCACGTCGGGAACCCGTGGGACTGGATCGTGCCGCTCATCATCATCGTGGCCGGCACCATGCTCAACGCGAAGCTCACCGGCCGGATGTGGCTGATCATGGCCTGGCTGGTCACGTTCGCGGCCCAGGCGATCGTCCGCGGTATCGTGCTCGACACCTCGATCGCGACCGCCCTGGCCATGATGACGGGCGTCGCGTTCGTGCTGTTCACCAACTACATGGTGACCGACCCCGGTACGAGCCCGTCGGCGCCCGCGTCGCAGATGGCCTTCGGCGCCGGCATCGCCGTGGTGTACGCGTTCTTCACCGGCGCGGGCATCGCGTACGGCATGTTCTTCGCCACCGCGCTCGTCTGCCTGATCCGTGGCGGCTACCTGTGGGCGCTGGACATCTCCAACAAGGCGCGGGAGAAGCGGGAGGCTCTCGACCACCGGGCACCCGCGGAAGTGGCGTCCCTCACACCGGCGTTTGCGACGTCCGGTGCCTCCGTGGCCAGGAGCGCATCGAACGACCGGGCGTCCGCGAACGCTCGCTAGCCCCAAGCCGCAGTCTCGGAGAGGTACGGCAATAGGTGTGCGAACGACGATGGAATTCTGGCTGCGTAAGCACGCCGCGACGGACGGCAGCGGTAAGGAGACAGTGTCGCAATGACTAGGATCGCGATCGTCGGCATGGCATGCAGGTACCCGGACGCGACCTCACCGCGGGAACTCTGGGAGAACGCCCTCGCCGGCCGCCGTGCGTTCCGCCGGCTACCCGACGTGCGGATGCGGTTGGACGACTACTGGGACGCCGACCCGAGCGCCCCGGACCGGTTCTACGCCCGCAGCGCCGCGGTCATCGAGGGGTACGAGTTCGACCGGATCGCCTACAAGGTCGCCGGCAGCACGTACCGCTCGACGGACATGACCCACTGGCTCGCGCTCGACGTCGCGGCCAATGCGTTGGCCGACGCGGGGTTCCCGATGGCCGAGGGACTGCCGCGGGAACGCACCGGGGTGGTCGTGGGCAACACGCTCACCGGTGAGTTCTCGCGCGCGAACCAGCTTCGGCTGCGCTGGCCCTACGTGCGGCGCATGGTCGCGGCCGCGCTCGAGGAACAGGACTGGGACGACGACCAGCTCGCCACGTTCCTGGACACCTTCGAGGCCACGTTCAAGAACCCGTTCCCGCCGGTCGACGAGGACACCCTCGCCGGTGCGCTGTCGAACACCATCGCCGGCCGGATCTGCAACCACTTCGACCTCAAGGGCGGCGGGTTCACTGTGGACGGTGCCTGCTCGTCCTCGCTGCTGTCGATCGCGACCGCCGGCAAGGCGCTCATCGACGGCGAGCTGGACGTGGCCGTCGCCGGCGGCGTCGACCTGTCCATCGACCCGTTCGAGATCATCGGCTTCGCCAAGACCGGCGCGCTCGCGCGCGAGGAGATGCGGGTCTACGACCGCAACTGCAACGGGTTCTGGCCGGGCGAGGGCTGCGGCATGGTCGTGCTGATGCGCGAGCCGGACGCGCTCGAGGTGGGGCACCGGATCTACGCGACGGTCGCCGGCTGGGGCATCTCGTCCGACGGCAAGGGCGGGATCACCCGTCCGGAGGTCAACGGCTACCGGCTCGCGCTGCGCCGGGCGTACGAGCGGGCCGGCTTCGGCATCGACACCGTGTCGCTCTTCGAGGGTCACGGCACCGGCACGCAGGTCGGCGACGCGACCGAGCTCGAGGCGCTGTCGAAGGCGCGCAAGACGGCCGACCCGGAGGCCGCGCCGGCCGCGATCGGCTCGGTCAAGGCGATGATCGGGCACACCAAGGCGGCCGCCGGCGTGGCCGGTCTCATCAAGGCCGCGATGGCCGTGCATCACCAGGTCCTGCCGCCCACGATCGGCTGCGTCGACCCGCACGACCTGCTCACGCAAGATGACGCGGCGCTGCGCGTACTGCGCAAGGCCGAGCCATGGCCCGACGACGTTCCGGTGCGGGCCGGTATCACGGGCATGGGCTTCGGGGGCATCAACACCCACGTCGTACTGGAGAAGAACTGCATCCGCCGGCGGTCCACATTGGACACCCGGACGTCGACCGTAGCCTCCTCCGCGCAGGACGTGGAGCTGCTGCTGATCGACGGCCGTTCGCCGACGGAGCTGCGCGAACGGGTGAACCGGCTCATCGACTTCGTACCCAAGCTCGCGTACGCCCAGTTGGCCGACCTCGCGCTGACGCTGCAGCGGGAACTGCGCGACCTGCCCTACCGGGCGGCGGTCGTGGTCAGCTCGCCCGAGGACGCGGAGCGGCGACTGCGCCGCGTCGCCGAGGCGCTCGACGCCGACGAGAACACGCTGTTCTCCCCCGACGGGCGAGTCTTCCTGGGCCACGTCACCGGCCAGGGTCGCATCGGCTTCCTCTTCCCGGGGCAAGGCTCCGGCCGCGGTACGAGCGGGGGTGCGCTCCGCCGCCGTTTCGCCGAGGTGGACGAGGTGTACCAGAAGGCCGACCTGCCGACCTCCGGCGACATGGTCACGACCGCGGTGGCTCAACCGCGCATCGTCACCGGCTCGATGGCCGGGATGACCGCTCTGTCGGCGCTGGGCATCGAGGCGACCGTCGCGGTCGGACACAGCCTCGGTGAGATCGCCGCACTGCACTGGGCCGGCGCCCTGGACGACGAAGACCTGCTGGACGTGGCCCGGCGACGTGGTCAGACGATGGCCGAGCACAGCGCGTCCGGCACGATGGCGAGCATCGCGGCCGGACCCGATGTGGCCACCGACCTGATCGGCGACCTGTCGGCGGTCATCGCGGCCTACAACGGGCCGAACCAGGTCGCGGTAGCCGGTTCGGTCGACGCGGTGCGCGCGGTCACGGCCAAGGCAGAGAACGCCGGCGTCGACTGCACACCGCTGAAGGTCTCGCATGCCTTCCACTCGCCGCTGGTGGCCCCGGCGGCCAGCGCGTTCGCCGAGCAACTGGCCGACCGGACGTTCGGTCCGATCGGCCGGCGCATCGCGTCCACTGTCACCGGTGAGGTACTGCCGCCGGACGCCGACATCCCGGCACTGCTGGACCGGCAGATCACCGACCCGGTGCTGTTCGCCCAGGCGGTCGCGCTCGCCGCGAAGGACATCGGCCTGTTCGTCGAGGTCGGCCCGGGCCGCGTGCTCACCGGTCTGGCGTCCGCCAGTACCGACGTCCCATGTGTCGCCCTCGACACGGACGACGAGTCGCTCGTCGGGCTGTTGTGCGTGGTCGGCGCCTCGTACGTGGTCGGTGCGGCGACCGCCCACCCGGCACTCTTCGACGGCCGGTTGACCCGGCCACTGCACATCGGCGCCGAGTTCCGGTTCTTCGCCAACCCGTGCGAGTCCGCGCCCACGGTGAACCTCCCGCCCCCGGCGGCAAAGGTCGAGGCCCGCCCCGCGACCGGAACACCGGTCGAGGAGCAGCCGGACGACGGGGCCGAGACCGAAACGTCCACATTGGAGCTGCTGCGCCGACTCGCCGCCGAACGCGCCGAGCTGCCGCTGGACTTCGTGCGCGACGACAGCCTGCTGCTCGACGAGCTGCACCTGAGCTCGATCACGGTCGGGCAGGTGATGAACCACGTCGCCCGGGAGGTCGGCCTGCCACCAGCTCAGGCACCGGCGAACTTCGCGACCGCCACGGTGAAGGAGCTGGCCGACGCGCTCGACGAGCTGTCGGCGAACGTGCAGGAAACCGACTTCGAACGACCCGCCGCGGTGACCGGCGCCGGCGCCTGGGTCCGCGCCTTCGCCGTGGACCTGGACACCGTCGAGTGTCCGGCCCGACCGGCTCCCGAGGCCAACGGCCGCTGGCGGGTGTACGCGTACGGCGACCACCCGCTCGCCGAGCCGCTGCGCGGCGCGCTCGACCGCGGCGGAGTGGGCGGAGGCATCCTCGTGTGCCTGCCATCGGACTGTACCGAGCAGCAGCTCGAGCTGGCGCTGTTCGGTGCGCAGGCCGCTACCGGCGGCCCACCGGGGAGCAGGTTCGTCCTCGTGCAACAGGGCCGCGGCGCGACCGGCCTGGCCAAGACACTGAAGCTGGAGGCGCCGCACGTGCGGGTCACCGTGGTCGACACCCCACCGGTACCCGAGGCGGTCGACCGGGTGGTCGACGATGTGGCGGCCACGGCCAGCTACCTCGAGGCGCACTACGACGTCGACGGCGTGCGGCGGGTACCGGTCCTGCGCGCGATGCCGGTCACCGCGGACCGCGAGCAGGCACCGCTGGACGAGTCCGACGTGCTGCTGGTGACCGGCGGCGGCAAGGGCATCACCGCGGAATGCGCACTCACGCTCGCGGCCGACAGCGGCGCCCGCCTGGCCGTACTCGGTCGTTCCGACCCCGATGACGACGCCGAGCTGGCGGCCAACCTCGGGCGCATGACAGACGCCGGAGTACGGGTCCGGTACGCCCGTGCGGACGTGACCGACGCCGAGCAGGTACGCAGCGCCCTCCGCGAGGTGACCGAGGACCTCGGTCCGGTCACCGCGATCCTGCACGGCGCGGGTCGCAACGAACCCGCCACGCTCACCGATCTCGACATGGCCGCCTTCCGCCGGACCTTCGCGCCGAAGATCGACGGTCTGCGGGCCGTACTCGAGGCCGTCGACCCCGAGCGGTTGCGGTTGCTCGTGACGTTCGGCAGCATCATCGGCCGGGCCGGCCTGCGCGGCGAGGCGCACTACGCCACCGCGAACGACTGGCTCGCCGAGCTCACCCGCGAGGTCGCGGACAAGTACCCCCAGTGCCGCGCCCACTGTCTGGAGTGGTCGGTCTGGTCCGGCGTCGGCATGGGCGAGCGACTGTCCGTTGTGGAGTCACTCAGCCGCGACGGCATCATGCCGGTCTCGCCGGACCTCGGCGTCCAGGCCATGCGCCGGCTGCTCGCCGATGCCGACGCGCCGAGCGTGATGGTGGTCAGCGGCCGCACCCAGGGCATGGACACCGTTCGTTACGAGAAGTCGTCCCTGCCGCTGCTGCGGTTCGTGGACAAGCCGCTGGTCCACTACGACGGTATCGAGCTGGTCACCGAGGTGACGCTCAACGCCGGTACCGACCTCTACCTCGGCGACCACGCCCTCGACGGCAACCTGCTCTTCCCCGCGGTGTTCGGCATGGAGGCGATGGCCCAGGTGGCCTCCGCCGTCACCGGCCGCCCGGAAGCGCCGGTGATCGAGCAGGCCGAGTTCCTGCGGCCGATCGTGGTCCCACCCGAGGGGACGACGACGATCCAGATCGCCGCCCTGGTCACCGGCGACGACACCGTCGACGTCGTCATCCACAGTGGAGAGACCAACTTCACCGCGGAGCACTTCCGCGCCCGGCTGCGGTACGACGACGGCGACGTGCCGGACGGCCCACCGGACCAGGTCCCCGAGACACTCGCGGCGGTACCGCTGGACGCGGCCACCGATCTGTACGGCGACCTCATGTTCCAAGGTGGACGGTTCCAGCGGCTGCGGACGTACCACCGGGCCGCCGCCCGCGACGTCGACGTGGACGTGGCGGCGGTCGACTCGGTGAACTGGTTCGCCAACTACCTGCCCGACACGCTCGTGCTCGGCGACCCGGGCGTGCGTGACGCGCTCATGCACGGCAACCAGGTCTGCGTACCCAATGCCACGCTGCTGCCGGAGGGGATCGCGCGGGTGTACTCGGCCGGTAGCCGCCTGTCCGGCGACGCCGACCTGCGGTTCTGCGCCACCGAACGCGCGCGCGACGGCGACACCTATGTGTACGACATCGTGCTGCGCACCGGTACCGGCGAGGTCGTCGAGCGATGGGAGGGCCTGCGCCTGCGCGCGGTCCGCAAGGACGACGGACGCGGCCCGTGGGTGCCCGCGCTGCTGGGCCCGTACCTGGAGCGGACGGTCGGTGACCTCTACGGCGGTCGCGTGGCGGTCGCGGTACACCCGGACTGTGCGGACGAGGCCGGCGAGTCCATCGAGGCGCGCCGTGCCCGGACGGCACAGGCCGCCAGCCACGTCTTCGGCCGGCCGGTGGAGGTACGTTACCGGCCCGACGGGCGGCCGGAGGTCGACGCCGAGGAGTCGATGTCGGCCGCGCACGGCGCCGGGGTCACGCTCTGCGTCGCCAGTGACGGCAGCGTCGGCTGCGACGTCGAACCCGTCGCACCACGGTCGGAGGAGGAGTGGGCCGATCTGCTCGGCCGGCACGCGAGCCTCGCGGAGCTGGTCGCCACCGAGCTGGACGAGTCGGCGGACGCCGCCGGTACCCGGGTGTGGGGAGCCACCGAGTGCCTGCAGAAGGCCGGGCTCATCGACGCGCCGCTGGCGTTGGTACCGGGCGAAGGCGGGCCGTGGGTCGTGTTCTCCTCCGGAGAGCTGCGCATCGCCACGCTGGTAACGACCCTGCGGGACCACACCGACCCGGTCGTGTGCGCGGTCCTCGGCGCGGGAGTGGCCTAGGCATGGACAAGTACTTCGAGCACCTGCATACGGTCGGCTTCGAGGAGACCAACCTCGTCGGCAACGTCTACTACGTCAACTACCTGCGCTGGCAGGGGCGATGCCGGGAGATGTTCCTCAAGCAGCACGCGCAGGACGTGCTCGCCGAGCTGCAGGACGGTCTCAAGCTGTTCACGCTGAAGGTCGACTGTGAGTTCTTCGCCGAGCTGACCGCCTTCGACGAGCTCGCCATCCGGATGCGGCTGGTCGACCTCGGGCAGACCCAGCTCGAGTTCAGCTTCGACTACGTCCGGCTCGAACCCGACGGTGGCGAATCGCTGGTCGCGCGCGGCCGGCAGCGGGTCGCCTGCATGCGGGGTGACGTCAACGCCACCGCCCCCGCCCATGTGCCGGAGTCGCTGGTGCGGGCGCTGGCCCCGTACGCACCCAATTCGGCCAACCGCGGATAGGAGTCCAGTGTGGACACCAAATCGCTGCGAAGCGCGTTCGGTACGTTCGCCACAGGGGTGACCGTCGTGACCGTCGGCGGCCCGAATCCGCACGGTATGACGGCGAACTCGTTCGCGTCGGTGTCCCTCGACCCACCGCTGCTCCTGATCTGTGTCGGCCGGGACTGCGTCATGCACCGCGCGCTTCTCACCCGTCGGCACTTCGCCGTCTCGGTACTAGCGGCCGACCAGGAAAAAACGGCCCGGCACTTCGCGGACAACTGCCGGCCGCGGGGGTGGGCGGAGTTCCAGTCCGTGGACTGGGTCCCCGGGCGGCTCACCGGCGCCCCGCTGATCAGCGGCGCGCTCGCGTACTTCGAATGCAAGCTGTGGGAGACGTACGACGGCGGCGACCACACCATCTTCGTCGGCAAGCTGCTGTCGGTCGAGGAGCAGCCGGACCGCGACGCCGTCCTGTTCCTCAACGGGCGGTTCCGGCACATCTCCTCGGTCACCGAGGAGGTTGCCAGATGACGATGGTGGCGCAACGACGGATCCCGCCCGGACCTACCGGCGTGGCACTGCTCGGCACGCTGTGGCAGCTGGGCCGCGACCGGCTCGGCATGATGACATCGGCCGCGGATAGGTACGGCGACGCGGTGCGGCTGGGGCCGGGTTTGAAGCCCCTGTACTTCTTCAACCACCCGGACGCCGCGAAGCACGTGCTCGCCGACAACAGCCAGAACTACCACAAGGGAATCGGGCTCGTGCATGCCCGGCGAGCCCTCGGCGACGGACTGCTGACCAGCGAGGGCGAGCTGTGGCGCAAGCAGCGGAAGGTGATCCAGCCGGTCTTCCAGGCCAGGCGCATCGCGCAACAGGCCGACACCGTGGCGGAGGAGGCGGCCGGGCTCATCGGGCGGCTGCGCGAGTACCGCGACGGCGAGCCGGTCGACGTGGTGAAGGAGATGACCGGGTTCACGCTGGGCGTCCTGGGCCGCACGCTGCTCGACACCGACCTCGGTACCTTCCGTGCGGTCGGTCCCGCGTTCGAGGCGATGCAGGACCAGGCGATGTTCGAGCTGGCGTCGATGAGCATGGTTCCGATGTGGGTACCGCTGCCCAAGCAGCTGCGGTTCCGCCGCGCCCGCGCGCACCTGCAACAGGTCGTGGACCAGCTCGTGGCCGACCGCACCGCGGATGGTGGCAACGGCCACGCTGACGACGCGCTGTCCCGGCTGATCCAGTCGACCAGTTCGGAGAGCGATCCGCGGGTCGGCCGGCAGCGGATGCGCGACGAGCTGGTCACCCTGCTGCTCGCCGGGCACGAGACCACCGCGAGCACGCTCGGCTGGACCTTCCACATGATCGACAAGTTTCCGTACGTGTGGGAGCGGCTCCACGCCGAGGCGGTCGACGTGCTGGGCGACCGGCTGCCGGTCTACGAAGACCTACACAAGTTGACGTACACGTCGATGGTCATCAACGAGGTCATCCGGCTCTACCCGCCGGTGTGGATGCTCTCGCGCATCGCCCAGGGAGCCGACGAGGTGCTGGGCTACCCGGTGCCGGCCGGTGTCGACGTGCTGATCTGCCCGTACACGCTGCACCGGCACCCGGACTTCTGGGAGGATCCGGAGCGCTTCGACCCGGAGCGCTTCGACCCGGGAAACACCAGTCAAGCCCGGTACGCGTACCTGCCTTTCGGCGCCGGACCGCGATTCTGCGTCGGGAACCACCTCGGCCTGATGGAAGCGGTGTTCGTCACCGCCATGGCAGCCCGCGAGCTGCGGCTGGCAAAGGTACCCGGTTACCGGGTCGTCGCCGAGCCCATGCTCTCCCTGCGCATCCGGGGCGGGCTACCGATGCTGGTACGGTCCGCCTCCTGAGCCCCGTGGCGGACCGCGGCGGCACGGCCTCAGCGAACGGCGAGCATCGCCAGCGACCTGCTGTCGAGCAGGGCGAGAACCGGTGGCGGATCGAACGTACCCATCGGGTGTAGCCGCAGGTCGGCCCGAATCACCGTGTCGGGCCGTACCATGATCGGTCCATGGGCGCCCACGGACGCCGCCCGCGCTTCGCCGACGTCGCGCTGAGGGGCCGGCGCGTGGTGGGCGAGCACGAACCACTTGCCCGGGGTCACGTTCTCGAGCGTGTAGGGACCCGGACCGCGACGGACGGCGCAACTGACCGGGCGGCCCTCCGGGACCGCGTCCGGAAAGATGCCGACGAAGACGTAGCCGGTCTGGAGGCTGTCCGACACGAGACCCTCGACCGTCGCCGACGCCTGGCCCGGGCCGGTGGGGCCGTCGGCGGGCGCGATGTGCGGTGCGACGCCGTCGAGCTGCCGGTAGGCGCTCGGGGAGACGCCGACACTGCTGCTGAACCGCGAACTGAACGTGCCCAGGCTGGAGTAGCCCACCCGGTGACTTATTTCGGTGACGCTCATCGACGTCGAGGCGAGGAGCTGTTTGGCCTTCGCGAGGCGGATGGCGGTCATGAACCGGCCCGGTGAGATCCCGGTAACCCGCTGGAAGACCCGAGAGAAGTGGAACCTGCTGAAATTCGCCGTGCGGGCCATGTCGTCGACCGTGAGCGGCTCGGCGAGATTCTCATGCATCGCTTCTATGGCGCGTCCGACAGCGCTCTCCGCTACATCACCCATCGCATCCCCCGGTCTACGTCCCTGGCCCCGGTTGCCCCCGCCGATGTCGGAGCGCACGCAACCATGGCGAGGTGCGCAGCCACACCTCGGGCGTAGCGGTTCGATCTCCTCGACGAGACCTTCATCGACAACCTTATCGGACCGTGGATTGGATATCAACGCACAGCGATGTCGTATCCACTGTAGACAGAACGGCAACACGGCAATACGGAAGGTGAAAGACCTGGTACCACGCGATAGCGTCGGAAGGTGGCGCACGATCCACAGTGGAGCGAGTCGTGATTGAGTCTCCGGTCACATTGATCACCGGCGGGGCGAGCGGCATCGGCTCCGCCACCGCCGCCTGCCTGCTCGACAAGGGTCACCGGGTGGCCGTCACCGGGCGGGATCGAGAACGCCTGGACCAGTTCGCGAAGGCGGTCGATCGCCCGGAATCCTTGCTGACCGTGTCCGGGGATGCCGCGGACCACACCGCGGTGGACCGCGCGGTCCGATCGGTGGTCCAGCGGTTCGGCCGGCTGGACAACATCGTGGCAAATGCCGGCATCGCCACGTTCGACACTCTCGCCGACGGCGACCCGGAGGGCTGGCGAGAGATGGTCCTGACCAATGTCCTGGGACCCGCTCTCCTCATCCGGGCGGCATTGACCGCCTTGAAGGAAACCCGAGGCCGGATCATCCTCGTCGGCAGCCTGGCCGGCACCAGAGCCACCAGGGGCAACCTGTACGGGGCGACCAAATGGGCCGTGACGGGCCTGGCGGAGAACACCCGAATGATGGTCGCCGAGGAGGGCATCCGGGTTACTCTGATCGCCCCGGGCCGGGTGGAAACCACGTTCTGGGATCCGGCCGGTGGGACTCCCGCCGGCCACAGCCTGGCACCCGAACACATCGCGGAGACCATCGCATGGGTGATCGGCCAGCCGGATGTGGTAGACGTCAGCACCGTGGTGATCCGGCCGATCGACGGCGCACTGTCGAAGTGACCACCTCCGATCGGGGAAACATACTCTGGACTGAATGAGGCACGAATACGTCGTCATCGGGGCCGGTCCGTGCGGTCTCGCCGCGACCCGGGAGCTCGTCCGGTCGGGCGCCCATCCGGTTCTGCTGGAGCGGGCGGCCACGGCCGGCGGCCTCGCCTCGTCGTTCCGTGACGACGGCGGCTTCGTCTGGGACCAGGGCGCGCACGTCGTCTTCAGCTACCACGGCGACTTCGACACGCTCCTGGACGACGTCATGGCCGGTGACGTCTACCGGCACGAACGTTCGTCGTACATCCTCTACGGCGATCGGCGGGTGCCCTACCCGTTCCAGCACAACCTGTCGGCGCTGGCGGTGGACGACGCCGTCGAGTGCATGGTCGGCATGATAGACCGTCCAATGAGGACAATCGAGACGTACGACGACTGGTTGCTCGTGAACTTTGGCGCCGGCGTTGTCGATCGGTTCATGCGCCCATACCACGTGAAGGTCTGGACGGTGCCCACCACCGAGATGTCCGTGGACTGGGTGACGCACCGGGTGGCCACGGTGGACTGGCGCGCCGTGCTCGCGGACCTCGTGCAGGGCAAGGCCGCGCCGGGTTGGGGACCGAACAGTACGTTCACCTACCCGGGCATGGGTGGCATCGGCGAGCCGTTCCGGCGGCTGGCGAAGCGGCTGCCCGACATCCGGTACCGCCACCGGATCGCGCGGATCGACCTGGGGCGGCGCACCCTGCTGCTGGACTCCGGCGACCGCCTCGGCTTCGATCAACTGATCACCACGATGCCGCTGACCAAGCTCGTCGACGCGCTCGTCGAGTGCCCGGCGACGATCCGCTCCGCGGCCCGGGTCCTGCGACACAACCAGGTGCTCGTGGTCGGCATCGGGGCCACCGGGAGGGTGGACCCGAGCTGGCATTGGATGTATTTCCCGGACCCGGAGTACCCGTACTACCGGATCACGAACATGGGACTGTTCTCCGCCCGCAACATGCCGGAGCCACGCGACGAACACGTGTCGTTCCTGGCCGAAACCGCTCTTCCCGCGGGTACGCCGTGGCCAGCCAGGGACGACGCGGTCCGGGACACCATCTCCGGCCTCGTCCGGTCCGGCCTGCTCGACGATCCGGCCCGCGTGGTGTCCACGTACGTCCGCGAAGTCCCGATGGCGTACCCCATCCCCACCCTCGACCGGACCGACGCGGTAGCGACGATTCTGGAGTACCTGGAACGGCATGACGTGTACTCCCGCGGCCGGTTCGGCATCTGGATGTACGAGTACGGGAACATGGACCACGCCATCAAGATGGGTACCGATGTCGCCCGCTACCTGCTGTCGGGCGAGCCGGAGCGGATCCGCCTGCCGCACCTGCACACCGCGGAGCATGCCGCGGCGGCCTACTGACACTTCGCCCCCCGGCCCGGTAGGGCCGGAGGGCGAGATGTGGTGCGGGTTCAGCGGTACGACGTGGTTCAGAGATACAGCGTATTGGGGTCGAGGCCGCACAGGATCCGGCCGTACAGCTCGCTGTTGGTGGTCGAGTTCATCAGCGCGTGCTGGTTCACCGCTTGGATGTCGCGCATGATGCGCTGGATCGGTACGTCCTGGAAGATCGACGAACCGCCGCTGGCCGAGTTGAGAATGTCGACCGCGTCCTTACCCAGGCGGCACACCGCGCCGAGATCGCCGCGGGTCTGCGCCCGTTCGAGCAGGTTCCACGCCCCGGCGACCGCGCACTTCTCGTCCACCAGCCCGGCCAACCGGTGCGCGTGGAACTCCGCCTCGTCCACCTTCATGGTCGCGTCGGCGACCTGGAGGTGTGTCACGGGCGCCTCTCGCTGGCTCTCGTACGCGGTGTAGGTGATCTTCCGATCCGGCAGCCGCTCCATGAACGCCTCCAGCCCGGCCCGCGCCAACCCGAGCACGGTACCGACCGACGACGCGGCGGCGACCGGCAGCAGTGGCGACCGGTACATCGGTACCTGCGCGTTGCCGGCCGATGCGGACTGGCCTTGGAGCACCGCACCGAGCGGCAGCACCCGGTGAGCCGGTACGAAGAGGTCCTGGGCGATGGTCGTCACGCTGCCGGTACCGCGCAGCCCCGAGGTGTGCCAGTCGTCGACGATCTGGACGTCGGTGATCGGCACGAGCGCGATGATCGGCTGTGGCTCCTTGTCCGGCTCGACCTGCACGGCGATGATCTCCTGCCACTGGCTGTGCCAGGCGCCGGTGATGAACCCCCACTTCCCGTTGACGACCACGCCGCCATCGGCCGGCGCGGCCATCGCACTCGGGCTCAGCGTCCCGCACACCCGCACATCCGGTGCGGTGAACACCTCGTCCTGCGCCTGGTCCGGGAACAGGCCGGCCATCCAGGTCGGGATCCAGTACACCGCGGCGGTCCAGGCCAGTGAGCCGTCCACCCGAGCCAGCTCGGTGGCGACATCGACCAGGGTCCGGGTGTCGGACTCGTACCCGCCGTACCGCTTGGGGGTACGCATCCGGAAGACGCCGGCCTCCGTCAGCGCATCGACCGAGTCCTGGTGCAGCCTGCGGTTCTCTTCCGCCCAGGCCGTGTGCTTCTCCAGGACCGGTACCAGTTCGCTGACCCGTCGAACCATTTCCTCTCGGGTCGGAACTTTGGCTGTTGACACCCGTCTCCTCCTCGCGATCGTTGACGTCTACGCCGGCGTCGATGCCGGTACCGTGAGCCGGACCGGCAGGCCGCGGTGGCCGTTCATGATGAAGGTGGGCAGCGGCTCGAGGCGGTCGGACTCGACCGCCAGCTCCATCTGTGGGAATCGGTCGAACAGCCCGGACAAGCCGGTGGTCGCGACCAACCGGGCGACCCCCGCGCCGAGGCAGAAGTGCGGCCCGTGGCCGAAGGAGATGTGCTCCTTGTTCGACCGGGTGAGGTCGAAGGTGCCGGCCTCGTCGCCGTGCAACGCCGGGTCGCGACCGACCGCGGCGTAGTTCACCAGGATCGGATCCCCCTTCGGAATGGTCACGCTGCCGAGGTCGATGTCCTCGACCGCGTACCGCAGCGGCAGGTGGACCAGCGGCGACTCCACCCGCAGTACCTCGTCGATCACGTCGTCCCAGCTCGCCTTGCCGGACCGGATCAGCTCGAGCTGTTCCGGGTGAGTGAGCAGCGCGGTGATGGCGTTGTCGAAGAAATTGATCGTGGTCTCCGAACCGGCGCCCAGGATCGCGAAGATCGAGTCGGTCAGCTCGGCCTCGGTCAAGCGGGTGCCGTCCTCGTCCCGGGCCGCGATGAGGTCGCTGGTGATGTCCTCGCCGGGGTTGCGCCGCTTATCGGCGATGAAGTCCTCCATCGCACCTCGCCAGCCCATCAGGATCTCCTGCGCCTGGGCGGGCGTGACGGTGGTGTCGACCATCATGTCGATCACCACGGCCGTCTTCGCGCGTACCTCCTCGGACATGCCGATGAGATCCGCGACCAGGCGCGCCGGCAGCGGGTACGCGAACTCGGCCCGGAGATCCACGACCTCGCCGGGCGTGACGGCGGAGAGCTTGTCCAGCAGCTCGTTCGTCAGCTCGACCACGCGCGGCCGGATGAGCTCGGTGCGGCGGGGGGTGAACGCCTTGCCCACCAGCTTCCGCAGCCGGACGTGGTCCTTTCCGTACGCGGTGACCATGTTGTCCATGGCAATCCAACTGATCATTTCCCAGTCGGGCGGGATCTGCCCGTTGATGAACGCCGGCCAGTGATTGCGGGCGCTCTTGGTCACTCGCGGATCGGTGAGCAGTTTCTTGATGACGTCGTAACTGTTGACGGACCACGCGATGATGCCGCCGGGCAGCTCGACCTGCGTGGCCGGTCCTTCCGCGCGCAGCTGGTCCGCCTCCGCGTGGATCTGACGGCCAGTGGTATCCAACCGGTGTGCCATCCATGCCTCCGAAAAGTTGTCGATGTGTCTCGGGTGCAGCTGGTCGGCTTCAGCGCAGCGGTTGGAAGAACGCGCGCACGTCGTCGACGAGAAGCTCTGGTTGCTCCATTGCGGCGAAGTGACCGCCGCGGTCGAACTCGGTCCACCGCCTGATGGTGGAGTAGTCGCGTTCGGCGAAGCGACGAAGCGGCTGGAAGATGTCCCGTGGGAACACCGCGACGCCGATCGGCGCGGGTATCGGTGGTGGCGGCGCACCGCTGGCCGCCTGCCGTACCCCTTCGGCGCCTTCGTAGTAGAACTGGGCCGACGAGCCCGCCGTGGCGGTCAGCCAGTAGATCGACGCGATGGTCAGCATGTGGTCGCGGTCCACCGCGTCCTCGGGCACCTTCGCCGAGTCGGTCCACTCTCGGAACCGCTCCACGATCCAGGCCAGCTGACCGACCGGCGAGTCGGTGAGCGCGTAGGCGATGGTCTGCGGCCGGGTGGCCTGCACCTTCATGTACCCGGACAGGTCGTCGTTGAACTTGGCGAGCAGGCCGAGCCGGGACTGCTCGTCCTCGGCCAGGTCGGCTAGTTCGGCCGGATCGCCGGAGGGGAACGTCATCAGCATGTTGACGTGGATCCCGACCACCCGCTCGGGTTGCATCGCACCGAGCACGAGCGAGATGACCGAGCCCGCGTCACCGCCCTGCGCGGCATAGCGCTGGTAACCCAACCGGTCCATGAGTTCCGCCCACGCACCGGCGATCCGCGGTACGTCCCAGCCCGTACTGGGCAGCGGTCGGGAGAACCCGTAACCCGGGATGGACGGAATCACCAGATGGAAAGCATCCTCGGGGCGGCCGCCGAACGCACGCGGGTTCGTCAGCGGCTCGATCACGTCGAGGAACTCGGCCACGGAACCGGGCCAGCCATGGGTGACCAACAGCGGCAGGGCGTCCGGTTCGGGCGAGCGCACGTGCAGGAAATGCACATTCGCGCCGTCGATTTCGGTGATGAATTGCGGGTACTGGTTGAGCTTGGCCTCCGCGGCCCGCCAGTCGTACTCGGTACGCCAGTACTCGGCGAGTTCCTTCAGGTAGGCCAGCGGCACACCGCGGTCCCACCCGACGTCCGGAAGTTCGTCCGGCCAGCGGGTGCGAGTAAGGCGGTCCCGCAGATCATCCAGGTCTGCTTGCGGTATTTCGATGCGGAACGGACGCATGGATACCCCATTCGGTCGGACGCCGTGTGATCCGAGGCACGCTCGGGAGATGTTCCAATTCGTCATCGTTGTTTGCGGCAACCGGTCGGCGCATCTCTGAGCGTGCGGTGGAGTGGCTCAGCCGGGCGGCGGGCGGCGACCCGGGGTAGGTTGCCCGATATGGGCAAGGCGGTTATCGGCAGCATTCTGCTCGGCAGCGCCGACCCGGAGCGGTTGCGCGCCTGGTACATCGCGGCGTTCGGGCCGCCGGAGACCGGCTACGGTTTCCTCGGCTTCGGCGACGTACACGTCCTGGTCGACGGGCGCAATGACGTGTCCGGTAAGAATCCCGAACCGGGCCGGTACATCCTCAACTTCCATGTCGAGGACGCCCGGGCCAGCGCCGCGCACCTGAGCGAACTCGGTGCGGAGTGGCTGGCCGAGCTCGAGGAACGGCCGGACGGGTGGTTCGGTACCGTGCTGGATCCCGACGGCAACTACGTGCAGATCATCGAGTTGTCGGACGAGTATTTCGCGCGCCAACAGGACGATTAGCGGCGCTATCGCGGCACGACGTACCGGCCCACGCTCGCCAGCTTCTCCCGCGTCTCGGTCAGCTCGCGCTCGGGGCGGGACTGCCGCACGATGCCGGCACCGGCCCGCAACCAGGCCTGTCCGTCGCGCTCGAACACGGTTCGCAGCACGACCGCGGCATCCATCGCGCCGTCGCAGTCGTAGCTGAGCACCGCACCACCGTAGATTCCGCGTCCTTCCGGCTCCAGCTCGCGGATCACCGGGTACGCCGCCTCCTTCGGTACGCCGGACGTGGTGACCGCGGGGAACAGCGCGCAGAACGCGTCCCAGGCGCGATCCCGCCCGGTCAACGTGCTCCGTACCGACGATGCGATGTGCTGGACCGTGCCGCGCTGGCGGATCGCCATGAACTCGGGAATCTCCACCGGCTGGTCTCCGCAGAGGTCGACCATCTCGTCGAAGGCCAGCTTGACCGAGATGGCGTGTTCGTAGACCTCCTTGGGATCGGCCAGCAACTCGCGACGCAGTTCCTCGTCGACCGCGGCCCTGCCGGTCCGCGCACGCGTTCCGGCCAGCGGCTGGGTGGTGACGACACCGTCGCTGGTCACCTCGACTACGGTCTCCGGGCTGAACCCGGCGGCGGCGATCCCGCCCAGCGACAGCAGGTACGAGCGCGCGGGTGAGTTGGCGCGCCGGCCCAGCGCGTACGTGCCGACGATGTCGACCGGATAGTCGATCGGCAGGCTGCGAGACAGGATGACCTTTTCGAGCCGGCCGCTCTCGATGTCCGCGACCGCTCGACCGACGGCATCCAGATACCGATCCGCACCCGAGCTCTCCAGCACCGGCTGGGCCCGGTAGTCCAGTGGCGGGGTCGACGCGAGTTCGGCTTCGAGCCGGTCGAGATCGGCCGGGTCGATCGCCCGCAGCAGGGTACCGGAGACGTCGAAGCGGACCTCGGTCGCCGGGATCATCAGATTCAGGAAACTGTCGTCGCCGACGATATCGAGCAGCCCGGCGTTCGCCGCCGCCAGATCGAAGCCGGCCCAGCCGTACAACCGCCAACTGTCCACCGGTACCCGATCCAGCATGGCGGGCAGCTGTCGCAGTACGTCCTGGTGCCAAGGCACCGCCCACTCCCCCGCGGCGCTGCGCACCAACAGG
>Ga0075429_100000771_pt1 | contig 25237 bp, 18 predicted proteins | sample RhiMetdeltSRZDD3_FD_75295 | JGI IMG/M metagenome (GOLD analysis project Ga0075429, IMG submission 75295) | Populus rhizosphere microbial communities from Tennessee, USA - Rhizosphere MetaG P. deltoides SRZDD3 | ecosystem: Host-associated > Plants > Roots > Rhizosphere > Soil | place: USA... | reverse complement strand
ACAGAAATCGTCTTTTCGACCACGGTACCGCCGGGACCGAACCGAACCCGGTGGATCAGGTCGGCCGATTCGGCACCGACATAAATCCAGTAGTTGTTGACGGGCCGGGAGGGCGCGGCCTGCCGGGCCGTCAGCGTGCCGGGCAGCACCAAGAGTCCCAATAAAAGGCCACGGATTGCGGCGCGGAGAATCCGGGAAACGGAGGTCATGAGAGCCTCGACTTGCGCGAGCGGCTATCCTCGGGGAACTTACCGGAACACTCGAAAACCAATACGAGGACGCCTCGGCCATGAACGTAATACGCGACGCCCGTCTCGTCACTTGCAGCGCGCTTTCGGTCCTGCTGGGGAGTGCCACGGCATCGGCCCAGCAGCCCCAGCAGCCGGTCGTGGCGCGGCTGGTCGCCGAGCCGGCTTCCATCACCATCCAGGTGGGAGATTCGTTGCCCTTCCGGGTGGTTGCATATGACTCGGCCGGTAAAGTGCTCCCCACGGCGACGATCCGAGTCGGCGGGCCCCGGCGGGCGGTCTTCTTCGGCGATGGCTTCGTGCGAGGGTTCCAGGCTGGGTTGTTCACGGGCGTGGCGACCTGGAGCGGCGGCCCTGCAGGCGTCCCGAACATTACCCTGAACATTCCCGTCACCATCAGCTACCCCCCGCTCAACCGGATCGAGATCGCTGCCGAGCCGGGACGGCTCTACACCGACGTGACGCTGGCGCATGCCGCCCGGGGATTCCACGCCAACGGCAGCGAGCGGAAAGGGCTCGTGGCGACCTGGCGCAGCTCCAACCCCGCCATCGCGACCGTCGACCGGTTCGGGAACGTGACCGGACTCAAGGCCGGGACGGTGACCATCACCGCTTCGGTGGAAGGAGTGAGTTCGGAACTGCGCCACGTCGTGGCGGCAAATCCGGTGACCCAGATCGACATGGGCATCAAGGAGCAGAAGCTCAAGACCGGCGATGTGGTGCACCTGTCGGCGACCGCGCGACGGGCCAATGGCTCCTCGGTGCCCGATGCGCCGATCACCTGGAGCTACACCTACGTCCCGGACGATTCCATTGTGGCCCCCGGGGCCTCGGGAATCATCGACGGGAACCTCTTCGCCGCCAATCACGCGGGGCGTTACACCCTGCTCGCCCATTCCGGTTCTGCGCACGCTCGCACCGTGCTGGAGGTTGCCCCGCGGGACGTCCGGCGGCGGATCTCGATTACCGGCCGGGGCAACATCTCCAGCGCGAACACCTCCGATTTCTGGCCCTGGACCGGGAAGGACGGGCGCGACTACGCCCTGGTGGGAACCTGGGGCGGGGATGGGTGGGCGATCGTATACGACATCACCGACATGGACAACCTCGTCAAGACGGATTCCATCAAGGTCGATGCCCGAACGATCAATGACGTGACGGTGTCTCCCGACGGCCGGTACGGAGCGCTCTCACGAGAGGGGGCGTCGAACCGCATCAACGGGGTGGTGATCCTCGACCTGGCCATCCCGGCGCACCCCAAGGTCGCCGCAACCTTCGACAAGGAGCTGACCGGCGGCGTGCACAACATGTTCGCGACCAACGATCACCTCTTCGCGGTGTCCGGCGGGGCGAAATACGTCATCATCGACGTCAAAGACATCTACGCGCCCAAGTACGTGAGCGAATACCGTCATCCCAACGCTCGGCTCCACGACCTCTGGGTGCGCGACGGCATCGCCTACTCGGCCCAGGGCGGGGTTGGCACGGTCATCGTGGACGTGGGCAACGGAAAGTACGGCGGCACCATCGAGCACCCGAAGTTGATCAACGTTTTCCCCGTCAACAGCGGCCACGAGATCTATCCCTATGTGCAGGCCTCCACCGGCAAGACCTACCTTTTCATCGGCGACGAGGAGATGAGCCGGGCGGGCCGGGTATGGGAAGGCACCAACTACCGAGGCACCCTCGGCAAGGCCGGTGGTGTGGCCCAGACTTCGGGCGGATATACCCACATCGTGGACTTCACCGATCCCATGCATCCCAGAAAGGTGGGCCGGTACCAGCTGGAGGATTACGGCAGCCACGATATCATCGTGGAAGACGACATCCTCTATCAGGCGTATTACGACGGTGGCGTGAGGCTGGTGGACGTCTCGGGGGAGCTGCTCGGGAATCTGTACGACCAGGGCCGGGAGATCGCGGTCTTCAAGCCCTACGATCCGGCGGGGCGCACCGCGAATGCGCCGTTCGTGATGAACGCGATGCCGTGGAAGGGTCGCGTCCTGTTCACCGATTTCAACAGCGGCCTCTGGGCGGCGAAGCTGGAGCCAAGGCAGGTGCAGACGCCGTAGACGGAGGCAAGGTGGCAAGGAGGCAAAGTGGTCGGGGATCTACTTTGCCTCTTTGCCTCCTTGCCTCTTCGCCTTCACTTGCAACTCCGAGAGCCGGTTCAGCGCTTCCAGCGGGGTCATCGATTCGAGATTCATGGTCTGGAGCTCGATCAGCGCGGGATTGGGCGGCGCTTCCGCGAATAGCGCCAACTGACCGGGATCCGGATCGGCGACCGGCGCACCGGCCACAACGCGGTGGTTTTGCTCCAGAGTTTTGAGTACCACGTTGGCCCGGGCCACGACGTCCCGCGGGAGCCCGGCCAGCTCGGCGACGTGAATACCGTACGACCGGTCGGTGCCACCCGGCTCCAGCCGGTGCAGGAACACGACCTTCCCCCCGCTCTCCCTGACGGCAACGTTGAGGTTGCGCGCGTGCTGGAGCCGCTCCGGCAGCTGCATGAGCTCGTGGTAGTGCGTGGCGAACATCGTCTTGCACCCCACGGTGTCGTGCAGAAACTCGGTGACCGCCCAGGCGATCGCCACTCCGTCATACGTCGAAGTGCCCCGCCCGATCTCGTCGAGGAGGACCAGGGAGCGCGCCGTCGCGTTGTGCAGGATGGCGCTGGTCTCGCTCATCTCGACCATGAAGGTGGACTGGCCCCGGGCGAGGTTGTCGGACGCACCGACCCGGGTGAACAGCCGGTCGATGACGCCGAGACTCGCCCGGTCGCAGGGCACGAAGCTCCCCATTTGCGCGAGGATGACGGAGAGGCCGATCTGGCGGAGGATCGTGCTCTTGCCGGCCATGTTGGGGCCGGTGATGAGCTGGACCCGTGCCGGCATGTCGAACGTCACGTCGTTCGGCATGAACGCCTCCCGCGGCATCATGCGCTCGATGACCGGGTGACGCGACGCGGTGAGCTCGAGATCGAATCCTGCCGAGACGCCGGGACGCACATAGCGGTTGGCCGAGGCCGTCTCAGCAAGCGCGGTCCACACGTCGAGCCGTGCCAGCACCCGGGAGGTTTGCTGAATCCGCGCGATGGCGGCGCCGACCCTGTTGCGGAGAGCGCCGAACAGCTCGGCTTCCCGTTCTGCCATCCGTTCTTCGGCGCCGAGGACCTTCGCCTCGTATTCCTTGAGCTCCGGCGTGACGTAGCGCTCGGCGGTGGCGAGGGTCTGGCGCCGCTCATAGTCGCCGGGAACCTTCGCGGCATGTGCGTGGGTGATTTCGATGTAATACCCGAAAACCTTGTTGTATCCGATCTTGAGCGACGGAATCCCGCTCTTGTCCCGCTCCCGCTGCTGGATCGCCACGATGTACTGCTTCCCGCCATCGCGGAGGCTGCGGCTTTCGTCGAGCAGGGCGTCGAAACCGGGACGAATCACCCCTCCGTCTCCGAGCAGGGCGGGGGGACGGTCGGTCAGCGCCGCCGACAGCTCCCCGGCAAGATCGGAGAGCAGGTCGAGCTCCAGCTCGAGCTCTGCCAGAAGGCGTGCGTCACTCCGGAGGGCCTGGAGGCCATCGCGTACGGCGGGCAGCCGGAAAAACGAATCGCGGAGGGCTCCGAGCTCCCTCGGTGTGGCGCGGCCGGCCGCGGCACGACCTGCGAGGCGCTCGAGGTCCCGTACGCCGTCGAGCGCTTCCCGCACGGCAGCGCGATGAATTGGATCGCGGACCGCGGCATCCACGGCGTCGAGGCGCTCGCCGATTTCCTCCGGTGATCGGAGGGGAGAGAGCAGCCAGCTCCGCAGCAGGCGGGCGCCCATGGGCGTCACCGTCCGGTCGAGCACCTCAAGCAGCGTCACCCCCTTCACGCCGGGACGAAGGGGCTCGATGAGCTCGAGATTCCTCCGGGTCATCTCGTCGATCCAGAGGTAGCGGTCGGAGCGGCGGATGGTGGGACGGGACAGGTGAGGCAGCCCGCCCGGCTGCAGATCGGCCAGGTACCTTAGCAGCGCTCCGGCCGCTCCGACGGCGGCGCCGTCATCCGCACCGACACCGAGCCCGTCGAGAGTCGTGAGCTGAAACCGGCGGGCCAGTTCTTCTCCGGCCAGCTCCGGATCGAATTCCCATCGCTCCCGAAAGGTCCGCATCGCCGCCGCTTCCGGGGAAACCTGGGCGTCGGGAGGCAGGACCAGCTCCGCCGGGCGCAGCCGACCCAGCACCTCCTCGACTCCCCCGGAAGGAATCGATTCGAGAATGAACTCACCGGTCGTGAGATCTATTGCCGCTATTCCGGCGGTAGGGCGGGAGGGCGGCCGGGCGGTTGGGGAAGTAACCTCCCGCCCTTCCGCCTTCCCGTCCTCCCGCCCGTTGTTCACCGCCACGATCCAGTTGTTGCGTCCCCCGGCCACCCATCCTTCCTCGAAGAGCGCGCCCGGAGTCAGCGTCTCCACGACTTCGCGGCGCACCAGTCCCTTGGCTTTCTTCGGATCCTCGACTTGCTCACAGATCGCGACGCGGTGCCCGTGGCCCACCAGCTGCCGGAGGTATTCCGCGGCCGCTTTCACCGGGACGCCCGCGAGGGGCACACCGTCTCCCCGGGACGTGAGCGTGATGCTCAGCACCCGGGAAGCGAGCTCGGCATCGTCGAAGAACATCTCGTAGAAATCGCCCATCCGGAAAAAGAGAATCGCGTCGCGATGGCGCGATTTGATCTCCCGGTACTGCACCAGCAGCGGGGTGTTTTCGGAGAGCGTGACGCTCACGGCACTCGAACCACGAACGGCCGGGCCCCGACCTTCGTCCGGATTTCGGCTGCCGCCGCGTCGGCCTCGCGCCGGCTGCGGAAGGGGCCGACGCGAAGCTTGAGCAGCCCGGCCTCCCTGACGACCACCGGGGTGTAGCCGGCACGCTTGACCCGCGCGATCTCGGTGTCGGCCGCGCCCTGGGTTTTCACGGCGGAGACCTGGACGTAGAACCCTGGGCGGCTGGACGGCTGGACGGCTGGACGGCTGGTCCGTGCCGGCGGGACGGCGCGGGCCAGGGAATCCGCTCGCGCGCGATCGATGGAATCAGCCAGCGCGGTCGCGGCGATTCCCTGACAGCGCTGCCGCTGGAACTCCAGCTGGTTTCGAAGCTCGACATCGTTGCCGATCGCGGCGAGACCGGCAGCGGCCATCCGGCACGCGGTCTCCGCGTCGCGCCGGTCACTCGCGGCGCGGGCGCCCCAGAACGCGGCCGTCGCGGTGAGCGACGTCGCGGGATAGTCACGCAACAACTGGTCGATCTGACGCACCGCCGCCTCGGTGTTGCCTCCGGCATAATCGAGCTGCGCCAGCTGAAGCAGCGCATCGTCAGCCCACTCGGACTGGGCGTGATCCACCACGACTCTGCGCAGGTACAGCCGGCGATCCGACTCGGTCCCGGCCAGGAGTCCCATCGTGTACAGCACCTCGGCATAGACCGAATCGGTGGGCTGAAGCGATCCGAGAATTCGACCGACGACGGCGCGCGCCGAATCGGAGAGTCCATCCTGGGCAAGACGGACCGCTGTGGTCAAGCGGGGATCGCTTTGGGCGGCAAGACGGCTGGACGGCTGGACGGCTGGTAGAAACAGGAAAAGCGACGCAACGACGCAACGACGCGGCGCAAAGACGCAAAGACGCAAAGACGCAAAGGAGGGGGCTTTTCGACCTTGCGTCGTTGCGTCCTTGCGTCCTTGCGTCTCTCTCACGCGGCATTCCTCGCGCGATGGGCCAGCTGCATGATCAGGTCGATGAGGACGGCCCGTTCATCCGCGAGCGTGGTGTCTTTGAGGCGGCGATCGGCACGACGGGCGGCCGCGATCGCGGCGTCGATGCGAGGCATCGACCAGCCATCGACCACACGGCTCCAGCGCTCCGAAGCTCCCCGATAGTCCAGCCTCGCGGGTCGGGCGCGCATGATGGCGCCGAACACCGCGCTTTCGAGGGCCCTGCCGCGGAGCCCGGTGTCGTACTGCGCGCGCGCGACGCCGAGTCCCACGAGATGGCTGCCAAGCTGAATCAGCAGACCGACCCCCGAGACGCCGGTCTGATCGAGCAGGTGGGTGAGCATCGCCGCCGCAGGTCCCGGCCTGTCCTCGAGAACGGCCAGGCACCAGTCGGCCGGCGTTTCTCCATGGCGGATGCCGAGGAGGGCGGTCACCTGGGCCAGAGTGACCGGCGTGTCTCCGCCCAGCCCCGCAAGCTTGTCGAGCTCGCTCCGGGCGTATCCCAGGTCGCCATCCACGGCGCTGACGAGGTGCTGGGCGGCTTCCGGGTCGAAGGTGATCCCGCGCTCCTGGGCCCGCTTGAGCACCCATTTTTCCGCCACCTTGGCGGAGCAGCGCGCCACTTCAACCGCGGCAGCCAGGCGGGCGAGGTCGGTGTCGGCTTCGTTCCGGTCCTCTTCACGGCGCGGTGCCCCTTGCACCAGGATCAGCACCGTTTCCGCGGCGGGATGCTCGAGGTAGCGCAGTACGGCGGACTTGGCCCGGGCCTTCTTGCTCCAGGCCTCGATGTCCCGGATTACCACGAGGCGACGGTCGGCCATCATCGGCAGCGTGGTGCAAAGCGCCTCGACCGCATCGGGGTCGAGCTGTGCCGCGCTTCGCACGTCATAATTGAAGTCCCGGAGTCCCGGATCCACGACGCGGTCGAGCACGGCGCGCACGGCCTCGTCCTTGAGGACATCCTCCTCGCCCCAGAGGTAAATCGCCGGAGGAATCTCGCCGGCCTTGATCTGTCTGGAAAAGGCGTCGAAGGGGAGGCGGGGCATGGCCGAAACTTAACGCCTGGGAGTCGCGAGGAGCGAGGAGCGAAGAGGAGCAGCCGTTTCGCTCTTCGCTCTTCGCTACTCCCTCAAGAAGCAGTTGACATACATCAACGCACACAAACTCTTGCCATCCCGAATCTTTCCCGTCCGAATCATCTTTCCGATTTCGCTCCACCGCTTTTCGTGCACCGTGATGAATTCGTCGGGCTCCGGGGCAAGGGCCACGGGGAGGAGTCCCTTCGCCAGGTAGAGGTGGATCCGCTCGTCGGTGAAACCCGGGGTGGTGAAGATGGTGCTGAGCCGGATCAGCGTCGACGCCTCCATGCCCGCTTCCTCGGCCAACTCCCGGTGGGCACAGGCCAGCGGCGATTCTCCCGGAGAGAGCGTTCCCGCGGGAATCTCCCAGAGCATGCCGTCCGCGGCATGCCGAAATTGATGGAGGAAGAGGACACGGGGATCAGCGTCGCCGGGATCATCGAGGAACGGCACCACGGCCGCGGCGCCGGGGTGCCGGATCATCTCCAGCACTCCGGTCGAGCCATCGGGAAACTGGACGGTGTCGTGATCCACCCGGATCACCCGGCCGTCATAGCAGCGCTCCGATTCAAGCAGCGTCATCCTCAGGGCGTCCGGATCTGAACCGGCCCGAGGCCGAGGCGCTCGATACCGGGGCGGATCTTCTGCACGTCTCCGACGATGACGACGGTCATCGAGTCGGGCCGGAGATTCGAGCTGAGCCGTGAGAAGGCGCCACCGAGAAGCGTTTCATCACTTGAACGGCACAGTAGTCATGACTACTCCTCTCACTCCTCCAGCCCGTTGGGCAGCCTGTCGATGCCGTAGGGGACCTCAGCGCAGGCCCTGTCCGGCTCGGGGGAGCGAGGGTGAGAAGAGCCAGGAAGAGAGTGCTGGAGCGTTGCATGGCCGGGGAAGAATAAGAGTCGGGGACTCTCAGTGACTGACGACGACGGGTTCCGGAGACGGCTGGCCGAACATGTTCCGGATCGCAGTGACCGGGAGCTTGAGCGCCTCCAGGGCAAGGTAACCCGCTTCGATCCGGCTACCTGCCAGGATGGGACTGGTTCGGGTCGGCGAGACGAAAGCCTCCAGCCTGGCGTAGCGAGCCTCGAGGCGCAGCCGGGCCATGTGAAAAGGGTCGCTCACCAGGAGGACGCGCCCCACCTCGCGCTCCCGCATCCATTCGGCCACCGACCGCATCGATTCCTCCGTCGTTCGGCCGTCGGGCCGGACGATGATGGCCGAGTCGGGGATCTGGGCCCGCAAGTATTTGTGACCGACGGTCGCCTCACTCATGCGATCTCCGGGTCCGATACCACCCGTCACCACCACCATCGGCGCGAGTCCTCCGCGATAGAGCTCGAGGGCGTGATCGAGCCGCGCCTTGAGCACCGGGGACGGACGTCCGTTGTACTGTGCCGCCCCGAGGACCACGATGGCATCGGCTTGCTCGCGCTGGTCCTGGCGGCTCACCCAGAACACCCAGAGAAACACCACCGCATAGGAGATCGCGGCGAGCGCGAGGACTCGCCCGCCCCACCGGAGGACACGCGTCACAGCTCGAACGATTCACCCATTTGCGGAATCGTGACTTGTCCAACCCCCTCGTCCCGGAGGATCTCGGCCATGGCCGCCGCGGGCCCGGCTTCGCCGTGGACGACGAACGCCTGTCGCACCGGCCCTCCCAGCCGCTTGACCCAGGCCCGAAGCTCGGATCGCCCGGCGTGCGCGGAAAGACCATCGATCGCCTGCACTTCCGCGCGCGCATCATGCATGTCGCCGTAGATCCGGACCTGTCGCGCCCCATCCTTGATGCGGCGCCCGAGGGTGCCTTCGGCCTGGAAGCCGACGAACAGAACGCAGTTCTTCGGATCTCCGATGTGATTCCTGAGGTGATGGAGAATCCGGCCTCCTTCGCACATTCCCGACGCCGCGACGATGACGGCGGGGCCATTCAGCGTATTCAAGCGCTTCGAGTCCTCCGCCTTCTTGACGTACTGCAGCATCGGGAAATCGAAGATCAGATCGGAATTCGCCAGCATCTGTTCCCGGCGGTCGAAGACCTCGGGATGCATCCGATACACCGTGGTCGCATCCACCGCGAGAGGACTGTCCACGTAGATCCGGATGTCGGGGATGCGGCCGGCCTTCCGGAGCTGGTGCAGCGAATAGACAATCTCCTGGACGCGGCCCAGCGCAAACGCCGGAATGAGGACCTTGCCCCCGCGGGCCGCAGTGTGGCGGATGACCTCGGCAAGCCGGTCCTCGGCTCCTGCGACCGGCTCGTGGTCCTTGTCTCCGTACGTGGCTTCGATGATCAGGGTGTCGATCGGCCCGGTGGGGGGGTCGGGATCCCGAATGATGGGGAGACCATACCGGCCGATGTCTCCGGAGAAGACGATCCGCGTGTTACCGCCTTCGGTCAGGCGGAGATCCACGGTGGCGCTGCCGAGAATGTGGCCCGCTTCGGTGTACTCGAACGCCAGGTTCTTGCGGAGATAGTGAATCCGCCGGTAAGGGACCCCGGTGATCAGGTCCTGGACGGCGATGGCGTCGGCAAGATTGTACAGGGGCTGGCTTTCCGGGCTGCTCTTGCCGCGGCGGGCCAGAAACTCCGCGTCGCTTTCCTGGATGTGAGCGGCGTCGGGGAGCATGACGGCGCAGAGGTCCCGGGTCGCCGGGGTGGCGAAGATCGGTCCGTGGAATCCGTGCCGCACCAGCAGGGGAAGCCGGCCGATATGATCGATGTGGGCGTGACTGACGACGATGGCATCGATCCGGCGGGGATCAAAGGGAAGGTTGGCGTTGAGCGCGGCCGCCTGGACCCGATGGCCCTGAAAGAGTCCGGCATCGAGGAGGATCCGCGCTCCCGCGGCCTCGAGCAGATGCATCGACCCGGTGACCTGCCCCGCAGCGCCCCAAAAGGTCAGCTTGGCTGCCATGCCGGCGACTCCTAGGCGGTGAACGGTGAACAGGGAACAGGGAACAGGGAACGGTAACAGCCTGCGGGGTGGTTCCCGTTCACCGTTCACGCGTTCACGCGTTATCGTGTTCCGAAGATCCGGTCTCCCGCATCTCCCAGGCCGGGAAGGATATACCCCTGCCGATTGAGTTCGCGATCGAGGGCGGCGGCGAACACCGGCACGGTCGGATGAGCATTGAGCATGGCCTGGACCCCCTCCGGGGCAGCGACCAGGCAGAGAAAGCGGACCCGCGTGGCGCCGGATTCCCGCAGCCTGGAGACGGCCGCCACCGCCGACCCCCCCGTGGCCAGCATCGGGTCGAGGACGAAGAAGTCGCGATCGGTCTCCGCCGCCGGCACCTTGAAGTAATAGCTGACCGGAAGCAAGGTGACGTGGTCGCGGAAGAGTCCCACATGTCCCACCCGGGCGGAGGGGATCAACTGGGTAATGCCCTCCACCATCCCGAGCCCGGCGCGGAGGATCGGCACCAGGGTGAGCTTCTTTCCTGACACCTTCCGGGCGACGGTCCGCTCCAGCGGCGTCTCGATCTCCACGGTCTCGGTGGCGAGGTTCCGGGTTACCTCGTATGTCATCAGCATGGCGATCTCGTTCACCAGCTGCTTGAAGTCCTTGACCGGCGTGGACTTGTCCCGGAGGATCGCCAGCTTGTGCTGGATCAGGGGATGCTCGAGAACGGTCAGGTTGGGGAAGTCGGGGGATTCCATTCCGAAAAGATGCTGGCAGCAGACCGGCTCGGCTAGCCCGGCTGGCGCATTTTCAACGGTCTGGCAGGTAAATGCTCGAACGGTATATTCACCGCATTCACATTAGCTCGGAGTCATGTATGCGCCGACTTTTCGTGGCGGCCGGTCTTTTGGCCGCCGCCGTTCCCGCCACCGCGCAACCCAATCCCTTCAAGCTGCCGAAGACCAACATCAAGGGTGGCGCGGAGGTGTCCTATGCCCTGACCGGCGACCTCACCGGCACCGCCATGATGGCATTCGACGGCGACCGGTGGGTGCGGCGGCAGACCGGGAGCATGAAGATGATGGGCAAGACGACCACGATGGACACGTGGACGTTGACGACCCCGGACTCCATGTACAACGCCGATGTCGCGAAGAAGCAGGGCACCGTGATGCCCAACATGGTTCCGCTGATGGCCAAGGCATACGACAAGCTGGACGGCGCCGGCAAGAAAAACCTGCATCAGAACATGAGCGACATGGCCTCGATGCTGAGCAGGCTGGCCCCCGCCAGCTTGGGGGACGTGGGCGAAGATCTGGGCAAGAAGACCTATGCCGGCCAGGAATGCGAGGAAAGAAAAATCGGCCCGATCGTCATGTGCACCATGAGCAAGGCGCCGATCACGCTGCACTCCCAGACCAAGCTCCTGTGCCTCAACATGGAAGAGACCGCGACCGAGGTGAAACTGGGCTCGGCGTCCGCCGCCGCATTCGCGCCGCCGGCCGGCGTGGCCTTTACGCCCGACAAGAACGTCGCGAACGCCGACTCGGCTGCGGAAGGGATCGTGAACTACCTCGCGAGCCAGCAATTGGCCGATTCACTCGCCAAGGCGAAAGCGGAGCTTCAAGCGGCCCAGGCCAAGGCGGGACAGACCGGGGGCGAGATGCCGAAGATGACCCCCGAGGAGCAAGCCTCGATGCAGAAGGCCTGCGAGACGATGAAGAACCTCGACCTGGGGAAGATGATCGCCGACGCCGCCAACAATGCCATGAAGTCGCTCGCGGCCTCCGCCAAGCAGGCGGCTGTCGACGCGGCCAAGAACGCGGCGAAGAGCAAGGTCGAGGGCATCTTCAAGAAGCCGAAGATTCCGCTCATGTAATCGGGGATTTCCGGGGAACTCCCTTCGCGAGTTCCCCGGCCCCTTTCCTCCGCAGTCCATTCCGCAGTGCCAGCCTCCCCGATCGCACGAAGCGCATGATTTTCTTGAGGTTAGGGAGCCGGCTGGTTATATTTTCGCGCCTTCAGGCTAGGTAGCTCAGTTGGTAGAGCAGCGGACTGAAAATCCGCGTGTCGGGGGTTCAATTCCCTCCCTAGCCACTCCGCTGTCCGTCGGTTCAAACCATTGTCCTCCGCAGCCCTGCGGGCTGCTCCGGATCAATTCCCTCCCTAGCCACTCCGCTGTCCGTCGGTTCAAACCATTGTCCTCCGCAGCTGTCGTCGGTGCAAACCATTGTCTTTCCGCCCCCAATCCCCAATCCCCAATCCCCAGTCCCCAGTCCCCAGTCCCCAGTCCTTGACGGCCTTGAGACTGGGACCTACATATATGGCATCACCATATATGGAGCGGGCAATGGCGGAGCGGGAATGGAAGAAGGGCAGCGCCGAGCTGCTGATTCTCTCGCTGATCGAGCACGAGCCGCGGCACGGCTATGAGCTGGGCAAGCTGATCGAGTCCCGCTCCCGGGGCGTGCTCCGCTTCCACGTTGCCTCGCTCTATCCGCTGCTCTACCGGCTGGAGAAGCGCGGCTGGATCGACGGCCGCTGGGTGGAGAAAGCGGGCCAGCGCCGTCGCCGCTATTACCGGCTCACCGCGGACGGCAAGAAAATTCTCGCCGCCCAGCGGAAGACCTGGAGCGCCTTTGCCCAGGCCATCAACCGCATCGCGGGGGTGCAGCATGCCTGAGTGGAATGTCGAGATTCGAAGACGGCTGGCGGCGCTGCGGCTGTCGCCCATCCGCGAAGCCGAGATCGTCGAGGAGCTGTCCCAACACCTGGAGGACCGTTTCCGGGAGCTGCTGAGTCGGGGGCTGTCGCAAGATGCCGCCTCCCGCGCGGCGCTCGCCGAGCTCAGCGAAAGCGATCTCACCGAAGCCCTTGGGCGCCTCGAGCGGCCTGCTCCCTCCACGCCGGCCGCCCCCGGCGCCACGACTGCCGGGTCGCGGGTGGGCCAGCTGCTGCAGGACGTCCGCTTCGGCTTCCGAATGCTCCGGACCCGCCCCGGGTTCACCGCGGTGGCCGTGCTCACCCTGGCGCTCGGCGTCGGGGCCAACACCGCGATCTTCAGCACCGTCAACGGCGTGCTGCTTCGACCGCTGCCGTACCCCGAATCCGGCAACCTGGTCACCTTTTGGGGCACCGCACCGGAAAAGGGGCTGCCGGTGGTGAACTACCCCGAGGCAATGTTCGTCTTCTTCCACCAACGGAACCGGGTTTTCGAATCGCTGGCGGCGTATACCCCCGGCGGCGTCAGCCTTTCGGGAGATGGAGAACCGGAACGGGTCGCGACGACGTGGGTGTCACCAGATTTCTTCACCGTGATGAGGCAGGTTCCGATCGCGGGCCGGGCTTTTCTATCAGAGGACGGAACCCGGGGCAAGAACAACGTGGCGGTGCTGAGCCATGCTCTGTGGCGCCGTCGCTTCGGGGGAGACCGCAATCTCGTCGGCAAGTCAATCCTGGTGGGGGGCCAGCCGATTGTGGTCGTTGGCATCATGCCTCCGGGCTTCGATTTCCCCGATCGGTCCGACATGTGGCTGCCGCAAGTGCTCAGCGCGGAGAACGTGGACGATTGGTATCTCTCCACGGTCGGGCGACTCAAGCCCGGCCAGACGGTCGAAGACGCACACCGGGACGTGGTGGCGATGAGCGACCAGTTCTTTATGAGCCGGCCGGCGCGCTTTCCCGAGGCCAAGCCGGGCTCGAGGGCCGTGGTGCAACCGGTCCTCCGGAGCCTGGTGGGAGACGCGCGCACACCGTTGCTGGTTTTGCTGGGCGCGGTGGGATTCGTGCTGCTCATCGCCGCGGCCAACATCGGGAACCTGCTCCTGGCGCGGTCAGTGGCCCGAAGCCGGGAAATGGCGATGCGTTGCTGCCTCGGCGCCAGCACCGGCCGGTTGACCGCGCAGCTCCTGACCGAAAGTCTGGTGCTCGCGGTACTGGGTGGTGGCGCCGGCCTGCTGCTCGGCGCGTTGGGAATCCGTGTGATTCAAGGCCTTCAGGTAGGGCCGGTGCCCCGTCTTGCCGAGGTCCGGCTCGATCCGCTCGCACTGTTCTTCACGCTCGGCGTCACCCTCCTGGCGGGAGTCCTGTTCGGCGTCGCACCGGCGCTTCGGGTCTCCCGGGTGGATCCGCTCGACGGGCTTCGCGAGGGAGCCCGCAGCGGGACGTCGGGCGGCACTCGTCGTCTGAGCCAGGGATTCGTGGTGGCGCAGTTTGCGCTGTCGCTGGTTCTGCTGATCGGTGCCGGCCTCCTCCTCCGGAGCTTCCGGCGCACCATGGAAGTGGACCCCGGGTTCCGGCCCGAGAACGTACTCACCGCGCGAGTCCAGCTTCCCTGGCCGAAGTATGGCAACGACACCGTGGTTCGGGTGTTCCAGAATCGCCTGCTCGAATCGGTACGATCCCTTCCCGGAGTGCACCAGGTCGGCCTGGTGAACCGGGTGCCGTTCAGCCGGGGGAATCCGCAAAGCAACTTGTATGTGGAGGGACAGCCCCCCAAACCGGGCGAGGCAGTTCCAGTCATCAACATGCGCGGCGCGTCGCCCGGCTACTTCGAGGCCATCGGCACACCCATCCTCCGGGGCCGCGGCTTCCTGTCGAGCGATGTCCCCGGTTCGCCCCCCGTCGTAGTGGTTGATGAAACAGTGGCGCGTCAGTTTTGGCCCGGCGGCGACGCCATCGGGAAGCGCATTCGCACCAATACCGACAGCACGACCCCATGGCTCACCATCGTGGGCGTCGCGCCGAACGTCAAACATGCGAGCCTCCGAGAGCGGTCCAATTTCGAGTTGTACTGGCCCATTGCCCAAAACCCCACCTGGTCTTCGTATATCGTGATCCGCGCCGCGGGTGCTCCCGAAGGACTGGTGGCTGGCCTCCGCCGCGCCGTGAGCGAGCTGGACCCGACGTTGCCCGTGTCGGATGTGCACACCATGGAGGGCGCAATGGCCGAGTCCTTGAGCCTGGCCCGGCTCACCAACGTGCTGCTGACCGGGTTCGCGGGACTGGCACTCCTGCTGGCGGTGATCGGGATCTACGGCGTGATGTCGCTCAACGTCAACGGCCGTTTGAGCGAGTTCGGCGTGCGGCTCGCGCTGGGCGCCGCGCCGCAGGATGTGCTTCGCCTGGTGATGCGCCAAGGGCTGGTGCTGGCCCTGCTGGGACTCTTTATCGGCCTGGGCGGCGCGCTCTGGCTCACCCGGTTTCTCGGTTCCTTGTTGTTCGAGGTGAGCCCGATGGATCCCGTCACCTTCCTGACGGTGGCCGGCGTGCTGACCATCGCGGCGGTGGCGGCGTGTTACATCCCTGCACGGCGGGCGACCCGGGCGGATCCGATCGCCGTATTGCGCCGGGATTAGCGCTCAGCGTCCACGACTCGATCAGGGAGGCGGCTCCTTCACTCCAGCCCCAACGGTCACGTTGAACGGAAGGTCGTCGGCACCCACGACCTGATCCTCGGCCTGGTCGATGAACAGCTTGACCTCCCGCGTCTCCCGGGCGTCGACCACTCGCTCAAAACGCACCGGCCCCGCCGGCCCGCCGATGCGCACCCTGATGCGGGCCTGTTTTTCGTTGAGGCGCTCGAACTCGACCACATCCTTGCTCCGATCGGCGCCATAGACCTCCAGCGTTCTTGCCAGCAACCGATAGTAATCCTCGGCATACTCGGCCAGCTGGTCGCGGCGGACCTTGAGCCCGCGAACCAGGTGCTCCCGCTGCAGCGCCTGGTACGCCGGCGGCAACGCCGCAAGTGCGCGCTCGAGGACCGAATCGGGTAATGCGGACTGGACCTCTTGCGCCACCCGCATGAAATCGTCCCGACTGAGCCGGTTGAGCACCCGGTGGTCGATCCGGTGCGCCGACTCCGCCAACCGCTCGACCGGCGGCAGCTTGTCGGAGAATCCAACGTACTTGGGCAAGAGCCATCGGGACATTCTCGCGACGGCGCCGTCCATTCGCGCAAAGGCCCAGTCGCGATCCTCGGGGATCGGCCGCCAATGGGTCTTTCCCTGGACCCGGCGGCGTCCCCAGCGCCACTGGCTCTCGTGCCGGTCCCAGTCCCCCACCAGCATGTCGAGGTACCGGATCCGGAGATAATATTCATCGTCGAAGGAGCTCTCGGGATCTGCAAGAACCGAGTCAAACACCTCCGCGCCTCCGATAATCCGGCTGTACCCGGCGAAACCGGGCCGGTCGCCCTTGCGCTCATTGGCGTTGACGCTCAAGAGCCCGGCGCGTCCCGCGAAAACCGCGCGGTATCGCCCAAGGCTGGGTTCATTGGGCATGACCACGGGCACCGGACGGGGAGCCGCGATTCCCAGCGCCTCCTGCAGCACCGACACCACGACGGCCCCGAGTGGAAACTGCGCGGCCATCTGATCGTCCAGGGCCGAGAGGATCCACTTGGCTCGAATCCACCGGGGAAGCACCGGAGCGGCATTCTTAACGACGGGTCGGAAGTCGTACTCGAGACCGTTGCCGCCACTGAAGCGAAGCCCTACGGTTTGCTTGCCGCCGATCAGCTCGCGGGGCGTGAGGCCACCGCCGACCTTCTCCAGGTTGACGACGGGAAGGGTGACCGGGACATTCCAGAGGTCTCGGTTGAGATCGCCGGCAAAAATGCGTCGCAACTTCCCCGCCGGATAGGTCCGACCTGGCGTCGCAGTCACCGAATCGGGATCTTCGAGGAGAACCGCCGGTGGAACCGCCGCGGGGGCAAACTCGATCTCTTCGGGTTCGGGCGCCGAGACGATCGCCGCAGGAACATCCTTCGTGTCCGGCTCGGTCCACCATGGAGTCCCGGGCGCCATGGTATCGGTCGAGACCGGGATGAGCTCGCGCGGCGCTTTGGAGGGCCCGAGGAGGGATGCCGAGTAGACGATCTTGAACGCGCTCCGGCCGTCGGCCATGCATTTGGCGACTTCCGCGTCGGTGCCGGCGCATTCCAGGAACTGCTTGTTGCCGGCCATCACGAACAGATCGACCGCATCGTCCTTCCGGAACACCAGCATCATGTAACCCGGCTCGGCTTCTCCAAATACCAGACCAGGCCCCATCTGCAGCGAGGAGACTTTGCTTCCGGCACCGCTCACCAGGACGAAGCGCGGATCGGCGTCGTCGGCTCCGGTCAGCACCTGAAGCGAGTGATCGTGTCCGCCGGCATAGATCAGCGGCGGCTTCTTGCTCGCCTCGAATGTGCGCCGGAGACCCGCCAGCAGCTCATCGTAGGGGGGCGAATTGAGATCCTGCACCAGGGCGCCGGCCTGCTTCAGCACGTATGCGATGCCCAGCGTGTGATAGCCGGGCATGACCGCCCCGTGGGGGCCGGCGGAGTAGTAGGGATGGTGGGCCACCATGATGACTTCCCGGTCACGGGCACCATTCAGCGCCTTCATCAGTCGTTCGAAATACTGAAGACGCTGGGCCGCCGAGCGCTCCTGGAGGAACCAGTGGGTATCGAAGAACGCAATGCGGACGTTGCGGCGGAGATCGCGAACCACCGGCCCCGGATCGCTGGGAGCGGGCAGCAGGGAGACATACCGGCCGGCTTTGCGACCTTCGGCGATCTGTTCTCCCAGGTTCTGAACCCGATGGAGCCCCGCCTCGCCCACTGTATTTGCCCAGTCGTGGTTGCCGGTGACGAAGAGGCCCACGGTGCCGTGCTTGAGTGCTTCCGGTCCCGCGACCAAGTCGATCTGACTCCACAGGCTCATGGAGTCGGCTTCGAAATTCGGGTCGCCGCGGTCGTGCACGCCCTGCGGGTAGACGTTGTCGCCGAGGAAAAGGATCGACACCGCCGAGTCCCGGTGGAGCGCGGCCGACCACTGTTCGATCTCGGCCTGGATCGCGGGCAGCAGCGGCGTCCGGTTCTTCATGGTGGCGCCCGCGTCGCCCAGGAGAAACACCACCGCATCGACCTTCGAGGGCTCGGGAACCGGAACCGGGGTCGCCTCGGGAAATTCCAGCGGGCTGATATCCAGGAGGTTGGTGGCCCCGAACACCCCGAACAGAAAGAGTCCCAGGAGCGCCACCACACCCGCCGACGCGGTAATCAGGGGACTCCGCGGCGTTCGACGAATCCGGAGGGACGCGACGCAACCCGCCACCAGTCCCACCGCTCCTCCGATGACCGCCCCGGCCCAGGGCGCGGCACTGTCGCTCCAGACGATCGAGCCGACGACCGTGCCGGCTACGCCACCCACCACGAGCCCCGCGAGGCCGCAGAGAGTGGCCCACCCCACGCCGTGGGATCTTCGATGATGGAGTCGGTATCCGGCCCAGGCGCCGAGAGGGATCGGAATCAGATCCCAGCGAAACGCCATCAGGTCTTCCATGGCGAAGATGTACGATTCGAATCGGGCCTCCAGAACGACCAGCGCGAGGGTGACCATGAAGCCCACCACGGCACCCCCAATGGCCGCGAAGACCGTGATGACGGAATGCACGACGCGGTAGCGGAGGCTGCGCCGGACTGCCGGCGGAGGTGCGTCGGGATCGGCAGCCGCCTTGTCCTCAGGATCGTGTGCCGGACTCATGTCGTTCCTTTCCGCGAATACCCTTGCGCGCCCCCACCCCGGGCGTATCGTTCAACCCTTCCCTCCCGGAGCGAGCGCGCGCGTGAGCGTCCAGCACCCAATCGAGGTGACGGTCAACGGGACCCGCCACGCACGCGAGGTCGAGCCGCGGCTGCTGCTCAGCGACTTCCTGCGGCACGATCTCGCGCTGACCGGAACCCATGTGGGGTGCGAGCACGGTGTCTGCGGCGCCTGTACCGTCCTGCTCGATGGCGAGGCGGTCCGCTCCTGCCTCGTGTTCGCCGTCCAGGCTCACGGGCACTCGGTGGAGACGGTGGAAAGCCTCGCCACCGGCGAGACCCTGCACCCGATTCAGCAGGCCTTTCATGAAACCCACGCCCTGCAGTGCGGATTCTGCACCCCGGGCATCCTCATGACGCTGATTCCCTTCCTGCAGGATCATCCCGCGCCCGCCGAATCCGATATTCGCGAAATTCTTTCGGGGCATCTCTGCCGCTGCACCGGATACGCCAATATCATCGCCGCCGTTCAGCGCGCCGTTCGCGACGGATCGGCTGCGTCCGCCGCGGAGGGTCCCCGGTGAATTTCGAAAGCTACATGGGGCGGCGCGTGCTCCGGCTGGAAGACGCGAGGCTCCTCACCGGCCGGGCGCTCTTCGTGGACGATGTGGAGCTGCCCGGGATGCTCCACGTCGCCTTCCTGCGCAGTGACGATGCCCATGGTCGTATCCGGAGCATCGATGCGACCGCCGCGCGCGCGCGCCGCGGCGTGCTCGCGGTCTACACCGCCTCCGATTTGGGCGACTACTGGCGGCCCGGCCCTCTGCTGGTGCCGCCCCCGCCGGTGCCGGGGCTGATCTTCAATGCCGCGACCCAGGTCCCGCTCGCGCGCGACAAGATCCGGCACTGTGGCGAACCGCTGGCGATGGTGGTGGCCGAGAGCCGCTACCTCGCCGAGGATGCCCTGGAAGACATCGTCGTGGATGTGGAGCCGCTCCCGGCGGTCGCGGATCTCGAGGCGGCGCTGCTGCCGGACGCTCCGCTGGTGCATGAGCAGTTCGGCAGCAACCTCGCCGCCCAGGTGCACCAGCGCAAAGGCGACTACGCCTCGGCGAAGGCGGCTGCGGCCCTGGTCATTTCCCGCCGGTTCCTCTACGACCGCGGCGCCTCGGCGGCGATCGAGAACCGGGGGGTCGTGGCCTCCTGGGATGCGCGCGCCGGCGAGCTGACCGTGTGGGACACGACCCAGGCGCCGATCCCGATCCGCAATGGGCTCGCGGCCATGCTCGGGCTGGGCGAATCGCACGTGCGCGTGATCGCGCCGTTCATCGGCGGGGGCTTCGGTCCCAAGATCATGATGTTCTACCCGGAAGAAGTGCTGATTCCCTGGGCCGCCATGCGACTGGGACGTCCGGTCAAGTGGATCGAGGACCGGCGGGAGAATTTCTACGCCACGACACAGGAGCGGGGCCAGATTCACGATGCCGAGCTGGCGGTATCGCGTGACGGGAAGATTCTCGGGGTGCGCGACGCGTTCCTGCACGACACCGGCGCCTACGATCCCTACGGGCTCACCGTTCCGATCAACAGCCAGTGCACGCTGCTCGGACCCTACGTCGTGCCGCACTACGACAGCCAGTTCCAAGCGGTCTTCACCAACCGGCCGATCGTGACGCCGGTTCGCGGCGCCGGCCGGCAGCACGGCGTATTCGTAATGGAGCGGCTGCTCGACCTCGCCGCCCGCGACCTCGGCATCGATCGGGTGGAGATCCGCCGGCGCAATTACATCCAGCCGGATGCCTTTCCCTATGATCATGAGATCCTGTTCCAGGATTTCCGGCCGCTGGTATACGACAGCGGCAACTATCCCGCCGCGCTGGAGAAGGCGGCGCTGATGATCGGCTATGAAGACTTCGTGCGGGAGGAGCAGCCGCGGCTCCGGCGGGAAGGCCGCCACGTGGGGATGGGGGTCGTCTCGTACATCGAAGGGACCGGCATCGGCCCCTACGAAGGGGCGCGAGTGACGATCGAGCCGAGCGGGATGGTGCGGGTGGCGACAGGGGTCGGCACCCAGGGACAGGGGCACTTCACCACGTTCGCCCAGCTGGTGGCCGAGCAGCTCGGCGTGGACGTGGCGAGCGTCCGGGTCACTACCGGGGATACCCGGGATTTCAACTGGGGGACCGGCACCTTCGCGAGCCGGGGCGCCGTCGTGGCGGGCAGCGCCTGCCACGCCGCGGCGGCCAAGGTGCGCGCCAAGGTGCTGGCACTCGCCGCGCCGCTGCTCGACGCTCAGGAGGGCGATCTCGAGCTCCGCGACGGCCGGGTGGCTGTTCGCGGCGCGCCGGAGCGCGGCCTGACTCTGGGCGAGCTGGCGCGCAAGGCGAATCCGCTGCGCGGCGCAGTCACGCCGGGGACCGAGCCCGGACTCGAAGCCACCGCCTATTTCGGGCCCGATCGCGGCAACGCGGCGAGCGGCGTGCACGCCATGCGGGTCGAGGTCGATCCCGAAACCGCCGAGGTCAAGATCATCCGGTATATCGTGGTGCACGACTGCGGGACGGTGATCAATCCAATGGTGGTCGAGGCGCAGGTGCAGGGTGGCGTCGCCCACGGGATCGGCAACGCATTCTACGAGCAGCTGATCTTCGACGAGAACGGCCAGCTGATGAACGCCTCCTTCATGGATTATCTCCTGCCGACCGCGCTCGACGTGCCGACGGTGGAGCTGGCCCACATCGAGACACCCTCCCCGCTCAATCCGCTCGGCGTCAAGGGCGTGGGCGAGGCGGGAGCGATTCCGACCGGCGCCGCGTTCGCGCAGGCGGTGGAGGATGCCTTGTGGGGCACCGGCGTGGAAATCACCGAGATTCCGCTTTCCCCCAGCCGGCTCCACCAGCTCATCGCGCAGGCACGAGGGGGCGACCGATGATCGTCGAAGGCTCCCATTTCTTTCCCGGCCCTCGCGATGCCGTGTGGACGCTGTTGCTGGATCCCGACGTGCTGGCCAAGACGATGCCGGGCACCGCGTCGATTGCGCGGGTCGCGGACGATCGCTACGAGGGCACCATGGCGATGGGCATTGGACCGATTACCGCCGCGGTGTTCGACGTGGTGATCACGATCACCGACCAGGCGGCGCCGGAACACTACACGATGCAGATCGAGGGGCGCGGCAAGTTCGGGTTTACCCGGGGCAAGGCGGCGGTGACGCTGGCGTCCGAGGGGACCGGGACGTCGATGCGCTACCAGGCGGATCTGGTGGTGGGCGGAAAAATCGCCGCGGTCGGCCAGCGGCTGCTCGACTCGGTGAGCAAGATGATGCTTCGGCAGGGGCTCGACGCGATGACCCGTGAGCTCGAGCATCGACTCGCCGGGGGTGCGGCATGAAGCCACCGGTCTTCGAGTACCATCGCCCCGATTCGCTCAACGAAGCGCTGGCGCTGCTGGGGGCGCATCCCGACGCCAAGCCGCTCGCGGGAGGCCAAAGTCTTATTCCGGCAATGAATTTCCGGCTGGCGGCACCGGGGAGGCTGGTCGATCTCAACGCGCTGGACGAGCTCGCCGGCATCGAGGAGACGGTGGAGGGCGGTCTCCGGATCGGTGCCATGACGCGGCACCGCGCGGTGGAGCTGAGCGCCGCGGTCGCGGCTCGCGCGCCGCTGCTCGCGGCCGCCATGCCCTTCATTGCACACCGGCAGATTCGGAATCGCGGCACCATCGGCGGCAGCCTTGCCCACGCCGACCCCGCCGCCGAGCTGCCGGCGGTGGTGGTGGCGCTCGAGGCGCAGCTGGTGCTCGCGAGCAGCCGCGGTGAGCGGATGGTTCCCGCAGCGGAGTTCTTCACCGGACTCTTCGCGACCGCGCTTGAAGACGGTGAGCTGATCACGGCGATCGAGATTCCGGCGCCGCCGCCGCGCAGCGGCAGCGCGTTCCTGGAGCTGGCACGGCGGCACGGCGACTATGCACTGGTCGGCGTGACGGCGGTCGTCATCCTGGATTCGGAACGCCGGGTCACGGACGCGCGGATCGTCCTGTTCAGCGTCGGCGAGGGTCCGGTGCGCGCGGCGCGCGCGGAAGCGGCGCTCGCCGGAACCACGGGAGATGCCGCCGCGCGGGAAGCCGCGGCGGACGCGGTCCAGGGGGACATCGATCCATCCGCGGATATCCACGCGTCATCGGCCTACCGGCGCCAGCTCGCGTCGGTGCTCACCCGCCGGGCGCTCGCCGCGGCCCTCGGACGCGCGGTGGATGCCGCGCGATGAAGCCTGACTTCGTCACGGAGGCGTGAATGCGGACTTACGACCTTTCCCAGCCGCTGAACCAGGAAGTCTCGTTCTGGCCGTACTACCCGCCGTTCGAGGTGAAGTACATCAAGCGCAAGGCGGAGCACGGGGTGAATGCACAATACATCCAGACGTCGAATCACATGGGAACCCACCTGGATGCGCCCCGGCACTTCGTGACCAACGGCCGGACCATCGACGAGATCCCCATCGAATGGCTCTGCGGTCCGGGGGTCATCGTGGATCTCCGGGACGAAATGAGCGATCTCGCGGTCTACACTCCGCAGATGATCGAGAAGCGGGTCAAGGTCAAAACCGGAGACCTCCTGATTCTCCATACCGGATTCCACCGCTATTCCCAGTTCGGCGCCGCACCCGACGAAGAGCGCTATATCCACATGCATCCGGGCGCGCATCCGAGCATGGTCCCGTGGCTGCTCCGCAAGGGAATCCATATCTGGGGAGTGGACTGCGTCAGCACCGATCACCCGATGAATCTTCCGATCGGGCGGTTTCTCGGAAAGGGGCTGCACGACCACTGGGCCCGAGTGCGAGCGGCGGCGGAGGCCAAGTTCGGCGGCAAGAAGGCGGTGGACAAGATGTTCCCGGATTCCGCGTATCAGCTGACGCACAACGCGCTGTTCCCCAAGGACTGCATGCACATCGAGAATGTCGGCGGGGAGATCGACGTCCCCGAGCTGCAGAACAAGCGGTGTATCGTGGGCTGCTTTCCCTGGAAGTTTCGCGGCGGCGAAGCGGCCTTCTGCCGGACAGTGGCGTGGCTGGGGGAATGGCCGCGGAATCCGTAGGCGCGAGGGATTTCGAACAGGCACGCGGGGATTGGATCCGGGGCTTGGCCGGGGGAACCACAGATTGCACGGATGACTGAGATCCGGCGGGCACCAGGTGATAGACGAGATCCACAGACCTATGCCATTATCGGCGCTGCGATGGAGGTACACCGAACACTGGGACCTGGATTTCTCGAGCAGGTTTATCACTTGGCCCTCAAGATGGAATTCAGATTGAGAGGCATCCTTTTCGAGTGTGAAGTGGACGTTCCGGTTTACTACAAAGGCACGCCCTTGGGCCTGCGGTACCGTGCCGACCTGCTCTGTTTCGGTGGAGTAATTGTGGAACTGAAGGCGCTAAGAGCGCTCACGATTGTAGAGGAAGCTCAAATCATCAACTACCTCATCGCAACCCAGATCGGTCGGGGAATTCTCCTGAACTTCGGAGCCTCGACACTTCAGTATCGGCGATTCGTCGGACCTGCCTATCATCTTTCGCGCTCCGGTGCGACCTCTGTGCCATCTGTGGTTCCCAGAGGCCCCGCGCCGTGATGCCTGCGCCGAGCGCGACCGAGACCGCGCGACGAGTGCTGTCCGGCGAGGTCTCGCCCGTCGAGGTCGTCGAGGCCGCGCTGGCGCGCGTCGCCGAGATCAATCCTCAGCTCAATGCCATTGTCACCCTGAACCCGCGCGCAGTCGACGACGCCCGCGCCCTCGAGCGGCGGATCGCGAGCGGTGAGGCGGTCGGTCCCCTCGCCGGCGTGCCGGTCGGCATCAAGGACGTCACCCAGGTAGCCGGGCTGCGCACGACCTTCGGCTCGCCGCTCTATGCGGACCACGTCCCCACTGAGGACGCGCTGGTGGTCCAGCGACTCCGCGCGGCCGGCGCCATCATCCTCGGCAAGACCAATACCCCCGAGTTCGCGGCCGGCGGCAACACCTGGAACGACGTCTTCGGGCGCACCCGCAACCCCTGGAACCCGGCCCAGAGCGCCGGTGGCTCGACCGGCGGCGGCGCCGTCGGCCTGGCGACCGGAATGATCGGGCTCGCCGAAGGCACGGACCTCGGGGGCTCGCTGCGGATCCCCGCCTCGTTCTGCGGCGTGGTCGGCCTCAGGCCCTCACCCGGACTGGTGCCGACCCATCCTTCCGATTTTGTCTGGGATACGCTCCAGGTCACCGGGCCGATGGCGCGAAGCGCGGAGGACATTGCCCTCATGCTCCAGGCGATCGCCGGGCCGAGTCCACTGGCGCCGCTGCGACAGCCGATGGCCGGCGGGGATTTCGTCGCCGCGGTGCGACGGGGACCCAGGGCGGGACTCCGGGTCGCGTACTGTTCCGACATCGCAGGCATCGGCATCGACCCGGAGATCGAATCGGTGTGCCGCACCGCTGCAGCCGGTCTCAGCGCCTCCGGGATCGCGGTCGATCTCATCGATCTCGATCTCTCGGCGGGGCGCGAGGCCTTCCTGGCGCTCCGCGGGCACTGGTTCTCGGCCTGGATGTCGGAGCGTCTCGACCGGCTGGACCAGTTCGGTGTGAACGTGCGGAACAACACCCGCGCCGGCATCGACGGAAGGGGTCTGGATCTCGGGAAGGCGGAGTCGGCGCGGGGAAGGATCTGGCATACCTTCCGGGA